>ERZ780203.1099-NODE-1099-length-22395-cov-3.610922_pt1 | contig 22395 bp, 19 predicted proteins | sample MGYA00511168_ERZ780203 | MGnify/ENA primary metagenome ERZ780203 (study PRJEB29588, sample SAMEA2156577) | human gut metagenome | biome: human gut; feature: human-associated habitat; material: faeces | place: Denmark | collected 2008/2010 ...
TCCCTTGTTCTTCAGCTGGATGTGCTGGTACCGCTGCACCCGCCCGTTCTTCTGGCGATCGTTGTAGAATTTCTGGATCTGGATCGTGGTGAGCTTGTCCAGCTTGATGTCTCCCAGTTGGAGGATGATGTGGTTGTTGATGTAGTTCAGATAATAGTCCTTGGTGTTCTCCCGAAGCCGGGGCTCGGCATAGACCTCGTACCACATCTTCACCCAGCTTTTCACCGTGTGGGTGCCGCTGCGGTTCATGTCCAGCCTCTGACTGTCTGCGATGGCCTTTTTCAGTTTCTCCTTGACCTCCGCCTGGGTCTTCCCCAATACATTCTTGATCTTCTGCTTCCCGGTCGCCGGGTCATAGGCGTCCGTGTAGAACCCCTCCCACCGGCCATTCTTCCGTTTGCGGATTCTGCCCTCGCTGTTAGCGCGTTTCTTTCCCATCATCTCCTGTGGCGGAGCCCCTGCCCGCACGATGCCCCGCAGTAGGAAGCGCAGGCAGCGGCAGGATGTAGTAGTGGTTGTTGCTCTGGAGCCACTTACCATTCCTTGCACACCGTGAAGTTTTGACCTTGCGGATGAATCCGCGATCCGTTAACTGCTTGACTGCCTCCCGTGCAGCGTTTTCTGAACAGTTGCAGTGCAGTGCGATTGTCTTGATGCTGGGCCAGCACAGATCTTTCTGTCCGGCGCAGCAGACCAGGTAACTGTATACCGCCAGCGGGATCGGTTTCAGGTCATAGCAGAAGATGGCGTTGCTCATTTGATAGAATCGTTCACCGAGAATCGGCATAGAGTACCTCCGTGTTCTTTTGGAAATTCAGAGAACAAAATCTTGCGTTCCGGAAGTCTCTCTGTTAGACTATTTGCAGATGGAGTCTGCGTTTTTCGGAACGCGGCGTGCCGCCGGACTGTTGCAGCAGTTTCGGCGGCTTTCCTTTTTGATTCGGAAACCCAATTGGTCTTTGCATTGTGTGCAGATGCATATCACCACCGTTCTTAAAAACTCTGTTGACCAGCAACCGGTGTTCAACCATTCATCGACATTCCCCCTTCAGTTCTCCCTAGAAAACAAAAAGCCACCCAGATCGTCCTTGCTTTTACGATCACGGATGGCGCCCTTCCCCTTAACATGCCATTATTCACTTGTAGTACTGTACTGGCCCGCGTGAAGGGCTACCGGGCTTTGATTTCCAGTATTTGTATTATAAAATTGGAGCGAAGCTGTGTTAACCGCTGACCCCTGGGTCATCTGAAAATCTTCTGTAAACCTTTGATCTTCCTACACTTGGAAATAAATCATGAAAACCCGTGATGTGATATCTGTATGCAGTCAAAGGCCACATTGTGCTCTGTCTTCCGGTTTAGCTGCTTCTCATACAAGGCAATTGGCATATGCATATACAAAGCTACTGGATATCTTGGAAAGCGGCCCCACAATATAATCAGCATTTGAAGTAATTTGCGTTAAAAGTTTCAGATAGTTTGTGACCTGTACGAAAGATTTTCGAGTAGATAGATGAAGCGTGCTAATAATTCTCCTTTTTTATATATTTTGATTGGATATGCAAACACCTTATCCAGTCATTTCTTTATGCTTTCACTGGGGTAATTTCTTCCTCGCCACGGAGTACTCTCAGCGTACCCACAACCATAGCCTCGATTTCATTTTCGCCCGGATAGACCATCACAGGAGCCAGTTTGCCGACGCACGCGGTCACAGCCTCTACAACACGCTTGGAATAGGCAATACCGCCGGTGAGAACGATAGCATCCGCCTCACAGCCCAGCGCAGCAAACTGCGCGCCGATATACCGACAGACATGATAGATAAAAGCCTGAATCACCAGCTCACAGTTGGCGTCACCCTCCTCAGCCTTCTTCTCGATCAGCCGCATGTCGGACAGGCCGGTGTGAGCAATGAAGCCTCCCTGTGCCATCAGGATGTTCATAACTCCACGAAGATCTAGTTTTCCACTGCAGATGGCCTTTGCCACATCAAGGATAGGCAATGCGCCGGAACGGGTAGTGGCAAAGGGGCCTTCTCCGTTGGCGGCGTGCGTGCTGTCAACAATACGTCCATGGTCGTGAGATGCGATGGAATTGCCGCCTCCCAAATGTGCTACGACCAGCTTTGTGTCCTGATACTTCTTTCCCAGATCTTCGGATGCCTTCCGTGCGATCGCTTTCTGATTGATCATGTGAATGCCGCAGGTGCGGGGAAAATCAGGATGGCCGCTGATACGTGCCACGTCGCTGAACTCATCCACATCGTCGGGATCAATCGCATAAATCGGTACATCCCGCCCGTCCAGAATTTTGAGTAACAGCGGATAGGTGATGATACCAGGATGCGTAGCCTTGGGAAAGTTCTTCTCATAAATCTGCAGAAGTCTGTCCTTCAGTGCTCCTTCAATCCGGTATGTTCCGCCTGTTTTGCACAACCCGCCGGTGGTAACCATCCGGAATACGATGGCATCCAGCTCATCCAGATTTACATCGTTCTCTCGCACCCATTCCATAATCACTTTATTGCGCAATTCAATTTGCGCGGTGTTGTCCACGCAGGCAGAAAGCTCCTCGTCAGTATGTCGAAGGCTTCCCTCGCAAACAGGCGTCTCATCGTTATATAACGCTACTTTTGTCGAAGTTCCGCCCAAATTTACGACCAATATTTTGTACATCTGAAATCCCTCCTTTATTAACCATGCACTTTCAAGTACGCGCCATTTCATCGCCTGTATGATTCTATAAATTTTTTTATCACGAACGGGCCATTTTTAGTAGATGTGGCAAAATGAAGTTCTATTTCATTTTTTGGAAATACTGAGAGCACGAAGTATCTGCACAACAAAGTTCTAGCTTTATTTGTAAAAAAAACGTATCAGTATGAATTGCAAAAAGATGACGGTATTTTGTGGTAAAGGAAGTGTTATTTTCTTTCACCTATTAAACAGCGCATAATTGTCCCATAATTTTGGCCGCAAAATATTTCTAAATTCTTTTGATTATTTTTATGTTTTTATATGAATAGAACCGTTTGCACAACAACAGCAGCTCTCATTGTGCAAACGGTTCTATCTTATGGATTTTCTGGCTATTACAGCAATCGTAACTTATAGCATAAATGTTGACACGACTTTACATCGCTGATAGTATTATATATAAATTAAACCAAAACACCTCTATTATCCCAAAAATATCTAATATATTTACACCAATGTATGTGGGCACCACTTTTCGAGGGAGTAACGCCGATATGCAACTTTTTCACAATGGCCAAAGCGATTTGGTGCACCCCAATCTTGATTATGATATAGTTTCTCTTTCAAACGCATTTGCGTATTCATTTGAACAAGGGGTCAATCTTGCGTCATCCATGTTGAATGCACCATTTCTCATTGCAAACCTTTATGACTATGTAGTGATGCACTCTGAAACCCTTGGAATTGATGATCCAGAGTGGACCCGCATTGTTAAAACGCGTTCTTGCAGCCCTATGGGAACTGCATTAAGCAAGAATATTTATTCGGTTATGATCCCCAATATTGGAAAGTTTTTATATTACTCAACCTCTGAACCCACCATGCGGCAAAAGCAATTGGCTACGTATATTGCGTGGATTGTTTCTCAATTTAGCCGGGAGAAATTCTACACATCGGATTTTGACATGACACCTCAAGGTGCATTTCTGCTTCATTTAATTTGCGAGCAGTTCGATATCCTAGACAGTCAATCCAAGCCCCTTTTTCACGATAATTTGACGCAAAGGAAACAGCTACTTGCCTGTTTCTACAACGATACCCCAGATAAATGCGTAACAGAAATCTCAAAAATATGCAATGGCACCAACTATATAGCGTTATACAAGCAAAAATACTTGATATTCCTATTTTCTCAGTTATCCCCTGAGCAAGACGCCGATTTGGAAAAGCTGTTGCGTCGGTACAACAGTTATGCTGGCCTCAGCTATCCTTTTAGCTCTTACAAAGAGTGCCACAAGCACACTTCCCAGGCGATTGCTATGCTGCACGAGGCTGTAAAGCAGGGCGGGAAGGATCATTTAACACAGTATGAAAATTTGTTTGTGTTGGATATACTTCACAATTATTCTTCCGACATGCCTCTCTCCAGCTTTCGCCACCCTGTGTTTATATCTTTGGATGAGTATGACAAAAACAACGATACCGAACTTTACATGACGCTTATGGCTTATATTGAAAATTCCGGTAACACAAGTGAAACTGCTAAGCAGCTATCCACACATCACAACACCGTGTCCTATCGATTGAGGCAAATCGCAAAGATAACCGGCTACGATGTGCAGGTTCCTTCTTCTCGTGCCGCTTTGCTGTATGCTATAGCTGTGGAACACACGCTGGAATAAGGTTATCGGACAGTATCGCCCCTATTACTTTAATTGGTTAATGACCTTGCCACATTTTATGGAGGCATTATGAGTCTGAATTATACCGACATTGTTGCAATGATTATGAATAATGAGAATTTGCAGACCGTATTGGACGCCATGTCTGAACATTTGCAAGCCGCTGTGATCATTATCAACGATGAAATGAGCATTATCGCTTTTTCAAAGGCGATCTCTGTCCGAGATCACTACTGGACACAGGCGTTGTGCAGCGGCTCGTGTTCCAGTGAAATGTTAAGGGAAATATATGATCATCCTCCCGCAAAGAATGCTCCCCGCTCATCAGAAGTTGAAAGTGGATTTTCCTATGCGCCGGATCACAGTACAATGAAGTATTACGTCTCCCTTCCAGGCAAGGTTTTTCACCACACCACTGCATTTTTGGCGTTTCCTGTGGAGAACAGATTTGAAAAGTGGCGCCAGGAACTTTTTCTCTCCTTTTCCTGTCTTGTGAGAAATACATATCTTTGGCATGTAAATCCGCCTTTGGCAAACAGTTATCAAGGGCATAATGCCGCACTGTTAAAGCTGCTGGATCCGGATTACACGCAATCCTTTCAAGCAGAAACAGAGGAATCTTTTCCAAATAATTCCTCGTTTTTTAATAATATCCAAGTGCTTGTCTTATCACCTAAATTTCGGGAAATCAACAATATGCTCCTATACGCACTTGCCAATTCTGTCTGCTCACTCACGAGCACTGATTATACAACCATTTTTGATAGTTCCGTGGTATCGATTTTTCAACCAGATGAAACGACAGAATCTCATATGGAGCAGCTCATTCGTCTCGCCAAACACTCAAACTCTACAATTGGAATCAGTTGGAAATTTTCTGGGAAAGAGCAGGTGCGGCGACATTATAAACAAGCTGCTTTCTCCATTGAAATGGCCAGAAAAATGAATATGTCCGGTCAACTCTTTACCTATGACGATATGTATGTTTATTCTCTGGTAGATCGATGCCACCAGAGAGATCGTTGGGCGGGTATTGAGCACCCCGTACTGACTATTCTAAAAGATTACGACACAGAGCACGCTTCCTGCCTATATAATACGCTGTATTATTTCCTGAAGTGTGGCATGAACTCTCCTCTAACTGCGCAGAAATTAGGGATTCACAAAAGTACTTTGTACCATAGAATAGAAGTTCTCAAAGAACTTATTCCCGCGCTTTCGACTGCCAATGCCAACTGGCAAGCCAGTGTGATGCTGTCCTTTGATCTGGCACGACTAAATAGTAATCAACAATAACGCTATTTGTATTTGACAATAGAAATAGCCGTAAGTCATTTTTAATACTGATATTATTTTCTTGATCCCGCTCTCCAAATCTCTTAACTCAAGCATCATTATTGATGAGAAAAAAGCTCTTGTTTTTCAATGAATATAATCAGTTCTATATATACTCGAAACCCAATCTGCGCATCAAGCGCAGATTGGGTTTCTCGACAGATGGAGGTCTGTTGTAAGTCTTACAGCATACCGCCGCTTCATATCAATCTTTTTTCTATCTTGAGATCCATATTTCCATAGGCTATAGGGCATTTTGTATCTATCTGTATTTCGCTATGTATGGGACGGGCAGCTCAGACGGCAGATAAGGTCAGATTCTATGTCGCCCTGAAAGTACCCGGCTGCTCGACCTCCCACATAGAGAGGTATTTTATAAGTCCACCGTCAGTTGCCTGCATTTCTTCAGCCAGTTTTTTTCCATCCTCCACGAAGGGGCAGTCTGCTGGCATCATTTTGGGCAGATAGGGCTGGCGCTATTCCAGTCCGATAATTCCAGCCTCGGCAAGCTCCCCCTGGGCCGAGTGTTGCCTGACCTTCTCCAGATAGATGTCATCAGGAGAAAGTACCAGACAACAATGCTCCTCAAACTGCTCCGTTGTCGGTGTCTGTAGCATCAGAATGACGTCTTCCTCGAAGTTCTCTTTTTCTCATGGCTGTGTTCTGAATTCCATTGCCATTTTGGAAGCACTATCTTTTCATAAAATATAATTGTCCAGCATGAAGGCTCCATCACGGCTGTTGTAAAATTCCGCATAGTTTCCAACATAGTTAAGATAGGGCAGCATATCTTTTGGTCAGTGTTTTAGAAAACCTCTCTTTACAATGAAGTTTCCAAGTTTTCAAAAAGTAGCTATGCCCTTGATGCACATATATTGATTTAGTTCTCCGAAAATACGCAGAGTACCATCAGTGCTATCTAGCATCTCAAATTCAAATGTGCTGGTTAAAATCAAGCGTTTCTTCTCACTCATTCCGTCAATCCTATTTGCAAGTGTGTTCACTTTGTCAATGCCGTTAGATTCCTTCATGTCCAAAGTCATCAAATATTGATCCATGATTAGGCCACAACGCTTCGCGTCGTGGAAAATGTAGAGTAACTTTTCTCACTCAAATACTTGTACAGAATTCTCCTTGTTATCATCTGATTTGTTCATATATTTCCTTACCACTTGGTGCGGCAGGGACGACGCCGGGTGAATTGCCTGGGCTCAAAAACAGCACTTGACATTTTCTCGATTGCAAGCTACCATCATGGAAACAAGGCCGCCACTTGCGGAAAGAGTCCCCGGCTCCGCTCAAGGAGCGGAGCCGGGGCTTTGACCAATACGCTGACCAATATGCGGATATCAGCGGGTGGACACAGCGGACAATGACCTCTTGCTTTTTCTGAAAAAGTGGAGCAAAAAGTACCGAAAAGCGCCCAATAGCAGGGCTTTGACGTCCAGACGGATCTTCACACGCAGGAGGTCACTGGTTCGAGTCCAGTAGTCTCCACCAAAAAGTTCCTGATTTCATTTGAAATCAGGTTCTTTTCTTTACCTTTCGCAACTTTTTCGCACCTTTGCAGTGTTCTGATTTTTCTCTGTTTTTTGTTGACCACAGAAATACCCCAAACAGGAAAACTCCCGCATCTGTGGGAGTTTTTTTTCGCTTTCATGGCCGGTTCCCTGCTTCCCGGAGCTGACTCCGCTCCGCCTGAACTCCGCTTTCATGGTTTCAATCAGTACCTTCAGCTTTTCCTCGCACTCTTCCAGGGCGCGGCCGTAGACATTTTGGGAACTCTGCTTTCCGATTCCTTGGTCGATTTTGACCCCCGCCTGCCGCTCCATGGCTTTCGTCACGTGGGGGTAGACGTTCAGGGTGGTGCTGGAGAACCGGTTCCCCACCATCGCCGAGAGGGTCTTCACGTCCATGCCGTACTCCAGCGCCGTGGTCACGAAGGTATGCCGCAGATGAATACCAGTGGTCCAGCCAGTCCCCGAAGGATTTGTCTGAAGCGATGGTTCTAGGCTATGCCGGAGAATGGCAGGCTCCCCGCAGGACTTTCAGCTTCTGCCGCTCCGATTTTGTGAGACGCTCCCGCAGTTGCTGACGGAGTTCCTCGACCTGTGCCCGGGCCTCTTCACACTCCGGCTTTTGGAAGAATCGCTGGTGCAGTGCCTACATATAGCCCTTCATGTGCCTCTCCTCCTATTGTGACTCGCTAAGAGCCGCGCTTCGCTCGCTTGCTCGCATATACGGAGCCTGCGGGCTCCAGTCAGCGACACACAATACCGGAACTTACAGAGAATAGCCAGGGCCTTTGACAACAGTTAAGAAAGAATTATCATTTGCGGTGGCTCGTTACGTCCTGATCGATCAAGTTTATACGCTGTGCAGAAAATCATGGGCAAGGAACCAACCGCGGACAAATCACGCTCTTCTCTCCATCCACGGAGAATTTCTGCAAATTTCCCCCAATATCCACCCTATCTTCCTTGTGCTGCTCCAACAGCGCATGCTATAATACATTCAGACATATAAGCGGACATTCAGCTTCGATAGGCCGTGCAATTCTGTGTCCCCTCCTCACCCCATGGTGTGGATTGTTATATAATAGGAGGATTCTACCCTTGATCAGCAATGACGCGATAATCAGCGAAATCATGGATAGCAGGTGTAATGTTCTTTCCGATAATAACCAATTTCTCTTTTTTGGGAAGATCGCATATTATGACAGCATTAACCAGAAAATACGTGTGGAGGACTACTACCAGCCCAATCTCCGTATGTGCTTTTATTCTGACACTCCCATTAAGCTCCACGCCACCAGAAAAGAAAACAACAAGGAGTTTCTCCTGATTGAGGGATCGATTTCGCTGTCCATGGATACATACCTGCAAATCACCCTTCTCCGTATTCTGAAAAAAGAGGAGTCCCGCTGCTATTTCCGGCAAAATGTAATGGAACCATCCCTGATCTCTTTTGTCAATCAGAAAGCAGTGGGAAACCCCTGCATGATCATCAACATCAGCGGTTCCGGGATCGCCATTCAGAGCAAGTCGATTTATGAGGTGGGCGATCAGTTGTGGTTTTATAATCAGAGATTTTGTAATCGCGGCGCTGTACATAATGTAAAATGTCAGGTAGTGCGTAAGCACACGCTGGAGAACCGCCAGTATTTTTACGGGTGCCAGTTTGTGGATATGAAGCCACGTGAGGAAGAAAACCTGTTCCGCGATATTTTTGCGCTCCAGGCGGCCAACCGGTGTGCCCATAAATAGGTCCTCCCCAGGCAGAACATCTGCTGAGTAACGATACCATAAAGCCCCACGTCTTTTCTCGCTGCACGCGAGATGGACATGGGGCTCTTTTCACTTCTCTTTTTGCAGAGTTTTACGACAACACCGCACAGAAAAAGCGCGGTCATAGCTGGCATAACTGCGGTAAAATATCATCATGAATAAGCAAATAAGTCGTCCGGTCTAAGCGATGAGCTGGGACGGCGGGGCCACGATGCAGTCCACCAGATCGGCCTCAATGCCCCAATATCAAAATTCATCTGAGCCATCTTCCAAGTGATGGGGTCAGAGTCCTGGCCAAAGGTGAAAATTTTGTTGATGTTGCCGTGCTCCACCGTGCGTTCTCCGGCACAAAGGAGATGTGCTCAGCAGTGTATTCGTCCTTGTTCTCTTCGGAGCCGTCACCTTCTTCTACCGGCTCCTAATGCTCCGCCTCAAAGCGGTCGGAGCTATATTTCATTTCAGGAAAACAAACCCTAAAACAACGGATTTATATTCAGACGCATCGATATTTCCCTGCAAAACGCAGCCGGCGGCAGCAGCCATGTCTTTCCCGCTTTGACTGCCCAGGAATACGGCCTTAGGCACAGAGGAGCGCCACCCGGCACAGGGAGATTCCCCAGAGCTCGGCGGCTTGTTTGGTCGTCAGAAATTCCATAAAGCAGCCCTATTATGACAAATTGATTTCCTGTGCCTGATGATTGCCCTTTACTTAGGCGCTATGGCCTTGGCGCATCCACTATACTATTTTTCGGCAGAACATCCAGAGAAACAAGGGGGCTGGGTATGCAAAGGATGCAATCAGAATTTAATATCCGGGTGCCTGGGGGTACTCTGGTTGCATGGCGGTGTGACTTTGCGGCCAGGTCCCTATATTCTTTACTGCGGCACAAATTTTGAGCGTTTGAGGAAATGCCCAATAAGGTGGCTCTGGTGCAGGGGTCTGTTTTCTCTGGCGTGTAACCATTTTTTATCTCGTGCATAGTATGGGAATGGCTATTGCCAGAAAGGAGTTTCTCTTATGGCCAATTTGAATCCGGAAGTGTTCAACGAATCCCAGACTTGTCCCGCTGTGGGCTATCAGTCTGCGTCTATTTGCGTCCCTGTGACCGTTACTCCCTTTGCCCAGGCCGGCGTTGCCACCACCAAATGCTGCGGCGATCCTGTGGTTACCCCGGGCCGTGAGGTATGCGGGGGGACGAAAAACGGCTCTTGCTTTTTTACCATCACCCAGAATATTTGCGTGGCGGTACCTGTAGAATTCGGTGCAGTGGCCACGGTGGGAGACAGCTATGTCAACTGCAACGGCGCCTCGGAGCAGGATATTTGCACTGATTGCGGAAAAGATTCTCTCTGACTGAGCCTACACCACCCAATGCCGGATCCCCTTCTGGGAGAGCAGGCGCCTTGTGTGAACCCCCACATAGCTTTGAAGTGGGTTGCCCCATTTCCCCTGCGCATTTCTCAGCCTCCCGTCCAGTGCGGGAGGCTGTTTTGTGATCCGCAGCAGCGGACAAACTCGAAACGCCACAGCAAAAATTACCCCACTGCACAAAATGCTCTGTCTAAAACCGACTCAAACGTCGGAAATGGGCACGGCCTGGCAATACGCCCAAGCCAATCCGTCGGCCGTCCGCGCTTATGCGGCCATTATAAAGGTCAGCCCAGGACTGTATCACGCCGGGCGAAGCGCCGTATATTGGTCGTTACGCAGCCAGCCGGCCTAACTGGTATATAGCCACAGGCTTTCAAAAATGGGGTATGACCACATCCATGGTTTCCGCCATGATCCTCCGGGATATGATCTGCGGAAAAGGAAATCCCTATGCTCGCACCTGGGTTATCAGTTGGAGCGGGATTCTGATGAACAAAGCTGGGACTGTCCCTGTCACGGCACACACTTTGGCTCCCAAGGACGGTTGACATTGGGACTGGCCCAGGAAGGCATCTTCCTGGAATAAATACCGGTAGAGGAAACAGCAGAAGTACCGGCACAATTCCATTGGGATGCCGGTACTTCTTATACTGTACAGTTTATGTTTTCTGTATTTACCGGGAGGATACAGGATCAATCTTTTTTGGCAGCATCTGCCTTTGTGCAGTGAACCGTTCCTTTCGGATGGTGGGGCGGCGCGTAAATAGAGGAAATCTTCAACGGGCAATTTCCGGTATTGCAAACATTGTGCCAGGCTCCTGCCGGCACGAAAATGCCGTCCCCTGTATTCAAGCAGCACTGAAAATCCAGTTTTTCCTTGCAGGTTCCTACAAAGACAAGCCCCTGCCCGCTTTCCACCCGAATGAACTGGTCCGTGTCGGAGTGCATTTCCAAACCGATATCGCAGCAGGGCGGAATGTCCATCAGGGTCATTTGCAAGTGGCATCCTGTCCAAAGCGCAGCGCGGAAGTTCTGATTTTGCCTTGCTGCGCACGTGATATTGACGGCAAATGGCGCCGGCCCGTGGTCGGTCACAAAAGCGTCACAGCCGCACTTCATACAAGGATGAGATTCCATATGATTGCTCCTTTTATTGTTGCTACCTCATTCTATGTGCCGGCCTGTGTTTGGTGAACAGCGTTAAAAACAGCGCGTACTGTCATGCATGTTTTCGGCACTTTCAGTCAGACTATGGGGAAAGGGGGCGTGTCATATTCAATTCTTCACTCTTTGCCTCACAACTCTGGGCTCCTTTGCCGCGCTTTTTATCGCAGCAAAACTCATCGGCCACAAGCAGATCGCACAATTGGATTTCTTTGACTATATCACGGGAATCACCATCGGCTCTATTGCCGCAGAAATGGCCACAGAACTGGAGGAACCCTGGAAGCCGCTTATTGCGATCCTGATTTACGCAGGGATTACCCTGATACTCAGCGTCGTCACCAACAAACTCCCCAGGACCCGCAGATATCTCTATGGGTCGCCCACCATTCTCATGGATCAGGGGAAGCTCTATCGGGAAAATTTGAAAAAGTCCAAGCTGGATTTAAACGAATTTATTGTCATGTGCAGACAGCAGGGATACTTTGATCTCACCAGCATTCAAACTGCAATTTTTGAGTTCAACGGAAAACTGACCATTCTCCCGGTGAGCACCCAGCGTCCCGCAACGCCCGGCGACATGAATCTATCCCCCGAGCAGGAACTGCTGTGTACCGAGTTGATTATGGACGGACAGATTCTGGAGAGTAATCTCAAGCGTATGGGATTGAATTTGACCTGGCTGGACAAGCAGCTCAAGCAGCGCGGCATTCATTCCGCCAAGGATGTTTTCTTGGCAGTCTGCGATAGAAATGGGAAACTTGTGATCTATGAAAACGGTGATGAGAAAAAGCATGCGGCAAGACAAGCAAAATAGGCCCATCAGATTTTTGCGCCCCCTTAACTGACTGATGGAGGTATTTGAATGGCAAAAAAAGGAATGGCTCGCCCGGACTGGACCCATGTGCAACCCCGAAACGAGGTTGCTCCCGTTCCACAGATTCAAGGAAAGGCCAAACACGGAAAAGAGCGGGCAAAGCCCATTGTCAAGGGGACTTCCGTCCCTGACCAAAAGGTTTCCCATTAGCGCAAAAACAGGGGGCTGTCAGCAGGCATTCCCTAGGAATGAAGGGCCGTCCCAAAATGAGGCGGCCCTTCATTATTAGGGAAGAAAGCCTTTGACAAAGATAGGCTTTCTCCATATGTTATCACCAGCACGCAGACCAGAAAAAACTGCTCATGTTCCACCCTCTCGAAACCTTAACTGCCGCAACCAGTTCAGGCCGCAGCACGTATCACAGAAGTCTGCGGAGCAGATGGATTTTGTGCAGTAAATGACCCCTGGAAAATCATTCGATCGTAGCGGAAGCGGTTAAAAGCTGCTAAAAACAATCAAAAAAGTTTCCAAGGTTTGTTCACACGCAGAAGATCACTGGTCCGAGCCCATCAGTCCCTGTCAAAAAGTTTGCCCTCAAATTTTGATTTTGCGCTGACCAATACATTGACCAATACAGCGATCGTCTTCATTAGAGCCGTGCAGCACCAAGCGAGTTTTCCCTCTCGACGTTGCACTGGGTTCTTATTTTGCGGCAAATTTTAAGAACAATCGCTTATTAATACTGGAACCATCCCCAAAGGCAACACAATTAATTTTCAAAGGACTACTCTCCCCGCTTGTATACTTGTGGGATGCCCCAGCATCAAGGATCTTTTTGAAACTGCTGCTTCATCACTTCAATAAACAGTTGAGACAGGTGGGTCAGATAGGTATCCTTTCGATACACCGCAGCTAAATCCCAGACGAGCTCCGAGGAGTTTGTCACGAAATAGGTAACCGCACCGGGATGCTGGCAAACCTTGGCTCCTTCCTCGGGCACAAACGTACAGGCAATCCCCTGGGCTGTAAGGTTGATTGCCGTGGTCAGATTTCCGGTTTCCAGAAGAATATCTGGCTCAATGTGGTTTTTTCCCAGCATATGCCTGACCTCGTGAGTCAAATTTTGACCGGGCTTTGTCAGAATTAAAGGAATATGTTCGAGAAGTTCCAGCGGCGCAAGCGGATATCCCTCAAAAGTGGAACAATCTGCAAGTAAATCCCGCACATACGGATGATGTGTGGGCGCTGCCAGCAGAATACGCTCTTCGCAAATAATCTCGCATGTCAATTTGTTGTAATCCAAAGTTCGAGGCAGGTTCATAACGGCAAGATCAATTTTATCATTCATCAGCGCACTCTCCAATTGAACCGATCGCCCCTCTGTCAGTTCAATATGGATATCAGGATATAGCTGGTGAAATCTGGGGAATACATCCGGCAACAAACAGGCACTGCGCCATAGGGCCACCCCTAATCGCAGGCGTCCGCTTGTCTGGTTTTTGATGTCCTGAAATTCCCGGCGGACATTTTCGTCCAGCTTCATAAGTTGGAGGACGTGCTGATAATAACGCTCTCCTGTGTAGGTCAGCCGCAGGGGGGATGTACTGCGGTCAAACAATTCTACCCCCAGGCTTGTCTCCAAGCGCTTCAAGTACTGACTGAGCGAAGGCTGTGAGATATACAAACGCTCTGCAGCCTTCGTCAGGCTTCCCGCCTCTACAATCGCAACGAAATATTCGTAATTGCGAAAGACCATACAGGCCACTTCCCTCCAAGATATAATGTTAACATTATAATCTTTATATTACCTTTCGTCTTTGACGAAAGCAAGATGAGACAGTAAAATAAAAGGCAGAAAGCAAAAATGTGCACGTATTTTGCTAAAAATGCATTTATAAGTCAAGATTTTAAATTTATGATCCAAAAGGGAGAAGTAACAAGAAAATTATACGTGACCCGCGAATTTCTAGTATTCAGTGAAAAAAAGAAAGGAGAAATTCTATGAGTCCTGCTGCAATTACTCTCTTGGTTCTGCTCATTATGGTTGTGTTTTTTGTAACAGAAAAACTTCCGGCGGCCCTGGTGTCCATGTTGGGGGGCAGCGTATTGGTACTGTGCGGGATCATTGAACCCGCTCAATTATTCAGCGCATTTTCCGGCAGCACCATTGTTCTGATTGCTGCAATGATGGTAGTTGGGTCCGCCCTGTTCCATACAGGGATTGCTGCCAAAATGGCAGACATTTTGGTCAAACTCACGGGTACATCTGAAAATGGCATTATGGTTGCTTTCATGTTGGTGGCAACCATCATTTCCGCTGTGTGCAGTGGTGTGGCAGTGGTGGCTATGCTTCTGCCAATTGTTATCAGTGTCAGTCAGCGGGCAGGAGTCTCTGTGTCCCGGCAGCTGATCCCCATGTCCTTTGCCGCTAGTTTTGGCTGCAACCTGACACTGATGGGCGCCGCCAGTAATATTGTAGTCAATGGTGCCTTGGAAGATCTAGGAACGACTCCTCTTTCCTTTTTTGAACTTGGGAAGGTAGGAATTCCTATCTCCATCGCCGGTATGGTATTTTTCCTGACGATTGGAAAACGCTTTTTGACTCCTGGAGATACTGCTGATAAGGAGTATTTAGCGGAATATACCGGCAGCAACAAGGCAGTGGAGTTCAACCCAATCAAGGCTGGCCTGTGCCTTGTGATCCTAGCGGTGCTGCTGGTGGCCATGGCTGTAGACAGCGACGCATTCCCCATGTATCTGGTTGCGGCATTTGCTGCATTTGTTATGGTTCTGACTGGCTGCATTAAGCAGGCGGACGCTTACAAAGCAATCGATATGTCTACTCTCTTTATCGTAGCAGGCATGAGTGCGGTCTCCACGGGCATGAGCAACAGCGGCGCAGGCGCTCTCATTGCCGATACAGCCGTACGGTTGCTGGGCGAACATCCTAATAAACTAATCGTGCTGTTTGTGATCTTGGTATTGGTAACACTGCTGACCAACGCCATGATGAACACTTCCTGTGCCATGCTGGTCACACCGCTGTTTATCCCGGTAGCACAGGCTTTCGGCATGAGCACCTCCGCAGTGGCTGTTGCCATCTGCGTGGCAGCATCCTCGCCGTTCTTGACTCCGGTGGGCAGCGGAACCAATACGCTGATTGTTCGTCCGGGCAATTTGAAGTTTATGGACTTCTTCCGGCCTGGGCTTGGGCTCTCCGTGGTAATCATGATTGTCGCCATGATCTTCATTCCGGTGTTTTGGCCTCTGTAAACATAGAGAAAGGAGTTGAAACAACCATGAAAGCAGTTGTTGTCGATAAGGACTACGGCAGTGTTTCTGCCGAGGAACTGGACAGGGTAGCGGCAGCCTATCAGGCTGCCGGGATACAAATGGAGCGGCTAGATTATCAGGTGGAAGCATCCCGGCAGAAAGAACCCACCGAAGATGAGATCATTGCAGGCTGCCGGGACGCACAGATTATCCTGGCAACCGGAAATCCCCCCATTACCCGCAGGGTCCTGGAGGCCCTGCCGGAAATTCGCTTTGTACAGCGCTTCGGTGCCGGCGTCAACAGCATAGACTTGACAGCAGCGGCTGATTGTGGGGTAATCGTCCTGAATCTGCCGGGTTTCTGTGCAAAAGAATTGGCGGATGTGGCTACCGCCATGATCATGGGACTGATCCGAAACACCTGCTACTATGACCGGGAAGTACGAAAGGGACACTGGCCGAAATGTCAGTATCTGCTCCCGCCCGATGTACGGGAGCTGACGCTGGGTCTGTATGGTTTCGGCCTGGCAGGCCGCCATCTGCACGATATCTTCCACAATGGATTCGGGACAAAAGTCATAAGTTGTGACCCTTACATCAGTGAAGCAGTGCGGACACAGTACCCGGATGTGGAATTCGTGTCCTTTGAGGAACTGATCACCCGCAGCGATATCATCTCCATCCATGTGATTCTGACCCCCGAAACGACCCATGTCTTTAACAAAGAAGTCTTCCAGCGGATGAAGAACCCCGCCATGATCATCAATACCAGCCGTGGTCCCGTAATTGATAATGACGATCTCACCTGGGCCTTACAGACTGGCGAAATCCTGTATGCCGGTCTGGATACCGTAGAGCGGGAGCCTCTGCCGGAAAATGACCCGCTGAAAGCTCTGGATAATGTCATTATCAATCCCCATTGCGGCAGCTATGGTGTGGGAAGCAAAAAGACGCAAATCCAAATGGTCTGTGATCTGGTTCCCGCCGCCGTCACAACCGGAAAGGTTCCAGCCAAATGCGTCGCAGACCGCGATGTTCTGGGGAAGGATGCTGGTTATGAGTTTGTTTGAAAAAGGAGGAATTCACCATGTCTATCGGATGCAAGATCATAAAGGAATTTGACCGGCCCGCTCCGGAGCTGGTAGCCCGGTTCAAGAACATGCCAGTGGCCAATATCGACGACAATATGGGCCGCATTGCGGCGGTGGATGCAGCCATCGAGCCTATTGGCTATAAGGGGCAGCTGTTGGGAACCGCTTTCACTGTCCGTGTCCCCCAGGGTGATAACCTGATGTTCCACGCCGCTATGGATTTGGCAAAGCCCGGCGATGTCATCGTCATCGATGCCGGCGGCTTTACAGACCGGGCTATTTTCGGCGAACTGATGGCCACATACTGCAAGTCCCGGGGAATCAAGGGAATCGTCTGTGACGGAGCCATCAGGGACCGCGGCGGGTTGGCAGACATGGAGGATTTCCACGTTTATGCCCGCGCCGCAACTCCCAACGGCCCGTATAAGAATGGCCCCGGTGAGATCAACGTTCCTGTGGTGATCGGCGGAAAAACCGTTTATCCCGGTGATATTGTAGTGGGCGATGACGACGGAGTGTTGTTCATCAGGCCGGAACTTGCAAACGCACTGGCGGATGCCACTCTGGCCGTGGAGGAAAAGGAAGCCGGTATCATGGCCCATATTCTCAACGATGGGACATACGATCGCCCCTGGGTCGAGGAGAAACTGGAAGAAATCGGCTGTCAGGTTTTCTAATCCAGGTCTGTTTTTTCAAAGCAATACCATTATGATCATATTAAATAATGGAGCAGCCAGTTACAGATCGGGCTCCGGCATTTTCTGCCGGAGCCCTTCTGTTTTCAACCTTTTCCGTAAATAAACCGCACGTTTTTCTCAGAACTCGGAAACCGACGTCAGCTCCTCCGACCTCCGATGACGCCTCCGGGCAAACCAGACGGACAGATTGTCCAGCACGGAATAATAGACCGGAGTGAATACCAGTGTCACCACTGTAGATATGGACATGCCGCTGATCATGGTAACACCCATATCGCTCATCATCTCGTTGGTGCCTCCGACTCCCAGGGCCATAGGAACCATGGCCAAAACAGTCGTCAGAGTAGTCATCATAATGGGACGAATACGCATTGGGCAGGCGTGCAAAATGGCCTCCTCTCGGCTCTCGCCCATGCCCCGCCGGATCTTGATATACTCTACCAGGATGATGGAGCTGTTGACTACGGTACCCGCCAGCATAATAATCGATACCAGTGCCACCATGGACATATCCCGCCCTGTCAGCGGCAGCGCGACCAAGGCCCCGGAAAATGCCACTGGCAAAATCATCATAACCATAACCGGCATCAGGAAGGACTCGAACTGCACTGCCAGGACAAAGTATACCAAGATCAGCGCCACTACCAAGGCAAAGGCCAAGTCAGCAAAGCTCTCCATCATGTCCTCGTAGGCGCCGGCGGTTTCCGCTGTGTAGCCCTCTGGCAGAGAATAGTTTTCCAGAATAGAATTAATCTCCTGCGTGATGGCATTGGTGTCACCGCTCTTCGTATCACCAGTGATGGTGACCTGTCGGTTTTGGTTATGCCGTGTCACGCTCTGGGGGGCCTGCTCGATGGTTACATTGGCCACGGCAGAAAGTGGTACCGTTCCCCCATAGGCAGAAGTGATCGGCATGGATCGCAGCGCATCCAGGCTGGCAGCGGTAGTTCCGTCGCCCTTGACCACCACATCATACTCCTGATTGTCAATGGTGACAGTGGTGGCCGTGGTGCCAGTCAGCTCCGCCCGGACAGCGGCGCCCACAGCGGCAGCCGTCAAGCCATACTGTGCCGCCGTTTCCCGATTCAGCGTCACCTTCACCTGGGGGACCTGATCGGACATACTGTTGTCCACATTGACGGCATCCGGCAGTGCGGCGATCTGTTCAGTCAATTCATCAGCAATTTGTGCCAATACATCGTAGTCATCTCCAGTGATTTCCACGGAGATGTCGTCACCGCCGATCATTGCCATGGCACCGTTGCCGGAGGCATCCACCGTAATCTCACAGCCTGCAATGTCCTGAAGATTTTCCCGCAGATCATCTCCAATCTCAAAGGCGCTGCGGGTTCGTTCGGTCTTGGGCGGCAGCATAACGCCCATGGTCACGGATTCGTCCTGAGCGATGTAGTACAGGTCTTCCATCTCCGGGCACTCCCGCTCCGCAATGCCTGCCACTTGATCGGCAATCGCAGCGGCCTCCTCTACTTCTGAGCCGATAGGCAGGGAAATACTAATGGACACCGTTCCCTGATCCATGTCGGGGATCAAAACCATGGTGGTATTGACCAACGCCAGAGCAAAGACCGCCACCAGTCCCAGGGATACCAGCATACCCGTTTTCAAGTGGTGAATAAAATAGTCCAGCAGCCGCATATAGAAGCTGTTGATCCGTTCCAGACAGCTTCTCAGGCAAGCTGCCAGTCTGGACTGGCCCATTTTTTTCCGCCGCAGCTGCCTTCTGTGCGCCGTTCCCTGATCCAGGGTAAAGTAACACATCAGCGGCACCAGTGTCAGCGAGATCACCAGGGAAGCGAAAATCAGCGAGGCAATCGTCAGGGAAAAGTCCCGGAACATATCACCGGCAATACCCTCCACCATTCCCAGTGGTACAAATACAGCCTCTGTGGTCAGCGTGGAGGCTATCACGGAGGAGGTCACTTCCTTGGTTCCATCCAGACAGGCGCTCATCCGATCATGTCCTTCAACATAGAAGCGGTTGATATTCTCAAGCACCACAATGGAGTTGTCCACGATCATGCCGACGCCCAAGGCAACACCGCCAAGGCTCATCATATTCATGGTCAGATCCAGGGCCTTCATCAGGATAAACACCGCCAGGATACACACCGGCATGGACACAGAGATAGTCAGGGTCGCGCTGGCCCGGCGCAGGAACAGAAACACCACAATAGCGGCCAGCAGGATTCCCTGCCAAATATTAGAAAACGCAGCATCCGTAGCTTCATTGATCTGTTCACTGGCAATATAGGGCACAGAATAACGAATATCCGGATCATCGGCCCGCAGTTCCTCCATGCGTGCCGTCACTGCATTGGAAACCTCCAGCTCATTGGCGCCAGACTGCTTGGAAATTTGCAGCACTACACAGGGAGACGTCCCCACTTTGGCAAGATTCTCTGTATCCTCATCTTTCAGAGAGACGTCAGCCACTTCACTGAGGCGGACCACCCCGCCTGCAGGTAGGGCGATCAAAGTGTTGGACACATCCTCTACCGACTGGAATTTGGCATCCGTAGAGACAGTCAGGGTTTTGGAGCCATTTTCCATGTCACCGCCGGGATAGATCAGGTTCTGTCCTGCCAGGAACTGAGAAATATAGCTGTTGGAAAGTCCGTAGCCCGCAGCCCTGGCCGGGTCGATTTCCACAGAGATCTCCTGCTGGACGCCTCCGCTGACAGATACCTGTGCCACACCGTCGATCCGCTCCAGTGCAGGCTTGATCGTATCCTCCGCCAGGTTCTGCAAGCTGCCCAGATCATTCCCGTACAAGGCAATCAGTGCCGTGGGCATCAACTCGCTGACATTGATATTCACGATGGTGGGGGCCTGGGCATCATCCGGCAGATCCACCTGGTCAAACTTCTCCCGCAGTTTTGTGGCAGCAATATCCAGGTCTGTGTCTTCCACATAGGTAATCTGGATCTGGCTGACACTGTCAGAAGAAGTGGAGTCGATCTCGTCCACACCAGAGACCGACATAATGGCAGATTCCAGTGGTTCCGTCACCAGCTCCTCAATATCGCTGGGCGTGGCACCGGGATAGACGCAGATGACCAATGCCATCGGCATCTCCATGTCCGGCATCAGGGCCATTTGCAGCTGACTGCCAAACATGATGCCGAATACCACTATTAAAATGGTGGCCAGGATCGTGGCTACTCTGTGCTGGATACACGATTTGGCAATATTCATTCGGCCTGACCCTCCGCAGACTGCGCTTTGCCGCCCTCCTCATCTTCCGGAAGCACCTGGTCAACGGCATCGGAGACCACGCGGACATCCGCTCCGTCCGTCAGATAGGCCTGCCCCACCGTCACCAGCTGTTCCCCGCCGCTGAGTCCGGTAGTGATCTCCGTAACACCTGCTCCGGTCAATCCGGTCTCCACCTGGACGCGCCGGGCGGTATCGCCTTCCACCACGTAAACATATTGAGTTCCTCCGCTGGTGAGGATTGCTTCTGTGGGAACTACCACCGCATCTGCAGAGACATCCGTATAGAACGTCACGTCCGCAAACATGCCGGAGAGCAACCCCTTCACGTTTTTAGGCACGGTCAGGGTCACATTGTACAATTGCGTCTGAGCGTTGGCCGTCCGCTCCACAGAGCGAATTGTTGCCGTGAAGTTCTCTCCGGCGGCACTGACAGAAACATCTGCGCTGTCACCGATGGCCAGTTTGGTCACCATGGCTTCTGACACAGACACCTCTACTTTCATTTGGTCCGCCGCGTCAATAACCGCCACCGGGAGGGCGGCGGAAAGCGTCTCATTTTCCACTGCGTTCATGGCAGCCAGCGTACCGGAAATGGGCGCGATGACATTACCGCCGCCGTCCACATTCTCCAGTACGGTATTCAACTGCTCCAGCGTGGACTTGTAATTCTGCATGGCTGCCTCCAGCTGGGACAGCGTGGCATTTCGGGTTGCAATGGCGTTTTTCAGCGTCAGCTCTGCCTGCTCGATCTCTGTCTGGGAAGCTGCCCCAATGGCATAGAGCGCTTGCAGGTCACTGATGTTCTTCTGATACAGCGCAATCTGATCAGAGAATACCGCAGTATTGTCCCGATAGCTCTGAGCGGAAGATTCATAGCTGATGGACGCCGCGTTGTAGGATGCCTGAATACTGTCTATATCCAGTGTGCAAATAGCTTCCCCTGCCTTCACAGTATCGCCTGCCTGCGCATGCACCGCCGTGCACTTAACCGCCGAACCCAAGGCAATGGTCCGCTGGTCATCGGATATCACCTTACCGGAGACCTTGTTCTCCGAAGAGATGGTATCCCGCTTCACGATCTGTACCTGGACAGGTGTGCCTGCGGGAGCAGCTTCCTCCTCCTGGGCGGCGCCGCACCCTGTCAAGCCCAGCAGCATTGCCGCAAGTAACAGGGCTGGCAGCCGTCTCACCTTATTTTTCATCAATGTACTCCTTCCATCAATTCAAAACGCCGTATTCCACCGCCCACCAATAGGTCCGGTAGGCAGTAAACAGATTGTGCCGGGCAGTCAGGACCGCTGCCTCCGCTTTATGCAGTTCATCCTGGGCATCCAGCAGCTTGTTTTGGGGCAGGTTTCCCTGACGGTACTTCGTCTCCTGCGCGGCGTAGGTATCCTTTGCCAAGTCCAAAGCCGTCTCCGCCGCGCTCAGGACCTGCCGGTAATCCCCAACACGGTCATATGCGGAGCGGAACTCCAGCTCAAAAGAGCGAATGGCTGCCTGATAGGTGTATTGAGCGGCCTGCCAAGTGTGCTGAGCGGAGACGAACTCATAGCGCTTTTCGTTGCTGCCGTAAGTCTGCACGGCGTCCTGGTAATTGTCCCGGGCGTCCTCCAGGCTCTCCGCCGCATCGTAGAGGGTATAGCTTTTCTCCTTGGCCGAGGCCAGATCCGCGTCATAGGACATGGCATCTATCTGTGCCTGGGAGACAGCATCTACCTCAGCCAGCTGCAGGGTGCC
>ERZ780203.1101-NODE-1101-length-22303-cov-18.128596_pt1 | contig 22303 bp, 20 predicted proteins | sample MGYA00511168_ERZ780203 | MGnify/ENA primary metagenome ERZ780203 (study PRJEB29588, sample SAMEA2156577) | human gut metagenome | biome: human gut; feature: human-associated habitat; material: faeces | place: Denmark | collected 2008/2010 ...
AGGGGGCGCTTACCTTATTAAAAGAGACCGGCTGCGACGGCGTGATGATCGGCCGCGGCGCACTGGGCGACCCGTGGCTGTTTGAGCAGATCCGCGCGGCCCTGCTGGGCGAGGAAGCCCCCGCCGAGCCGACGCTGAACCAGCGGATGAACGCCCTGCGGGCGCAAATTTACGAAATGTGCGAGGAAAAAGGCGAGTGGCTCGCCATGCCTCAGGCCCGCAGCCAGGCCATGCACTATATGAAGGGTTTGCGGGGTGCAGCCTCCCTGCGGCGCTACTGCTCCATGCTGGAGCATTTCACCGATGTGGACAAGCTCATCGATGCGGTGTATCGGCTGCAGGAGTGATCAAAACCTTCCTCTCGTCAGCTCATCCAGATTCTGCGTATAGCACGGCAGCATGTGGGTGATGAAATACTCCGCTTCGGGGCAGTCCATTCTGTGCAGGGCGGCCAGCTGCTGCTCCAGCGCGGCTTCAAACTCCCGGTTGCCGCTCTGGCACTCTTCTAAACACTTGATTAAGGCCGAGAGCCGGTCCGCTGCCTTTAAAATTTTCCGCTCGGCGTCATTTAGCACGCGGCCGGTCAAAAATTCCTCGGTCTCGCTGCGCAGGGCTTCGGGCTGCAGGCTGGCCATCAGCCGGGCACTTTCCTGCTCTACCGCCTTATAGGCGCTGCGCAGGGCTTCATTTTTGTACTTCACTGGGGTGGGCATGTCGCCGGTCAAAATTTCCGGCGCATCGTGGTACAGCGCCGCCGTGGCTACCATTTCGGGCCGCAGGTCGGCTCCGGTGCCCAAGCACTTTTGGCCAATTAAGCAAAGCGCGTGGGCCAGCAGGGCGGTGTCTGCCGTATGCTCGCTCAGGCTTTCGGCGCGGCCGCTGCGCATCAGGCTCCAGCGGGTGATGTACTTCATACGGCCCAGCAGGGCACTGAAGGGATAAGTTTTCATCTTGCACGATCCTCTCTGTGGTGTTACTATCAGTATACCATGATTTTACCAAAAACAAAGTCCCATGGTTCGGACTTTCAGCGGGGTTTGTTATGAAATTGCAGCTTCCCGGCAAAAAAACAAGATACTGGCAGGTGTTCTGGCTCTGCCTGCTGGCGGCGGCCGCCCTGTTTGCGCCCCACTGCCTGGTGGATGCCGTCGCAGGCGGCGGGTACTTCCATTACGCAGGCGATTTCAATGACCAGCAGATCAACTTTTACCAGTACGCCAACAGCTTCATCAAGCAGGGGGGTAGCTTCAGTTGGGCTACCGATCTGGGCAGCGGGTTTGTCAATTCCTACTCGTTCTACCTGCTGGGCAGCCCGTTTTTCTGGCTGACGCTGCTGGTGCCCGCGCGGTTTATGCCGTGGATGATGGTGCCGCTGCTCTGCCTGAAAATCGCCCTGGCCGGGGGCGGCGGCTACCTTTGGGTGCGCCGCTGGGTGCGGGACGAGGATTGGAGCATGCTGGCCGGCTGCCTGTATGCCTTCTCCGGCTTTACGGTGTACAACATCTTCTTCAACCACTTTTTGGACGTTGTGGCGCTGTTTCCATATATGCTGGCGGCGCTGGATGATGCGGTCATCGATGGCAAAAAAGGTCGCTTCCCGTTCTGGGTGGCGGTGAATCTGCTCAACAACTACTTTTTCTTTGCCGGGCAGGCGGTCTTTCTCATCATCTACTTCTTCTGTATGCTGGCGGGGCATGCCTACAAAATCGGCCCCCGCAAGTTTGCATTGCTGGCAGGGGAGACCCTGCTGGGCTGTGCCATGGGCTGCGTGCTGCTGCTTCCTGCCGGGCTGTCACTGCTGCAAAACCCACGCACCATCGACCCATTCAACGGCATGGGCTACCTGGTCTACGGCAAGGCCCAGCAGTACGGGGCCATTTTTTACAGCGCCTTTTTGATGCCCGACGCCCCCTACTTTAAGGACATGTTCAGCGAAGGCATCCTCAAACATACCAGCATGACGGCCTACCTGCCGGTGGTGGGTATTGCGGGCGGGCTGGCGTTCTGCCGCGGGCGGCGCAGCCACCCGTTCACCTACATTTTAAAGGTGTGCGTGGTCTGCGCCTTTGTGCCCATCCTTAACAGCCTGTTCTATGCCCTCAATTCCAGCTACTACGCCCGGTGGTACTACATGCCGGTGCTGGTGTTGTGCGGGGCCACGGCGTCGCTGCTGGCACGGCCCCACCTGGCCCGGCGAGAACTGCCCCGCGCCTGGGGTTTAACGCTGGCCGTTACTCTCTCGGCGGCGGCGTTCGGCCTGGTGCCCTATACCGATGATGACGGCGTGACCACCCTCGGTGTCACCGAGGAACCCGCCCGCTTCTGGGCCATCCTGGGCGTATCGGTGCTGGGATTGGTGATCTTCGGCGTGCTGTGGCACTTCTTCCGGGATCGCCAGCGTTGGCCTACCGTAATGCTGGCTGCCGTGCTGGTGTTCAGCTTTGTCTATGGCAGCGTGCACCTTTCGTTGACCAAGTACGCCCAGTGGGATACCGACAGCGACCTGATCGCGGAAACGTATGATTCTGTGAAGGAGGTCAAGGAAGCCCTGCCGGACGATGCGTTCTACCGCATCGATGCCTACGGCGCCCACAACAATCTGGGCCTGTGGTTTGACAAAAGCTGTTTGCAGTTTTTCAATTCCACAGTTGCCCCCAGCATCATGGAGTTTTATCCGAAAGTGGGCGTCAAGCGGGACGTCAACTCCAAGCCGGAGGTCCAAAACTATGCCCTGCGCGGGCTGCTCGGCGTGCGGTACACGCTGGTGGCTAAGGATGCCGATAGCAACTGGCAGGGCGAGGACATGGACGACTGGGACCTGGTAGGCAGCACCAGCGCCTACCAGATCTACGAGAACAAAAACTGGGTGCCCATGGGTTTTGCCCAGCAGTATTATGTCACCGCCGATCAGCTGGACCAGGTAGACGAGGACAGCCGCGCCCAGGTATTGTTGCGGGCGGTGTTGCTGGACGAGGACCAGATCGCCGCCTATGGCGACCTGCTGCAGCCTATCCCGGACGACGGGCTGACCAACTGCACGCAGGACACCTACGCCGAGGATTGCACCGCCTGCCGTGCCGAGGCCGTGGAAAACTTTACCGCCACCCGCACCGGCTTTACCGCCGAGACGGACTACGACACCGACCGACTGGTGTTTTTCAGTGTGCCCTACGACGACGGCTTTACCGCCGCTATCAACGGAGAACCGGCCAAAATCGAAAAGGTCGATAACGGCCTGATGGCCCTGCGCGTCCCGGCGGGGCAGACCAGCATCACCTGCACCTACCACACCCCCGGCCTGCGCACCGGCACCATCATCAGCCTGGCCGCGCTGGCGGTGTATGGGGCTTATTTGGTGGTGCTGAAAAAGAGAAAATGCCTGTAATTTGCCGGTTTCTATGATGTTGTTGGACGTTCGTGTAGGGGCCGTTGCAAGCATCCGCCCCTGCAGGCAGGTAGCCAATTTCTTATCCGATCCTATAAAATTGAAAGTGAGTATCCCATGTCTGATTATGCACAGCAGCTTGCTGCCGAATTGAATCTTTCTGCTAAAAATGTCCAGGGCGCGATCGACCTGATCGACCAGGGCAATACTATCCCGTTTATCGCCCGCTACCGCAAGGAGGTCACCGGCTCGATGGACGACCAGGTGCTGCGTGACCTGGGTGACCGCCTGGAATACCTGCGCGGCCTGGATAAGCGCAAGGAGGAGGTCACTTCCTCCATCACCGAGCAGGGCGCCATGACCCCCGAACTGACCGCCGCCCTCTCCAAGGCCAAAACGCTGGCCGAGGTCGAGGACCTTTACCGCCCCTACAAGCCCAAGCGCAAGACCCGCGCCAGCATCGCCAAGGCTCGCGGGCTGCAACCCCTGGCCGATGCGCTGTTCAAGCAGGACGCCGCCTTTGACCCCAACGCTGCAGCGGCGGACTATATCAACGAGGAAGTCCCCGATGCCGCCGCTGCGCTGGCCGGTGCCAAGGACATCATCGCCGAGGCTGTTTCTGACGATGCCGCCTGCCGCGCCGAACTGCGCCGCTACTACCGCGCCTTCGGCCGCATCATCAGCGTCAAGGCCAAGGATGAGGACAGCGTATACGCCCAGTATTACGACTACGCCGAGCCGCTGAACAAGATTCCCGGTCACCGCGTGCTGGCCCTGGACCGCGGCGAGCGGGAAGGCTTTTTGAAAATCAGCATTCAGGTGGATGCCGAGCGTGCCGGGGGCATCGTGGCCTGGATGTTCGCCCGCAAAAAGACCGGCGGTGCCAGCGCCCAGCTGGTGGAAGAAGCCGCTCTGGATGCCTACAGCCGCCTGATCCACCCCAGCCTGGAAAACGAACTGCGGGGTGAACTTTCGGACGCCGCTGCTGAGGGTGCCATTCATGTCTTTGGCGACAACCTGCGCCAGTTGCTGCTCCAGCCGCCCATCCGCGGCAAAACCGTCATGGGTCTGGACCCCGGCTACCGCATGGGCTGCAAGGTGGCCGTCGTCGACCCCACCGGCAAGGTGCTGGATACCAACGTGGTATACCCTGTGCCGGAGTTCAAGCGCGTTGACCAGGCAAAAAAGACCATCAAATCGATGGTTCTCAAAAACGGCGTTGAGGTCATGGCCATCGGCAACGGCACCGCCGGCCACGAGACCGAGGAATTCGCCGCCCAGGTCATCCGGGAACTGGGCGACGAGAGAAATCTGCACTTGCAGTACATGGTCGTCAGCGAGGCAGGCGCGTCGGTCTACTCTGCCAGCAAGCTGGCTGCCGAGGAGTTTCCTCAGTACGATGTCAACCTGCGCAGCGCGGTGTCTATCGCCCGCCGTTTGCAGGACCCGCTGGCCGAGCTGGTCAAAATCGACCCCAAGGCAGTCGGCGTGGGCCAGTACCAGCACGATATGCCCCAAAAGCGTCTGAACGAGACGCTGGACGGCGTGGTGGAGGACTGTGTTAACTCGGTGGGCGTTGACCTGAACACCGCCAGTGCGCCGCTGCTGCGCCGTGTGGCGGGCGTCAGCGCTGCCACGGCCAAAAATATCGTCGCCTGGCGTGAGGAGGAGGGGGCTTTCACCTCCCGTGCCCAGCTGAAAAAGGTCAAGGGCCTCGGCCCCAAAGCCTATGAGCAGTGCGCAGGCTTCCTGCGCCTGCCCGAGGCCAAGAACCGCCTGGACGCCACCGCTGTCCACCCCGAAAGCTACCCCGCCGCCAAGGCCCTGCTGGATGCCTGTGGCTACACCACTGCCGAGATCGGCAGCGACAAACTGGCGGGTCTGCCTGCCGCCGTCAAGGCTAAGGGCACCAAGAACCTGTGCGAGACGCTGGGCATTGGTGAGCCGACACTGAACGACATCGTGGCCGAGCTGTGTAAGCCGGGCCGCGACGTACGCGACAGCCTGCCCAAGCCCCTGCTGCGCAGCGATGTCATGAGCCTGGAAGATCTCAAGCCAGGCATGGAGCTGACCGGCACCGTGCGCAATGTCATCGACTTCGGTGCGTTCGTTGATCTGGGCGTGCACCAGGACGGCCTTGTGCATGTCTCCCAGATCAGCGATAAGTTCATCAAGCATCCCAGCGAGGTGCTGAAGGTGGGCGATATTGTCAGAGTGAAGGTTTTAAGCGTGGATACCGCCAAAAAGCGCATTGCCCTGACGATGAAGGGCCTGCATTGACCCTTTGCATGGAAAAGAAACTAAAAATTTGTACATCTGTTGCAATGCAGAAAAATCTGCCGCCTGTTTGTTGTGCCGAACAGCAAACAAACTGCGCAAAAATAAGCGAAAATATTGTAAAACTATAAAAATAGATGGGTGAAAACATAAAAACCGTGTAAACATAGCGGAGAATCTGTTAAAAACGTAGCAAAGTCACCAAAACCACAAAATGAAGATTTGACGTTTCTGTGCAGGAAATGGAAAAAAGCGGCTTTGTGCATATTACACAAACAAAACGGGAACAATTATGCTATAATGCACAATGCAAGGACGAGAGAACCGAGCTGGATACCCAGCCGGGCGCCCTTACCGCCGCGCCATGATGGGTGCGGCGGGGATTTATGTTTGGAGGTCATTATGATGGTGAAACAAGTCAAGGTTTCCAATTTTACTGAGGTAAAGGGGATCGTGTCTGCTGCCGCCAAGTGCTATAACGATGTCGGAGTCCACGACATGAAGGGCAGCATTGCCGATGCCAAGAGCATCCTGGGCATGATGAGCCTGGATTACAGCCACCCCGTCAAGATCGTCTGCGAGAATGAGCACGATCTGAACAGCGTTGTCAACGCGCTGAAACAGTAAAATAAGGAAAGCGCCCTCAGCCGCCAGGCTGGGGGCGTTTTTATACGAAAAATAGCATGTTAGGAAACGAGAGAAAACAAGAGCATTTGCGAGAATTCACGAGCATGCCGGGAATAAATCAAAATTCTTGCGAAAAACCGTTGACTCTGCCGCCCAATTCTGCTATAATCACACTTGCGCGAAAAAGCGCTGCCAAAGCGCTGTTAAATACCGTTATAAGACGGACGTGTTAATTCTTCAATGGAGGTTCCTACTATGAGCACGACTCTCGCTAAGCCCGCTGAAATGGCTGACCGCAAGTGGTATGTGATCGACGCCGCCGGCAAACCCCTCGGTCGCGTTGCTGCCAAGGCTGCTGTCATCCTGCGCGGTAAGAACAAGACCACCTTTACTCCTAACGTTGACTGTGGTGACCATGTCATCATCATCAACTGCGACCAGGCTGTCCTGACCGGCAAGAAGATGGAGAAGAAGTTCCATCGCACTCACTCCGGTTGGATCGGCGGCCTGAAGGAGACCCAGTACAAGACCCTGATGGCTGAGAACAGCGACAAGGCTATGACCTACGCTGTCAAGGGCATGGTTCCCTCTAACACCATCGGCACCAAGGCTATGACCCGCCTGCACTGCTACAAGGCTGCTGACCACGCACATGCTGCCCAGAAGCCCGAAGCTGTTGAGATTTAAGTGAGGAGGCAATAGAATATGTACGAGACGAAACCTTATTTCTACGGCACTGGCCGTCGTAAGCATTCCGTTGCCCGCGTTCGCGTTTACAATGGTACCGGCAAGGTCACCATCAACGGCCGCGACATCAACGATTACTTTGGCCTCGAGACCCTGAAGCTGCTCGTCAACAGCCCCCTGGTTCTGACTGAGAACGAGGGCAAGTTTGACGTCGTCGTCAACGTTGTTGGCGGTGGCTGTGCTGGTCAGGCTGGCGCTATCCGCCACGGCCTGTCCCGCGCCCTGCTGCAGTTCAACCCTGAGCTGCGCCCGGCTCTGAAGAAGGCTGGCTTCCTGACTCGCGATCCTCGTATGAAGGAACGTAAGAAGTACGGCCTCAAAGCCGCTCGTCGCGCACCTCAGTTCAGCAAGCGCTAATCTACAGCTTAATAATGCTAAAAAAGCCCGGAAATACGCCATTTCCGGGCTTTTTCTATGTCTAAAATCACCTGATTCCGATGGTGAAATTTGAGGAAATTTGACTTCAAATTAGCCCATTTTGATGGGTTTACCATGGGTTTACAGAAGGCTATTTTGGAGGGAAAATTAGCCCCATGGAATTATAACAGAAATGAATTACCTATGAAAAATACCTGACGATTGATTGCTGTTATATTCTGTTGCAGCAATAAAACAAGAGTAAAAATTAGTAGTAATGCTATCCGAATAATTTCCGCTATTTTCCCCTAAATGTAAAAGTTCTAATCAATGTTGTCAAATTACATACAACTGTTGTAAAAGAGGCAGAGCCGGTAACCAGCCAGCTATGAGCTGCGATTACCCGACTAAGGGAATGCCGCAGGGCGGCATCCTATCCAATATCGTACTGAATGAATTGGACTGGTGGGTGGCCTCCCAATGGGAGAACATACCCATTCACTACGAGTACAAAACCAGACAGAATTTCTCATGTGCCATAAAGTAACACAAAAACAACAGACAGCCGCCACAATTCCGTAATGATTGATGCTTGACAGACTCCTTCAAGTTCGCTATAATAATAAACGCAAAACTTTAGTGGACTTTTCCGGATTCAGTCATCTTTTTGCCACACAGCTATCTTGTGATAGTTGTGTGGCTTTTTTGTTGCCTGTATCTCGGAAGTATTAGCAGAATGGAGGACTATATCTGTATGGGAAAAAATTTTTTGTCTCTTATCAAGACGTGCCGTAGTGTACGGGCTTATAAATCGGAATCTGTCCCTTCAAAGGCTTTGGACGCTGTACTGGAAGCAGGGACTTATCCGGCCCAGGAAGCCGGTCAGCCCGCAGCACGCAAACAAAACTATATTGTTCGGACAATTTGTGGAGAAGAGGAAAAGCATGCAGACCAATAACAAAATGGCGGTTGCGCCCGTTGGAAAACTCATCTGGCAAATGTCGATACCGCCGCTGATTTCCATGTTTCTGCAATATTCCTATAATCTGATAGACAGCGCGTTTGTAGCGCGGCTGAGTGAAAATGCTTTGACGGCGGTTTCCCTGTCATTTCCCATTACAACTTTGATGAATGCGACATCTATCTGGATCGGCGTTGGCGTGAATGTACTGATTGCAGGGTATCTTGGGGAGAAAAAGCAGGATGAGGCAAATACTACCGTCACACATGGATTGTTACTGGCCTTTGGAATTGGTGCTTTGCTCAATCTTCTGTCATTACTGATTATGAAACCCTACTTTGGGGCATTCACCAATAACGAAGAAATTTATCAGTTGAGTCTTGCCTATATGAGCGTATGTTCGTTCATGCAAATTCCCAACATGGTGCATATCGCAATCCAGAAGATGATACAGGCTACTGGGAACATGATTGCTCCTATGTGGTTCCAGATTGCAGGAGTGGTCGTTAATTTTGTATTTGACCCACTCCTAATTTTTGGTATTGGTATTTTTCCAGCTATGGGAATCCGTGGCGCTGCGGTGGCTACTGTTGCGGGCTATTTGTTATCCATGATTTTGGCATTTGCCTTGCTGCTGGGCAAAAAGCAAAAAGTGCGGATAAAGATCAAAGAATTTCATATACAAAAGTGGATGATTGCCCGTATATTCGCCCTTGGCTTACCATCTTTCATTATGAATGCCCTCAGTTCGTTTATGGTGACATTCGTCAATCTGTTTCTGGTGGCGTATTCCGATACGGCGATTGCATTCTTCGGTGCTTATTTTAAGGTGCAGCAGCTGATCGTTATGACAGTAAACGGCTTGATTCAGGGCTGTTTGCCTATTATGCGGTTTAACTACGGTGCGGGAAACAGAGATAGGCTGCACTCCGCTTTCCGATACGGAACCGCTTTGGTCTCCGGTATGATGATACTGGGAACATTGACCGTCAACATCTTTCCGGCGCAGCTTTTGGAATTATTTACAGCGTCGGAAGCCATGCGCTCCTTTGGAATATCCGCTATGCGAATTATGGCGGCAAGCTATCTGTTTTGCGGTCTCTCTACCATGATTTCCACCTATTTTCAGGCGACAGAAAAAGTAGGTTCCAGCATAGCGATTCAATTATGCAGACAACTGCTTTTCCTTGTTCCTGCCTTATGGTGTCTGAACAAATTATTCCAACTGAACGGAATCTGGCTTGCATTTCCTGTTGCGGAAACCGCCACTATGCTCATTGCTCTCATAATAATGGCATGGCATCGCCACAAAAATATCTTATAACATGTTCCAATGAGGAGAAATGATGAACGATACTTTTAACGGTGCAGATGTCCATGATGTTGGATATTTCCTCCGCCATGACCACCTCGTCCGTCTGCTTGTAGGCATTTGCCAATTTGTCCTTGATGATGTCCAGAGTAAAGAAAAGCTGGTTTTGCCGGATAAGTTCCTCGTATCGCTGGACATAGCCGGATTTGCGGACAACAACAGGCTGAGGGAATAGTTCTCCACCACGGGAGATGGATGTGCATTTTCTGACCGCACGCAGGGCAGAAAGGAATCTCGCCCGTTCCAGTTCTCCGTGCAGCAGGTAGACCTTCCGGCCTGTCTGGGCCATCTCTATGGTGGTCATGGAGTTATGAAATCCAGTTAGACCAGAGGGCAAATGAATGTACTGCATGCCGGCGGCGCAGTCTGGCTGTGCTACAGCACGGCCTCGCGCCAGGGCAAAGCAACCCGCGTGAGGCTGGGCAACAAGCACAAAAGCGGCTCGGGATGGCGCACATTTTTGTAACATATGCGGCTGTTTTGTCAAAAGACTTGCAAAATGCACGATTTTGTGTTATTATTTCAAGCCGAAACGCAAAGCAAGAAATCCTGTACTACGCTGCCCCGCGCGGCAGCAAATAACCAGCATTTCCGGCGTCGGTCCTTTGCGGGGCCGGCGCTTTTTTGTGCAAAAGGAGCCCTTATGCCTTTATCCGTAAAAACAAAAGAGCATTTCCGCCGCCGCATGGCGTTGGCTGGCCCTAAGTGGGGCGCACTGATGGGCGGCGCGGTGGCACTGGCGGGAGTGATCATGTTCACGACCTCTGCCCTGCATTTTGTCACCGTTACCGACACCCACGGCGGCAACACCCGCATCCTGACGGTCAACCAGACCGAGGCCGCTGTGCTGGCCCAGGCGGGCGTGGCCCCGCTGGGGGAAAACGACCGCATCGTCACCTCGGAGACACCGGACGGCGAGCTGATGCAGGTGCTGCGGGCCTACACTGTGCCGGTCACCGCGGACGGCCAGACCCAGGAGATCATCACTACCGGCGCGACCACCCGCGACCTGCTGACCCAGGCGGGCCTGACCTACACCGAGGAGGACTATCTGACCCCCGCCGCCGATGAGACCGTCCCCGAGGGCGGCAGCGTCACCCTGCAACGCGTCAGCTACGTGGAGTACACCGAGGACGAGACTGTTCCCAGCGAGGTGGAAGAGATCCCCACCAGCCTGTATTACCGCAAACAGGACAAAGTGCAGGTGGTCCAGCAGGGGACAGATGGCCTGGACACTGTAACCTACCGCGAAACCTGGGTGGACGGCCAGCAGGTCGACACCGAGGAGATCGACCGCGAGACCCAGATCGGCATGATCCCCACCATCCAGAAAGTCTATGGAGAACAGGCGTCTGTCTCCAGCTTCGTGGGCCCTGAAGTCGAGGATGGCGTGCCCGTGGAAGGTGTCGCTGCCGTCTACACCAGCCAGCGCGCCACGGCCTACTCGGCCAGTGGCACTGCCAAGGGGGCCAGCGGCCGCCGCCTGACCTACGGCACTGTGGCCATCAACCCCAGCATCATTCCGTATGGTTCCCTGATGTACATCACCAGCGATGACGGAAAATTCGTCTATGGCTATGCCTACGCTGCGGATACCGGCACGGCTATGATGACCGGCCATGCGTTCATCGATCTGTACTATGAGACCTATGATGAGTCGGTGGATAACGCTGTCATCCCGGTGACGGTCTATGTGCTGGACGACGAGACCGCCGCAAAGTACAAAGAACAAAATGATGCAATTTTGGAAGCTGATACCACGGTTGGCCGATAAAACACAAAAAAACAGCCTCTGCCTTTTCGGGCAGAGGCTGTTGCTGTTTAGGGGGCGGGTATCAATACTCCATGGGCTTCTCTTCGCCGGTCATCACGCGCAGGGCGCCCTGGCACAGGGCCAGCAGCTCATCCTCGCCGGGATAAACGGTGATGGGAGCGATGAAGCCGAGGTACTCTTTCAGGTACTTCTCGGTGTTGGGGTTGTAAGCAATGCCGCCGGTCAGGATGATCTGATCGACCTGGCCGTGCAGGACAGCGGCCATAGCGCCGGCGTCCTTGGCGATCTGGTAGAAGAAGGCATCCCAGACCAGCTTGGCCTCGGCGTTGCCTTCGTCGGCCATCTTGCCCACGGTGCGGGCATCGTTGGTGTGCAGGTAACCGTTGAAACCGCCGTTGCCGCAGATCTTCTTGTAAACTTCCTGCTGGGTGTACTTGCCGCTGAAGCACATCTTGACCAGGTCGCCAACGGGTACGGTGCCGCTGCGCTCGGGGCTGAAGCAGCCTTCGCCGTCCAGAATGTTGTTGACATCGACGACCTTGCCGTGGTTGTGGGCACCGACGGAAACGCCGCCGCCCATGTGGATGACGATAAGGTTCAGATCCTCGTAGCGCTTGCCGTTCTCCTTGGCAAAGCGGCGGGCCACGGCCTTCTGGTTCAGGGCGTGGAAGATGGAGCGGCGGGGCAGTTCCGGCATGCCGGAGATGCGGGCCTTGTTGGTCAGCTCGTCGACAACGACGGGGTCAACGATGTAGCTGGGGATGCCCAGGCTGTCGCCGATCTCGCGGGCCAGGATGCCGCCCAGGTTGGATGCGTGCTGGCCCTGGACACCGGCCTTCAGGTCAGCCAGCAGAGCGTCGCTGACGGGGTAGGTGCCGCCGGGGATGGGCTTGAGCAGGCCGCCGCGGCCGACGATGACGTTCAGGCTCTCGGGGGCGCAGTTCTTCTCTTTCAAAAAGTCCAGGATGATGGCCTTGCGGAAATCCTTCTGGTCGATGACACTGGCGTACTTGGCGATCTCCTCCGTGGGATGGCGCAGGGTTTCCTCAAACAGCAGGGTCTCGTCCTCAAAAACACCAACCTTGGTCGAGGTAGAACCCGGGTTGATGACCAGCGTTTTAATAGACATTTGAAACGTCTCCTTTTATTTCTTATTCAGCCAAGCCGGCGGCCACAACGGCGGCCAGGGCGATGGAGTTGACCTTCGTCTGGAAGGAGTCAGAGCGGCTGGTCAGGATGGCGGGCACCTTGGTGCCGGTCAGGATGCAGCCGTTCTTGCAATCGGCGGTGTGGACCAGCGTCTTGTAGACGAGGTTGCCGGCCTGGATGTCGGGGAACAGCAGGATGTCGGCATGGCCGGCAGCCGGGCGGTCCTGGGCACCCTTGTGGTGGGCGGCTTCGGGATCGATGGCGATGTCCATGGACAGGGGGCCGTCGACGACGCAGCCGGTGATCTTGCCCTCGGCGTTCATCTTGCGCAGCTCGTCGGCATCCACGGTGCAGGGCATCTTGGGGTTGACGACCTCAACGGCGGCCAGGGGAGCGACCTTCGGGCACTCGACGCCGCAGGCATGGGCCACGGCGACGGTGTTCTCGATGATATGCACTTTATCTTCCAGGGTGGGATAGGTCATAAAGGCAACGTCGGTCAGGAACAGCAGCTGCTCAATGCCCTTGACCTCGAACACGGCGACATGGGACAGGGTGTGGCCGGTGCGCAGGCCGACTTCCTTATCCAGCACGCTCTTCAGGAAGGTCTTGGTGTCCAGCAGGCCCTTCATGTACATGTTGGCCACACCGTCGTGGGCCAGCTTGACGGCCTTCAGCGAAGCCTGGACCTTGTCGGGCTCGTTGATGATTTCGTAGTCGGACAGGTCGATGTTCAGCTCACCGGCGATCTTGCGGATGGCGGCTTCATCGCCCACCAGGATGGCATCGGCAATGCCCTGTTTATGGGCAGCGTCTACGGCCTCCAGAACGGCATCGTCCTCGGCGGCGGCAACGGCCAGCTTCTGCTTGCCGCAGGTCTTTACTTTAGCGATCAGGTCCTCAAAATTCATTTTACAGCACCTCGTTTACTCTACATCACAAAATGTGTGGGAGGGCACAAACCCTCGCATGTTAAAATAATAACATATAGTTGCCCCAGGGTCAAGGGGATAACGTGAAAGATTTGACGCTCATTTGTCTTAAGGGGCTGCTTCGGCGGCCCTGCCTACCTCGCGGCAGCGCCTTTTATAGCGGCAGGCGACCGTTAAGCCTTCCTTTTGGGTCTCCAAAAGGAGCATCCGACGCCAGGAAGCCGTTAAAACGAGTAAAGCGCCGCAAGGTGGTGCGGAAACGGAAGCAACAGACCCATCTACCTATTTAAATATAATAACCAGCTCATCTGCCTTTGGCGCACCTACCAAAAGAAAAGAACAAAATATGTCTGAAAATTAAGGAATAAAGCATTGACAAAACCTTAACAAGATGGTAAAACTATAGTAGTGAATTTGGCGAGACCCGCCACGCCACTGCTGCGGCACCGGCCGCCGCCCACCTGGGCAGGCAACATCTGCAACCAGACACGGCGCAGGTGCCTAAATTTCCGCCTGAAGATGTTTAATTTTTAACAATCGAATGGCGGTTTCCGAAAGGTTCAAACCAATATGCCCATTGCCATGTATCCCGGCAGTTTCGATCCCGTCACCCGCGGGCATCTGGATATTATCAAGCGCTCCAGCCGTATGTTCGACAAGGTCATCGTTGCGGTGCTGGTCAACAGTGCCAAACAGCCCTTGTTTACGGTCGAGGAGCGCGTTGCCATGCTGCGGGAATGCTGCAAGGACATCCCCAACGTAGAAGTGGATTCCTTCAACGGCCTGACCGTCAGCTTCGCCAAGCAGAAACACGCCACCGTCATGGTGCGCGGCCTGCGTGCGGTCACCGACTTTGAAAACGAGATCCAGCTGGCCCACACCAACTTCGCCATGGCGCCCGGCATCGAAACGGTCTTCCTGGCAACGGCCATCAAGTGGAGCTACCTTTCCTCCACCATCGTGCGGGAGGCAGCCCACTACGGCCAGGATGTTTCCAAGTTCGTGCCGCCCAACGTCGAGACCGCCCTCATCGCCAGGCGCAAAGCAGGGGAGCTTTAAATCCAAATCGTATTCACAGCCGGACATCGGCTTTGAAGATAAACAAGTTACTCAATAGTCTATCCGATTACTTTGAAAAGAACATTTTTGGAGGCTACTTATGAAAAAGATCGTCATCGCCAGCGCATGCCGTACTGCCATTGGCAAGTTCGGCGGCACCCTCGCCAATGTCCCCGCTGCTGAGCTGGGCTCCATCGTCATCAAAGAGGCTCTGAACCGCGCCAATGTCAAGCCGGAGCAGGTCGACCATGTTTACATGGGCTGCGTCATCCAGGCTGGCCTGGGCCAGAACGTCGCTCGTCAGGCTTCTCTGAAGGCCGGCCTGCCTATCGAGACCCCCGCCGTCACCGTCAACGTCGTCTGCGGCTCTGGTCTGAACTGCGTCAACATGGCTGCCCAGATGATCGAGGCCGGCGATGCCGACATCGTCGTTGCAGGCGGTATGGAGAACATGGACATGGCTCCCTTCGCTATGATGAAGGGCCGCTACGGCTACCGCATGGGTTCCCCCATGGGCAAGAGCGAGCTGGTTGACACCATGGTCAACGATGCTCTGTGGGATGCTACCGGCTACAACATGCACATGGGCATGACCGCCGAGAATGTCTGCACCAACGAGACCTACCAGAAGAAGTACGGCTACAACCCCATCACCCGTGAGGAGCTGGATGCCTTCTCCTATCATTCTCAGGAAAAGGCTGCCAAGGCTATTGCCGATGGTGCTTTCAAGGATGAGATCGTCCCCGTTGTCATCAAGGGTAAGAAGGGTGACACCGTGTTTGATACCGATGAAGGTCCCCGCCTGAGCTCCATGGAAGTTCTGGCTAAGCTGAAGCCCTGCTTCAAGAAGGACGGCATCGTCACCGCTGCTAACTCCTCCGCCATCAACGACGGCGCTGCTGCTCTGGTCATCATGAGCGAGGAGAAGGCCAAGGAACTGGGCGTTGAGCCTCTGGCCACCTGGGTCGCCGGTGCTCTGGCTGGTGTTGAGCCCGAGGTCATGGGTCTGGGCCCCATCGCCGCCACCAAGAAGGTCATGGCCAAGACCGGCCTGACCGTCGACGACATGGATCTGATCGAGGCCAACGAGGCTTTCGCTGCTCAGTCTGTGGCTGTTGGCCAGGCTCTGCACTTCGACCAGGAGAAGCTGAACGTCAACGGCGGCGCTATCGCTCTGGGCCATCCCGTTGGTGCTTCCGGTGCCCGTATCCTCGTCACCCTGCTGTACGCCATGAAGCATCGCGGCGCTCATAAGGGTCTGGCTACCCTGTGCATCGGCGGCGGCATGGGCTGCGCCACCATCGTTGAAATGTAATCATCGGAGGAGTTTACCATGTCCTTTGTTACTACCGAGATCCAGGACGCCGTTGCCGTCCTGACGATCGACCGCCCGAAAGCCCTCAACGCTCTGAACCCCGAGGTTCTTGCTGACCTGAAGGCTGCCTTCGAGGCCATCGATCAGAACACCGTCCGCTGTGTCGTCCTGACCGGCGCCGGTGACAAGAGCTTCGTTGCTGGCGCTGACATCGGCTCGATGTCCACCATGACCAAGGCCGAGGGCGAGGCTTTCGGCAAGCTGGGCAACGATGTATTCCTGATGATCGAGCACTTCCCGCTGCCGGTCATCGCTGCCGTCAACGGTTTTGCTCTGGGCGGCGGCAATGAGCTGGCCATGAGCTGCGACATCCGTCTCTGCTCCGACAATGCTGTCTTCGGTCAGCCCGAAGTAGGCCTGGGCATCACGCCGGGCTTCGGCGGTACCCAGCGCCTGGCCCGTCTGGTCGGCATGGGCATGGCCAAGCAGCTGGTCTACTCTGCCCTGAACATCAAGGCAGACGAGGCCCTGCGCATCGGCCTGGTCAACGCCGTGTACACCCAGGAAGAGCTGATGCCCGCCGCCCTCAAGCTGGCTGGCAAGATCGCCAAGAATGCCCCCATCGCCGTGCGCAACTGCAAGAAGGCTATCAACGACGGCATCAGCCTGCCCATCGAGAAGGCTGTTGAGGTCGAGGAGAAGCTCTTCGGCGATTGCTTCGAGACCCACGATCAGGTCGAGGGTATGGGCTGCTTCCTGAGCCGCGAGAAGCCGAAGCCGAAACCGGTCTTCACCAACAACTGATTTCCGCCAGCAGGGGAGGGGCGCTTAGTGCCCCGCACCCCGCCGTTTTAAAAAGAACATTTTAGAACAAATTGGGAGGTTACTACTATGAAGGTAGGCGTTATTGGCGCTGGCACTATGGGCCAGGGCATTGCAAAGGCTTTTGCACAGGTCGAGGGCTACACCGTGGCTCTGTGCGACATCAAGCAGGAGTGGGCTGACAACGGCAAGGCTAAGATCGCCGCCGGCTACGCCAAGCTGGTTGCCAAGGGCAAGCTGGACCAGGCTGAAGTTGACCGCCGCATGGCTGCCATCACCGCTGGCCTGAAAGAGGATCTGTGCGCTGACTGCGACCTGATCGTCGAGGCTGCTTTCGAGGATATGAAGGTCAAGCAGACCACCTTCGGCGAGCTGGATAAGATCTGCAAGCCCGAGTGTGTTTTCGCTTCCAACACCTCTTCTCTGTCCATCACCGAGATCGGCAAGGGCCTGAGCCGTCCCCTGGTCGGCATGCACTTCTTCAACCCCGCTGACCGCATGAAGCTCATCGAGGTCATCGCCGGTGTGAACACTCCCGCCGAGACCGTGGAGACCATCAAGAAGATCAGCACCGAGATCGGCAAGAGCCCGGTCCAGGTCAACGAGGCTGCCGGCTTCGTCGTCAACCGCATCCTGATCCCCATGATCAACGAAGCTGCTTTCATCAAGATGGAGGGCGTTTCTGACATCGCCGGTATCGACACCGCTATGAAGCTGGGCGCCAACCATCCCATGGGCCCCCTGGAGCTGGGCGACTTCGTCGGCCTGGACATCTGCCTGGCCATCATGGACGTCCTGTACAAGGAGACCGGCGACAGCAAGTACCGTGCCTGCCCGCTGATCCGCAAGATGGTCCGCGGCGGCAACCTGGGCTGCAAGACCGGCAAGGGCTTCTACGTCTACAATGCTGACCGCACCAAGACCCCTGTGGACGCCCTGTAAGAATACAACTCACGCGCCTGACGCGTCAATAAGAGCGCGTCGGGCTGCGTTTGTTTGAGTATATGGAGGTTAACCAAATGGATTTTACTCTGTCTAAACAGCAGCAAATGGTCCAGAAGATGTACAAGGAGTTTGCTGAAAACGAAGTCAAGCCCCTGGCCAAGAAGGTCGACGCTGAGGAGTACTTCCCCAAAGAGACCGTCGAGAAGATGGCTAAGCTGGGCATGATGGGCATCTACTTCCCCAAAGAGGTCGGCGGTGCAGGCGGCGATGTGCTGTCCTACGTTATGGCCGTTGAGGAAATGTCCAAGGTATGCGGCACCACCGGTGTTATCCTGTCTGCCCATACCTCTCTGTGCGCCGCTCCCATTTACGAGAACGGCACTCCCGCCCAGAAGGAAAAGTACCTGCCCAAGCTGTGCAGCGGCGAGTGGCTGGGTGCTTTCGGCCTGACCGAGCCCGGTGCCGGCACCGATGCTCAGGGCCAGCAGACCTTCGCCGTTGACGAGGGCGACCACTGGAAGCTGAACGGCTCCAAGATCTTCATCACCAACGCTGGCTATGCTGATGTGTTCATCATCATTGCTGTTACCGGTTTTGTCACCGACAAGCGCGGCCGCAAGCAGAAGGAGATCAGCGCCTTCATCGTAGAGCGCACCGATCCCGGCTTCAAGGTCGGCAAGCCCGAGGACAAGATGGGCATCCGTGGCTCCTCCACCTGTGAGCTGATCATGGAAGACTGCATCATCCCGAAGGATCGTCTGCTCGGCGTCAAGGGCAAGGGCTTCCAGCTGGCCATGGCTACGCTGGACGGCGGCCGTATCGGCATCGCTGCCCAGGCTCTGGGCATTGCCGAGGGCGCCATCGACGAGACCGTTGCCTACGTCAAAGAGCGTAAGCAGTTCGGCCGCTCCATCGCCCAGTTCCAGAACACCCAGTTCGAGCTGGCCGAGATGAAGGCCCGCGTTGACGCTGCCAAGTACCTGGTTTACAAGGCTGGCCTGAAAAAGCAGCAGGCCATGAACGGCGCTAAGGTCCGTTACAGCGTTGAGGCTGCCGAGGCTAAGCTGATTGCAGCCCGCACCGCCAGCGATGTTACCCGCCGCTGCCTGCAGCTGTTCGGCGGTTACGGCTACACCCGTGATTACCCCATCGAGCGTATGATGCGTGATGCCAAGATCACTGAGATCTATGAGGGCACCAGCGAAGTTCAGATGATGGTCATCTCCGGCGCGCTGCTGAAGTAAGGAGGCAAGACGTAATGAAAGCAATCGTTTGTGTCAAACAGGTTCCCGATACGCAGGGCAAGGTTGCCGTCAAGGCTGACGGCACGATGGACCGTGCCGCTATGGCCACCATCACCAACCCTGATGACCTCAACGCTGTTGAGGCTGCCCTGCAGCTGAAAGATGAGACCGGCTGCGAAGTCGTCGTTGTTACCATGGGCCCGCCGCCGGCAGAAGGCATGCTGCGCGAGCTGATGGCCCGCGGCGCTGACCGCGGCGTTCTGGTTTCCGGCCGCGAGTTCGGCGGCTCCGATACCTTCGCTACCTCCCAGATCCTGGCTGCTGCCGTCAATAAGATCGGCGTCGGCCCTGAGGACATCGTTTTCTGCGGCCGTCAGGCCATCGACGGTGACACCGCCCAGGTCGGCCCCCAGATCGCTGAGAAGCTGCACCTGCCCCAGGTCACCTATGTTACCGAGATCAAGAAGGACGGCAACTCCCTGACCGTGAAGCGTCAGCTGGAGGATGGCTACATGGAGCTGAAGGTTCAGACTCCCTGCCTGCTGACCTGCATCAAAGAGCTGAACACCCCCCGCTACATGAGCGTGCCCGGCATCTTCGAGTGCTACGACAAGCCGCTGGAAGTGTTCGATTACAACGCACTGAAAGATGATCCGCTCATCGAGACCGATACCATCGGCCTGAAGGGCTCTCCGACGAACGTTTACAAGTCCTTTGCTCCTCCGGTCAAGGGCGCCGGCATGAAGGTCGAGGACGCTGCCCAGCTGGTTGGCATCCTGAACGACAAGCACCTGATTTGAGGAAGGAGAAACAAACAATGGCTGAATTCAATGCAATGGACACCGCCGCATTCAAAGGCGTGTGGGTATTCTGCGAGCAGCGCGAAGGCAAGATCCAGGCCATCAGCTATCAGCTGCTGAGCGAAGGCCGCAAGCTGGCCAATGACCTGGGCGTTGAGCTGTCCGGCGTCGTTATGGGCAGCGGCCTGGCCGAGGCTGACCTCAAGACTCTGGGCGGCTACGGTGCTGACCGCGTTTACAACATCGACAGCCCCCTGCTGAAGGACTACACCACCGATGGCTATGCCAAGGCTCTGTGCGATCTCATCATGGAGAAGAAGCCGGAGATCATGCTGATCGGCGCTACCAACCTGGGCCGTGACCTCGGCCCCCGTTGCGCAGCCCGCCTGCACACCGGCCTGACTGCTGACTGCACCCATCTGGATGTCGACGTTGAGAAGTACAAGAACTTCCTGCGCACCACCTCCAACATCGATGTGGACAACACCAAGTTCGAGGAGAACACCAACCTGAAGATGACCCGCCCTGCATTCGGCGGCCACCTGATGGCTACCATCATCTGCCCCCGCTTCCGCCCGCAGATGTCCACCGTCCGTCCCGGCGTTATGCAGATGCAGGCCTTTGACGAGGCTGGCGCTGCCAAGGTCGTGATCGAGAACGTGGCTCCCGCTCTGACCGCCGAGGACATCCATGTCGAGGTCCTGGACATCAAGAAGAGCGCCGAGAAACTGGTTGACCTGATCGGTGCTGACGTGGTTGTTTCTGTCGGCCGCGGCATCTCTGCTGACCCCGAGAAGGGCATCAAGCTGGCTGAAGAGCTGGCTGAGGTCCTGGGCGGCGTTGTTGGCGCTTCCCGTGCCGTCACCGATGAAGGCTGGCTGTCTGCTGACCATCAGGTCGGCCAGACCGGCAAGACCGTGCATCCCCGCATCTACGTTGCCCTGGGCATCTCCGGTGCTATCCAGCACGTGGCCGGCATGCAGGACTCCGAGACCATCATCGCCATCAACAAGAACGAGAATGCCCCCATCTTCGATGTTGCCTCCTACGGCATCGTCGGTGATCTGTACAAGGTCGTTCCCGAGCTGATCAAGGAGATCAAAGCTGCCAAGGCTTGATTGAATCGTAAAGCGTAATAAGGGCCGCACCCCGCATAAGGGCGCGGCCCTTTTTGCATGCAAAATGCTTTTGCAACATACTTTTGTTAAAAAAGTTTACAAATGCGCCATAAAGAGGTACAATAAAAGCGTTGCGTTTTGCGGAAAATATCGGCGCAGCAAGGATCTTCCTGTAATCCTTATATAAAAACGCCTGTGTGATACAAATTTTCCGCACAGGTGTTTTCTTTTTACATTTTGTCGAATTCTCTGCTACAATAAAAAAACACCCTGTGCTTTACAGGGTGCAGGCGCTGCACAACGGCAGGCGGTTGGCCCCACCCTCCGGGAAGAAGGTGGGGCCGAATGCGTATCACGATTCACGTCGGGGCTTTTACTGTCACGATCATCGTCAAAAAACGCGGAAACCGCCACTCTGGCAAGTGACGGTTTCTAGTAATATAAACCGATAACGGAAAGGGGCAACCGCTTGTCGCAGCGCCATTTCTATTTAGAATATACTACATTCCAGCGCAAAAGTTAACCTTCCACCGCCGGGGCGGACAGCAGCTCCGGTGGTAACTCGCTCTCGTCCTCATTGACGAGGGAATCATCGACATCGAATGTCGCATTAAAGGCCTTTGCGGCAGCATCCGCCAACAGATCGACATCGACCAGTTCACTGTCTGCCATGACATACAGCAGCTTATCATCAAAGCTGACCACGCGGGCCTTATCTGCCTCCACGCAGACCCACTTGCGCATGCTGATGTTTTCCTCCATCGAATCGGCAATCTCACGGGCATCGGCCTTGTCCCTGAGGCGCAGCAGCACCAGGCTGTACGCCTGGCTGCCGGTCATCGGCTCGCTGATGACCGCTGCGTCCACCTTGCCCACATTGTTGGCGGTCAGCCCGGCCAGGTAGCCGTACCAGGTCTCGTCGGTCAGGTCGATGCCCGTTGTCTCCATGCCCATCAGCTCCACCGGCTGGATCTTATAGATCGCGTCCACCATATCGCTCAGCTCGGCGTCCGGTGCAGGCTGGGCATTTTCATCGATTTCGGGCTCGGGGTCAACACTAAACTCCGGGTCAATCTCCATGCCTTCCTCCGGGGTGGTGGCAGGTGCGTCCAGGTCCGGGGTGGGAGTGGGCGTTGCCTCGGTGGTCTTGTTGCCGCAGGCCGTCAGGGCCAGGGTGGCCAGCAGGGCTGCGGTCAGGGTCAGCTTTTTCATAGAAGAATTCCTTTCTCGGTCAGTATTTCATGGGGAGAAAATCGGACGTCCCAGCCCTCGCAAGGCAGGTCGCCCAGCAGGGCGGCTGTGGGGCAAACCAGCAGCCGCCTGCCTTTATAATGTGCAAGGAAGCGGTCATAATACCCGCCGCCGCGCCCCAGCCGCACACCGTCCGGGCTGGCAGCCAGGCAGGGGATCAGCGCCAGC
>ERZ780203.1106-NODE-1106-length-22214-cov-9.422673_pt1 | contig 22214 bp, 18 predicted proteins | sample MGYA00511168_ERZ780203 | MGnify/ENA primary metagenome ERZ780203 (study PRJEB29588, sample SAMEA2156577) | human gut metagenome | biome: human gut; feature: human-associated habitat; material: faeces | place: Denmark | collected 2008/2010 ...
GGGGGGACCCTACCGGGTCCCCCCTCCGCCTTTTGCTTTTCCGAAACCACCCGGCTTCTCCGCCGTCGCCTGATTTCCCGCTGCTTCCTGATTTTCTCGATACCATTTCATCTTCTGATATGATTCGATTTTTGCTGCCACTTTTCCCTGATGCCGCCACGCTGCCAGAATCGAAAAATCCGGAGCGGCTCTGTGACCCTTCTGCGCCTCAGTATTTTCTCCATGCGAAATATTCAAAAAATTCATGCTCCCATCGGGAAAATTTTTCCGAAAAAACATTGCCATTTCTCCGGATTTCGTATATACTGGGAGGTATATAGATCATTCCTCCCTGCGCCGCAAGCAGGTGAGCTCTCCTCCTGTACAGCCGCATCCGGCGGCAAGCAGGCGGGGAAGGCAATTTTGCCTTCCCCGCCTTTTTTTGCTGTTTTTCTATTCTGCCGGTATTCGTATTTTCAGCGTTGTCATTGCTCCGCATTTTCGCTCTCCCGGCTCTGCTATCGTTCCGGTGCCTGCACTTTCGGCACCGCTGCCGAACCGGCTTTTACACTTCTCCGGCTTCTTTGATCGGCCCGATATTCCCCCGTTTCCGACTCTGTCATCGGCATGGATCCCGCCTTTTCCCGGCGCTGCTATCATCTCGGCTCCTGCTCCTTTTCGGTGCCGATCATATGCCGGTATTTTCTCTTTTCCGGAATCGATAGCAGTCCGGTGCCTGGAAGTTTTTTCTCTGCCGGTGTTCCGTTTTTGGATTTCAGAGAGGGCTGCTTTTATCCCTTTGGATTTTTGCGCTGTCGTTTTTTCGGTCTGCATCCGCCGGTTTTGTCCAGTTACTGCCCCATTTTCTGACCTTGGATCGTCCCGGTTTTTGTCCAGCTTTTGTCCAGCATTGGACGCCTTTTTGTCCAGCCGCCGGTGGTGCCTCCCTTATTGAACCTCTTTGGGAAGCTTCTTATCCTCCGGTTTCGATCCGCAGGGGGTCTTCGGTTTTTTATCCTTCACCAAAATGAACGAGGTGATGAGCGCCGTCAGGGGAACCGCCAGAATGACGCCGATGCTGCTGGCGATGCCGCTGATGACCTCCGTGGCCATATAGGGGGAGCTGATGAGCTGCCGGGGATCCAGCCCCAGCGAATACAGATAGATGATGAAGGACAGGCCGCTGCCCAAAAATGCCAGGATCAGGGTGTTGGTCATGGTACCCACCATATCCCGGCCGATATTCATACCGGAGCGGAACAGAGCCCGGCCGTCCCGGTCCGGGGCCACGGTATGTACCTCCGTCAGCGCAGAGGAGATGCTCATGGCCACGTCCATCACGGCGCCCAGCGCACTGATGACTACCCCCGCCACCAGCAGGCCCCGCAGGCTCAAGGGCGTACCCGTCTGCCGCAGCTGCAGCAGCGGTTCCACATCCGTCAGCCGCAGACCGTCGATTCGCAGAAGGCTCTGAGACAGCAGGCCGAACAGCAGCGCCAGCGCCGTACCGGCCACCGTACCCAGCGCAGCACACACCGTCTTGCGGCACACGCCGCCCAAGATCACCATCGTCACCACGGTGATGTAGGCGCACACCAGAAACACCGTCAGCAGCGTGGGCGCTCCCTTCATCAGCAGGGGGATCAGGATCCAGAACAGACACACCAGCGTCACCGCCAGCGCCACCAGAGACTTGGCTCCCACCTTGCCGCCCACCAGCACCGTTGCCAGCAGGAACAGGCCCACGATCACCGCCAGACCCACCGCCCGGTCATACTCGTACACCGTGGCGGTGTGGCTGCCGTCGCTATAAGTGGAGATCAGCAGCACCGCCCGCTGCCCCACCTTCAGGGGCTGGCCGTACAACGGGCCCACATAGTTATACACCTGCATGGTCTCGCCCTTGTACTGACCGGAGCGCACCTGTGCCAGCAGCAGCTGCTCCCCCCGATAGCCGCCGTCGGCCACGGTATCCGCCTCGGTGCTGTCCGACAGGATATCCGTAACGACGCCGGTCTCGTACTCGGCATATTCATCCCCTCGGGGCTGGGGCTGCTCAAAGGTCACAGCCGCCATCCGCACGACGATGAACAGCACCAGCGCCGCCGCCAGAATGACGCAGCTCCACCGGTTCCTGCTCCACCAGGCCCCGGCTGTCAGCCGGTCCGCATTCCCCTTCTTCCGCTTCATGGGCGTTTCCTCCGTCAATGATATTTGGTTACAGCATAGCAACTTCCGCCCCTGATGTCAATAGTGTTCACTAGTCAGCTACATCTGTCAATATACTTTGCAAATATTATACAAACTTATTGCACGTTTCTGACAAAATCATTGAAAAAGGGGTAGCCATTTGGGTAGCTTTATGATAGACTGTTACCATCGGCCAAAGGCGCTATGTACGGCCAAAAGCGGCGTACACGGTTTTGACCGGCAGCACGATACACGAAAGGTTTGTCTTTGCTCAACGGTATCCCCCACAGTCTGCCTGTTTCAGCTGATCGGAGCCCTTGACGCTGCCTCCGTGCCAAAAACAGGATAGCTTGTGGAAGGTCGTCTGCCCGCTGGATGCGGGTCAGGCGGCTTTGTACTGTCTCCGGGGGGACGGAAGGACAGAAGCAGGCCGCCGTGTAAACGTGTAATATTGAACAGGAGGGATCTCATTGAAGAAGCGAGGACTCAGCAGTCGGATCATGTCCGTGCTGCTGTCGCTGATGATGCTGCTCTCGCTGCTGCCCACAGCAGTTCTGGCAGACGAATCAGCGACAAAGACCTACACCAAGGTCACGTCCGCCGATGAACTGGTCACCGGCGAGTATGTGATGGTAGCCAACAACGGTTACGCCCCCGGTGTGCTGGACGGCACATGGGTCACGGCAGTGGCCGTGACAGCTGCCAACGATCAGGTCATTGATCCCACGGGCGGCGTTTGGACGCTGACCGTGGACAAGAATGGTACCATTCTCAGCGACGCCAACGGCAAGGCCATTGCTCCCAAAGGCGGCAACAACAATGGCATTAAAAGCGGCAGCTACCGGTGGGCCGTGGATTTCGATGCCACCGACGGGACCTTTACCTTCGCCGGACAGGGCGATGACACGGTCAAGCTGGCCAGCAACGCCGCCTCCCAGAACAAGTTCAGGGCTTACAAAAATGAAACCATTACGAAGTCTCCCGGCGGCTACCCCTGCCACTTCACCCTCTATAAGCTGGGCGGCGGGCTGGAGCAGGTAGCTGCCCCCACCGGCACCGCCTCCGGCGATGTGAAGGTGGGCGACACCGTGGCCTTTGCCTGCAAGACGGCGGATGCCACCCTGCGGTACAAGGTGGATGACGGCGCCTATCAGGACTACACCGGCCCTGTGACCATCACCGCCTCCTGCACCATCACCGTCAAGGCTGTGAAGGGCGGCATGACCGACAGTCAGGAGGTCGTGTTCACCTACAAGGCCTATGACCTGGTGGACAAGTATGTTAAGACCGCTGCCCTCACCGGCGGCGACAAGGTGGTCATTTTCAACGCCGGCAACGGCTTTGCCGTCAGCTCCACCGTGATGGGCAATTACTACCTGACCCCCGTGGCCGCCACGGTGGAAAAGGATGTGCTGACTGCCGGCACTATGGATGCGCTGGTCTGGGATGTCACCGCCAACGACGACGGCACCTACACCTTTACGCAGGGCGGCAAGACCCTGACGCTGGGTGAAAACAGCGGCAAGTACAATCTCAACGTGGCCGCCAACGGCACCACCCGCTGGGATGTGGAGACCTGCAATGCCGAGAACGCCTCCTACTACCTCTCCGGCAGCGGCGTCACCGGCCAGTACGGCAAGGTCTACCTGGAATACTTCGCCAAGTTCACCGAGTTCTCCGCCTACTGCACCAGCACTGACCGGCTGAAGGAAGCGGACTTCGGCATGACCTTCTACAAGCTGACGCAGGAAAAGCAGTACGTGGACGCCACCCCGGAGCCTGATCCGGAGGAGCCCGCCACCGTACCCATCCGCACGGCGCTGGAGGGCGCCACCGACACCGAGTTCACCGTCAAGGGCGTCGTGACGCTGGTGGACGGCCAGAACTACTATCTGCAGGACGCTACCGGCGCTATCTGTCTGCGTCTGGCTGCCAAGACCGACGAGATCGCTCTGGGCGACACCATCATCGGCACCGGCAAGCGGGCCGAGTTCAGGGGTATGGCGCAGCTGGGCAGCGGCACCTTCGTCAAGTCCAGCGGCCTGACCCTGGACGCCAAGCCCACCACCATCGCCGCCCTGACCGCCGACGATGTGTGTACCTATGTGCAGCTGAAGGGGCTGGAGATCACCGAGATCTATGACAACAACGGTCAGTACGCCAACCCCAATGTCACCTTCAAGGATGCTGACGGCAAGACCATCCAGCTCTATAAAGCAGTTCTACCCAAGAACGGCGACAGCTGGGCCTTTGCCGTGGGCGACAAGGTAGATGTTACCGCCGCCGTAGGCACCAACAACGGTACCCTGCAGCTGCGGAATACCGTTGCCGACGAGATCCGGCCTTCCGGTTCCGTCAACGACCCCATCTCCGACGACATGATCCCCGACGGGGCGCTCACCGTCAAGGAGTCCGGGGCCATCACCACCAAGACCGAAAATGTCTCCGTGGTGGGTCAGGTGGTGTATCACTACGGCAACGCCTATAACGGCGCTGCCAGCATCAGTTCCATCATTCTGGAGGACGTCATCGGCGGTGAGATCTACGGCTTCCAGATCTATGATTACGCCAACCACGCCAACTATAAGGTAGGCGACGTGGTGAAGGTCACCGGCACCGTTAGCCTCTACGGCGGCGTGCCTCAGATGCAGTCCCCTGCCATGGAGGTGGTAAAGGCCGGTGTGGAGGCCATCCCCGCACAGGAAATCACCGTCTCCCAGATGGGCGCCGACTATCTCAGTGAGTACGTCTACATCAAGGACGTGACGCTGGGTACCTACAACGCTTCCGGCAGCACCCCCGTCACCGACGCCACCGGCAGCACCAAGCTCTTCAAGGGTGTGCCGCTGCCCGCCAACGTCACCGAGACCGACGTCACGGCCCTGTATGCCTGCTGCTCCGCCTATAACGGCACCTATCAGCTCCGCAACGGCGCCAGCACCGACTACGTCACCAACGTGACGCCTCCCACCCCCGGCCAGCTGCCTCAGGCCGGCGATGAGGTGGTCATCTACAACCAGAACGCTGAGGCGGTTCTGGCGGAGCAAAATGACAACACCGACAGCCCCGCCATCAACAAGGCGGCCGCCACCATTGCCAACGGCAAGGCCGTCTGCTCCAACGGCGCCGTGGTCTTTACCGTGGAGCGCAGCGGCGAGTACTATCGCTTCCGCAACGACACCTACGGCTATCTGTGCGCCAACGGCACCGGCAACAACGCCTTCTATTCCCTCACCGCCAGCGAGGACGCCGACTGGCTGGTCCGGGAGTGCTCCGGCAACGTGGGCGGCTACGAAATGGAGAGCCGCACCGCCAAGTATAACGGCAAATACAGCCAGTGGCTGGAGTATTACAGCGACAGCTTCAAGGTGTACAGTATGTACAGCTCCACCGGCGATCTGGACTACACCATCTACTCCTTCTCCTTCTACCCCGTGGCGGAGGGGACGGAGCTGACCGGCGGCATCGTGAATATGCCCGCCGTGGTCATCGACCACCTGTATGACGCCTATGTGGGGCAGGCCTACACCTTTAGCTTCACCGTGGATGCTCCCTTCGGTGTCAAGGGCGACATGACCGCCACGCTGGCGGGCGAGGCCCTGACTGTCACCGAGGAGGAGGGTGTTTACACCGTCACCATCCCCGTGGAGAAGGTGACGGGCGACAAGCTCACCGTAACCATCAGCGGCGTGGACAATCAGGGCAAGGCCATCACCCGCACGGTGGAGATCCCCGTGAAGGACGAGCCGGTGTTCTCCGATCCCACGCCCATGCGGGGCGCTCAGACCGGCAGCAACAAGCGGCCCGCCATCTCCGTGGCGCTGGCCAATGCCGGGACGGAGCCCACCATCACCATGACGGTGAACGGTAAGACCGCGGACGCCGTGTATGAAGGCGGCCGTGTCACTTACACGCCCGCTGCCGACCTCACCGACGGCCGCACGGAGGTGGTGGTCACCGCCAAGCGTGCCGACGGCAAGGAGGCCAGCTTCAACTGGTTCTTCACCGTGGGCAAGACCCAGTATCAGCTGTACTTCGGTCAGCTCCACAGCCACACCCAGTATTCCGACGGCTCCGGTACGCTGACCTCTGCGCTGGACTACATCAAGAGCATCCCCGCCAGCGCCAACGTGCAGTTCGTGGCCTTCACCGACCACTCCAACTACTTCGACTCCAAGACCAATGCTAACGTGGAGGGCGCTCTGTATGACACCTCTCTGGTGAAGGATTCCGACGCCAACCACAGCTGGAGCACCTATAAGAGCACCATCGATGCCTTCAACGCCGAGAACGCCGGTTCCATGGTGGCGCTGGGCGGCTTCGAGATGACATGGTCCGGCGGCCCCGGCCACATCAACACCTTCAACACCCCCGGCGTGGTCTCCCGCAACAACACCACCCTCAACAACAAGACCGACGACGCCGGTATGAAGGCCTACTACGCTCTGCTGAGTCAGGCCGAGGGCGTGGACTCCATCAGCCAGTTCAACCATCCCGGCACCACCTTCGGCAACTTCAGTGACTTCTCCTACTGGGATCCCGTCATTGACAGCCGTATGTATATGGTGGAGGTGGGTAACGGCGAGGGCCAGATCGGCGCCGGCGGCTACTATCCCAGCTATGAGCAGTACATCATGGCGCTGGATAAGGGCTGGCATCTGGCTCCCACCAACAATCAGGACAACCACAAGGGCCGCTGGGGCAATGCCAACGACGCCCGTGACGTTATCCTCACCGACAACTTCACCGAGGAGGGCATCTACGAGGCCATCCGGGCCCTGCGGATGTACGCCACCGAGGATAAGAATCTGGAGCTGGGCTACACCGTCAACGGTCAGATGATGGGCTCCAGTATCACCGAGGTCCCCGAGAAGCTGAATCTTGAGGTCACCGTCAACGATCCCGACAAGAGCGACTCCATCTCCAAGGTGGAGGTGGTGGTCAACTCCGGCAAGGTGGTCCACACCTGGTCCGACCCCGCCGAGCTGAATCAGGGCAGCCTGTCCGTGACGCTGGATCCGGATTACAGCTACTATTTCATCCGTGTCACCGAGGGTGACGGCGATCTGGCGGTCACCTCCCCCGTGTGGGTGGGTGAGAGCCTGAAGCTGGGCATCTCCAGCATGGTCTGCGGCACCGCCACCCCCGTCACCGACGAGGAGCTGACCCTGACCACCACCCTCTTCAACAGCGAGGACACCGATGCCACCATCAAGTCCCTGACCTACACCATCGGCGGCACCGTCATCGGTGTGGATAAGGGTGAGGGCGACAAGGGCTACACGCTGGGCAAGAGCAGCACGCTGGATGTCTCCTTCCGCTACACCCCCACCGCCGCCCGTGTGTTCACCGTTCAGGTCACCGCCGTGGTGGAGCAGAACGGCAAGGAGTACACCTTCACCAAGACCATCGATCTGGATGTGCTCAATGCGGATGCACTGGTGTACATTGGCATCGACGCCTCCCACTACAACGAGTATGTGGCGGGCAACTATAAGGATTCCATGGGCAACTTCAGCAATCTGGCCGCTGAATACAGCGTCCGGACCGTGCAGCTGAACTCCAGCGAGGAGCTCATCGCCGCCTGCGGCAATCCCAAGTTCAAGGCTCTGATCCTCACCGCTCCCAGCCGCCGTCTGGAGGCCGCTCAGGCCGATCCCAAGACGTACAGCGCTGACGAGCTGGCGGCCATCAACGCCTTCAACGCAGCCGGAGGCACCGTCATTCTGGCGGGCTGGTCCGACAACTACGAGAACTACGACGTCATTCAGAGCAACCCCGCCATCAAGCACATGGCAGCCACCCAGAATGAGGTGCTGGCGGCCCTTGGCTCCAGCCTCCGCATCAGCGACGACGCCACCTATGACGACGTTCGCAGCGCCGCCGACGGCGTGGATAAGTGGCGGCTGTACTTCAGCTCCTACAACATGGACAACCCCCTGATGGACGGCGTGGAGGTCGATCCCGACCATCCCTATGACAAGCTCTACACCGAGCGCTTCAGCCACTACGGCGGTGCTTCCATCTATGCCGTGGACGCAAGCGGCAATGCCACCTCCACGCTGCCCGCTGCCGTGTCCCCCGTGGTGTATGGCCATGCCACCACCTACTCCGTGGACGTGGATCAGGACGGTCTGGGCGGCGCCGGTACGCCCAAGTATGCCTTTGCCGAAAACGACAGCCGCCTGATGGTCATGGCCACCGAGCAGCTGGAGGGCCGTGGCATGGTGGTGGTCTCCGGTGCGGCCTTCATGTCCAACTTTGAGGTGCAGGCCAGCATCAGCGACAACGGCTCCGAGAAGAACTACTCCAACTACAAGATCTGCGAGAATCTGCTGCAGCTCATCAACCCCGTGCAGATCACGCCCATCGCCGAGGTGCAGGCCCAGACCGAGGACGGCTACAAGTACACCATCGAGGGCGTGGTCACCTCCAACGCCTCCGGCTACGACAAGGAGACGGCCTTCTTCGACTGCATCTACGTGCAGGACGAGACCGGCGGCATCAACTGCTTCCCCGTGGCCGGCGACTTCAAGATCGGCGACCGGGTGCGTGTGTCCGGCACCACCAGCTCCTATCAGGGCGAGCACCAGCTGGCCGTCACCGACATCGTCAAGCTGGGCGAGGGTGAGGCCGTGACCCCCAGAGAGGTCACCTCCACCCAGGTCAACGACGGCTCCGTGCTGGGCCAGCTCATCACCCTGAAGGGCTATGTGGTGGGCATCGAGATGGCCAACGGCCTGGTGCAGACCATTCTGGTTCGTGACAGCGCCGGTGTGGTGTCCCGTGTGTTCATCGACGGTTACATCTGCCCCAACGACGAGGTGAAGAACCTGGAGCCGGGCTGCGAGATCTCCGCCACGGGTCTGGCCTCCTACGACAACACCTTCGTGCTGGCCGACGGCACCGCTATGGCGCCCCGTATCCGCATCAGCAACCGTGCCGACATCATCTGCACCGCCCACGCCCACCAGTTCGGTGAGTGGGAGGTCACCACTCCCGCCACCTGCACCGGGGACGGCGTGGAGACCCGCACCTGCCCCTGCGGCGAGACGGAGACCCGTGTGCTCCCCGCCACCGGTCATACAGATGCGGACAAGGACGGCAAGTGTGATACCTGCGGCGCTGAGCTAAATCCCGTGGATCCCGGCAAGCCCGATCAGCCCGGTAAGCCCGACCAGCCCACCGACCCCACCAAGCCCGCCACCGGCGACGAGAGCCGTCTGGTGCTGTGGGTCTCCCTGATGGGGATCACGGCCATGGCCGGTGCGGCTCTGCTGGTGGGCAAGAAGCGCCGGGGATAAGGCGACGCATGACCACCTGCCGCAAGGCATGACCGCATAAGCGAAAAGGCGGGACCCGTGAGGGTCCCGCCTTTTATCTGCCACCTGCGGGCCATGCTGCGCCGCTTGCAGGCTGTGATCCGCCCTTGTTAGAAGCAGCAGAGGGTCTCTCCCGTGGGAAAGGCCCTCTCCTGCCCCGCTCCATTGCCCTGTACCGTGGGGGATGCCCAGCATACAGGAGAGCGCATAAGAGAAGGGACACGGGGTGCTTCCGTGTCCCTTCCCTTATGGCATTTTCTGCGCCCGTCAGTCCTTATGGCACTGGCCGTGCATGGCGCAGTGGGCGCATCCGGCCCCGCAGGAGGACTTCCCCTGCTTCTTCTGCCGGATCAGGCTCCGGACGATCAACGCTACGATGACGATCAGTCCCATACAAATCAAAATGGTGCCTACATTCTCGCTGATCCATTGCAGCATGGAAACTCACTCCTTTTCTGATATACTTGGAACATTCAAGATGCTTGCAGCATCTTCAGGCATGGGGTCGAAGGGGCGGTGCGGGTTCCATCTCCCGAAGGAGGGGGGTAGCCGGCCGGAGCCCTCCGTATCCATGGGAAAGGCTGGGATAAGGTGCTTACACCTTGGCGCTGAGCTTGGTGGCCTCCTTGTAGGGGCGGACCAGCATATAGACGATCATGGCCAGCGCAGCCAGAGCGGCGATAAGGCCGATGATGTTCAGGCTGCCGGTGAAGGCGTTGCCGAACTGGTTGATCATCAGGCCGACGAGATAGGCGAAGCCGCACTGATAGCCGATGGCGAACCAAGTCCACTTGTGGTTGTTCATCTCACGCTTGATGGCGCCGATGGCAGCGAAGCAGGGGGCGCACAGGAGGTTGAACACCAGGAAGCTGTAACCGGTGATGCCGGTGAAGGCCTGAGCGATGTTCTGGTACACGGTGCCGTCGCCGCCGCCATACAGGATACCCAGCGTACCCACGATGTTCTCCTTAGCCACCAGACCGGTGATGGAGGCCACGGTCGCCTGCCAGTTGCCCCAGCCCAGAGGCTTGAAGATCCAGCAGATGGCGCCGCCGATGGCAGCCAGAATGGAGGAGTCGATCTCGGACTCATCCAGCATACGGAAGGTGCCGTCCACCCAGCCGAAGTAGGTGGTGAACCACACGAAAATGGTGGACAGCAGGATGATGGTACCGGCCTTCTTGATGAAGGACCAGCCACGCTCCCACATGGAGCGCAGGACGTTGCCCACTGTGGGCCAGTGGTAGGCGGGCAGCTCCATGACGAAGGGAGCGGGGTCGCCGGCGAACATCTTGGTCTTTTTCAGCATGATGCCGGAGACGATGATGGCGGCCATGCCGATGAAGTAAGCGGAGGTGGAAACCCATGCGCTGCCGCCGAAGATGGCGCCGGCGATCATGGCGATGAAGGGGACCTTGGCGCCGCAGGGGATGAACGTGGTGGTCATGATGGTCATGCGGCGGTCACGCTCATTCTCGATGGTACGGGAGGCCATGATACCGGGTACGCCGCAGCCCACGCCGATGAGCATGGGGATGAAGGACTTACCGGACAGGCCGAACTTGCGGAACACACGGTCCAGAACGAAGGCGATACGGGCCATATAGCCGCAGGCCTCCAGGAAGGCCAGCATCAGGAACAGCACCAGCATCTGAGGCACGAAGCCCAGCACGGCGCCGACACCGGCCACGATACCGTCAAGGATCAGGCCGCTGAGCCAATCGGCTGCGCCGGCAGACTCCAAACCGCTCTCCACCAGAACAGGCACGCCGGGGACCCACACGCCGTAGTCGGCGGGATCGGGGGCGTCAAAGCCGTTCTTGTTGAGGTAGGCCACGGCGTCCACATAGGTGACACCCACGGTGCTGTCCTTGTCGGCACCCTCAGGGATGGCGTCGTAGTAGGCGGTCATGGTGTTGATGGCCAGCGTCTCCTCATCCTCCACATCCACGGTAGCGGTGGTGTTGCTGTTGGCGGTGAAGCCGTTCATCTGAGCAATGACGGCAGAGGGATCAAAGTCATCGGCCTCGGGGTCGATCTCGATGCCCAGAAAGGCCTCCACAGCCTGCAGGGATGCGGTATACTCGTCGTTGACCTCGTTATAGGCCTTGGAGCCGATACCCAGCAGGTGCCAGCCGTCGCCAAACAGGCCGTCGTTGGCCCAGTCGGTAGCGGGGGCGCCCACGGCCACCATGGCGATCCAGTACACAAGGAACATCACCAGAGCGAAGATGGGCAGGCCCAGCCAGCGGTTGGTGACGATCTGGTCGATCTTATCGGAGGCGGAGAGCTGACCCTTGCGCTTCTGCTTGTAGCAGCCCTTGATGATCTCGGCGATGTAGACATAGCGCTCGTTGGTGATGATGCTCTCGGCATCGTCGTCCAGCTCCTTCTCGGCGGTCTGAATGTCCGTCTCGATGTGCTGCATCACGTCGGCGGGGATGCTGAGCTTTTCCAGCACCTTGTCGTCACGCTCGAAGATCTTGATGGCGTACCAGCGCTGCTGTTCCTCAGGCATGGTATGTACGGCGGCCTCCTCGATGTGGGCAATGGTATGCTCCACGGGGCCGGAGAAGGTGTGCATGGGGATGGTCTTGCCGTTCTTGGCAGCCTCCACGGCGGCCTCGGCGGCCTCCATGACACCGGTACCCTTCAGGGCGGAGATCTCCACCACCTGGCAGCCCAGCTCACGGGACAGCTCCCCGGTGTTGATCTGGTCGCCGTTCTTGCGGACCACATCCATCATGTTAATGGCGATGACCACGGGGATGCCCAGCTCGGTAAGCTGGGTGGTCAGGTAGAGGTTACGCTCCAGATTGGTGCCGTCGATGATGTTGAGGATGGCGTCGGGCCGCTCACCGATCAGGTAGTTACGAGCCACCACCTCCTCCAGCGTGTAGGGAGACAGGGAGTAGATGCCGGGCAGGTCCATGATGACCACATCCTCGTGCTTCTTCAGCTTGCCTTCCTTCTTCTCCACGGTAACACCGGGCCAGTTACCAACAAACTGGTTAGAACCCGTCAACGCATTGAACAGCGTAGTCTTACCGCAGTTCGGGTTGCCTGCCAGGGCAATTTTGATCTGCTTATCCATTGATGCTTGCTCCTTTTGGTTTGATTTCTCTAACTTATCACTAACAAATTGGGGGAAGCTTACTCGACCTCGATCATTTCGGTGTCGGCCTTTCGCAGGCTCAGCTCATAGCCACGGACGGTGACCTCCATGGGATCGCCCAGAGGGGCTACCTTGCGGACGAATACCTCGGTGCCGCGGGTGATGCCCATGTCCATGATGCGGCGCTTGACAGGACCCTCGCCGTGGAGCTTTACCACCTTGACGGTCTCGCCGATCTTGACCTCACGCAGTGTTTTCATACTTTTCTCTCCTTTTTTGTCAAATCATGATCTTCCGTGCCATCTCTTCACTGATGGCGATACGGGATTCCTTGATCTTCACGATGATATTGCCGCCCAGCGTAGCCACCACCGTAGCCGTACCGCCGGCTACAAAGCCCAGATCCTCCAGATGCTTCTTTACTTCCGGGCTTCCGCCCACCTTCCGAATGAGATTCTCCTCGCCGGGGTTGGCCAGTGCCAAAGGCATCATCACATCATTCCTCCCAACCAAACGGTTAGCACCTGCTAACCTCTGTGCCAAAATTAAAGTTAAGTTGCCCTAACCATCGACTAAGTTTAACCGCTCTAACCTGCTTTGTCAAGGGAATTTGGAAAATTTTTTTCTCTCCTTGCATTTTTGGTTAGTCTGTGTTAACCTATAAGAAATATCCGAAAAAGGTTGGTGCAGTTTGCCATGAAGATACAGAAATCCTCTCAGGACTATCTGGAGTCCATGCTGATGATGCAGCAGGAGCGCGGCTATATCCGTTCCATCGACGTGGCGGAGCATTTGGGTGTCACCAAGCCCAGTGTCAGCTACGCCACCAAGCGGCTGCGGGAGAACGGATACATCACCATGGACCGGGAGGGGTTCATCACCCTGACGGACTCCGGCATGGCCATTGCCGCCAGTATGCTGGACCGGCACCACACTCTGACCCGCTTCCTCATCACTCTGGGGGTGGACCCCAAGGTGGCGGAGGAGGACGCCTGCAAGATCGAGCACGACATCAGCGACGAGACCTTTGCCGCCATCTGCGCCCACGCCGTGCGGCACGGCGAGAAGAAATAAGCGCACACGAATACGCAGCAAAAGGCGGTGCCGGACAACTTGTCCGGCACCGCCTTTTTTGTGTTGAGGCGAAACGGCGTACAGGTGTCAAAGGCCGCAGGCGCTGCGGCGGCTGGGGCTGCGGGCAGCTGCAGGGTGCAGCGCTTGCGGGATCACTGCTCCATCTGTCGGTACAGGGCGTTCAGCGCATCGGAGAGAGTCCCCACCCGGTCCATAAGGCCCTCGGCCACGGCCTCCTCCCCGTAGACGATGCTGCCCACGTCGTTGGCCATATCGCCGCTGGAGAGCATCAGCTGGCGGAAGCGCTCCTCGGTGATATGGGAGGGAGCCGCCACAAAGCGGGTGATACGGTCCTGCAGGCGCTCGAAATAGTGGTAGGTCTGAGGAGCGGCGATCATCAAACCGGACATCCGGATGGGGTGGATGGTCATGGAGGCCGAGGGGGCCATCAGCGTCACCTTGCCGGCCACCGCCAGCGGGATGCCGATGGAGTGGCCGCCGCCCAATACCAGCGTCACCGTGGGCTTGGTCATGCCGGCGATCATCTCTGCGATGGCCAGCCCCGCCTCCACGTCGCCGCCCATGGTGTGCAGCAGCACCAACAGGCCGTCCACCTCCTGAGACTCCTCGATGGAGGCCAGCAGAGGCAGGACGTGTTCATATTTGGTGGTCTTTGTTCCGGAGGGGGCCTGCCCGTGGCCCTCGATCTGGCCGATGACGGTAAGGCAGTGGACGGTGCCGTGGTCGTTGGTCACCACGGAGGAGCCAAGGTCCACGATCTGGCGGACCCGGCTGTCCTCCTCTTCCTCTTGTGCGGGCTTGGTGGGTTCTGTGTTCATGGCTGCGCCTCCTTTTCTTCCGCCTTAGTCTGCGCCGGCGGAGAGCGGGCTATACACCCTTGTGTTTCAGGTGGTACTGCAGTATACTGAGGTCATATAAGGAGGTGCGACACATGAAGCTCTATTTCAAGCAGCGCTTTTTCTCGTGGTTTGACAGCTACGATATCTATGACTACGACACCGGCGATGTGGTGTATACGGTGGAGGGGCAGCTGGCCTGGGGTCACTGTCTGCACATTCTGGACGCAGACGGGCGGCACATCGCCACGGTGAAGCAGCGGGTACTGACGTTCCTGCCGAAGTTCGACCTGTATCTGGGAGACGCCTGCATCGGCACCATCTGCAAGGAGTTCACCATCGTGCGCCCACTGTTTACGCTGAACTTCAACGGCTGGCAGGTGCAGGGGGACTTCATGGGCTGGGAGTACGAGATCACAGACGGGCAGCGGCAGGTGGCCGCCATCTCCAAGGAGCTGCTCCACTGGACGGATACCTACGTCATCGACGTGGCCGACGGGCGGGATGGACTGTGCGCCCTGATGGTAGTGTTGGCCATCGACGCCGAAAAATGTTCCCGCAACAGCTGAGAGGGCTTGCAGTTTTCTGCGAATTCTGCTAAAATAGGATGTTCAGATACCAATTCACAAAGGAGTTTTTCACTATGACCTATACGTATATCCCCAAGGGCGTCTGTTCCCGGAAGATGACAGTGGAGCTGAACGACGACCACACCATTCAGGCCGTCCGGGTGGAGGGCGGCTGCAACGGCAACCTGCAGGGCATCAGCCGTCTGGTGGTGGGCATGGACGCTCAGGAGGCCATCCGCCGGATGAGAGGCATCCAGTGTGGCTTCAAGCCCACCTCCTGTCCCGACCAGCTGGCCACAGCGCTGGAGCAGGCATTGCAGCAGGGTTAAGCGCCATGTCCCAGTTTTTTGAGCTGCACTATCACCTGCCGGAGGATCCGGCAAGGCTGTTTGACGTGGCGCAGGGGCTGGCGGGCCGCCGCAGCATCCTGAAGCGGGGCGGGACCGTCAAGGCCAAGCCCTTCACGGAGACCTGCCGCCGCCTGCTGTTCCAGTGCATCGCCTTTGCGGTGCTGACGGCGCTGGCCGCTGTATTGGTCTGGGCCTTGCATGCCAAGCTGAAGGTGCTGTTCTTCCTGTGTCTGGTGATGTCGCTGGTGACCTTCTGGACCTATCAGGCGGGCCGTATGGGCTACCGCAAGTCCTGGACGCAGTTCCGGGAGGGCAACCGCCCCGACGGCACCGTCACCTTCACCGCCTCCGGTATCCGGGAGTGGAACGCCTCCGACCACACCGAGCGGTTCACATGGGAGCAGTGGGACTGCTGCATCATCAGCCGGGAGGTCATTGTGCTGACCTTCCACCAGCCCATGCTGGTGCTGCTGCCCTACACGCAGGAGTCCGAGAGCACCGTGGTGCAGGCCCTGAACGCCTTCGGCAAGCAGGACACCATTTACAAGGTTTGACGTGCTTCTCCCCGGCGGAACCGCCGGGGAGTAATTCTTCGCAGAAGCAGGTTTTGTCTATTTTCTAATACACCGGAAAATCTTCCCCGTTGACTTTGCCGGAGAGTGTTTTACAATGGGGCGTATCGCTTGTATGTTTCGCAATTCGGGAGGTTTCCATGCATATTTTGATCACTGTACTCGTCTGCTTTTTCGCCGGGATGGGGGCCGGTCTTGGCACCGGCTTCGCCGGGATGAGCGCCGCCGCCGTCATCAGTCCCATGCTCATCACCTTTCTGGGCATGGACCCGTATCTGGCGGTGGGCATCGCCCTGTCCTCGGACGTGCTGGCCAGCGCCGTATCTGCCTATACCTACGGAAAGAACAAAAATCTGGACATTCGCAATGGGCTTATTATGATGGCCAGTGTGCTGGCCTTTACCGTGGTGGGCAGCTACATCGCCAGTATCGTCCCCTCGGCCACCATGGGGAGCTTTTCCGTGGTGATGACCTTTCTGCTGGGTGTGAAGTTCATCGTCCGGCCGGTGATGACCACCAAGGAGGCCATGCAGAGCATCAGCGCCAAGAAGCGGGCGGTGCAGTCGGTGGTGTGCGGCGTGATCGTCGGCTTCATCTGCGGCTTCGTCGGGGCCGGCGGCGGCATGATGATGCTGCTGATCCTCACCTCCGTGCTGGGGTATGAACTGAAGACTGCCGTTGGCACCAGCGTATTCATCATGACCTTCACCGCACTCACCGGTGCTGTGTCCCACTTCGCCATCGGCGGAGCGCCGGACTGGACGGTATTTGCGCTGTGCGTCGTATTCACCCTGCTGTGGGCCCGCATCGCCGCCGTATTCGCCAACAAGGCCGAGCCCAAGACCCTGAACCGGGCCACCGGCGTGGTGCTGGTGGTGCTGGGAGCCGTGGTGCTGCTGTTCAAGCTGGTGGGGTAAGTAAAAACATCTGCCGCACAAGCCCTTTTCGTCAGATAAACGGTCAGAAAGCGGGCCGCTTTCTGACCGTCGGCTTCCCCTTGGCGTTTTCCTCAGGCGGGAAACCGGAAGCTTTTGTCCTTTTTCGTTTTTCCCTGTTATTTTCTGGAAGAAACCATTGCCTTTCCCAGACATTGCGGTGTATAATGAACTGAATGTTTTACGGATACCCCGACGGACCCGCAGGAGGATACTATGGAACGGAAAAAGCTGCTGATCGCAGACGATTCGGAGATGAACCGGGCCATTCTGGCCAATATGCTGGAGCAGGATTTCGAAATCATGGAGGTCTCCGACGGCAAGGAGGCTCTCGCCGCATTGCAGATCTATCGCAAGGACCTGTCGGCTCTGCTGCTGGACGTCGTTATGCCGGAGATGGACGGGTTTCAGGTGCTGGAGGAGATGAAGCAGCGCCAGTGGCTGGAGGATGTGCCGACGGTGATGATCTCCGCCGAGACGAGCAGCAGCTACATTGACCAGGCCTTTGAGCTGGGAGCGGCGGACTACATCAACCGCCCCTTCTCCGCCACGGTGGTGCGGCGGCGCATCATCAACACCATCCTGCTCCACACCCGGAGACAGGAGATGATGGACATCCTCACCAGCCGGGTCTACCGGCAGGAGAAGAGCAGCGAGGTGATGCTGTCCATCCTGAACTTCGCCGTGGAATACCGCAACGGCGAGGGCGGCAGCCATATGTCCGGTGTGGAGTACCTGACGGGTCTTCTGCTGCGGCGGCTGCTGGCGGTGACGGAGCAGTACTCCCTGGCCCCGGAGGATGTGGACCTCATCTGCACGGCGTCGGGTCTGCACGATATCGGGAAGCTGCTGGTGCCGGAGGATATCCTGCAAAAGCCCAGCAAGCTGACGGACGAGGAGTTCGCCATCATCAAGACCCACACCAAGCTGGGGGCGCAGATCCTGTCGGAGCTGCCCATGCACCGCAACGAGAAGCTGGTGAAGTACGCCATTGAGATCTGCCGGTGGCACCATGAGCGCTGGAACGGCGAGGGGTATCCCGACGGGCTGTCCGGGGATCACATCCCCATCGCCGCACAGGTGGTGTCGCTGGCGGACGCCTATGATGCCCTGACCAGCAAGCGCAGCTACAAGCAGGCTCTTTCCCACGAGAAGGCCATTGAAATGATTCACAACGGCGAGTGCGGCAGCTACAATCCCCTGCTGCTGCGCTGTCTGGATGACGTGTCCGACACTGCCAAGCAGGGTATGAAGGACGCTGGGCAGACGGTGGCGCCCCTGCGGCGGGTGGTGGAGGAGCTGTATAAAGGACAGGATCTGGCCGCTGCACGGATGACCCAGCAGCTGGAGGATGCCTACGCCAAGCAGGACTTCTTTACCTCCCTCAGCGATGAGCTGTGGTTCGACTATACTGCCCAGCCCTCCTCCCTGCACCTGTCCCGTGGGCTGGCGGAGCAGACGGGTCTGCCGTCGGTGATACTGGAGCCGCTGCAAAGCCCGACGTTACAGATGTATCTGGGCAAGGAGCTGACAGAGGGCCTTGAACGGCAGTTGGAGGGCCTGACGCTGGAGGAGACACGGCTGGATCTGACCACGAAATTGCGGCTGCGGGGGCGACTGCGCCGGTGTCAGCTATCGGTGCAGATCACGTGGTCTGCCCGGAAGCAGAGGCGCTGCGCCGCTCTGCTGGGGAAAGTCACCGACATTGAGAACCGCAGCCAGTGCATCGAGCAGCTGCAGGCGGAGATACAGCACGCCGAAACGCCTCAGACCCTGTCGCAGCCTCCCCTGCCGATATCGGCCAGCAACGGCGTGATCCGCATCGCTCACCATCAGCTGTCCCATCTGTTCCACACCTATCAGCCACTGTTCGAGACGGTGCGGCTGGTGGATCCCGGCATCTGTATGCAGGTGACACCGGGGCCGGACGGACCCAGCGTCCGGGAGAACGACCACTGCTATGCCGTGTGGTGCAAAAAGCAACGCTGTGAGCGGTGTATCTCGCAGGATGCCGTGCGTACCCGGCAGATACAAAACAAGGTGGAGTCCATCGGCAAGGATATGTACTACATCATCGCCGTCTGCATCGAGGTGGACGGGACCCCGTATTCACTGGAGTGCATGAATCCCATCCGGCTGGACAGTAGCCCCGGCGGACAGGAGGAGCACCTGCTGAACCAACTGCTGATGCGGAACCGGCAGGTATACATGGACTCGGCCACCCAAGTCTTTAATCGGCGCTACTATGACGAGCAGCTGCGGGAGCTCAGCGGCGAATATGCTGTGGCTATGATCGACGTGGACAACTTCAAGCAGGTCAATGACCGCTTCGGCCACGCCGCCGGAGATGCCGCCCTGTATCGCGTGGCCCAGACGATGCGCTCCCTGCTGCGGAGCAGCGATGCACTGGTGCGCTACGGCGGCGACGAATTTTTTCTGCTGTTTCAGAGTCTGCCCCGTGCCGTGCTGCACCAGAAGCTGGAGGTTCTGTGCTGCGCCGTGCGGGAGCTGAAGCTGCCGGAATTTCCCGAGCTGCACCTGACCATCAGCGCAGGCGGCGTCCACGGGCAGGGGCGGGTGCGGGACCTGATCTTACAGGCGGATACCGCCCTTTATGAAGCCAAAATCAAAAAGGACTGCGTGGTGGTCTATGAGGAGGATGCCAATGAAGCTGAATGAGTTTTACGCGGCCGTGGACGGCAACTATGAGGACGCCATGGAGCGCCTGCAGAATGAGATGTTCGTGGGGAAATTCCTGCGGATGCTGCCCCGTGACGGCAGCATGATGCTGCTGGAGAAGGCCATGGCCGACGGGCGGGCCAACGATGCCTTCCGGGCCGCACACACCCTGAAGGGCATTGCCCTGAATCTGAGTCTGACCAAATTGGCTGCTGCCTGTTCCCAGCTGACGGAGGCGCTGCGGGGCGCAGACACCATTCCCCAGCAGGCCCGTGAGCTGCTGATCCCCGTCCGGCAGGAGTACGCCCGCATTCGTGCTGCACTGGAGGAGCTGGATGCGTAAGCTCCCCATGATGGGCTGCTGCAATAGAAAAATGTGACCCCCAGCGGAGGCTCTGCCTCCGCTGGGGGTCTTCAGCATATCCATGTAGGAAAAGAGACATACGCTTGCGGGGAAGCCCCGGTAAAAAACTATACCTTCAGGACGAAATGGCTTTTATGGAAATCCAGAAGGCCGTCCTTTTTCATTTTCCCCAGTTCCAGCGACAGTCCGCTGCGCTCCACCGCCAGATAATCCGCCAGCTGCTGACGGGAGAAGGGGACGTCAAACTCATACGTTCCCAGCCGCTGGGCCTCGGCGGAGAAGTAGGACATGAGCTTGGCCCGTGTGGTGCGCTGGCCCATGTGGGTGAGCTTTTCGCCAAAGCGCAGGTTCTTTTCCGCCAGCTCCCCCAACAGGTTGCGGATGATCCGGCTGTGGTGGGTGCAGGCGGAGGGGCAGACGTTCAGGATGCGCTTGACGTTCATGAGCAGCACCGTGACGGGCGTCTCCGCCACCACGCTGACGTTCAGCACCGAGCCGGGAGCGCAGGCATAGGCGGCAGCGAAGGTCTGGCCCGGCCCCGCCTTGGAGAGGATATTGCGGTTGCCCCAGATATCCTCCTGAATGACCAGCACGCTGCCGGACAGCACCAGACCGATGGACTCCGCCGTGTCTCCGGAGCGCAGCAGAAAGGCCTCCTTGGGAAAGCTCCGCTTTTCTGCTCCCAGACAGGTGAGCATGGCGGTGAGTTCCTCCTCCGAGACACCGGAGAAAAGCTGAGAAGAACGGAGCACCGGGAAAAATTCTTTCATAAAAAATCCTCTTTCGTTGAAAATTCAACCGACTTGTTGATTTTATTCTACTATAATCAGGTCAAAAAAACAAGGAGGCACGATCATGAAAAGAAGGATCATTGAAATCGACCGGGAGAAATGCAACGGCTGCGGCGCCTGCGCCGAGGCCTGTCACGAGGGGGCCATCGCCATGGTAGAGGGCAAGGCCCAACTGATGCGGGACGACTACTGCGACGGGCTGGGGGACTGTCTGCCTGCCTGTCCCACCGGGGCCATCTCCTTTGTGGAGCGGGAGGCAGCCGCCTATGACGAGCAGGCGGTGCTGGCCAATAAGCAGAAGAAGATGCAGGAAAAGATGCGGAAGGAGGGTACTCCCCTGCCCTGCGGATGTCCGGGGAGCCAGTCCAGAAGTATCCGGCACACGGAGACCCGGCAGGCGGAGACCGTCTGCGCCGAACCGGTCAGCCGGCTGTCCCAGTGGCCGGTGCAGATCAAGCTGGTCCCGGTGCGGGCGTCGTATTTTGACGGGGCCAAGCTGCTCATTGCCGCCGACTGCACGGCCTACGCCTACGCCGCCTTCCATGAGCGGTTCATCAAGGGGCATATCACGCTGGTGGGCTGCCCGAAGCTGGACGGCGTGGATTACTCCGAGAAGCTGACGGAGATCATCCGCAGCAACGACATCCAGAGCGTGACCATCGTGCGGATGGAGGTCCCCTGCTGCGGCGGACTGGAACACGCCGCAAAGACAGCATTGCAGCAGAGCGGAAAATTTATTCCGTGGCAGGTGGTGACCATCTCCACCGACGGAAGAATCCTGGACTGAGGAAACACACTCCGATACCGGAAGCATCCCGGCAGGCGGCGTTGAAGAAGGTCATTCGTCTGCAGTAAACTGGAAGTTGTCATATTCCCATCACATAGATTTGGCAGGGATTCCATTCATCCCATAATGTAGGAAATACTTCAAACTCCTTAAAACCGATAGAAAGGTAAAACCGATTTGTATCGTCATAGGATTTATATTTCCCCATTTGAACAGTTTTGACCTGTATAAATGAATAACCCATTTCTTTTGCAGCCTTTTTCGCGCGGTTAAAAAGTTCTTTTCCGATTCCCTTACGGTGATATTCTTCTAAGACGCCCATAACCGCAAGCTCAACTGTATCTTTTCCCGTTTCTTTGAGATACAAAAATCCCAAGTCTTTTTCGTTTTCCATGGCACAAAAGAAGACTTTCCCTGCGCTGTCGCGGATATATTCTTCTCGTGCCTCAGGGATTCCAAACCATTCAGGCAGTTCTTCCAATATATTTCTGGTTATTCTCTTTTTATCCTCATCATTTGCTATTTGAATCATATGCATGTCAAAAGTTCTCCTCCTCAAATTCCAGTTTGTCTGCCCCTTAAAGTCCAAGTCCTTCAACCCACGCCGCAAGCTCCTGATGCCCGACGTTG
>ERZ780203.1109-NODE-1109-length-22182-cov-2.793872_pt1 | contig 22182 bp, 20 predicted proteins | sample MGYA00511168_ERZ780203 | MGnify/ENA primary metagenome ERZ780203 (study PRJEB29588, sample SAMEA2156577) | human gut metagenome | biome: human gut; feature: human-associated habitat; material: faeces | place: Denmark | collected 2008/2010 ...
TTTGTAAAAATGCATTGATTTTTTTCACTATATAGTGTATTATATTAACAGATAAATTTGTCCAGAAAAGTACAGTTTTCTGGATATTTTTTTTCATACTTTTTCAAAAGGACCAAAACAAACTGTTTTGGTCCTTCTTCGTAACTTTGATTCCCTGGGAACATAAGTAGACTAACATGCTTCCATTATTTTTCTTGCCTTCGCATAAAAAGTGGATCTTGGCATGTTACATAATTCTGCTGCCTCTCTAACTGTTACCTTTTTCTTTGTCCATAGTTTAACCAATGGATAAAAATTCTCTGGCACTTCTCTTTCTGGTCTTCCAAATGCTACTCCTCGTTCCATTGCTGCATCAATTCCCTGTCGTTGTCTTTCTTTAATTTTTATTCGCTCTGTTTCTGCAACATAACTTAAAATTTGTAATACCAAATCTGCTATAAATGTCCCCATCAGATCTTTATCTTTATTTCTTGTATCTAGCAATGGCATATCTAATACAACAATTGCCGCCCTTATTTCTTTTGTTATAACTCTCCATTGTTCTAATATTTCTTCATAGTTCTGTTTTAATTTGTCCATTAGATCCCCTTTGCACTTCGTGTCTATCTCATTAGTATCTGTCTTGCTAGTTCCTGTTCTGATTTTTCTCAATCAATCCTCGAATTAATTCTTCTATTTTTCGGTAAGACTTTGGTCTGTCAAACTGTTCTTCCGCAATTTTGCGTGCCTTTTCACCCATTTTTACTCTTGCTTCTTCATTTTTATAAAGCTTCTCAATCATATCCGCAAGAATATTTACATCTTCCGGAATAATATTCACACCAAAGCCATCGTTTTTCACCTTCGCACGGAATTCCGGACTCATACAGGTATTGATCATTGGTTTTCCTGCTGCCAGATAATCTCCGATCTTCGTGACAATGCTCTGCGGAGCCTTCTTAACAAAAGAGTTCACCAGAATATCTGATTTCTTAAGATATGCTGCCATCAGATCATAAGGTGCATATCCAACAAATTCTACATTTGATATCTTTCTTGAATTTGCAAGTTCTTCCAATTCTTCTTTCATTGGTCCACCACCAAGAATTTTTATCTTAATCTGTGGCATACCGCGTTTTGCAAGTTCTTCACCTGCCAAAACCATCGTACGGATATCATAACTCGTTCCGATCGTTCCTGCGTACGATACCCAGAATTCTTCTTTATCTTTTACAATCTCAGCTGTCCGCTGTGCTGCTCCCGCATCGAACACCGTCAGTTCATTTCCCACATAAACTGTTTCTCTCGGAATATCTCTGTTCCGTCTTTTAAACGGGCGGTCACGGTATTCATCCGATGTACCGATCACTCCACTTGCAAGTCTGTAAACTTTCTCTGCATCTCGAAGCAGGGAATAAAAAATAATATCACTTATCACCGGAATATCTATTATCATCCTCATTGCTTCCGGCCAAAGATCATTCACATCTGCAACAAACGGAATTCCTTTCTTCTTTGCATATTCTGCCGCCGCCAGTGCTACGTCATTCGGTGGAATCTCAGCATATAAAAGATCATAGTCTCCCTCTTTCTCAAGAAGATTCATCAGGTTCTTTGCTGCAATTCTATGACTATAGATTCTACGTAGATCAATATTTTTCTTATATCCCGGCTCATAAATGAACTTGACCCCAAATTTGTATTTTTCATTTTTAATTTTTTCCAGATCACGCTGTGCTTTTTCCCAATGCTGAAAGGTTGTTGTAATCAGATCAACCTGATAACCAGCATCTGCGAGAAATTCACAGACAGAACGAAATCTTGTATACCCTTTTTCATCATCCAGACGAATTCCCATTGTAATAACTGCTACTTTATACATTATTTTTCTCCCGCTTGATATTTCTTTCTATGATCTATCTCTCCGACTTCGTCTTTGAATAAATCACAGGCATTCCTGTTCGCACAATATGCACCATTCTTCCAAGTGCTGTACACAAAAATGTGGAATGTGTGTTCAAACATTTTAAAGTAATCTTAAGTGCCTTACTGTCCTTCGCTTCTGCTTTTGGAAGCAGCTGCTGAAACAGCGGATCCCGGAATACTTCCCTGCAAAATTGCTTTCGATCTTTTGAGTTCATTCCTGACTGATGATCGCAATTTCTTTCTAAGGCTGAAAGAATATATCTTCCATACAGTCCTCCAAGAATAGCGCAGTGTTGAGGCGTATCTACTCTCCAATACCTCTGCTGATTCAGTAACATTTCAATACGTCTTCTGTGAAGCGGATAATAATCCGGTACAAACTTAGTTGTCAGACTTCCTGTCATTCTTTTCGCATAATGATACGGTGCAATATTCAATAAATTCATTGAATCAATATCATTACAATAATTAATATTAAATACGATATCCTCAATCAATCTGACCGTTTCATAGCGAAATTTATTTTCTTTGATATAGTCCAGATCATACACTTTATTCCACGCATAACCATAAATCGTCTCCTGTTCCAATCGGATCATATAATTATGGATTTCTTCAATATCCGTAAAATATTTTTCTTCTGGCCGGATCTCATGGGCATAAGCAAAGCTTCCATCTTCATTGTAATATTCTTCAAGATGTCCAAAAACAACAAGTTTTGCTCTGTTTTTTTCTAAAGAATCTGCCACTTGTTGTAAAAGGTCCATGTCTACTGTATCATCCGGATCCATAAACCAGATATATCTTCCGGCTGCATGTTGAATCCCTGTATTTCTTGCTTCACTGAGCCCTTTATTCTGTTCATGATGTATCACCCGGATTCTTGCATCCTTCTCTTTTAATTTCTCAGCCAGACTTCCTGTTTTATCCGGAGATCCATCCTCTACGATAATTAATTCCCATTCCTGAAATGTCTGGGATTCTATACTCTCTACCGCTTTGGCAAGATATTTTTCTACTCCATATGCCGGCATTACAACTGTAAATAATGGGCGTGTCTTACTCATATCATTTTCCTTAATCATCTTTTCTCTATAACATCACGATTCCCGCAGACAAATTTCTGCCTGCGGGTTTCTCTCGTTGTCTATTACTCTGTTGTTGTTCCGCCTTCCAGAGTTTCTCCGTTCTCCACTTTATCCATAGCTTCTTTGATCGCGTCTACAGACTCCTGATTTGGTTGCATTACATATAAAGGCTTACCAGAATAACAATACTGAGTGTCTCCTGTTCCATCTGCTGCCATTGATGTAATTGTCCATTGCGGGTTCTCAGAAAGCTGGGTTTTAATCAATTCCTGAATCTGAGCTTCAGACATATTTGTTTCAACATTTCCACTTACACTATTAAGAATTCCATTTGCTCCTGTCAAAATTGCCGGAGATACCATCTTCTTGATCATTGCTGTAATTACCGCCTGCTGATCCTTACCGCGCTGATTATCTCCTCCTGGTACATTCTGACGCTCTCTCGAAAATGCTAACGCCTGTTTTCCGTTAAAGTGGTTGGTTCCCTGTACAACATCCATCACAAGTCCTGAATCTTCACTTGTTGTAAAGGCATACTCAGATTCTACATCTACTCCACCAAGTGCATCTACCATTGTGATCAGGGAGGTAAAGTTTACTCGCGCGTAGAAATCAAGATTCGTATCATATAACTTCTCTAATGTCTTCATAGACTTATCCACGCCATAGATTCCTGCATGTGTCAGTTTATCTTTCTGTCCACCTGAAACCTCAGGAATTTCGACATAATAATCACGCGGTGTGGTTACAAGCAGGATCTGGTGTGTTGTTGGATTGACTTCTGCTATGATATTTACATCACTTCGGCTGTTTGTCTCAATTGCTCCATAAACATCAATACCACTGATGTATACACTGAATGTATCATTTTTCACTTCAACATCAGATGAGGTATCTTCTATCTCAGTCTTAATGTCATGGGAATAAATCACTTTTGTATTATCTTCATACCCTTCAAATGCTTCTTCAAGAACTCCTGTAAATCCCTGATTATAAATAATCGCATCTACTTTTCCATCATGAAGAGCCTCGGCCTGTTCTGCCAATGTATCATACTCTTCTGTCTTAATTTCCGTTCCGAGTTCTTCATTAATTGCCTGAACAGTCTGTTTAATCTGATCTCCATTCATCTTATATTGTACACCAAATGTGTAATTTTTTGCATCTTTGATTGCCTCTGCTGAATCATCTGCCATAACAGATACAACTACTTTATCTAGTTTATACTCTCCACCAGAGATTTTGGAAACCGTTCCACTTACCTTGAACAGATAATACGAACTAAAAATCAACAATACGGTAATCAATACGCTGATAATTTTTCCTGTAATCGCATTTTTCTTGGAAAAGAACTGGCTTGCCAGAATAACTCCCCAAAACAGCACCAATGCTACAGTTGCTGCAACAACATACTTTGTCGGAAGCATATTCAATTTAAATATGCCTGCCATAAAAATCCCTGTCGCAATAAGCTGAACAATTGCCAGAACTAATCCAATTGTTCTGCTGAGTTTATTCTCTCTCTTTTTCACCTTTCTCCTTCGGCGATGTCTGTCAGATGTATTTTTTCTATTGGAATGTCTTTTCTTTCTTCGCACATCATTTCTTTCATCAGAAGGTCTCCTGCGCCGAGATCTTTTGTCCTGCTGACTCATATTCTTTAGTTTCCTTCCCTGTAAATCATTCTCTATGTTTCTATCTGTCGCTTTCTAATTGCACTGCCAAACGCAATTTCTACGCTTAACAGCCCATGAATACTAATTTAATATACCATTTCAACCTTCATTTCGCAACATAAGCCTTGTATTCTAAAAAAATCTTAATCTTTTTGATCTATTTAAAATACTTTTACTTCCTCACGAAATTGTTGCTTTTCTTCACAATCATTCAAACTTTCAATCAGTTCTGCTACAACTTCCGGGATCTCCGGTCTGAATTTCATATACCAGTCAAGCGTCTCGCGGATGTATTTCTTGCGAAACTTCTCATTTGCACAGAATGCGCTCTGCAGATTATGAAGACGATCTGCCCCTTTCACTGCATATGCCATAGAATTTGTCTTAATCCCTGCAATATAGGTCTCCATACAATATTCTTTTTCCTTCGTCACCAGCTTCACTGCTTTTAAGACATCTTCTCCCCCGATTTCTACAATCTCCTGTTCTGAAGCATCTGTATCCTCTAAAAGATCATGAAATACTGCCGCAACCCGATATTCAACCTGCTTACCATCCTGCCGAAGAATCTCTGCAACTGCAATCGGATGTACAATAAAAGGAGCTCCACCTATCCGAAACTGTCCTTCATGCTTCTTCTTCGCATACTCCAGTGCTTTCTGGTATATCTCTTCTCCCATGATATCCTCCTTTGAATCTTCCATATTTCTGTATCATCCGGCCAGTATCTTCCTGTTGTTTCGATAATTTTAGTATACGTTGTATTTCTCGTAAATGCAATTCTATCTCTTTAAACTTTTTCACCAAACCGCTCAACTTATGTTATAATTAGAAATAGGTTTTAAGAGATTTTTATATCTCTGACTCTTTATCGAAATCCGATAAAAATCCGAATCAAGAAAGTGGGTAACAACTATGTGGGCTTACAATGAAACTTTTTATCAAATCTACCCGATCGGATTCTGCGGTGCTCCGGTACATAATGACGGAGTAACAGAACACCGGATTCTTAAAATTGGTGAATGGGCAGAATATCTTGGTGATCTTGGAATCGGTTCAATCATCTTGAATCCGATTTTCGAATCAGACAACCATGGGTATGACACAAGAGATTTCCGCAAGATCGACTGTCGTCTTGGAACGAACGAAGACTTTAAAGAAGTCTGTGAAAAGCTGCATGATAACAATGTAAAGATCATGCTGGACGGAGTATTCAATCATGTTGGACGTGGCTTCTGGGCATTCAAGGATGTGCAGGAGAAGAAATGGGACTCTCCGTATAAAGACTGGTTCCATATCAGCTTCGACGGAAACAGTGCGTATAACGATGGTTTCTGGTATGAAGGATGGGAAGGTCATTTTGAACTTGTTAAATTAAATCTGCAGAATCCTGCAGTTGTCGACTATCTGCTTGACTGTGTCAAGATGTGGATTGAAGAGTTCGGCATAGACGGACTGCGTCTGGATGTAGCTTATTGCCTGGATCATAATTTCATGCGCCGTCTGCGCAGCTTCTGCGAGGAACTGAAACTGGGATTTGCACTGATTGGTGAAGTTCTCTTCGGCGACTACAATCTAATTGTAAACGACGAGATGCTTCACAGCTGTACAAACTATGAATGCTACAAAGGAATTTTTTCAAGCTTCAACTGCATGAATCTGTTTGAGATCGCACATTCTCTGAATCGCCAGTTCGGACCAGAGCAGTGGTGTATTTATCGTGGAAAGCATTTGATGACATTCGTAGATAATCATGATGTCACACGTATCGCAAGTATCCTGACGAACAAGAATCATCTTCCGCTTGCTTACGGTCTTCTCTTTGGTATGCCGGGTATTCCGTGTATCTATTATGGAAGTGAATGGGGCGAGGAAGGTGTGAAAGCACCGGATAATGACTATGCACTTCGTCCATGCTTCGAAGAGCCGAAGCCGAATGAACTGACTGATTTCATCAAAGAATTGATTGAAGTTCGCAGAAACAGTGATGCTCTTTGCAATGGTTCTTACCGAAATGTTGTCATTACAAATCATCAGCTGATCTTTGAACGCCGCACTGATAATGAACGTGTTCTCGTTGCGATCAACGCCGGTGATTCTGAGTTTACTGCCGGAAATGGAGAACTGCAGGGTAATTTCACAGAACTGCTTGCAAATGCTGATGAAATAGAAAATGTAACTCTGAACGGACAGCTGACAATGCCGGCTTACAGTGTACAGTTCCTGAAAGCTGTATAAGATTTTACTGATTAAGTCATTAGAAAAAGGATGAGTGGTAATGTATCTCACATTTACCATTCATCCTTTTCTTTTTATAACTTCTTCACAAAAAGTGTACGCATCGCATTGAGTATTGCAAGTACCATAACTCCCACATCTGCAAAGATTGCGAGCCACATATTTGCAATTCCAAGTGCTCCGAGAATCAGGCACACGCCCTTTACTGCGAGAGCAAATACAATATTCTGATATACGATTCCGAGACATTTCTTAGAAATTCGGATTGCCTTAACAATCTTCAGCGGATCATCATCCATCAGGACAACATCTGCTGCCTCAATTGCCGCATCGGATCCCATTGCCCCCATCGCAATACCGATATCCGCTCTTCCAAGAACCGGTGCATCGTTGATACCGTCTCCGACAAATGCCAGGTTTGCCTTCGCCGGCTTCTCAGCCAGAAGTCTTTCTACCTGCTCCACCTTATCTCCAGGAAGCAGTTCGCTGTGAACCTCATCAATACCAAGATCTGTTGCCACCTGGTCTGCCACCTGTTTCGCATCTCCCGTCAACATGATTGTCTTCTGAATTCCTGCCTGTTTCAGTTTCGCGATTGCTTCTTTAGAAGTCGGTTTCTCAACATCTGAAATCACAATGTGTCCTGCATATTCGCCATCAATTGCCATATGTATGATTGTTCCTACTTTATGACATGATTTATATGGAATACCAAGACGATCCATCAGCTTAACATTTCCTGCTGCAACGCTTCTTCCGTCTACTTTCGCTGTAATTCCGTTTCCACTGATTTCTTCTATCTCACTGACACGGGAACGATCCAGTTCTTTTCCGTAAGCCCTCTGAATACTCTTGCTGATTGGATGAGATGACGCACTCTCTGCAAGTGCCGCATACTCTAAGAGCTGCTTTTCTTCCATCTGATTATGATGTACTCCGACCACTTCAAAAATTCCCTGAGTCAAAGTTCCTGTCTTATCAAAAACAACATATTTTGTCTTGGACAGTGCCTCGAGATAATTGGATCCTTTCACCAAAATTCCCTCATGGCTTGCCCCGCCGATTCCTGCGAAAAAGCTAAGTGGGATGCTGATAACCAGCGCGCACGGACAGCTGATTACAAGAAATGTCAGTGCTCTGTAGATCCAGTCATTCCACTGCGGTGCAGCTCCCATTGCAAACATTCTCACAAGTGGTGGAAGCACTGCAAGTGCAAGTGCGCCATAGCATACCGCCGGTGTATAATATTTTGCAAATTTAGAAATAAAGTTCTCTGATCTTGATTTTCTGGATGTGGATTCTTCTACCAGTTCCAGTACCTTGGATACCGTTGATTCTCCGAACTCTTTTGTTGTACGGATCTTCAACACACCTGTCAGATTGATACAGCCACTGATGATCTCATCTCCGGCTTTCGCTTCTCTCGGAACGCTTTCACCGGTCAACGCACTTGTATTCAGTGTAGAGGTTCCCTCTACAACCACACCGTCGATTGGCACTTTTTCTCCCGGCTGAACAATGATCACTGTTCCGATTTCAACTTCATCCGGATCCACCTGTTCAAGACTTCCATCCTGCTCTATGTTTGCATAATCCGGACGGATATCCATCAATTCACTGATATTTCTGCGGCTCTTTCCAACTGCATAGCTCTGGAAAAGTTCACCGATCTGATAAAACAGCATAACAGCAACCGCTTCATTAAAGTCTCCGGACTTCTCATAAAATGCAATCGCAATCGCACCGACCGTGGCGACTGCCATCAGGAAATTCTCATCAAATACCTGACGGTTTAAGATTCCCTTCCATGCTTTCTTCAAAATATCGTAACCAACGATCAGATATGGAATCAAAAATAATACAAATCTGATAATTCCTGTTACCGGAAGGAAATTCAATAGAATCAGGAGCACCGCCGCAGCGATGATCCTGGTCAGCATCTTCTTCTGCTTCTTCGTCATTCTTCTCACCCTCTTACAGGTAGATCTCGCAATCGTCCTCTACCTTCTTACAATTCTTCAGAACGTCTTTCATAACGCTCTTTGCATCCTGTCCCTCTTCAAACTCAACGATCATCTTCTGTGTCATGAAATTCACTGTTGCATTCTGAACACCTGCTGTGTTCTTTGCTGCATCTTCCATCTTATTTGCACAGTTTGCACAATCCACTTCAATCTTATAAGTCTTCTTCATCTTTCTCTTCTCCTTTGATCTTGTTTTTTGACTTTCATCAAACATGTTTCCTATTCATTTTCATTAAACGATTAAGCATTCGTTTAATCTTTATATTTACATTATAGCCAACCAAATGAAAAAGTCAATACATTTTGGTATTTTTATGTTACAATACCTTTATGATTATAGAGTTGCCAAAGGCGCTATTGAATTTCAATACCGAATAAAAGGAGATTGTTTATGACTGACCATATTTTACCACATAATCATGGTGAACATCTGAATACAGAACTTCTTATAGATAATATTGCAAAGACGGAGGACTTCCAGATTGTTGCTGACCTGTTCAAGGTCCTCGGAGATAACAGCAGGGTACGCATTTTCTGGCTTCTCTGCCACTGCGAAGAATGTGTGATCAACATTTCTTCCATGATGGACATGAGTAGCCCGGCTGTCTCTCACCATCTCCGCCAGCTGAAATCTTACGGACTGATCACAAGCCGCAGAGAGGGGAAAGAAGTTTACTACAAAGCAGCAGACACAAACCAGGCACAGCTGTTGCATCATATGATCGAGCAGGTGATTAAAATCACATGTCCCGAAGCTTAACTGTTATTACTGCAATATCACGCAATTAAACAAGTATATCAAAACGGAAAGATATGAATTTCTCAGAGATATTCACATCTTTCCGTTTTCTTACTGAATTTATTCACATTTTGTAACTGTTCATAAGAAAGTTTTACACTTCACCATTTTTAAACTTAATGATCATTTCATTCGTCAAACTGTCTCTGCTCGGCTCCACCGGAATCTCATCCCTTCGGAACCATTCTGCCAAGGCCAGTTCCTCGCGGTCGAGTGTGATTTCTTCCTCACCATCCAAATCACAATAGAATCCCATCAGGAGCGTATCACTGAAAGACCATGGCTGACTTTTATAGTAACGAATATTTTTAACTTTCAGCCCGACTTCTTCCTTTACTTCACGCTGAACAGTCTCCTCGATTGTTTCTCCAATCTCGGTAAATCCTGCAAGAAGTGCATATTTTTTATATGCTCTTCCGGCGTATTTTGACATGAGAATCTTGTCACCATCAGTTACTCCTATGATAACTGCCGGGCAGATTTTCGGAAATTCCATATTGCCACAATGATCGCAACGCATCATACGTTCTTTTTCATCATGTCTCATCTTATGTCCACAGCGTCCACAGAACTTGCGATTACGATACCAGTTGTTCAACTGATAACCGGTAATTCCGGCAAATGCAAGATACTGCGGTTCTGCATAACGGAAAGATTCTTTATTCTCCATTGTAAACTCTGACAACCGTTCACGACTAATATTCTGTACCAGATAAAAGCGTTCCTCGTCAATCGTAAACAGATAAACTGCTTCTTCATAAATTTCTTCATTAAGCCGTTCCAAATCACGAAATCTTGGAAATTCAATTCCATCTTTCCTTTTCTTCAGCAGTGCACTTTGTCCTTCGTAATACAATGCATAGCTCTGCGCATCCGGAGGGCATGGTCTGTACTGGTTATCAAACTGATGTGGCTGTATATCCTGAATCATAATTCTGTTCCTTCTTTCTTAAACATAGAACCAAGAACCCAGAGTACTCCGCCTGCTCCGATTGCAAAGTCTCCCAAATTATAAGTTACTTGTTCCAGCTTTTTCTTTTCTGTCTTAATCCCGATGTAATCAACCACCTTCTCTTTATGATAACGGTCTGCCAGATTACTCCACGCACCCGCTGCCGCAAGTGTGATTCCTGCTTTTTTCAAAACATGATTGTTTCCAAGAAGTGTCAGCATCTGTGTCACTGTCACAATACCTGTTCCTGCTTCTGTAAGCTTTTTCACCTTTTCCGGTTTATTTGCAAAAACTCCCAGGCAGATTCCCGGATTATGGACACGCCGGAGTTCCAACTTCTCTGCCAGCTTCCTCTTCTCTCCCATCTTCAAGTTCTTTTCTACATAATCTTTTATCCATTGATCCAAAAGGAATACCGCTGTTCCGGCCAACGGGTAGAATTTATTTTTCTTCACACTATCATCTCCCAGTTATTTTAAGTCACCTTTCCTATAACCTGTGTATTTCCACTGTTTCTTTACAGCATTTCCAGAAAATCATTTTCTGAAATGATCGGAACTCCGAGATCTCTTGCCTTTTTATTTTTTGAAGATGTGGAATTTACGTCATTGTTGATCAAATAATTTGTCTTTGATGTGACACTTCCCGTCACCTTACCGCCACGTTTTTCAATCTCAGCCTTTACCTCTGCACGATTTGCAAAATGTTCAACACTTCCGGTAATAACAAAGTTCACTCCGGCGAATTTCTGGCTGTCTTCTGTTACTTCCTCTTCTTCTAATTCCACTTCGCTAAGAAGTCGCTTAAAGATTTCCTGATGCTCTTCCTCTTTAAAATAATCTACATAGCTTTTCGCCATGACTGCTCCGACACCCTGGATCTCAACCAGTTCTGCCTCTTCTGCCTGAAGCACGCGTTGCGAATCATTTCCAAGTGCCCGGCAGATTACCTTAGCATTCGCACTTCCGATTCCCGGAATTCCGAGACCATAAACCAGTCTTGCAAGTGTTGTCTTTCTTGCCTTTTCAATACTGCTCTGCAGTTTCAGGAAAGATTTTTCGCCAAAGCCATCCATTGTCATGATCTCATCTCTGTAGTTATCAAGATGGAAGAGATCTGTAAAGTCTTTCACATAGCCGTGGAAAATGAATTTCTCCAGTGTTGCCTCTGAAAGACCCTCAATATTCATCGCATCTCTGCTCGCAAAAAGTGCAAAGGACTTCACATGCTTTGCCTGACACTTCGGATTGGTACAATACAGCGTCTTTGTCTCATTTTCCATAGAGATTTTCGTCTCACCTCCACAGACCGGACAAACTTTTGGAATATCTTTCACTCCACTTCTTGTCAGATTCTCCGCAATCTGCGGAATAATCATGTTCGCCTTGTATACCTGGATCTCATCTCCAACACCAAGTTCAAGTTCTTCCATGATGCTGATATTATGGACGCTTGCACGGCTGACTGTCGTTCCTTCAAGCTCTACCGGCTCAAAAACCGCCACCGGATTGATCAGACCTGTTCGTGACGGACTCCACTCAATCTCAAGCAGCTTTGTGTTGCGGATCTCATCTGCCCATTTGAAGGCAAAGGAATCTCTTGGGAACTTCGCTGTTGTTCCAAGGGACTGTCCGTAAGCAATATCATCATACACAAGCACAAGACCGTCCGACGGAACTTCGTTGTGCTCAATCTCACGGGCAAACCATGCCACTTCCTCTTCAATCGTATCTCTTGTCACTTCATGGTTCTCCACAACATCAAATCCCTGGTTTTCAAGCCACTGCATCTGATATTTTCTGGAATTCTGGAAATCCACGCCTTCTGCACGAACGAGTGTAAATGCGTAGAATCTTACATTTCTCTTTGCAGTGATTTCATTATTCAGCTGACGAACAGAACCGCTGCAAAGATTTCGTGGATTCTTATATTTCGCATCTACATCCTCAATCTCTTCATTGATCTTCTCGAAATCTTTATAGGAAATAACTGCCTCTCCTCGCAGTACAAGTTCTCCCTGATATGGAATCTTAAGCGGTACATTTTTAAATACTTTCGCATTGTTTGTAATGACCTCACCGATCACTCCGTTTCCTCTGGTGACTGCCTTCGCAAGTTCTCCGTTCTGATAGGTCAGAACAACAGTAAGTCCATCCAGTTTCCAGGAGATTAATGCTTTTTGTCCGCCTAGGAATTCCTTCAGCCTTTCTACATCTTTCGTTTTGTCCAGAGAAAGCATCGGACGCTCATGACGCTCTTTCGGAAGCTCACTGAGTACTTCATATCCAACATTTACAGTCGGACTGTTTGCCATTCTCGTGCCAAGCTTCTCTTCCAACTCCTGCAGTTCATCATAGAGCTTGTCATACTCGTAGTTGCTCATGATCTCTGTATTTTCCTGCTCATAAGAACGTCTCGCTCTGTTCAGAAGTTCCACCAGTTCTCGCATGTGATTCATTTCTTTCTGCTCATCCATCATCACTTCTTCCCTTTCCCATGTCTCGTTCTATTATCTTGTGTTGCTGCCCACTGTTCCTGATATTTTCCACCGGGCAATGCAGAAGAATCTTTCAGCTGATCATATAATTCGTTCAATTCCTGATCTGTCAGTTTTCTGTACTGTCCATCCTTCAATCCATCCAGTGTGATATTCATCACGCGGACGCGTAAAAGATCCTTCACTTCATATCCAAGAGCCTCACACATTCTGCGGATCTGACGGTTCAACCCCTGTGTCAGGATTATGGAAAATGTATATTTACCGATTTTTTTCACTGTACACGGACGTGTTACGGTATCAAGAATCGGAACTCCTGCTGCCATCTTCTTTAAGAATTCTTCCGTAATCTCTTTATCAACAGTTACTTTATATTCTTTCTCATGTTTATTGGCTGCACGCATCATTTTATTGATGATATCACCGTTGTTCGTCATCAGAAGGAGTCCGTGAGAATCCTTATCAAGTCGTCCGATATAAGTCACACGCACCGGATAATTCAGGAAACGGACAATGCTGTCCCTCTCTCTGCGTTCTTCTGTACAAACGATTCCACGCGGTTTATTTACTGCCAGCACGATCATCTCGTCCTGTTTTGAGACAACTTTATTTCCAACTTTCACAACCTGTCCCGGCACGATACGCATACCGGTCTGCGCACGCTGTCCATCAACTGTCACGCGTCCAGTCTCAATGAGGCGGTCTGCCTCCCTTCTGGAACACACGCCCGCCTCGCTCAAATATTTATTCAGCCTTACCGGCTCACTCTTCTGTAAAAATTCTTCTTTGATTCGATTACTCAACTGCAAACACTCCACTTATATTATTGTCTTTGAAAAATGTATTTCCACTGTATAAAAACAGAACCTCTGAGATTCTGTAGGAATCCATAAGATCATTGATCGTTCCGCTGTAATATCTCGGATCCACAACTACGATTTCTCTGTAGTACGGCGTCAGAAACGGAATAAATGAATTTGCGAAGGAATCTTTCACAAGGAGAAGACGCTTTGTACTTGTAGAAACTGTACGGATATCAAGAAGGGATGAATTTCCTCCTAGAAATACCGTATACTGATCTTTCTCCTTTAATTTAGAAGAATCATATAAGGATGTGGAACGCTTTCCTTCATCCACATAATCTACGATCAAATCTGTATCTTCTTCTGTCGGCACATAAATATCAATCTGTTCCTTCTCTCCAAGGTTCACTCCGCTTTTTGACGCCAACATTCCGTTAAAGCTGTCTGAAACTGCATAGGAAACATATTTCCCAGAAAGATCTCCTTCAATCCCAAGGGATGGTGCCGCCGCCTGAAATGCATAAAATGCACCAAGTGTCGTCCAGTGATGATCTGTTTTGTAATAAATCTTCTCTGTCTTATGTTTATTCAATTCCGTTGAAACGTCAATCCACTCAACACTATCTCCAAGATCCTTACGAACCATACTGAACATCTGTGTCTGATCCTCCGGCTTCGCAAGTGCCGGAAGGGAATGATTCAATACATTTGCTGCATCCGGAACAAGCATCATACGAACCGGAATCTTGGACTGACTCTCTGAAAATGATTTGATTGCCTTAATATTTGCGGCAAGATGATTCTCATCTGCAACTTCAATCTGTTCTAAAAGCTGCCCATTCGTTCCGATATAGACACCATTTTCCAGACGACTTCCACCAATCCGGTCCACCGTAACTTTCAGCTTTCTCCACATGTCTCTTCCAACAAACTGATCATCCATATAAGCTTCAAATTTTTCATCATAATCTCCGCTTATCAGACTGCTCAGGCGAAACTTTGGCTTCGTTACAAGCATACGGTTCTCCTGCACTGATTTTTCTCTGTCAGGCACAATAACATTTATAATAAGGAATAGAAACAAGGTCAGAATAAATATAATACCAACCAATTTCTCCTGTACTTTTCTCTGTCTATCTTTCTTCATCTTTTCACCTTAATTGTTGTCGTTCACTGTTTTCTATAACTCTCTAGAATCTAAAGTACAAAAACGGATTGTACGTATCTGCGATCAGATAAGCAACTGATATTACCAGCATTCCAAAGAAAACAACCAGTGTGATTACAGTCCGTACTGTATGATTCTCAGACACATTCAGGATTGCACGGAGCATTCTTGATCCAAGTGTTGTTGATCCAATTACTGCCAACAAGTAGAACAACCAGTGTGTCAGGATCACAAAGAATACTTCTTTACTGGCAAATCCTGCTCCGCCGCCAACCATTGCAAAGAGGTAACGAAGTGCTGCTCCAAGGCTTGGACTAAAGAAAAACACCCAGCCAACCAGCACCAGTACTAATGCATAAATATGCTGCAATACACTTGGCCACCGATCCACGATTGCCCCCCAGACATATTTCTCCAGTACGAGAACTACTCCATAATAGATTCCCCATACAATAAAATTCCATGCAGCTCCGTGCCACATTCCGGTCAGCATCCAGACAATCAAAAGGTTTACAATATTTCTTGAAATCGTCACATGATTTCCACCAAGCGGAATATATACGTATTCACGGAACCAGGAGCTCAAAGAAATATGCCATCTGCGCCAGAATTCTGTAATACTTTTAGAAATATACGGCACATCAAAGTTCTTCTTAAACTCAAAACCGAACATTCTTCCAAGTCCGATTGCCATATCTGAATAGCCGCTGAAATCAAAATAAATCTGGAATGCATAAGTAATACATCCAAGCCATGCCATCAGAACTGTCAGGTTACTTGCTGATGTCGATGAGATTTCTTCAAAAATCTTTCCCAGTGTATTTGCAAGCACTGCTTTCTTCGAAAGTCCAATAATAAAGAGCATCGCGCCCTGTCCCAACTTTCTTCCGGAGATTTTCCTTGCGGTAAGCTGCTTCTCAATATCTCCATAACAGACGATTGGTCCGGCAACCAGCTGCGGAAACATGGATACATACAGCGCATACTTCACCAGACTCTGCTGTGCTTTTACCTTTCCTCGATATACATCTATAATATAGGAAATTTCCTGAAATGTGTAAAAAGAAATTCCAATCGGTAATGCCAGTTCCCTGTATGGAATACTGATTCCGAACAACGTATTCGTACTCTCTACCAAAAATCCAAAATATTTAAAGAACACAAGCAGCACAATATTTACTGTTATTGCAAAGACCAGTGACCGCTTTGCTTTCGCCTCATTCTCACTCTTATTCTCAATATCCATTCCGCAAAAATAGTTTAACAAAATACTGAGTATCATCAGAATGATATAAACCGGTTCACCCCAGGCATAGAAGATCAGACTGCCTGCAAGCAGCAGGAGATTCTTCCATTGCGGCGGTGCAATATAATAAACTGCCAGCATGATCGGCAGAAATAAAAACAAAAATGTAATACTACTAAATAACATCTGCTCCCCCTTCTACAGACTCTTGTCAAATGCGCTGCGATATTCAGAAGCTTTCGAAGATACTGCAAAAAAGATATATCTTCCACGAATACTTTCCTGTGAGTCCTCTAAAAGCTTCACCTGTTCCGGCAGGTAAGAATCAAAATCTTCTATTCTCTGTGCTTTTCTCTGTGCGATCGCATTTGTCACATTTTCTATCTGTGCATCATTTTTCACCTGTATCACCAGAACTTCCGCTGCTGAAATACTGGACGGAGAAGAATAATACAAAACACCCTTGTAATCTGCACTGTTCAGTCCATAATTTCTCTTGAGCATCTGGTCATCCATCTGCACAAGTTCTTTACTGTCCAATACACTGCTCACAGCCTTTGATACTTCTGAAAAAGTCCGCTTACTTCCACTTGCATATAGCATCAATATCACAAGATATCCCACGATAATTACTAAAAGTATATATTTCATCGCAGAGATCATTCGCTGTCTTTTCTCTGTCATAGCGTTGCCACCTCCGCCATCTTTTCTGCCCAGATTGGATAGAAATTCGCTTTAAAATGAATTCCATCCTCTTCATAATACTCATCTTCTATAATATCTGAATTATCAATGTATCCGATCTGCTTCTTTTCACACATCGCCTCTAGTTTTTCATTGTAATCTGCGATATTTGCAAGTGCCGGCTCCTTCTCTACCGCACTTTCCTGCACCGGAAAAACAGCATTCACAAAAATGTGCGCATCCGGCATAGCCTTCTGAATCTTCTTAATCACATCTGAATAATCCTTGATAAACTTGTCTACATCTCCGTTTGTCTTAGTTACATCATTCATCCCATATGCCAGAAAAACAATCTGCGGATCCAATTGTTTTGCCTGCTCGATCTGATCATCCAGTTCGCTGAAATGAATTCCAATTTTCGCAACAACACTTGATGTATTCAGTACATCATACTCTGTAAAGCTCGCCGCAATGGAATCGCCCATCACAACAGCACCGGAAAAGCGTTCCTTCATACTTCTTGTATCGGATGAATCTCCTGTTCCATCTTTCTTTTCCAACTGATTAATCTTCTGCTCAATCGTCTTCGCATCTGCAGATTCTTTGCCTTTTATATATGCAATTCCTTCACTGGTGTCGACTGGCTTCTTTGTCAGATTGCTAACACCCTGCACTGCCAGGAGTATCACTGTAATGACCAGCGCACATCCGACCCCGATCCGGATTCCCAGTTTTTGCTTTCTTTTTATTGTTTTCTTCATATATCTATATTCTTTCTGTTTTTTATATACTGTATAGAATCCCATACTGTTTTAATAGTACATTTTTTAGCAATAAAAGTCAACAAATCTGCGCTTGTATCTCGCCATTCCTTTTAGTACAATGATAGGTAGACGATTAAGAACTTAAACAGCTGCGGAGGTATCTGATTTCTATGATTTCACTGACTTTAACAAATGTAAAAAACTTCATGTCTCACCTTCTGTTAAAAGAGACATTTGACAATTTCTCTTTTATTGAAGGAGAGATTATTACGTTTAATACCTTTCGGATTGACGGGTATATACAGAAAGATTTCTTTGATTCCGAAGAAGAGATTCCGGAATATTCTCTTTGGAAAAATCTGCGTGAATTTTGTTTTTCCTTAATTAAGGGAAAGAAAACACCGCTCGGTTTTCATTTTGTCTTCAGCCTGAATTCAAAGAATATTTCCCGTCTGATTGAACAGAAAGAACTGGGACTTAATCCTGCTGACGTGCAGGGACTCTATTTGAATATACGTTACGATGGAACTCATCTCACCTGCGTGACAGGAACTTCCTTCAAGAGTTTTATGATGGATAAGACCCTGGAACGCGAATGGGATGAGATGGTAAAGAAGTTCTTTTTAAAAAAAGAGATTGCATTTGAGTTGATGTAAATTTAAAAATCCATTAGCAATGTGTGCCGCAAGGCGCACATAATAACAGCCGCCTCACGGTCAAATAATCGTGAAGCGGCTGAACTTATTACTGCCAATGATGAGAAACTCATGGAACATGTTTCTCATCATTTTACTTTATTATTTTGTCAGAAGCATCATAATATCATTGCTTCTCTTAACGAATGCTGTCATCTCTTCCGGACTTAATGGCTTATGAGCAAGCATTGCAAGATCATACAGCTGTTTGCAGATGATTGACACGTTCTTGCTGTCCTTATTCGCTACAAGGAACTGAACCAGCGGATGGTTGGCGTTAAGAACCAGTGTTGCCTGGCTTCCGAACATGGATGCATCCATGCCGCCCATACCATACATCTTCATCATCTCCTGCATTCTTCTGTTTTCCTCAGAAAGAACTGCCATAGATGCTACATTCTCATCTTTGAGCTTTTCAACTTTAACATCAAGCTTCTCATTGCCAAGCTCTTTGCGGAAGATTTCAACAAGGCTGTCTGTTGTCTTCTGGAATTCTTCCTTCTCATCTTCTGCAACTTCATCCTTCAGAGAATCATGTACATCTGCATCAATTCTCAAGAACTGAACTTCCTGATGTTTCTGCTCAAGGTATGTGATAAATGCAGAATCAATGTTATGTGTCAGAATGATCGCATCCTGTCCCTGGGCCTTGAACATGTTGATGTACTGGCTCTGCTGTACTTCATCTGTTACATAGAAGATTCTTGTCTTCTCTTCTTCCTTCGCATCTGTGTCCTTAGACTCTTCTGCGTCTGTTTTTGTTTCTTCTTCCTTAGTTTCCTCTGTCTTGGTTGCGTCAGCTTCTTCGCCTTTGGCTTCTTTGATGATATCTTCGAGAGTCATGTATTTATGATCAAGATTCTTGTAAAGCATAGAATTCTTCATTTTCTCGCCGAATTTCTCATCTTTCAGGCAGCCGAACTTGATAAATGGACTGATGTCATCCCAATATTTCTCGTAGTTTTCACGGTCTGTCTTGAACATTCCGTTCAACTTGTCAGCAACCTTCTTGGAAATGTAATCAGCAACTTTATTTACAAATCCGTCGTTCTGCAGTGCACTACGTGATACGTTCAACGGCAGATCTGGACAGTCGATCACTCCCTTAAGTACCATAAGGAACTCTGGGATTACTTCTTTAATATTATCTGCGATAAATACCTGGTTATTGTAAAGTTTAATCTTTCCTTCGATGGAATCATACTCTGTATTGATCTTCGGGAAGTAAAGGATTCCCTTTAAGTTAAACGGATAATCCATGTTCAGGTGGATCCAGAACAGTGGCTCTTTGTAATCCATGAACACCTTGCGGTAAAAATCAATATAGTCATCCTTTGTGCACTCACTTGGATTCTTTGTCCAAAGTGGGTGTGTATCACTGATAGATACCGGACGTCTTACAATCTTCGCTTTCTGCTTCGGCTCGCCCTCTTCGCCTTCCTTTGGTTCCTCTGTAATATGCTCTACTACAGTATCTGTATCAAGAACATCTGCCTCATCGATTGTATCGTACTCCGGCTCTGCATTTGCCTTGGAGAGGAAGATCTCTACCGGCATGAAAGAACAATATCTCTCAAGCACTTCTCTTGCACGGTACTCGTTTGCAAATTCAAGACTATCCTCATTCAGGAACAGTGTGATCTCACTTCCAACTGTTGTCTTATTTCCTTCCTGCATCTCATACTCTGTACCGCCCTGACTTGCCCAGTGTACCGGCTTTGCGCCTTCTTTATAAGAAAGAGTATCAATCTGAACTTCGTCTGCTACCATGAATGCAGAATAGAATCCAAGTCCGAAGTGTCCAATCATCTCATCGTCTGTTGTCTTATCTTTATATTTCTCAAGGAACTGTGTTGCACCTGAAAATGCGATCTGAGTGATATACTCCTCTACTTCTTCTGCTGTCATACCAAGTCCGTTATCGATAAACTTCATCGTCTTCTCTTCTGGATTGACAATTACTTCAATCTTCGGTTTATAATCTTCCGGGAGTTCATATTCTCCCATCATGTCCAGCTTTTTCAACTTAGTGATCGCATCACATCCGTTGGATACGAGTTCACGTACAAAGATATCATGATCGGAATAAACCCATTTCTTGATAATAGGAAAAATGTTTTCGCTGTCAATTGATAAAGTACCTTTTTTAACTGCCATTTTACTGCACTCCTTTTTATTTATAATCTATCCGTAACTGCTCAGTTACGTTTCTTTTAATATCGGCTGTCAATCAGCTTTTTCGCTGATATCGATAGTATATTTGCTTGCCTAATGGACATTCTAGTACAGCAAAATTTAAAAGTCAATAGAAAATTAGCACTCCTTTTGAAAGAGTGCTAATAATTTCGTTAAAAGTATAAAGTTTTTATGAACTATACTGTTTCCGGCTCCGGATAATCCTCTCCGAATGTCTCAACAGTAACTTTCTTCATTATCTGTTTCTCAAGCGGGCGGTCGCTGTAGTCTGTTGCTGTCTCAGCAATCTTATTCACTACATCCATTCCTTCTGTGATCTTACCAAATGCAGCATAAGCTCCGTCAAGGTGTGGTGCTTTCTTATGCATAATGAAGAACTGGCTTCCTGCTGAATCCGGATGCATTGCACGTGCCATAGAAAGAACTCCTGCATCATGTACAAGGTTGTTCGCCACACCATTCTGTGCAAACTCTCCTTTGATTGAATATCCAGGACCACCGATTCCTGTTCCTTCCGGATCTCCTCCCTGGATCATGAATCCACTGATTACGCGGTGGAAGATCAATCCGTCATAGAATCCTTTCTTTACAAGTGACACAAAATTGTTCACTGTATTCGGTGCTACTTCCGGATACAGTTCTGCTTTCATGATATCGCCATTTTCCATTTCAAATGTAACTACTGGATTTGCCATGTTTAATTCCTCTTTTCCATAGATTTAATGACTCTATTGTAGCGGATTTATCTAAGAACTTCAAGATACATCTATTATTTCAAACGTTCTCGGTAAAAATACGTTACTGTTCAAAGATTTCTGTAAACAGTAATCCCTATCAATCCGCCTTTTTCCTTGTACCCAGTATTCCACAGTTCCTTCAGTGAAAATGTTGTTGCTTCCCCGTAAGTCGCCACTTTGATCAGAAGATCATCTGCTGTCTCTTCATATCCGATACATAAAAACCAGTGCCATACAAAATCAGCAAATTTCTTGTCTTTATGACGCAACATCAGATATGGAACCGGCGTTCCTTCATTGATTTTCTTCTTAATGAATACTGCTGCTTCTCTTGCTGTATGTTCACCGGAAAATTCTTTGAATTCCACCTTTTCTCCTATATCTTCCAGATACTTTCCAAAGCCTTCTGTGTACATCCACAACTTGTTCACCCCACTCATTCTTGGGCGAAGATATGGTTTCATTTTCATGGAAAACTGAATATAATCTTCTTTACTCAGATTCTCTGCATCAAAAGGATACAGGTTCTTCTTTCCTTTATATTTTGCAAAATAGATACAGCAGTCACACGCTGTTGCCGCAGCGCATCCGCCGATGTGCATCACCACATTGCGGAACCAGTCCTGATTGCCGCCTACTTCTCCGTCTATCATAAAATAATCCAGAATCTGTTTCATTTCTGTTGTTCTTCCTGTCTGTAAAAAATCTTG
>ERZ780203.1115-NODE-1115-length-22059-cov-25.934921_pt1 | contig 22059 bp, 15 predicted proteins | sample MGYA00511168_ERZ780203 | MGnify/ENA primary metagenome ERZ780203 (study PRJEB29588, sample SAMEA2156577) | human gut metagenome | biome: human gut; feature: human-associated habitat; material: faeces | place: Denmark | collected 2008/2010 ...
CGGTTGATATGGGATAAGCCCGCAAGGGTATAATCCCAATCCTCCGGCAAGGACAACATTTGCGAAAGCAAGCCTTTTGCCTTTAAGGTGAGTTCCTTGTTTCGCAAGTGGTGGTTGCTCATAACGGTATATCCCGTATTGCGTTCCACTCTGAAAACTGCCATGTTTCATCACTTCCTCTCTTGGTCTGCGTGGAATATTAGAAAGCCGTTTTCGGCGGTTTTGGTATTGCAGTATGCCTTTGCCGTTTTTGTGTCTGAAAAGCCTTGTATTGCAAGGGCTTTTTCGCGCCTAACGTTCCACGTTACCGCCTGTTTTCGGGCATAAAAAAACCGCAACTCTTTTCAAGCTGCGGCGACATATCCTACTCACTTAAAAACGCCATATCAAGGCTTGTCCAACCTTGCTACGGCGTTTTAGGTGTAATTATAGGGGTTGTTTAATTGTCTTTAATGTGCTGAAAGCCGCATGGTTACGGCATTTTCCTTGTTGTGCATATATTGACGGGGCAGTTGCGGCGGTCGCCGTACTTAAACTGACCGTTCATGCCCTCGGGACCATCGACGATGGTGCAGCCGGGCTTGTTGACAGCCTTGACAGCCTTGATGCCCTTGGAGTCGCCCATGTTGACGAGCAGATCACTCAGCGTCAGCTGAGAAAGGAAGTCATTCCACTTCGGGTCGTCGAAGGCAACGCCGATCATATCGCTGAAGTTGATCTTCTCATCCAGCTCTACGCCGAGGTTGAAGTCGGAAACGCTCTTGGCGTCGGCCGCCTTGACGTAGGTCTGCATATTCAGACCGTTGTACAGCTTATCGTTGACCGTCAGGGTCTCCAACGTGGTGGGGTAGGTCGTATCCCACGCGCTGCGGGACAGGTAGGTGATTTTTTCGTCGTCGTTCGCCCAGTAGTTCACATCGGCGTCGTCGAAGGTGTTCGTGACTTCCACATCGCTGTTGTAGCGGGAGTTGCGGTACTTTTCGGTGTCGACCTCGGTGTTGGGGGCGGTCCAGGTGGCCACGGCGGCGGTGTTGCCGGTGACGACATTGCCGTCCTGATCGATCAGCTTGCCCGCAACGGCGTCACCGCACTTGGCGGCCAGCACATTGTTCAGTGCCTCGTGTGCGCCGTTGCCGACGGCGAAGTAGTAATCGCCCGCATCGAGGATGTAGCCCTTCGCGCCGTTGGCGTCATAGGACGCGAGGAAGTAGCCGGGCACATCAACCGTGACAGTCTCGGATGCACCTGCGGCCACGTCGATTTTGTCATAGCCCAGCAGCTGGATCGAGGACTTTTCGACGTTGTTCTGCTTGTCGTAGTCGGTGTAGGGGGTCTGTGCGTACAACTCCACCGTAGCCTTGCCGTCCCTGTCGCCGGTGTTGCTCACCGTGACGGTCGCCGTGAAGGTGTCGGTGTCGCTGTTGTAGTCCAGTTTGTCAAGGTTGTACTCATAGTTCGTGTAGGACAGACCGTAGCCGAAGGGGAAGCAGACCTCCTCGGCGTAGTTCCAGCCGTCGGTCGAGGCTTTGGTGCCAACCGTGGAATCGGCGTTGCCCTGACCGAGGATGGTGTCCTCGTAGCGGGTCTCGTAGTAGCGGTAGCCGACGTAGATGCCCTCGTTATAGCTGACAAAGCTGTCGCCTGCCGCGCGGGGCGTTTTGCTGCCATAGTTGTAGGCGTGCAGACCGAAGTTTTCGGCACTGGGCGCGGACAGGGAGTTGGCGGCAAAGGTGGCGGTGGTGTGACCGGAGGGGTTGACCTCACCGGTCACAACGCGGATGGCGCCGGGCATACCGTAGAAGCCGGGGTTGCCGACCCACAGCACGGCGTCAACATTGTACTCGTCCAGCCAGTCCATCTCCATCGCAAAGACGGAGTTCAGCAGGACGACGGTTTTCTTGAATTTGCCGGAGTCCTTGATTTTCTGGAAGATTGCCTTCTCGTTGTCATCCAGCTCCAGCATACGCTTGCCCGCGTCGTTGACCATCGCAAGGTCGTTGCCCTCGGTGGCAAAGCGAGAGAGCGTAACAAACGCGACATCGCCATAGGACGCAAACGAGTCGGTGACGCTGCCGGTGAACAGCGCTGGGTCATATTCTCCCACGCTGGAAACGCTTCTTTCTTTCGGCGCGTCGGCGGAAGCGTAGGCGTCCAGCACGGTTTGGTTCACGTTGAAGCCGGCATCCTGCAGGGCGTCAACGGGGGTTTTCTGGTAATCCGGGTTTGTGGAGGAACCGCCTGCCGTGCTGCGGAACACCGGGTCGATGCTGCCGCGGCCAAAGACCGTGACGTTGCGCTCAGACTCGGAAAGCGGCAGGGCGTTGTTGCGGTTGTAGAGCAGCACGCTGCCCTCTTCCTCCTCCTGCTCACAGAACTGATAAGCGGCTTCGATGTACTTTGCGTAGCTTGCGTCAGACAGGCTGCCGTCAGCGGAGAACTCCGTGCCGCCGTAAGATGCGCCAGCGCCTTCGATGCCGAGTGCATGGTTGACTTCGCCTTCCTGCTGGAACGCAATAGTCGTTCCGGTCAGGACAAGGTTGGCCACCAGCACAGCCGCGCCGGACAAGCCCAGCCAACGGCGGGACTTGCTTGAGGTTTCCTTTTGTGCCATAGGTTTTTCTCCTTCCTAAACTGTCACAGATGAATGATCCGATGCGCTTGCTGCCAAGGGCTGTGCACTTCCCTTTTGCAGAAGCTTTTCGTATCTTTTTCACAAAGCTATCATAAAGGGAAGCGTTGACCGGGTCAATGCAGTTGGCGTAAACGTCAAAAAACACGGCACAAACGACAAGGCAACACCGCATAATTCTAAGTGCCGATACGGCGAGCGAGGTGCAGCAGCTGCTAAGCCAAAAGCGCAGACAATACTTTGTGTATTGGCGAGCATTTTGGCAACGCAGATGCCGTGCCGCAGCCGTCGAAGCGGTGCTTAAGCCGTAAGGCGGGAATTGTGCGGTGTTGCCGCAAAAAAAGCAAAGCGACCGCCTTTCGGCAGTCGCTTTTGGGTTATGCAATTTGTTTTTGGCTTTTCCCGCAGGGGAAGGTGACCACCAGGTAAAAAATCGAGTCCTCCACAAAGCAGTCTGCCGTGCCGCCGTACAGCTCAGCAATGTTTTTGATGCTTTTTATGCCGTAGCCATGCTCCTCGGTATCCTGCTTGGTTGTGACGATAGCGCCGTCCCGCAGCGTCGGCGGTGCGGGGGTGTAGTTCTGCACGCGGATAACCGCCATGTCACGGCAGCGGCTGATGTCCAGTGTGATGACCCGCTTAGACGCATCGTTTACCTGCGTCAGACACTCAATGGCATTGTCCAGCGCATTGCCCAGCAGGGAGTAAATGTGGTAGTGCTTCATATCCTCCAGACAGCTGCCGTCTGCCGAGCAGACCAGCTGAATACCTGCCTGCCCGCAGAGTGCCGACTTTTGGGTCAGTGTGATGTCCAGCGCCTTATTCCCGGTGAGATAGCGCAGGTTCAGGTTGTCCATTTCTTCTTCCAGACGGGCGCGTTCCTCATCTGTGGCGCGGGAATACTGCTGTTTCAGGTCATGGTAGCGGATGTTGATTTTTTCCATGTCTTTTTTTGCCTGCTCATACTGCTGCTTGTCACATTCCAGCAGCTGCGCCAGCATTTCATTCTCGTGTTCCAGGCTCTTGATGCTGCAATTTGAAAATTCCAGCGCCAGAATCGTGATGGCAAACAGGATGCAGAACGCATTCAGCGCCAGATAGGCGGTCAGGTAGGACTCTGCGCTGCTGTCCAGGACATCCTCCAGCACAACACTCAGGTAGACCGCGGCAATCAGGAAAAAGCTGGAGTAAAGCACGGTCTTGACATTGTCAAACAGCAGGCACCCGCGCCGGATGCGCAGGGTGAACAGCAGGTAGATGACCAGACAGACCACAAGGTTGCTGAAAAGCAAAATGACAAAGGTGACAAGCCTGTCCGTGCGCCCATGCTGAATCAGCCAAATAATAGGCATATAGGCCAGCTTGCTGGCAATGTGCTGCACCGCGTAGGCACAGGTTGTATAGAACAGGGCGTGCAGCGGGCTGCAGTCAAAGCTGAACCATATCAGACCAAACAGCAACGTCGTATACAGCAGCAATCTTGCCCAAAGCGGCAGGAATGTCAGGGTGTCCGTCAGTGTGAGAAGGACCCATACACCCGCCGCCAGCCGCGGAACGAAGCAGCTGCGGCGCTGCCCCCACGGGACAAACAGGCAGGCGCATAGAATCATACCCAGCTGGATTTGCTGGCTCAGTATCCAATTTATGACCGACACGGGTCTTCCCACTCCTTTTTTGCCATATATCGGGAGAATGCTTCGGTGAAGGCGTCCTTGTAGGTGCGCCCGATGGGCAGTGCCGCCCCGCCGACATAGACATTCATACGGCTTACCGCCGTGATACAGCGCAGGTTCACAAGATAACTGGCGCTGCATCGCACAAAGCCGTAGGGCGTCAGCTGCGCCGCGATTTCCTGCATCGAACCGCGGTTTTTGATAATCTCGGTCTTACCGTCCCCGCCGCACAGGTTGTACAGCAGGTCGTGCTGGCGCACCTCCACATAGGCGATTTCCGCTGCATCCAGCAGCCGCGTCACGGTGCCGTCCTTGACGACAATGTGCGGCGGCGCAGTCTTTTGACCGGCGCGCTTTTGCAGCGCCTTCAGCGCCCGCGTCAGATACATATGGAAGGAGTACCACTGTATCGGCTTTACAATAAAGCCCAGCGCGCCGACACTGTACCCGTTCAGCGCGAATTGCTGCAAATTCGTGCAAAAAATGAGGATGACGTCTTGATCTGTCTCCCGGATTTTTTCGGCCAGTTCCATGCCGGACATCTGCGGCATATCAATGTCCAGATATAAAATGTCAAAATCACGGTCTTGCGCCGCCAGATAGACTGCCGCACAGTCGAACTCCTGTACGTTCAGTTCTGTGCCGGTCTCCGCGCCAAACCGCGCCAGTGCCTGTTTAAGTTGGTCTCTTTCTTGTTTTTCATCGTCCACAATGCCGATTCGGATCACCGTGCGTTCCTCCCTCCGCGCAAGGATCTATACAAGTATGATATACCCCCGAACGCAGCTGCGTCAACCTTTTACGAGCGAATCGTCCAATTTTCCAAGACATTTTCGGAATGCTGTGTGTGCTGCGCATGGAAGATTCTTGATCACCGTTTGACCACTACGGTGCAGTGACTCCTCAAAATACCGAAAAAGCCTGTTGTGATGACCAACAACAGGCTTTTTCTTGTTTTGGCGGTAAATGTGCCGAACCAACAAAATTTGCGTTCCAACGCCAGTCTATAACTGTGACCTTATTATTAAAGAAAAAGACCGAAGTTGTAATGCCTTTTATGGCTTTACCTTCGGTCTTTTCTTTTTGAAAGAGTATGCAGCAGCCCCGTCCTTGTCGATAATTCCTGCAGCCTTATAGAAAAACACAAATTGCCAACATGAAACATGCACCAGACAAGCGCTGCCATCTTAACGCTATCTTAATATTTCGGCAGAAAAGTTTAACACCATCTTTAAACGGGCGGCGCTATACTGTAATGTGTGAAAAAATATGCTGGAGAGTGATTTCTTTTGCCATCTCATCGGCGCTTGGCCTGTAAACTCAATTACTTTCAGTCAATTATTCTGCTGTTTGCAGTGGTTATTCTTATCGGGGCGGCACTTCTGATGCTGCCGATTTCTGCGCAGGAGCGTATGGTTACCCCTTTCCATGAGGCACTGTTTACGGCAACCTCCGCCGTCTGTGTCACAGGGCTGGTTGTGCGGGATACGGCTTCTCACTGGTCGGCATTTGGTCAGGCTGTTCTCATGGTGCTGATTCAAATCGGCGGCCTGGGTGTGATCACAGTTGGCGCGTCTTTCTCGCTTTTATCCGGTCGGCGCATTTCACTGTCACAGCGTGGGCGGATGCAGGAGGCCATATCTGCTCCAAAAGTCGGCGGCATTGTGCGGCTGACAGGCTTTGTGATCCGAACATCCCTGGTGATCGAGGGAATCGGCGCGCTTTGTATGCTCCCAGTTTTCTGCCGGGATTTCGGTGCTTCCGGGATATGGAAAGCCGTTTTCCATTCCGTTTCCGCTTTCTGCAATGCGGGCTTTGATTTAATGGGTACCCCCGACACGCCTTTTGTCTCGCTGACCGCATATCGCGCAGACCTGGCCATTAACCTGACGATTTCCGCCCTGATTGTTGTAGGCGGCATTGGCTTTCTGACATGGGATGACGTGCGGACCAATCGGCTTCACTTTCATCGCTATCGGCTGCAAAGCAAAGTTATTCTAACGGCAACAGCGCTCTTGATTTTACTGCCAACGCTATACTTTTTCTGCTTTGAGTTCAAAGGCGGCACACTGCGGGAGCGGCTGCTGCTCTCGCTGTTCCAGTCCGTAACGCCCCGAACAGCGGGATTCAATACGGCAGACTACACGTCACTGTCCAGCAGCGGGCGCGGCCTTACCATTCTGCTGATGTTCATCGGCGGCTCACCGGGTTCAACTGCGGGCGGTATCAAGACAACAACGGCGGCAGTGCTTGTCGCCAATGCGTTTGCTGTATTCCGCAGGCAGAAAAGCCCCGAAATGTTCGGGCGGCGGATGGAAGAAAAAGCGGTCTATGATGCCGCAGCTATTTTTACACTGTATCTCGCCCTTTCGCTGACGGGCGCGTTTGTCATCAGCACGGTGGAGACGCTGCCGCTGTCCGAATGTCTGTTTGAAACGACCTCTGCCATTGCTACCGTAGGGCTGTCTCTGGGATTGACACCGCATCTGGGAATCGTCTCGCAGGGGATTTTAATCTTTTTGATGTTCATCGGGCGTGTCGGCGGACTGACCATGATCTACGCAGCACTCTCCGGCAGCAAATGCAGCATAGCGCGGCTGCCACAGGAACGGATAACCGTGGGATAAAGAAAGGTATATACCATGAAATCTATTTTACTGATTGGGTTGGGTCGATTTGGCCGCCATATCGCAGAAGAACTGAACAAACTCGGCCATGAAGTTATGGCGGTGGACGAAAACGAGGAGCGCGTCAATGACGTGCTGAACATCGTGACCAACGCCCAAATCGGTGACAGCACCAACGCGGAATTCTTGGAGGCATTGGGCGTCCGCAATTTTGATGTCTGCATGGTAGCAATCAGCGGAAACTTTCAAAGCTCGCTGGAAACCACTTCCCTGCTGAAAGAGCTGGGAGCAAAAATGGTCGTTTCCCGTGCGGAACGGGATGTGCAGGCTAAATTTCTGCTGCGCAACGGTGCGGATGAGGTACTTTACCCGGAAAAGCAGCTGGCCAAATGGGCGGCGATCCGCTACGGGTCCGACCATGTGCTGGATTATATTGAACTGGATCACGACCATGCCATTCTGGAAGTATCTGTGCCGTCCACATGGATCGGAAAGACCGTCGGTGACATCAATATCCGCAAGAAATACAGCATCAACATCCTAGGCATCAAGCGCAATGGAATCGCTGATGTAAACATTGACTCGGATACGGTTCTGCCCGGTGACGGCACATTGCTGGTGCTGGGCGAGGGCAAGGCCCTGAGCCGGTGCTTTCATATCTGATCGTTTGCAAGGAAAGTGGTTCATTTGAGAACGATACTGCTGATTTTGCTGTTTTTAGCCGCAGGACTTTTTCTTGTTCTTATCGCTGCCCGATGCGATGCGTTCTGGCGCAGCGTTCGCCGCGCACAATTTGAGCGGCGTGAAGGCTTCCGGCGCTGGTAAGATCGCCCAAAATATGATATGATACCATCCAGAAGGGAGAATTTACTGTGAATATTAAAAAGCCATCTCCCGATAAAGTGAAAGAGCAAGCCGTTCGACAGGCAAAGGATCTTTTGATCACAGTACTGATTCTGGCCGCAGCAACCGGCATCGGCAATATTTTCTGGTATTTCTCTTTTACCCGCAATATCATATCGGTCTATATTTTAGGGGCTTTGCTGACCTCGCTTTTTACCAAAAGCTATTTCTGCGGCTTTTTAAGCTCGTTTTCCAGCGTGCTTCTTTTCAATTTTTGCTTTACAGAGCCCCGCCTGACACTGCACGCATACGAGCGCGGCTACCCTGTCACTTTTGCCATTATGCTGATCGTTTCCATCATTACGGTCACATTGGCGATTCAGAACATCCGCAATGCCGAAGAGAAAGAGCGCGCTGCCGTCCGCGCCAAGAATGAACAGCTGCGCGCCGATATGCTGCGCACGATTTCCCACGACCTGCGTACCCCGCTGACATCCATTTCCGGCAATGCCTCCAACCTCATCAGCAACTATGAGAAGATGGACAACCCCACCCGCAAGCAAACATTTCTGGACATCTACGACGACTCTATGTGGCTGATCAATCTGGTGGAGAACATTCTTTCCATCTCCCGCATTGAGGATGGACGGATGAATCTGTCCATCTCTACAGAGTTAGTAAGTGAAGTGTTTGAAGAAGCTCTGCGCCATACCAACCGGCACAGTGGGCAGCACACGATTACTGTTCAGATGAACGATGATCTGCTGCTGGCGCGCATGGATGCCAAGCTGATTGTACAGGTCCTAATCAATCTGATGGATAATGCCATCAAATACACGCCCGCAGGGTCGCATATCATCCTTTCCGCTGCGGCGCAGGGAGAAACTGCCGTAATTCAGGTGAGCGATGACGGCCCCGGCATCCCGGATGGAGCAAAAGAAAAAGTGTTTGAGATGTTCTTCACCGGGGAAAATCGAATCTCGGACAGCCGCCGCAGCCTTGGGCTGGGATTGGCTCTTTGCCGCACGATCATCGCAGCCCACGGTGGCACCATTACACTGTCCGACAACAAGCCGCACGGCTGCATCTTTACTTTTACACTGCCCCTTGGGGAGGTTTCTTTGCATGAATAAACCCTTGATTCTGGTTGTGGAGGACGATGCGCCCATCCGCAACCTGATTACTACAACACTGAAAACGCAGGATTACAAGTACATTGCAGCGGCTACTGCCTCAGAAGCGCTCCAACAGGCAACGATCAATGCACCGGATGTGATGCTGCTGGATCTTGGTCTGCCTGATTTGGACGGCATCGAGGTGATTCGCCGTATTCGCAGTTGGTCTGCTATGCCTATCATCGTTATCAGCGCCCGCAGCGAGGACAGCGATAAAATCGAAGCCTTGGACAGCGGTGCTGATGACTACCTGACGAAGCCGTTCTCGGTAGAAGAGCTGCTGGCGCGGCTGCGGGTAACGTTCCGCCGCATCTCGATGCTGCAAAACGCCGCCGGTGGTTCTGTTTTTACCAACGGTGATTTGCAAATTGATTTTGCAGCGGGCTGTGCCACATTGAAAGGACAGGAACTGCACCTGACGCCCATCGAATACAGGCTGCTCTGCGTCATGGCCAAGAATTGCGGCAAAGTGTTGACCCATACCTATATCACTCACGAAGTCTGGGGCAGCTCCTGGGACAATGATGTGGCCTCGCTGCGTGTTTTTATGGCTACGCTGCGTAAAAAGCTGGAATCCGAGCCGGATTCACCGCAGTATATCCAGACGCATATCAGCATTGGATACAGAATGCTGAAAGTGTAAAGAAATTTTACCCAAAAGAAGCACAACAAAAGGCGAATAAGGTCTCCGTAAAAGTTAAAATTGTAAAGTGTTTACCTGCCATACAACGTTTGTTCCGCCAGAATGGTATTATGTAGGTGGGATTCGAACAGCTCGTGCCAGACGTTTGCGTTCCGTCAGGCAAAACAGCGCTGTGGACTGTTTTGGGGACGCGGCTCGCAGAATCCGCTTGGCTACAATGAAACCCCGGCGCACAGTAAATTTTTACCGTGCGCCGGGGCTTCGCATTTTCTATGCCTATTTCCTAACTACATTATAATTACGCAGCCAAAGTAGTCTCTTTTTTACTCTTACGCTCCAGATACAGGAAGAAGCATACGTTCAGCACGATACCCACCGCAGTAGACGTCGGGGCGGCAAGACCGATGTTGGTCAGGCTGGCGTTGGGCTGGATGCTCATGAAGTAGGCCATGGGCAGACGAACAAGCAGTGTCTGGACCAAGCCCTGGATCATGACCCAAACGGTTTTGTTATTGCCGTTGAAGTAGCCCACCATGCTGAACAGTACAGCCGTGACCAAAGTCTCAGGTGCAAAGCCTTTCAGGTAGGCGTAAGCATTCGCAATAACCTCGGCGTCCGTAGTAAAGGCACTGGACAGCAGGTCGCCCTTCAGCATGACGAGAGCAAAGACGAAGCTGCCAATCACAAGGCCGATGCCAATGCCGGTAAACATGGACTTTTTGGCACGCTGCCTGTTGCCAGCACCGATGTTCTGGGAGACGAAAGATGCCATCGACTGCATCAGCGAGCTGGGCACCAGCATCGCAAAGTTGACGATCTTGCAGGCAACGCCGTAGCCGGAGGAAGCCGAGAGGCCCAGACGGTTAACGAAAGCGCAGAGCGCCAGGAAGGACAGTTGGGTCAGAAACTCCTGCAGAGCCAGGGGCAGACCGATGGACAGGAACTTGCCGCACTGGCTGTTCAGGCACAGGTCGGATTTCTGGATCTTAAACGGCAGGTCCTTTTTCAGCAGGATGACGATGGCACAGACCACACTGACGGCCTGGGCAAACACGGTGGCAATGGCGGCACCGGCGGCATCCAGATGGAAACCGGCCACCAGCACCAGATCGCCGACGATGTTGAAGATGCAGGCAACCAGTACAAACAGCAGCGGTGACTTGCTGTCACCCAGACCGCGGAAGATAGCTGCCAGCATATTATACGCTACAATAAAGAAAATACCGCCGCCGCAGATGCGCACATAGCTGGTGGTAAGGTCTACGGCTTCGGTCGGGGCCTGCATGAGCACCGAGATGGGGCGGGCAAGCCCCACCATGACAGCAAACAGAACCACCGAGATGATGGTAAATACAATGGCTGCGCCGCCGATGACAGGGCCGATGTACTTGGGCTGCTTTTCGCCCAGGTAGCGGGCAATCAGCACGGTAACACCCATGGCCAGCTGGGTGACCACGAAGGTGACCAGGTTCAACACCTGGCTGCCGGTAGAAACAGCGGACAGGCCGGAGGTAGAGCCGAAGCGGCCCACCACCAGCAGGTCAACGGCACCGTAGGCGGCCTGCAGCACCAGCGCACCCAGGATGGGAAGCATGAACAGGGCCAGTTTTTTCAGGATACTGCCCTGTGTAAAATCGCTTTTTTCACTGCTGGTCAATGAGATTTCTCCTTTCATACATTACCTTGTAAAATGCTTCTATGGTGCGGACAGCCACTTCGATGTCCGCTTCGGGGATATTTTGCAGGGCCGGGGCCAGGTCGTGGAAGTACTCCTCGTCGTATTTCTGCGAGAGTTGGGCACCGGCCTCGGTGACGGTCAGATAGATCACCCGACCGTCCTCCGGCGAGGAGGTTTTTTGCAGGTAGCCTTTCAGTTCCATCTCCTTGATGGAACGGGTCACGCCGGGCCGGGGCAGGTCCAGCGCATCGCTGATGTCCGATACCCTTGCCTTTTTGCCCTGCCGTTCCAGCTTGTTGATCACATCGATGTACTGGATGTAGGAGGGCATAACGCCGTTTGGCAGCGGCGGCAGCATCTCCCGTGCACGCTTGGCCAGGTAGCAGGCATCGAGCATCCGCTTGACGAGTTCGATATTCATTACGCTTTCTTCTCTCTTCTCTGCAAAATAATTGCTTTTAATAATTACAACTGGTAATTATATAGAGAGAGCAACAACTTGTCAAGTTTTTTTGCAGAAAAAAATTTGTGTCTCGAAAACCACTCGCTAGGCGAGTGGTTCATAGGAAGACTTTTGTCGATAATGAAGACAGAAAAACTCCCATTGCTTTATAATAGAAGTGCGGTCTGGCAACTGCACAAAATAAAGCAATGGGAGGTCATTAAAATGAATGACGTAAATAGTTTATCGCATACGAGATGGAATTGCAAATATCACATCGTATTTGCCCCCAAATATCGGAGAAAAGTATTTTACGGGCAGAAGCGGAAAGAAATAGGAGAAATTCTGAGAAAGCTGTGTGAATGGAAGAAGGTAAACATTATCGAGGCGGAAGTATGTCCCGATGATATCCACATGTTAGTAGAAATTCCGCCGAAGTATTCAGTGTCGTGCTTCATGGGATACTTAAAAGGGAAAAGCAGCTTAATGATATATGAAAAATATCCAGAGTTGAAGTATAAGTATCGCAACCGAGAATTTTGGTGCAGAGGATATTACGTAGATGCCGTTGATCTGGGCAGCAACTTCATCGGTGAAGTTTGCCGCCAAACCCTGTACCGCTTTCAAAATGGCACGATGCAGTTCTTCTTCCGGGATGGACGGCGAGCTGCCGCAGAATTTCGTTCCGTACTCGATGCGGTTCACGCACCGCCAGACGATTTGTTTTCTGCCGTGGATATTCCAAGTCGCCCGCTTGTAAGGGCTGCCGCAGTCACCGCAGAACAGTCGCTCGGACAAGGCATACTTGCTGTTGTTATGTCAATCAAAAAACGGCACTTTTTGCCGCCGCAACACTTGACATCGTCTTTTCCTGCCGCTACAGTGGCATTTTTCCTCTTCATCGTAAGTACTTTGCAGCAATCGGCAAGGCCTGGAACAGCCGTTTTCCAAGCTAAAACAGGAACTCATATTTCGAACTCCTAGAACAAGAAAAGCCCCGGCCTTTTCTGGCCGAGGCTTGATGGTTGCGGGGCAGAATGTAATCTGTTCGCTTCCGGGATATAAATATCAAATAGCCCCGCTTGCGCGAGGCTATACTTGTGCAGTTGCAGACTGCACTTTTACTTTGGCAAAGAGAGTTTTTTTCTGCAGTATCGGCTATAGTCTTCTTTGGAACCACTCGCCCAGCGAATGGTTTTCGTTTTACAAAACCGTCGCGCCCGGCCCTTCCGGGAGGCAGCGGCGTGGTATCAAAATTGCACCAGGAACAACGTCCAGGGCTTTATCTGGATCGGTACGGATTCAGGATTTTATGTGGCGCACCCAACCTGGAGCAGGTTGCTTGGGGGATATTTCGCTTCCGCTGACAGGGAGGGCAATCCATAGCTTAGGGTTCTACCCGCACCGTCAGGCGGGAGGCGTGCAACCCACCGTGGTATACCCGGTTATGGGCCACTACGGTCCGGGCGGAAGCAAAACCTTCCCGGGTGTTGCTGTTGGGGAAGATGAAATTCTTGGCGCTAGAGGTGACAGTCACCCGGATGCGGTGCCCTTTCCGGAAGCAATTGGACAACTTGGTGGTGCGGATTTTCAGGCAGACGATCTCGCCTTCCTGCAAAAACTCCGACCGGGCAAAGCCATTACGGTATCGGGCGCTGAGCAGGCCATCCGCCAGTTTGATGGACCGGCCGTTCTCATCCACGTCGGTAACACGCACCACAAAGTCGGTATCCGGCGCGTCAGAAGAAATATACAACTCCGCCGTCATATCACCGGTCAGAACCAGATTTTCCTTCAGCACAGGGGAGGTGTAGCACAGCAGGTCCTGACGCAGTTCCTCCCGGGTGTAGTCCTCTGGCACTTCGATCTCGTTCTCCGACATATCGATGATGTGCTGGGACGGATGTTCGGGGTCATAGGCGTAACCGTCACAGTTCTCCCGCTCCGGCCTGGCAAAAGTCAGCCGCCCGTCCCCGGCAGAGGTGTTGGCATGGCCGTCACTATCCAGATACAGGTGGGTGACCCGGGTCTCGGGCACTGGCCAGTTTTCGGCGGTCTTCCATACCTCCTGGCCCAGGGTGTAGTATTCTACCGGGGCAGTCTGGTCGATGCCGTTGTCCACTTCCTTGAGGTGATGCTCAAACCATCGGAAATACAGCCAGTCCAGATCAAAGCGCAGCGCCTGGCTGCCGAAGGATACCCCGTGCATGTCGTACTTACTATTGCCGCTGTGCTGCCAGGGTCCCAGAATGACCTTGCGCATGCCCCGAGGGAAGTCATGGACCAGTTCCAGGGCTTCGGTGGTACCCATGCCGTTGTCGTCAAACCAGCCGGACTGAATCAGCGCCGGGATCTGCGCCCCGACGGAGCGTTCCTGCCAGTTGGACATACGCCAGAAATCGTTGTAGTCACTGGGTTCCAGCCACCGTGTGATGAAGGGCACATCGTACCCCAGAGCCTTTTTCGGCAGGTCGGTCAGGGGGCGGATGTTCAGCACTTTCTCCCAGTCATCGCGTTCCATCAGCTCAGGGTGGAAGGTTTTCTGAGACACCGCAAAGGCCCAGGCCAGCATGCCCGAGGTGAAAGACCCACCCCGGCGGGGCAGATCCACAAAGGAGCTGCCCGCGCAGACTACGCTGATCAGAGCTTTCAGGTGGGGGTTGCCGCTGGCAGCGGCCGCCCACTGTACATAACCCAGGTAGGACCCGCCCACCATACCGATGCGTCCGCTGCACCATGGCTGGGCGGCGATCCAGTTCAGAGTATCGTCGCCGTCCTCCACCTCGTGGTAGTTGGGCAGCCATTCGCCTTCACTGGCGTTTCGGCCGCGCACATCCTGTACTACCACCGCGTAGCCGCGCTGGACGTAACGGTAGTATACCTCACAGCCGTCCTCCTTGCCGTAGGGGGTGCGTACCAGCACTGCGGGCACCGGGGTACTGCAGTTTTTAGGCAGGTATACGTCGGTGGAAAGATGTACCCCGTCCCGCATAGGTACCGGGAAGGTCTGCGCATGTTCTACCGGGAACAACTGTTCCTCCGGCCAGGTCGAGCGCCACAGGCGCAGGATGGTCTCCTCCTCGGCACCGGGTTCCACCAGCACCGTGACCATCTCCCGGGCAGGGCAGGTGACGGCGATCAGCCGCCCTTCTTTCATCTGTTTGTTGTTGGGGAATTTTACATCCCGCTGCAGGTAGCTGCAGCCGTCTTCGCTGGTGTAGCGCTCGCCGCACAGGGAAACTTCCCCGGTGCCATGCAGCCCCGTCTCGTAATGGGACAGGTTCTGCCCCAGGGCGGCAAAGTCCATCTTCACAAAGAAACGGTAAAAATCCCGGTCCTGTTCAGTCAGGTCCTGCCAGTCCAGCAGCGCGCCGGTATGCACGTCCAGTTTCTGAATCTGGGGTGTGCCGTCGCCCAGCCGCAGTCTGCCGTACAGGATGCCTGAAACATATAAGTCAAAATTACGCATTTCCGTTTCTCCCGTTTTTCGTTCAGGCGCCGATGAAAGCACGGATGGCATAGGCTACACCGATGCCCACATAGTTGCCCAGGGCACCGGCCAGTACGCCCATGAGCAAGCCGATGTTGATAAGGGTCTTCCACTGGGCGCTGGAGGCGATGAGGGCGGCGGTGGGGCCATCCGAGATACAGCCCACGATGGACAGCAGCACATACTCAAAACGGACTTTCAGCAGCCGGGTGATGAGCAGGTGCAGCAGAATGGAACAGGCGATGACACAGAAGCAGAACAGGGTGATGTAGAAGGTGGATCCGAAGAACTGCTTCAGGTCCACCGCAAAGCCGATGGTCACCAGGAACAGCACCGCTACGAAAAGGCCCAGGTCAAAATTGCCGCGCAGCTTGCGGACCGCCGGCACCTGTGCCAGGATGATGGAGAAGGTGGTGATGAGCAGGATGCGGCCTGCACTGCGGAACCCTTCTCCGAATACCATCGAGGAGATGCTGGTGGCAGCCCACACGGTGCCAAAGCCGATGGCCAGCAAACAGGCGATTTCCTGGATGGACCATTCCTTGGAGGTCATCAGTTCCTCGTGGTTGCCATCCCCCAGCAGCTCCGACTCGCTCATATCATAGGGCCACAGCTTTTTCAGCCATTTGGAACTCTTGTACAGGGCGGGGGTAGCAAACATCAGGATCAGCGTGGGGATGCCGACCACATAGTCGGCGGCATTGGCCGAGGCGATGGTGTTCTTGCTGGCATCCAGGCCTACAGCGATGGCGGTCAGGTTGGAACTGCCGCCGGTGTAGGTGCCCACGAACATACCGGCCACCTTCCAGCCCTCGTCGATTTTGTTGGCGAACAGTACGCCGAACACCAAAGCTGCCACGCAGACGCTGAATATGGCCGAGGCCAACGCAATGATCGGTTCCTTGGATAATTTGCGCATCTGTTTCAGGTCCAGGCTCAGCAGGCAGATGGAAACGGACAACGGCACGCAGTAACCGCTGATGGCATCATAGGTAGCGCTGGAGGTAGGCACGATCCGCAGGTTGGACATCACGATGCCCATGACGATAACCGTCAGGGCCGGGCCCAGCGTTTTGAACACCTTGAACCGCTGCAGCCAGAATCCCAGTGCGACCGTGGCGACCATGATGAACAGGAGCGCGCCTTCGGAGGAAAAAATCGTATTCGGCATAATATACCTCTCTGCGGGGTCCCGCTTAAAAATCAATATCGATGCCAAGGCCCGGTTTGTCGGACAGGGTGTAGACGCCGCCATTCACGGCAAAACCTCCGGGCATACCCATCTCGGGGTCCACGGCGTACATAAAGCTGTCGCAGTCCGCCTCGGTGATGTTCTGCTTGGCGGCAACCAGACTCACACCGGCAGCAATGGCCACCTTGGTCTCCAGCATGCAGCCCACCATGCACTGTACATGGTTTGCCTCGGCAATGGCGTTAATCTTTTCCGCCGGGTACAGGCCGCCGCACTTCATCAGTTTGATGTTGATAATGTCTGCAGCATCGATCTTGCAGGCCTTTGCTGCGTCGATGGGGGTGTGGACCGACTCATCCAGCATGACCTTCAAGTCCACCTTGGAACGCACAAAGCGCATACCGTCCAGATCCCAGCTGGGCAGGCACTGTTCCACCGCTTCCACGCCCAACTCTTCAAAGGCTTTCAGGGTGCGCACCGCATCGCTGACAGTGTAACCCTGGTTGGCGTCCACACGCAGGCGGATGTTGGGGCCCACCGCCTGACGGATCAGGGTCAATGCCTGGATATCCTCGATCGGGTTGATGCCGGCCTTGATTTTCAGAATGGTGAAGCCATCCTTTTCCACCCGTTCCCGGGCTTCGGCGGCCATGGCTTCCGGTGTGTCAATGCCCACCGTCATGTCAGTGACGATCTGGTTCACGCTGCCACCCAGCACCTTGTACAGAGGCTGACCCATCAGTTTGCCCTTGATATCGTACAGGGCAATATCCACCGCGGCCTTTGCCGAGGTGTTGCCTGACAGCAGGCGGTCCATCATCCTGTGGATGCCCTCAACATCCAGCGGATCCATGCCGATCAATCCGGTGCGGAACAGTTTCAGCGCTTCCAGAACGGTGGCTGCGCTCTCGCCGGTCACCGGTTCAAAGGGCGCGGCCTCACCGATGCCCCACAGACCTTCGTCGGTGGAGATCTTCACCAGCACATTCAGCGAATGATCCTGTACCGCAAAAGCAATACGGAAGGGCTTTTTCATGGGGATACGGATGGTTTCTACCTTTACATCTGTGATTTTCATAGGGGTCCTCCTGCACAATAATTTTTATAATTTTTACAATTTTTTTATAAATTTTACTATTTCTAAAATTTTTGTCAAGAGCTTTTCTGCTTTTTTCACATTTTTCAGAACATTTTGTAGGATAAGCAAGAAATCATCTGATTTTCCTTGTAAAAAATTTATAAATATCGAATATTTTCTTGCTTATTTACGTACAGGGCATTTTGTGATATACTGTAAATAAATTTTTTTACGAAAAAGCGGGAGGTCTTATGCTGGGCGAACATGTTCGAAATATTCGGAAAAAGCGGGGAATCACCCTCAAGGAACTGGCCGAAAAGACTGGTTTGTCCATCGGGTATATCTCCCAAATCGAGCGCAATCTCACCGACCCGTCCCTGTCCACCCTGCGCAAACTCAGCGCCGCTCTGGACATCCCCACCTATCTGTTTATGGGAGGTGAGAGCAGCACTGGCCTGACAACCCGTCAGGCGGATATGATGATCCTCTCCCAGCCCAATTCCAATATACGGTATCATCTGCTTACGCCCATGCCCAACGGAAATTTTGTACCTCAGTCGTTGGTCATACGCTTTGAGCTGGAACCCCACTGCAAGGACGGCGACCTACCGGTGATCCATCCCAGTGAGGAAATCCTGCTGCTGGAACAGGGACAGCTGGATGTACTGGTGGAGTCCGAGACTACCCGCCTGAACGCCGGAGACACCACTGTGGTGCAGTCCAACCTGCCCCACATCGTTTCCAACCCCGGGGATACCACAGCGGTGGGGCTGGCTGTGTTCACCCCTGCCATTTGGTTTCCCAACAACCGGCGCAGTTTTAACCGCGGTGGCGAAACCTGAATCTTCGCATAGGAATACCAAAAAGAAGTACAGCCATTGCCTGTACTTCAGACTATTGGCAACACCGCACAATTCCCGCCTAACGGCTTAAGCACCGCTCCGGCGGCTGCGGCACGGCAACTGCGTTGCCAAAATGCTCGATAATACACAAAGTATTATCTGCGCTTTTGGCTTAGCATCTGCCGCACCTCGCTCGCCGTATCGGCACTTAGAATTATGCGGTATTGCCTATTGAAAAAGGTCACCGGAAGGTGGCCTTTTTCTCGTAAATGGGAAGAAAATGAGATGAATGGGGCAAGGTAATAAAAATGCCGGTGAAGAACGTCGGAAAACGGAGATAACTGGAATTTGTATCCCCGGACGGCTGCACTGCCCATGTTCCTGACTTTCCAAAAATCACTACCCAAGCAGCCTCGCTGGACGCCGCCCTGCTCGAGGTCAAGCAGCAAATCCAAAAAGCCCTGCGCCAGTACAAGAACCCGCCCCTTCCTACCAAACAGGAACAGATCGTCGTACCAAACAACAGCGTGCTGGAGCGTGCTGGTACTCGTCAAGGCAAGCTGACCGCACCGATCGCTCCTATTTTTACCTGCCAACTCCGCAAAATTTATCCACAAAAAGCGCCCGGGCGGTTGAAAATTTCAACCGTCCGGGCGCAGTCATTTTGCCGTTTTGGGGTCATTTTGGGGTCAAAGTTACCAGTTCGCTACCACTTTTGCCATTGTGTAGGGGCGGCCATTGGCCGCCCGCCGGCTTGGCGCAGCAGCGCGTTTTCCGGGAAGGTTTTTCACAGACAAACGGGCACGGACGAGCAATGCTCGCCCCTACAAGAGTTTTTTTATCCCCCGCAGAGGGTCTTTTTCGCTGTTCCCTGCCTTTTACTGCCCGGCCAGCGCGATCTGCTCGCGGGTGATGGGCAGCTCATAGAACCGCTTGTGGGTGGCGTGGTAGATCGCATCGGCCACGGCGGGCAGTGGGGTGTTGATGACCACCTCGCCGATGCTCTTGGCACCGAAGGGGCCGGTGCCCTCGTAGCTGCTCTCAAATACGACATGGATATGCCCGATGTCGTTGCGCGCCGGGATCTTGTACTGCATCAGCGAGTTTTCCTGCGGCATGCCGCGGTCATCGTAGGTGACATTCTCGGTCAGCGCCATACCGATGCCCTGCAGGATGCCGCCCTCGGCCTGCACCCGCGCAAGGTTCGGGTTAACCGGTGTGCCGCAGTCAACGGCCGCCTCATAGCGGATGACCTGCGCCTCGCCGGTTTCCAGATCGACCTCGACCTCGGCCGCGCCCACCATGAACGGCGGGGGCGAGATTTCCGAGCTGTGGGTCACAACTGCCTCCAGCGCCGTATTGCTGCCGCACTGGGAGGCTGCGGCGATCTGCGCCAGCGTGGCGCGCTGCGTGCCGTCCTCGCTTGTCACGGCATCGCCCGCAAAGACGACCGCACGCTCATCAAGGCCCAGCAGCCCCGCGCCGACCTGACAGATCTTCTGCTTGAGCTGCTCGGCGCACTGCTCAACCGCCTTGCCGGTGACATAGGTCGTGCTGGATGCGTAGGAGCCGGAATCGTAGGGCGAGGAATCGGTGTCCGCGCCGAGGACTGTCACATTGTCGAGCGGGCAGTCCAGCACCTCGGCGGCAATCTGCGCCAGAATCGTGTCGCAGCCGGTGCCCATGTCGGCCGCACCGATCGAGAGGGTATAGAACCCGTCATCGTTGATCTTCAGGCTGGCGCTGCCCACATCCACACTCGTAATGCCGGAGCCCTGCATCGCCATGCCCATGCCCACGGCGCGCACCTTGCCGTTACCCATGTCGCGCACGGGGTATTTTTCGTCCCAGCCGATGTTGTCATGCACGGCCTGCAGGCAGCGGTCCAGCGCGCAGCTGGTGTTGACCTGCCCGTAGTAGGCGGGCATCACATCGCCCTCATGGACGATGTTGCGCTGGCGGATCACAAACGGGTCGATGCCCAGCTTGTCGGCCAGCTCATTGACGGCGGACTCCACCGCAAACAGGCCCTGGGTCGCACCGTAGCCGCGGTAAGCGCCCGAGGACATGTGGTTCGTGTAGACGACATCGCTGACAAAGCGGAATGCCTCGGCCTTGCCGTAGAGCGGGATAGATTTGTGGCCGGACAGGCCCACCGTTGTAGGCCCATGCTCGCCGTAAGCACCGGTGTTGGACAGGGTGTAGAGGTCGATGCCCCTGACGATGCCGTCCTTTGTCGCACCAAGGCGGACATGCAGCTCCATCTCATGGCGCGGGGTGGAGGCGATCTGGCTCTCGTACCGGCTGAAGATGATCTTGCTGGGCTTTTTGGTTTTCCATGTCACAAAGGCGGGGTAGACCTCGCAGACCGAGGTCTGCTTGGCGCCGAAGCCGCCGCCGATGCGGGGCTTGGCCACCCGGATCATCGACTTGGGGATGTGCAGCGCATTGGCCAGGATCCGGCGGCAGTGGAAAACGATCTGGGTCGAGCTGAGGACATTCAGCCGCCCGTAGGCATCTATGCTGCAGTAGGTGCGGAAGGTCTCCATCATGGCCTGCTGGCAGGCGCGGGTGTGGTATGTATGGTCGATGACGACATCGCACCCCGCCAGCACCGCCTCAATATCGCCCGCCCCGGTCTCATCGTGGGCGCACAGGTTGCGCTTATTGTCGGCCCCGACCGGTGCCAGCGACTCCCAGTTTTCCTCCGGGTGGACAAGGACGGGGTTGTCCAGTGCCGTGTGGTAGTCCAGCACGGCGGGCAGGACCTCATACCTGACCTTGATGAGCTTCATCGCCTTATCGACGCATTTTTCATCCTTGCCGGCCAAAATTGCGACAACATCCCCCGCAAAGCGGACATGGCGGTCGATGACAAGCCGGTCATAGGGGCTCGGCTCGGGGTAGGTCTGGCCCGCCTGGGTGTAGCGGCGGCCCTGCTGGTCCACATCCTTCCATGTGTAGATCGCCTCGATGCCCGGCACCAGCAGGGCACGGCTCGTGTCGATTTCCTGCACGATAGCGTTGGCATGGGGGGAGCGCAGCAGCTTTACGATCAGGCAGTCCTGCGGGATGACATCATCCATGTAGACGGGCTGGCCGGTCACAAGCTGCATAGCGTCCTTTTTGCGCATGGACTGGTTCACGGTTTTCATTGGGCAGCCTCCTTCCCCTTTTTCCACGCTAAAAAGTTCAAAATGCCCCGCAGCTGGCCCTCATAGCCGGAGCAGCGGCAGAGGTTGCCGGCCAGATACTCCTTGATTTCATCCTCGCAGGGGTCGGGGTTTTCCCGGAAAAGCGCCAGCGCGTTCATAATAAAGCCCGGGTTGCAGAAGCCGCACTGCTCCGCACCCTGATCGGCGATAAAGGCGCCGAACTCGGCAGCCTCCTCCTGCAGCCCCTCCAGCGTGGTGACGCTGCGGCCGTTGACCCGCGCCGCCAGCACCGAGCAGGACAGCACCGGCTTTTCATCGAGAAAGACCGTGCAAAGGCCGCAGTTGGCGGTCTCGCAGCCGCGCTTGACGCTCTTGCAGCCGAGGCTGCGCACAAGGTCCAGCAGCACGGTGTCAGCCGCGATTTCGGCGGTGACTTTTTTATGATTTAAGGTAAATGTGATCTGCATGGTATACCTCCGTCAATTTTCCAGCGCGGCCACGGCACGCCGGACCAGCACACCGGTCAGGTGGGTGCGGTACTCGGCACTGCCGCGCAGGTTGCTGCCGGTCTTGACGGCTGCCTGCACGGTGG
>ERZ780203.1118-NODE-1118-length-22009-cov-23.494534_pt1 | contig 22009 bp, 18 predicted proteins | sample MGYA00511168_ERZ780203 | MGnify/ENA primary metagenome ERZ780203 (study PRJEB29588, sample SAMEA2156577) | human gut metagenome | biome: human gut; feature: human-associated habitat; material: faeces | place: Denmark | collected 2008/2010 ...
GGCGTTTCCACCACCGGCGGCGTCGGCACGGTCTATGGAGCGGGTACGGTCACTGTGCTTGACAATCGCAGCGCCGTTTACGGAAACGACGATTCGCATTTCAGCGTCAGCGATCTGCGCGTTTTCGTGCTGAGCGCAGGCGATCAGTTCGACTTTACAAGCGGCACGCTCATCGCTTCCTCCGCAAAGGAAGGCCCCGCAAAGTCCGCCGCACCCGAGCAGCCGGAGGACTTCCTCGCCTCCGGCAGCGCGCAGACCCGCGCCCTGCTCACCTTTGCCCTCAGCGGCGAAGAGAGCATGCATTATCCCGTCGCGGCAGACGGAGAGAAATTCACGCTGCGCGTGGAAAAGTCCGATGACTTCTCCGTTGTCTCGAGCGAGAAGAACTATGCAGCCTCCGCCCTGTCCGACCTGCCGCAGTGCGCTGTATCCGGCCTGCTGCTGAGCATCTTCTGATCTTCCGTACCTTTAGGCAGAAAGCCTGATGCGTGCGCACGCATCAGGCTTTCCAAATGATATGCACCCTTTCGCCGTCGAGCATGATCCGCTCGACAAATTCGGCGGCAATGAGCTTTTTTCGTCAAAGGATGCGCGTTGAAAATCAAACCGACGCGCATTTACCTTGTCACGAGCATGGCGGAGCATCGGCGTCAGCTCGAACAGCTAAAACTTGTATCATAAAAACGGAATCTATATTCTGTTGCGCAAAAATGATAAAGCGAATACAGTTACCACTATGTTCATAACTAAAGCGCATGCAGAGATCGAGCTGTCTGCGCCAGAGAACGCTCAAATGGGTGCAGAGGCACAAGCTTACAGTGCGTTTTCCCCCTGTAAACTCCATAATTTATATTTGGAATCATAATTTTCCTTGCCTTTGTCGGAAGATTGTGCTATATTTTGCTACGAGTAAGGGAAGCGATAAGATCGTTTCGCTTCCTTTGCATATACTGAATATAGATTCCGTTCTCAAAATCTCATATTTTGGCAAAACCGCCGAAAGGCGGCGACGCAAAGCCAGATGGGTCTAACGCCTCTCCGAATGGAGAACACGCTATGACAGCCGGTTGCACCCTTACTGATGTATTCGTTTGTCACTGCTCCGTCCGGCTTTGCTGGAACGGAGCTTTTTTCGTGAGGGGGTGGCTGACGATCCGACGAACATTTCGAGCGTTTTGCACGGAACAGGGAAAGACTACTTTGCTTGCCCAGTGGGATATTGAGCGAAATTTACCACTCACGCCGGATGATGTGACCTTTGGCAGCCACAAAAAGGTCTGGTGGACCTGCCCAAGCGGTCACTCGTGGCAGGCGATGGTCTACACCCGTAGCGCGGGCACAGGCTGCCCCGTCTGCGCCGGAAAAACCAAGCGCAAAACCAAGTAAACCCAGCCCGCGGAGACGGGCAAAAGATAAAGAAAACTTAGGAGGTAAAAGTGATGAAACAGCGAATTCTTGCAATATTATTGTCACTGACAATGATGTTCACGCTGGTTCCGACAGCAATGGCGGAAGGAGAGAAGGTCGCCAAGGTTGGCGATGTCGAATATGAGACGCTGGCCGAGGCTGTTGGAGCGTCGACTGACGGCGCGACTATCACCCTGCTGAAGGATGCCGAACTGACCGAAACACTTAACATTAACAAGGCCATCACTTTAGATGGTGCGAACCACAAAATTACGGGAAAGCCTTCGACTGGGAAAACCAGTTTTATCACAGTAGAAACCGATGGCGATTTTACCATGAAGAATGCCACTATTTTGCCCACTATCAATGTAGAGGCAAATCCTGCGATTGATCTTCAGGTAAAGGGTAAGGTTGTTGTCGATAACTGCGTCTTTGGCGCGGCTGATGATACAAATCAGTTCATGTATAATGGGTTGGAGTTTTCCCAGAACGAAGCCTACCCTATGGCTGATGAAACCACAATCAGCAACTGCACTTTCTATGGTGGGTCTTTTAGACATAACTTCATCAGCTTTTACCGCATGGCAGATGGCGCTACAATCAATATCAATGGAAATAAATTCCTGAATGCAAATTGGAATGATACGAATGCGATTCGTGTCAGCAATTATAGCAATGTGAACGCCACAATCAATCTGCTTGATGATACTTATAGCGATCACGGGGATGATGAAAACAAAGCTTATGCCGGGTTGCTCTGCTTCCAAGAACTATCAAGCTATAATGATAATTTTACTAAGCTGACAGTTAACATTGAAAAGCTTGATACAACCGGTGCTCAAAGCGATCAGTTGTTTTATGTTTATAAGGATAGCATCATCTCCACCAATCAGCCGGTTGTCAAGGGCGACAGCAGCATTGAGAAGTTCTTTGTTGCCAAGGTCGACGATACCTACTACAAGACCCTTGCCGAGGCTGTCGCGGCAGCTAAGAATAACGAGACTGTTACTCTGCTGAAAAATGCCGAGACTACCGTAGAGCTTTCCTTTACCAACAAGGCGATTACGCTTGACCTGAACGGGAAGACGGTCAGCGGTACCTTCACCGACAACTTTTCCGTCATTGAGGCGGGCGAGAATGCTTCCCTGACTGTTCAGGACACCAGTGTTGCCGGCACGGGCAAAATCGCTTCCAATAAGTATGGTATCAGCGCCAGAGATGGCGGTGCTCTCATTGTGAAGCGTGGTACGATTGAGTCTGAGTATGCGCCTCTGTCTGGCAATAACACTGCTGGCGACATGAACTTCACCGTCAACGGCGGTACGCTGACCGCCAAACATGGCCCGGCTATCTATATGCCCGGCCAGGTGAACCTGAGTATCACTGATGGCGTTCTGAACGGCGGTATCTCTCTCCGTATGGGTCAGGTCAGCATCAGCGGTGGTACGATCAATGCCGCGACGGATGGCCTTGATTCTCCTGCGGAATATTATCATTATTCCGGTAATGCTTGGCTGCCCGACGCTCTGTATGTGTTTGGCGGCACCTATACCAGTGAAAATACCACCTATGGCAACTCCCTGCATCTGAATATCACTGGTGGTACCTTCAATTGCGCGAACGGTCAGGGCAGCGCCGTCGCCATTTATGATCTTGGCAAGGTCGAGCAGGTGATGGAGATTACCATTTCCGACGAGGCCAAGCTCGGAACCAACTCCACTGCCCGCAACGCCTATGATAAGTTGAGCCTGAGTGATATTGGCGTGACCAGCCCCGAGCCTGGCTTTGGTGCACATAGCGGCCAAGTCAGTACCACCATTACTGGCGGTCTGTTCTCCTCCGACCCCAGCGCCTATGTCCCTGACACTCATCATGTTGAGGACTCCGGTAATGGCAGCTACCCCTTCGCTGTGAAGGAGGGTGCCAAGTCCGACGCTACGATCATCGTTACGGCTGCGACCAATGCGGCTGTGAGCGACACCATCGAGTCCGGAGATAAGGCCAAGATCGAAGCCGTCAAGGACAAGGCCAACGTTGAAGGCATGGCCGCGGCGATCCGCGATGACAAAAAGGCCGCTATCGCCAAGGCCGCCGATGTGACGGATGAGCAGCTTGCTGGTAAGAACATGATCGAGACCGAGATCACCGTCAAGGTTGAGGCTAAGGCTGCTGACCTTGCTAACGGCAAGTTGACCTTTGAGGCATCTCCCGTTGCCACCGTCAAGGTCAATGGCGCTGCAAAGGGTACGACGGTTCCCGTCACCAACGATATGCTCAACGGCCAGCCCATCACCGTAAAGCTGCCTCTGCCTGAGGGCTTTACCCCCAAGCAGATCAAGCACATCTCCTCTGACGGCTCTGTTGAATACTTCCTCAAGACTGCAAAGCGCGGCGCCAAGCTGTTCACCGTGGATAGCGACAACTGCGCTGTGTTTACGATCACCAAGTTCAGCACCTTTGAGCTGTCCGGTACGGTCACCTATGTGGAGCCCAGCTACTACTCCGGCAGCAGCTCTGACCCGACCTACTCTGTCACCGTGGACAAGACCGAGAACGGCAGCGTGACCGTCAGCCCGAAGAGCGCCAGCAAGGGCGACACCGTGACCGTCACCGTCAAGCCCGACAGCGGCTACGTCCTCGAGACCCTGACCGTCACCGACAAGAACGGCAACGAGCTGACGCTCAAGGACAAGGGCGATGGCAAGTACACCTTCACCATGCCCGCCGGCAAGGTCGAGGTCAAGGCGACCTTCATGGAGGATAACTCCATGCTGAACTTCTTCTACGATGTGCCCAACGGCGCGTACTTCTATGAGGCTGTCAAGTGGGCGGTCAAGAACGGCATCACCACCGGCGTGGGCAATGACCTGTTCGCTCCCGAGCAGCCCTGCACCCGCGCGCAGATCGTCACGTTCCTGTGGCGCGCCGCCGGCAGCCCCGAGCCGAAGACCGCAAGCAGCTTCACGGACGTTTCCGCGAGCGCTTACTATGCCAAGGCGGTTGCCTGGGCCGTTGAGAACGGCATCACAAACGGTATGACCGAGACGACATTCGCGCCCGATGCGACCTGCACCCGCGGCCAGAGTGTGACGTTCCTGTACCGCGCCCTCAAGGGCACTGCGAGCGGCAGTGCGAACTTCACGGATGTTCCCGCGAATGCGTTCTACGCCGACGCGGTCAACTGGGCGGTCGCGAGCGACGTGACGAACGGTACCTCCAACACGACGTTCAGCCCCAACGCGGACTGCACGCGCGCGGAGATCGTGACGTTCCTGTATCGCGCCTATCAGGGCAAGTAAAACTTAAAATCATGCGGAAAAGCGGCGGTTCACTCGAACCGCCGCTTGGCTTTTGTATACAGTTGTATAATAAAATCAGAACATGCCGGGAATTGCGGAAAGGCAGGCTTTGGATAATCGATGTTCAGCTCTTGCGGCGTGGGGGCGGTGAGAGGACTTGATGTTCCAGTAACCTATATTGCCTTACCCCAAGCTGCAAAGTGAAAGTACAGAGACGTTTTGCCGCTTTGCGGCAAAACGTCTCTGTACCCAGCTTGTCAAAGAACGCCAGTTCTCAAAACACGAGGACTGGCGTTTTACCATAAAAGGGAGCAAAAATCATGATATAGGGAGCAAAATTGGAAGCATTCCACTTCCAAATAGCAATCTTTTTGAGATTCATGGCAGCATATTTAAGCCTCACCCAAGCAGAAACCCGGGCCAGACCTCGGTGGTGTGTATAACGCATGGCGTGCTTTTCTTTTGCGTCGGCAAAAACACGCTCTATGGCTTCTTTTCTCATGGCATAAAGTTCCTTGCCCCGTTCGGTCTTTCTCAATTGTTCGACCAAATCGAGATATTCCTGCCAGATATGAGTTGTGAGCATCCGCTGCCCGCTTTCATTTGCGCCACAAACAGTTCTGCAGGGACAGTCTTTGCAGATTTTGGGAGAACTGCGGTAAGTCCGTTTCCCTTCTTTGCTTGTGGTCGTATGTCGCAGTTCATGCCCTCTGGGACAGGTAAAACTGTCTGTTGCTGCAAGGTAAGTAAACTCCCAAGGCTTAAACTTATCTTTCTTTCCCTTATATTGGGTATAGGGAAGAATGGGAATTCTGCTGTCCTCCAGAACTTTCTTTGCAATCCAAGGTGTTTTGTATCCGGCATCCATCATCACGAATTTGACTTCGGAAAATTTTTCTGTTACTTGGTCGTATACCGCATCCCATGCCACACTGTCGCTGACATTTCCGGCGGTTATTTCCACGCCCAATACGATCCCGCGTTTGTCGCAGGCTGTATGTGCTTCGTATGCAAACTGCCGCTCATGTGTACCTTTTACGAACATACCGCAGTCAGGATCGGTTTTAGATACTGTTTTTTCAACAGTACACCCTCCGGTACTGCTGCCAGAGTTGTCATCATCCTTGTCCTTTTTGCCCAGCTTTCGGCGTTCCTCGGCGACCTCTTTATGAAGCTGCTCCTCGTACACCTTTGCCGTCTTGGCTACCTGTTCTTTTTGGAACTTCTTTTTATTTGCAGATGCCTTAATGTGGGTTCCGTCTATAAAAATCATACTGGGATCTACCATTCGGTGATTCAACGCCTTGTTTAGGATATGCGCAAAGATTTCCTCGCTTACCTCTGGAGGAAATCGCTTGCAAAAAGCATAACTTACCGTTGCGAAATGGGGGATCTCGTCCAGTAGACTGTATCCCAAGAACCAACGGTATGCTATATTTACTTGAGTCTCCCGGTAAGTCTGACGCAATGATGGGATCCCATACAGATGTTGAAGCAACACCATTTTTATTAACACCACTGGATCTGCTCCTGGACGGCCGTTATCTGCGCAATAATATGGACTTAGCCGTGCATACAGCCATTCATAGTCCATTACATTTTCTATCTTGCGCAATAAATGATCCTTGGGGACTAAGGCATCTACATCCACCATCACGATATCTTTTCGAGAATTCTTTCTCCAATTTTCCATCCTTAGCTCCCCCTTTTTTCTCTATTATAGCAGAAAAACCTCGCCACCGGCAAGGTTCTTTGACAAGCTGAGTACAGAGACGTTTTGCCGCTTTGCGGCAAAACGTCTCTGTACCTTCGAGGTTGGTAATTGTGTGATGAGGAAAGATCAATGGAGATGAACGTATGTTAGGAGATCATTCGGCGGTCGCCCACTCGGCGCGTGCCTTGACCTCTTCATCCTCTTCCTTTTCGTAGAAGATCGGGAACTCGGGGTCGACGGTGCCGACGTGCTTGTAGCGCGCCATGTAATCCTTGATGAGACCGAGGAAACGCGGCGTCAGTAGGAAGAGCGTAATGATGTTGGCCAAAATCGGGAGCGCCGTGGAAGCATCCGAGAAGAGCCAAAGCGTTGCGCCAGGATAGCCGAGATACACGGCGATGACGACCATACCGAGGCTCGGGATGGGATAGGTCCACTTGTAGAACTTGAGGATTTTGTCCTTCATCTTGGAGTTGCCGACCAGATAGCGCACGACCACTTCAATCTGCGCATAGACGCCGCTGGAGGTTGTGAGGCCGAACAGGAACACGCCGAGCGCAAGAATGATGCGGCCGATGGAGCCGATGCCGGTCTCGAAGGCGGACAGGGTCAGCGTTGCGCCATCCAGGCCGCTGTTCCAGACGCCGGTGATGAGGATGACGATGCAGGTGATCGTGCAGACGACAAAGGTATCGACGAAAACTTCGAAGATGCCCATCATGCCCTGCTTGATGGGGTGATCGACCTTAGCGGAGGCATGAATCATCGGAGCAGAGCCCCAACCGGCCTCATTGCTGAACACTGAACGGGCCATACCGGTCTTGATAGCCAGCGAGACGGAGGCACCCATAAAGCCTCCGGCCGCGGCAGTGCCGTTGAACGCGCTGTCGAACACGAGCTTGAACATCGCCGGGATCTGCGGGGCATTGCGGAACATGATGAAAAGACCCGCAAGGATGTAGAAGATGCACATAAAGGGGACCATCGTCATGGCGAACTTGCCGACGGACTTGAGGCCACCGCTGATCATGACGTACAGTGCGATCTTGTAGACGATGCCGACGACCAACATGTCGATATTAAAGGTGTTGGCGACCGCCTCAGAGACGGTATAGGTCTGGATATTGATGAAGTAGCCGATCAAAAAGCCAAAGGCGAAAATGAAGCTCAGAACCTTGAAAACACCTTTCCACTTCTTTTCGATGCCAAGGCCCTTTTTCATGTAGTAGTTCGGGCCGCCGTAAGCTTCGTTGTTGGCGTCTTTAGAGCGGTAGTGGACAGCCAGCGTGATCTCGGCCATCTTGATGATCATGCCGAAAAGACCGGCGACCCACATCCAGAACACGGCGCCGGGACCACCAACAGCGATAGCCGAAGCAACGCCGCCGATATTGCCGACGCCGATGGTGGTGCCGAGCGCGGTGCTCATTGCTTCAAGAGGGGAGAGAACGCCGGTATCGTTCTCATCTTTCTTTTCGCGGTGGAAAATGCTGTTGAACGCATGCTTCATGGACATGCCGAAGCAGCGGAACTGGAAAAAGCCCGTGCGAACAGTAATATAAACGCCGGTTCCAAGAATCAGAACAACGAGTGGAAGGCCCCATAAATAGTCGTAAACGATAACGGAAATTAGGTCTGCTAATTTCATCCTGAGTTCCTCAACTTTCTTTAGATTGAGGCTCCCGGCCATGACTCTGCGGTGATAGCCGGGAGTCCTTTATGGTGATTCCGAGGGTTGTTTGCGGCGCTGGGGAATAGATTACTGACGGTCACCATCGGCCAGAACTAATCCGATGGCGTGCTGTATAATTGCGGGAGTACGCTCGCAGAGATCCCGCTTCAAAACGCGCTCGGTAAGCTTGTGGAAGTCCTTGCCCCATGGGCCGATGTTGATGCACGGCATGGAGATTGTTTCGATATCCGAGATCGCGATATTGTACAGTGTGCCGTAAAACGGCATGGACTTAGACAGCGCGGCGGAAATCTCCTCACTGTTGGAAATGCTCGTGTAGCTCAAGTCAGAGATGCCGGTGTAGAATTCCTCCGAGACATAGTGCTGGCCGAACCGCTCGCGGGTGAAGCGGTCCAGATCAACGTCAAGGCTGCGGATCTGCGGAGCAAGACCGGTGATAAAGCGGTTGGAAACATTGGGGTAGTACGGCGGGATCAGACCGTAGACCACACGCGGGGAGAGGTCGGTGATATAGCCGTAGACAAAGTCGAGCAAGGCAAAGTTGCAGTCGAGCAGCGTCATTTCGTTGTTCTCAAGCTTTTGCTGGAGTGTTTTGAGCTCAGATCGATATTCGCGTTCAAATGCTTCGCCGCCGGCGGCCTTGGCCTCCTCGTAGAGCGTCATAAAATCGACGACCTTCCGGCTCCAGGGCAACTTATGGACGGGCTGGTGTGTGGCTTCGAGGAATCTGGCGTAGTTTCGGTTCATCTTATCGAGAACTTCGTCAAACGCCTCCTCGCAGATTCCCTTGACCTTTTCCATCAGCGTAACAGGGGTCTGGTTCAGTGTCAACACACTCAGGCAGCCGGCTGCGGAGAGCGGCATAGACACATCGTACTTGATCTTGCGGTCGCGGCAAAAGAGCCAGGTGGGCGGCGGCGCCGCCTCATTGCCGACGATGTCCGAGAGGTCCATGTTGACCTCTGTTTTCTGAACGATCGCGCTGAGCAGGCCCATCGGATTGAAGCCCTCAAACACCTTGCCGACATGGGCAAGATAGCCGCGGATGTAGAAAAACGGCATCAGCTTGCCGACCGAGCCCATCGAGAACACACCCGTTTCGGGGTCCTTGCGCTGATGGGGCTCAGAGTTGATCATGAGCTGATAGGTAAAGCCGTACTGTGCCTTGAGCTCGGCCAGAAGCTTCACGGCAGCACGCATACCGGCGGAGAGATTTTCCTCGTCCGGTACGGCCAGCACGATCAAGTTGCCCGGCAGCGCCTCGGGCGAGCGGCGGACCAGCTCACTGTAGCGGCGCAGCAACGCCATCTGGATCGAGCCGCCGCCCTTCATGTCGCAGACACCGCGGCCATAGAGGTACGCATCAGACTCCAAATCATTTCTGATTTCTTCCGAGAAGCTGGCAGCTCTCTTTTTGAGCTCAACCTCCAGCTCGTCAGGGCTGAATGCCAACGGGCGGAGACGGTCATAATCCTCCACTGTAACCACATCGTTGTGGTGGACGAACACGATGGTTCTATCCCCCTTGCCGCGCACCATGGCGAAAGAGGCCGCGCGGCCGAAGGGGTCATCCTTGACCGGCTTTGTGCCAACGCACTCAGGGTGCTCCTGCCAGTAAGGCTGGTTTTTGAAGTAAGACAGGAAGAACGATTCCGCCTGCTTTTCTCCGGAAGAATAGGTGATGCTCTCTGCTTTCACATAAGAGTAAAGGATCTCTTTGATCTCTTCACCGATCCCCCCCAAGGAGAATTGGTTCCAATTATCCATAGTGGGCTCCTATCTTGCGGGAATGGCTTAAAGGCGGGTCAGTGGGCAGGTTAGGCAGGTGGGGCCGCCGGTGCCGCGGTAGGAAACTTCTTTGCCTTCATAAGTGAAGACCTCCACGCCAGCGTCTTCGACCTTCTTTTTGATGTCGGGGCAGCCGGCAATCAGAACGCACTTGCCGGGCTCGAGCGCCAGCAGGTTGGAGCCGAGGTAGTCATACTCTTCATCATTGCATTCGATCAGCTGGATGCCGCGGGCAATGAGATATTCACGGAAGAAAACGGGCATGTACTTCGAATAGACAACGGCCTTATCTGTGTCGACGAAGCTGATGATGCTCATCAGGTGCAGGCAGCAGTCCTCACCCTCGCCGTGCGGCATGGGAACGATGATGTACTCATCGACAAGGCCTTTGGTCAGCTCCTTGAACTGGCGGATGCCCTCGTCGTTCGTGCGGTAGCCGCGGCCGATGGCGACGGTTTTTTCGTCGATCCAGAGCACGTCGCCGCCCTCCATCTTGCCGGGAGCCTTGATCTCGCCTAACGTGGGGATGCCGATGCTCTCAAGATAGGCCTGTGTGGCCAGGTGTTCCTTGCTGCGCAGTTCCTTGCCCATGGGGAAGTAGATCGCACCCTTCTTCGTGACCTTGAGCGAATCGTGCGCATAGATGGAGTCAAGACCGGTGCGGTCATCCTCGGGCAGGTAGTAGACGTTTTTGACATGATCGGTGATGATCTTTTCGAAAGCGGCATATTCTTTCAGTACCGTTTCATAATCGGGGCAGCCGAAATAGCGGAAGGCCTCCCAATTCTTGTTGAGGTTCTCCTGGCTGATGAATGCCTGCTGGGGACGCTTGAGCAAAATAGATTCGATCTTTCCTACCATAGACTGACAACCGTACAGCATAACAATTTTCTCCTCTTACAAAGTATTTTGTGGAAAGTATATTGTATACTTTAAGCATAATATAGCATGGCGGTTTGAAAATTGCAAGACTTTTTGTGAAAAAAATATAAAGATGAAAAAGATTGCCAAGAAAAGGAAAATGAAGTATACTTACAATTATCAAAAGCGCTGCGTCCGCAGCCTTATGGGAGAATGCTATGGAACACTATTTATCGCTGAAAGATCATGTCTACCGCTATATCTCAGATTGCATCAACACCGGCAGCCTAAATCCGGGCGATAAGATCAACGAGGCGCAGGTCAGCGAAACGCTGAACATCAGCCGCACGCCCATCCGCGAGGCGCTTGTGCAGCTGGCGTCGGACGGATACCTCGACAGCCTGCCGCGCAAGGGTTTCCGCGTTAAGGCGCTCGATACAACGAAGGTCCAGCAGTTCTATGAGATCATCGGTGCACTGGACGGCCGCGCCGCAGCATTGTGTATGCCGCACATCACCAAAGAGGATCTGAACCAGATGCAGTTCCTGGCGGAAGCGATGGACTCGGCCATCCACGCGGGACTGGGAGACAAGTATTACGAGTTGCAGGTCGAATTCCATAATGTGTATCTTAACCGCTGCCCCAATACAGAAATGACCGACCTCTTAAATCGTCTGAAAAACAATTTTATTCGTAAGTACTACCTGTTTGAAAACCCTGACAACGAAAACCGCGTTTTAGAGGAAGCCAATCAACAGCACTATGAGATCATCCGCCTATTCCGCGAAAAGAAAACCTCGGAACTGGAGCAGTATATACGAGACGTCCACTGGGACAGCAGCAAGGCCAAGTTCGACTCACTGCCGTCTCATCAGGCGTAACAGAGCCGACTGGATAAAAAGAATGAAAATACAATAAAACAGCAACAGAGAGCGGCAACGGCCTCGTTCTCTGCTGTTGTTTATTCTATTTACGGTGGATATTTAGCGATTTCAACGTCAGGGATGTGCAAATATACCAATGGAAAAGATAAAATACTGTTGACTTTTGTTGATGTCGTGTATACAATTATATTGTATACAGTATCCGGAAGCAAAACTGTATCAATACTTTATTGAGGTGCGGCTATGAAAAAGTTCAATCATGTTATTGTCAGGCGTCCCTGCAAGGCAATGGTCGAAGGAATCACCAGCGGCCTGTATCCCGGTAAACCCGATTATGCGTTGGCCTTGAAAGAACACGACTCCTACATCGAAGCGCTCAAGCAGTGTGATGTGGATGTGACAGTACTCGAGGCGGATGAACGCTATCCGGACTCCTGCTTTGTCGAGGACCCGGCACTCATCACGGGTAAATGTGCCATTATCACCAACCCCGGTGCGGCCTCCCGCAACGGCGAAAAGAATGAGATCATCAGTGCGATCCGCAAGTTTTTTGACGACGACCATATCGAGTACATCCAAGATCCCGGAACATTGGAGGGCGGCGATGTGATGATGGTCGGAGACCATTTCTACGTCGGCCGCTCGGCCAGAACAAATGAAGGGGGCATCCGCCAGCTGACGGAGATCCTTGCCAAATATGGACTGACCTGCTCCGAGGTCACGCTCGAAAAAGTACTGCATCTGAAAACGGGCGTCAATTATCTGGAAAACAACAATATGCTCGTCTCCGGTGAGTTTGTCACGAAACCGGATTTTGAAATGTATTACCGCGTGGAGATCCCGGAGGAGGAAGCCTATGCAGCCAACTGCATATGGGTCAACGATACGGTTATCGTGCCCGAGGGATATCCAGCAGTGCTCAAAGCTGTGCAGGACATGGGCTACCGGACGCTTACGGTCGATACCTCAGAATTCCGTAAGCTTGACGGCGGCCTGAGCTGTCTATCGTTGCGGTTCTGAAAACTTTTTCCATGGGAAGCAGAGCAAAACACAAGATTTTGGCCGGCAGCCATGTGCTGCTGGCCTCTTTTTGGAAACGGGGAAAGTGTACGGGAGTGTTATCCGATCATACAAGGAGAACCGTATTGCAGCAGATGCGCGGAACGGCGGGAAGGGTGTCAGATATGAGACCTTGCGCAGCTGCGAAGCAAGGCTTGGAATCACCGCAACTGTTTTTCCTATGCGGTTGGTTTCTGACGACATCCTGCGAGACTTTTATAAACCGATAAAACCTGAAAATAAAAATCAAAAGTGTGACTTTTGCAACAGAATTTTTGAGAGAAAGCTGCTATAATCAAAACATCTCAAAAACTGCTGCAAGCAGGAGAGGAAAAGACAGACAAAGCTTTGACGCAACGGATGATCCGAAAAAGCTTTTTACACCATTTGGAAAACGATAAAAATGAAAAGGAGAACCTATCATGGAGCAGAAGTTTTATATTTGCAAGCATTGCGGCAATATCATTGTCAAGATTAAGGACAGCAGCGTTCCTGTTGTCTGCTGCGGTGAACCGATGAGCGAGATTGTTCCGGGCGTGACCGACGCGGCGGTCGAGAAGCACGTTCCCGTCTGGAGCGTGGAAAACGGCGTCGTTCATGTCAAGGTCGGCTCTGTGGAGCATCCGATGCTGCCGGAGCACTACATTGAATGGGTGTCGCTTCGCACCAAGCAGGGCAGCCAGCACAAGGAGCTGCATCCCGGCGAGAAGCCCGAGGTTTTCTTTGCCCTTAACGAAGGGGACGAGGTCGAAGAGGTCTTCGCCTACTGCAACCTTCACAGCCTCTGGAAGGCGTAATAATATGGAAAAAACGGCGCTGAGATGATTGGATTGCCGAAAAGCAAAAGCAGCGGAGCACAATGTGCTCTGCTGCTTTTATTGCTAAGGGGACATAGCGTTGACGGCTGTTTATCAAAAATAGAAGGTGGGGAAGAGTGAGTTGCCCTCTGAGAATATTACGACACCTGGTATCGTGTTCGAATTTATCAGCATCTAATGGCAAACCATATTCCAACCAAAACTCAATGAGGGCAGACACCGTCGATAATTTCGTATCCCTTTTCCGCAAGGAGTTTTTCCACCCATTCGCGGTTGGCTGTTCCGTTTTTGGCAGCTGCTAATTTTTTTCGTCGGCTGCCTGGAACTTTTTGGCATCTTCTAAAACGGTAGCGGCGTCGTTGCGGGGAATGGCAATGACACCATCGGGATCGGCAAGAATGATGTCGCCAGGGTTTACGTTGATGCCGCCGCAGGAGATCGGTACATTGATCTCACCGGGACCCTCCTTGTATGGGCCTCCTGGCGTTGTACCAGTGCAGTAAACGGGAAAATCCCATTTGCTGATCTCGTCGATATCACGGATGGGGCCGTCTACCACGATGCCGGCGACCTTTTTCGTATAGTGCAGATACGATCAAATTTGAGATAGCAACACAGGAGAATAAATAGGAAATCGGCGGCACAGCACAGAGTCTTGCAAACTGAGGAACGGATTGTTGAGTGCACATCGGAAAGCAGAAATCGTTTATCGTTCTCTATTTGCCCCTGAATGGCATAGTGGCGAGAAGTTTCACACAAAACTTCTCGCCACTATTGTCTGTTATGAAATGACTCTTGTCAAGGGGGAAATTGCCTGTCAAAAGCAAATATTTGAGCAAGGGCATGTGAGAAGAGCTGAGACGATCAGAATTCCGGCATTGGCCACTCTGTTATACGTGGATTGGTTACCACAGGTCAATGGTCCGCCAGGAGCTCTACTGTCTTCAGTCGTGGATCACGAAAGTGCCATCATAGTCAATACGTAGATAGCTGAACCATATTCATGTGCTCAGCTCCTCACAAATGCCCTCGCCCGAGGGACTTGAATCGAATCCATCCCTTGCTCACTTTCTATTATGGATTGGGAACTGGGTCAAGGACGAAGCCGCGAAACGCGGTGCGCAGCATCCTTGACGCATGTTTCCAAGACGTAATATCATCCCCAAGGGAATGGATACTACGCCGCGTTGGAAATGTTTCCGGTCATCATACCCCAGACAAAACAGGCCAGTTCGCGCGCAATTGCGGTTTTGGCAATATTGTGCCTGGACTTAAATGCGATGCGGTAATATTTGCGTTGCATGCGTTCATTGGCTTTATCCGCGTAAGCGATGACCTCGGCAGGATTGCCGCCCTGTCTGGCCTTGAGCGCTGCACTTTTTTCCCAATGGCTCCTCGATTGTAGGATTGAGCTGCCTCGACCAACAGTCGCCGTAAATGGGTGTTTCCTGCCTTTGTAATACTGGTGCGTATCTGTTTATCAGAGCTGGAATGTTCTCCGGGAACAAGACCGAGATAGGCGGCAAAGTGTTTGGCAGAGCGAAAACGCTGGAAATCGCCTACCTCAACCAGCAAAGATAATGCGGTATGAGCGGCAACACCGCGGAAGCAGCAGAGCTTCTGCACATTTTCTTCATAGTGCTCCAGATGGGGCATTTCCTCGATTCGGGTGTCATAGACCGCAACTTTCTCATCCAGCATATAGTAAAGAATCAAGTATTCCTGAAGGGTTTCCTTATAAAGAGGATGCTCAAAGACGAGTGTCTCCAGCCATTTGAGGTGTTTCTGTGTCCAGTAGCTCTTTCCATCAAAAGCAAAACCGTGTCGAGTAGTGAATGCGATGATCTGTTGCTTTACACGCTTCAGATCAGCCTTGATATCATCTCTCATACGGATATATTCTTTCACGGCATCTTCTTCTGTGGTAGGGACATAAACGGGGCTATACAGACTAAACGCCAAGCATCTGGCAATGTTTTCTGCGTCTCGGCGATCCGTCTTGATCCGTTTCCCCTTTTCCTGATGCATCGTTGAAGGTGCCAGAATAACGCAGTCCACACCGCATCTGGTGAGTTGGTGGTAGAGTGAATAACCCAAACAGCCAGCTTCATAGCCGCAAACAAATTTGCATTCTTCACCGCGTTGCTTCTGGACACGTTCCATATACTTGATTACCTGACGGTAATCCGGTTCTGTTTGCGCAACAGCAAAGCCGCGGTCGGAATCTGCGGTATAGCAGCAAAAAGTGAAATTTGTGGTATGGACATCCATGCCGACGTAGATTATACTTGCCATGATGACTCCTCCTTGTATGTGGTAGGTCTGGTACTTTTGAGTTTGCGCTAAAAGTATGACAGGTAAATCCACGTTTTACAAGCGCAGGAGTCATTTCATATTGTCTTATATGTGTCCTTACACGGTTAGATTCTATGATCACGCGGTACAAAACCGCTGCTCCTATTCCAGAGCTTATCAGACTTTACGAACAGCGCCTTTTGCAGTGCGAGCAGTCTCCGCAGCAGCCGCTACCTGATCTGGTCTTTTTTCGCCAGTGCAGGATAGCTGTGATAGCTGCAGCTGCGATGAGGACAAGAAGGACCCAATCTAACAGATGCATCACAGGATCCCCACCAAGGTATAGACAGCAAGAGCCACGATCCATGCCACGCAGCACTGCATCATCACGACCCCAACTGTCTTCAGCGTTGAGCCGAATTCTCGTCGAATCGTGGCTACCGCCGCGATGCAGGGAGTATACAGCAGCGTGAACACCAGAAAGCTGATAACGGAACGACCGGTAAACATCGTAGAAAGTGCAGCCCCGCCTAACAGGATCTGCAGCGTACTGACCACAGATTCCTTTGCGATAAAACCGGAAATAAGGGAGGTTGCGCAGCGCCAATCCGCAAAGCCCAACGGTGCGAACACCGGCGCGATCCATCGACCAATGAGAGCCAAAAGGCTATCGGCACTGTCGGCAACTACATTCAGCCTGGTATCAAAACTCTGGAGGAACCAGATCACAATGGTAGCAAGAAAAATCACAGTAAACGCCCGCTGCAAAAAGTCCTCGGCCTTTTCCCAAAGCAGCAGCGCAACGCTCTTGAGGCTCGGAAGCCGATAATTGGGCAACTCCATAACGAAAGGCACGGGCTTTCCGCGGAACACGGTTTGGTTCATGATGAGGGCCGCAGCAATTCCAATCAGAATGCCCAGCAGATACAGTAGGATCATTATGAGCGCGCGGTGCGTTGGAAAGAACGCTGCGGTAAAAAATGCATAAATTGATATTTTTGCCGAGCAACTCATATAAGGCGTGAGCAGGATCGTCATCTTGCGGTCACGGTCACTCGACACCGTGCGCGTTGCCATAATTGCCGGCACAGAACAGCCGAAGCCGATGAGCATAGGGACGATGCTGCGGCCGGACAAACCGATCTTTCGCAGAGGCTTGTCCATTACAAAGGCGACGCGGGCCATGTAGCCGGTATCTTCCAAGATAGAGAGGAAGAAAAAAAGCGTCACAATGATAGGTAGGAACACCAGCACACTGCCAACACCGGAAAAAATGCCGTCAATAATCAAGCTGTGTACCACAGGATTGATCTCATAGGCAGTCAAAGCTTGGTCTACAAGAAAGGTAAGGCCATCGATCCCGCCTTGCAGCCAGTCGGACAGACGCTGACCAATAACATTGAAGGTGAGATAGAAAATCAGCAGCATGACAAGCAAAAACGTCGGAATGGCTGTGTAGCGACCGGTGAGAATTCTGTCGATCTTCATGGAGCGGGCGTGCTCCCGACTTTCATGGCATTTCACCACAGATGATGCCACCACGCCTTCAATGAAGGTGTAGCGCATATCAGCAAGCGCCGCGTTGCGATCAAGTCCTGCCTCACTCTCCATCTGCACGATGCAATGCTCAAGCAACTCGCGCTCGTTTTGATCAAGTGCCAGACGGTCGGCAAGGTCATCGCCGCCTTCGATCAGCTTTGCTGCGCAGAAGCGAGCCGGCACACCGATGCGGTCGGCGTGATCGGCAATCAGATGCGTAACGGCATGGATACAACGGTGAACGGCGGAATCATCCGCGCAGAAATCTGTCACCTTTGGCAGAGTTCTGCTCCGAGCCACAGCAATCGCCTGATTCACCAGCTCGCTCACGCCCTCACCCTTTGCGGCCGCGATCGGTACGACAGGGATGCCGAGCGAGGCGCTCATCTTCTGCACGTCGATGGAACCGCCGTTGGAACGCACTTCATCCATCATGTTCAGCGCCAGCACCATAGGTATCCGCAACTCAAGCAGCTGAAGTGTCAGGTACAGATTCCGCTCAATGTTGGTGGCATCCACAATGTTGATGATGCCGTCCGGCTTTTGGTTGAGGATAAAGTCACGGGAGACGATCTCCTCCTGTGTATAGGGCCGCAAGGAGTAGATGCCGGGCAGATCCACCACGGAGCAGCCTTTTTCGTCTATGATCTCTCCCATCTTCTGGTCTACCGTGACACCGGGAAAGTTGCCGACATGCTGATTGGATCCGGTGAGGGCGTTGAAAAGAGTCGTTTTCCCGCAGTTCTGATTTCCAACGAGTGCAAAGATCATTTCGGCTCGTCCTCCACTTCGATTTTTTGAGCCTCCTCTATGCGCAGCGTTAGCTCGTAGCCGCGCACGCGGATCTCGATAGGATCACCCATCGGCGCGACCTTCTGTAATGTCACGCGGGTGTGCGGGATCAAGCCCATATCCAGCAGGCGGCAGCGCAAGGCTCCATCTCCGCCAACAGTGGTGATCACGGCAGAATTCCCCACTTTTAATTGATTCAATGTCATTCGCTTTCCTCTTTCCTTGCCCGATTTCAATTTCATGGTAGCATTCCTACTGCGGACTGTCAATACAGCCGAAGCGGCATAATTCAGAGTGTAATAGGAATATTCGGTCTTGTGCTGCAGAAAATGTTGAAAAAGGTTCCTGCGGCAAGGAAAAGTCTTACAACTCTTTCGCAGTTTTAATCGATCCGCAGCAATTCGTCATCGTCGGAGCATCCGAAGCGGTTAACATCAGAGTCAGGGAAAGACTGGTAAATGTGCACGTTCGAACGCGGAAAGCATTCTTGCAGAAAATCGCGGACCGGGAAAAGATCATAGAATCCGCTGAAGTGCTTTTTGCCGTCTTCAAAGGAGACCGAGTTCACGACAAAATGCAGATGACAGTGTGCAGAGTCCATGTGCAGGGCATATACGACTTGGTGCCCAGGGAAAAGATGGCAGATATCGTAACCTAAGGCAAGCATATCGTCTGCACTTAGACGGTAGGCCACCGTCGTCGAAAAGGATACAATAAAATGCAGCAGCTGCCGACCATCGATATTCTGATAAGCGCTTTTAACAAGCATAAACTCACGGAACGCATAGATTGGATCGACGGCATATCCGCCTATCATTCCGGAACGGCACACATAGTTAAGAACGCGGTGCAAGGCTGCTGCGTCTGGATACTGATTGCGGATCAAGATAATGTCTGGCACAGCCGGTTCATCTCCTTTCTGATCATTTCGTTTTCAGTAAAACCCTGTTCTGCCAGTGCAATGCGCAGATGGCAGAATGCGGCGGCGTGATTCGGTGAACAGACGCCGGATGAAGAATTTGCGCGGATCAAACTGCGCAGGTAAGCGCTGGGCGTCATTCCTGCAGTGTGAGACAAATCATCTAATCGTTTGCGCTCGTCCATTGAGAGGCGGACAGATAAAATTTGATTTTTCATTTATTACTCCTTTTGACGTTCGTGGCAGGAAGCGCAGATCGTATGACGCTTCTTTATTGAGATGTTTGCAGTGTGGTAAAAAATGAATAGAGATTATAGAAAAGTCTGATGAAGCGCACACAGCTGTGCAGTTTCATCAGACTTTCCAAATGATGTTGACATGGTTGCCGTCGAGTTCGATCCGCTCGATAAATTCAGCAGCGATCAATTTTTTCTCGTCAAAAACAGAATGAGAAAAATCCAACCGTCGGATCTGAGACGCGGAATGCGGGGCGGTATGTAAGAGCTGTTCCCGCTCGGCGTGCAGTTTTTCAATCATTTTTGAGATATACACGACCGCCACATCGCTGCTCTCGGCGAGAGCGTTCACCAGACGATCGATTTTCTGCTCGATTTCCAAAACAGCTTTCGCCTGCGCGTGGTCTTCATTTACTGAGGGAAGCTCGGCGGGACAGGCATCGAGAATGTGCTGGAGCTCATTGGCAATATGGGTCTCCAGCTCTCTAAGGTCTACATCAATCGATTCATCACAGTTGCCGAAGTTGGACCGACCGGAGCAGACCAGCTTACAGCGTTGCTCCGACTTTATGTAGTTGACCTTGACGGCATAGCCGCATTTGCTGCATTTTAAGAGACCGGTCAGCCAGGAGTATTTACCCGCGTTGGCGCGGGGAAGCTGCATCTGTCCGGAGAGCTTGTCCTGTACACGCAGCCAGAGGGACGACGGAATGATTCCCTCATGCGTGGACAGGCTGAGCATCTGCTCATCCTTTTTCGTGTACTTGCCGCGGCTGCGGTCGCGCTTCCCAATCAGAAGACAGCCATGGACGCCGTCAAAAACTTCGGGCATCTGGCGGATCTGGATGCCCTGCGCAAGGTAATAGCAGTAGACCGCTTCGTCAGCCTGCACGTAGACGGGGTTCCGCAGAATACGGGACAGAGTCACGTTATCCCACGCCTCGCGCTTGGGGCCGTGAATGCCTTGCTCAGTTAGAGCCATAGCCAATGCGCGCAGCGATGTTTCAGACCGGACATATTCTTCAAAAATGTGGAGAACAGTCTCTGCGTTTTCATCGGCTATCAGAGATGAGACCTTGCGCCCGTCAAGCTCAGCTTTGGAAAGCGCATACCCGTACGGTGCGGGCCCACCCGGCCATGCACCGAGGGAAACGCGGTGATGGTAGTTGTCGCGCACACGCTCCGCGGTCGTTTCGCGCTCAAGCTGGGCAAAGGTCATCACAATGTTGAGCATGGCCCGTCCCATCGGTGAGGAAGTGTCGAACTGCTCGTTGACGGAGAGAAATTCGACATCGTTTTTACGCAGAAGCTCCCAAATCTGGCTGAAATCCGCGAGGGAGCGGCTGAAGCGGTCCAGCCGGTACACGACGATTTTTTTGACGCGGCCCGCCTCCACCGCCTCCATGAGCTCGCCGAAAGCAGGCCGCTTGGTGTTTTTGCCGGAAAAGCCCTTGTCCGAAAAAACAAGGGCATCGTCCACAGTAAACTTCCGGCACAGTTCAATCTGTCCCTCGATCGAAAGGCTGCCCTTTTTATCGATGGACTGACGCGCATAAATGGCATCCATCGGCCTCACCTCTGCGCGCGGGCAGCCAGCAGCAGAAGGCAGCGACGGCAGATCGCCGCCTGACGCGCAGAGCGCTCTATAGGGTCAACGGTTGAATAAGTGTTTTTGATAATCATAAGGGTTTCCTCCTTCGAGAATGTATGAGCCAGGGCCGGAAGTTATTCCGGACGGCTTTACCACCCTGTTGAAGGCTGTGTAAAAATGTATTACAGGTGCTGCCGGACCTTTCGATAAAAGGTGCTGCGGCTCATATCGAGACGACGCATGGCTTCAGCTGCGCTGATGGTACCCGCACGCCAGAGTTTTTCCACCGCATCAAAATTGCTTCGCTCAATCGGCTTGCGACCGGTGTATTTCCCTTGTGCTTTGGCGATGGTGATGCCTTCGCGCTGACGCTGCAAAATATACTCGCGCTCTAATTCGGCAACAGCGCCAAAAACAGTCAGCATAAACTTCCCTGTTGGTGTCGTGGTATCGATTGCCTCTTTCCTGCTGACGAACTCCACGCCTTTTTCGGATAGCTTTTCTATCAGCTCCAGCAGGTCTCGTGTGTTGCGGGCAAAGCGGCTGCATTGGGACACTTTTTTACTGTTTCTGTAGGGTACACCCTAATGGGCTATTTCTTTCGCCCCTTCAGGTAGTTCTTCCCGCCGCGAATCATTAAAAAGACGTTCGCCGCCAGAACGCAGCCAGCGGCAAAATCATATAAGGGTGTGCCGATAACAGCAAAAAAGACAGGCATGAAATCACTTCTCTTTCCGAACGGAGGAGCAAATGCCCTCAGCTAAAAACAGAACAAAGAGCGTGAGCATCATGCCCGCCATTACGCAGGTCAGGTTCATAGTACCACCTCCTCAGCGCCTTTTGCCGCGTGTGCTGACCTTGCAGCTCGACTTGCTGCGGCCTTTGGCGCGGTGTACGTGCACGGAGCAATAGAGGTCTACACTGCTGCCGCGCACCTTGTAGTTGCTTTTCACTTTCGCTCTTTTCATTGTTCAATAGCCTCCGTTTCTGTTAAACAGTAATTCTTCAATTTCATCGGTGGAAAAGCCCACGTCCAGCAACTCGTCAATAGAGCTTGGCTCGTAGCCGTAGTAGGCGGCAACGCCTTTCAGCGTATCCAGATATTCCTGCTCAG
>ERZ780203.1122-NODE-1122-length-21876-cov-2.672884_pt1 | contig 21876 bp, 18 predicted proteins | sample MGYA00511168_ERZ780203 | MGnify/ENA primary metagenome ERZ780203 (study PRJEB29588, sample SAMEA2156577) | human gut metagenome | biome: human gut; feature: human-associated habitat; material: faeces | place: Denmark | collected 2008/2010 ...
GGCTGCCGTTACTTTCTTTCTAGCAACTGGCTCGTCGTTACGTTTCAGGATTACTGTGATACTTTCTGGAAGTTCGGTTCCCTCTGGTGCTCTCCAGGTCTTGGTTCCTGTAATTTCAATCTTCTCACTCTTTGTGTTGATCAGATCGTATCCATCTACTTCCTTATTGTATCCTGCTACTGACTCTTCATCTACTGTATAGGTGTAGGCTGTTCTTCCATCTTCGCTGTATGCTGGAAGATTTGTAAACTCATAGCTCCAGTCGTCGTCTGCTGTTACTTTCTTTGTGTCAACTGGACTTCCGTTACGATTTAGGATTACTGTGATGCTTTCTGGAAGATCTGTTCCTTCTGGCACTCTCCAGGTCTTGGTTCCTGATACACTTGTAACTCTGTATGTATTCGTTACAACTAAGGCTCTTACATCACTTTCAACTTCAGGTATATCCGTCATCACAATGTTATAATATACAGATGCTGTCAGCTTGCGTTCATCATTCATAGATACCACTACTGTTACTAAGTATTCTGTTTCATCATAACTCATTCCAACAGTTGAACCCTTGGTTTCCTTTACAGTGTAGTAATATACGCCTGTATCCGTATATGTGATTGATCCGAAGCTTCCAATTTCACCTGCCTTTATAGAAACCTTATTGCCAGTTTCTGTTGGCATTGGTGTACCTTCTTCTGCTGCACTTAATGTAAATTCAAAGGCTTCATTTTGATTGTAACCAGTTCCGTCTACTATCTTCTTTACAGAAATAACTGCACTCGTCTCTGGTATCTCATAGATATTGGTCACAGTTACATTTACCGCTACAGTACCTGCTTCTTTGTCAATTGTTCCTGTTGCATTTGTTGAAAGACTTGATGTATATTTTTCCTCTCCAGTTAAAGCTGTTCCATCAAAATTTACCTCTTCCACAGTATACTTCGTTCCTAATGGAAGACCTGTAAATGTAATAGTTGCATCCTTTACAAGCTCATAGCTGAACCATTTTCAAGTCTTATTCCATTGAAGCTTCCCGTTAAAGGCTTATCTGCTGCATCTGTAAGAGTAACCTTGATATAATAGTGCATACCCTCTTCCATTTCGTATCCTTCAACCTTTTTAGTAATAGAAAGAATACCTGGGTACTTACCATTCTCAATTATATATGCACCATCACTATTTGCCTGCAAACCATGCGCATCAACTACACAATCATTATTTACTGTAATTCTCCATGGTTCACTTGGTGTTACATATCCCATCGGAGCACTTGTCTCATAAAGTAAGTATTCACCTGGAATCAGTCCTGAGAATACCACTCCAGTTCCACTAGCATTACTAATTGCTGTTGCAATTGGTAAACCAACTCTAATCCACTGATTCTGGTCGTTCTTCACTGCACGGTACAGTGCAAAACTTGCTCCTTCAAGTGGCTGTGGCGTTGCCGTTGATGCATCCACCTTGTTGATACTAAACGAAGCTGTTTTCACTTCCTCATCTGCCTTATTTATTACAACAATTGGATTTCCTCCAACACCTGCTAAAACGCCATTATTCTGATAAGAAATAGTATAACCATACAAACTAAACTCTGTTACATAGTAATAAATATCTTCTCCGTCATTTTCCTTTGTCGGCAAATCAGATACTACTGCTGTCCAGTTATTATGACTATCAATAGTTACATTCCGGACAAATTCCATATCACCTGCGGCTAATGTTGCTATTGTTCCATTAACCTTGCCTGGCTTGCTATCATCTAAAATTGAATTATATGTATTGGCTGTAACTACGATACTAATCTTATTCAGTGTGCTGCTTACAATCTCGCTATGCGTTACTGAATATACATTTTCAATATTCAGCTCGCCGCGATCATCTCCATTGATATACAAACGTGCTGTCATTTGTGTTGAAGCAAAATCCCAGCCTCCCCAGTTCTTTCTCCAGCCTTCATTTAAATATCCTGTAACTGTCAGCGTTGTACCAATCCTATAGTATTCAGTACTTGCAAAAGCAAGCTGCGGACTGCTCATTCCGTTTCCTTTATAGGAAACTTCAACTTCAACTAGCTGAGCATCTGTATAACGATGATGTGTCTTATACAATCCTACTGATATACTGCTCTCAGATGCCTGCATTTCACTGCCATCATGATTCAGCCATACTTTCTGGATTCTGACTGCTCCATCTTCAATCTCATTCTCGATATTTACAATTGCATTTGTGTTGGCAAAATGTACATCGTCTACTGTAATTTTCGCTGCCTTTACTGCTTTTGCAACTGCAGCTTTTAAATCCTTGATTGATTTTCCGTATGTACCTAATGCAAAGTAAAACTTTTCATGTCCTACTTCAATCTTATATCCACTTGGAGCCTGGACTTCTTCAAGATAATACAATACATTCTCTTCAACTGCAATATCAGTTGCAGCCATCATGTCTTCATCTGTTTTATCAGAAACAAACTTACATCCAGTAACAGGAATTTCAATGTCATTCTGAATCAGTGAAAAACTACCATCATTATATTTATAGAGGTTAAATTTTGCACCACTCAGTTTTTCATCTTCATTTCCCTTTTCTACCTTATAAACAATTAAAGAATTATATTTTGCAACTGATCCGCCAGCACTCTGATTCTTCCACTGTGTACTGATTTCTTTTTTGTAAGAACCGACCAGTTCTACATTATTCTTAATCGTAATTGTTTGTCCTGCGTAATTTGATGTAAATTTAAAACGATATGTATACTCTACAACAAACGCTTCTGAATCAGGAAGTATCATACTAATATTATGTGTTTTCTCATTATACTGGTATGTATAAAAGTTTTTGCTTACAGGTGCACCCTTACCATCAGGTTTGCTCGCATCATATTCATACACAGAAACTATATTTCCTACCAGTGTAATGTCCTGAATCTTCGACTCATCTACATCACATTTCAAAACATCATTCAGTGTAATCTTATTCACATTTGGAATCAGATCTAAACGATTTTTGTTTACTACAATTGTATAGGTGATGTCACTGTTATTCTGAAAACCCTTCTTATCAATAACATCGTCCTCTTCAATTTCTTTTTCCTCAAACAGCACTGGAACAGTTACACTTGCTTTATCTTCACCAGAAGTTGCTGTATTTGTAAAGTATACAAGCTCCTGCTGTGAACCTGACAAGTTTGCGTTGGAAATCTGAATTGCATAATGAATATACAAAACATCATGCTTATAGCTTCCATCTTCATTGACATATACTTCCTTTGGAATAGTAAAAGTCAAAGTTCTGCCATCTTCACTGACACTCATCTGGTTCAATGTTGTCGGACTTGCATTAAATGAATCTTCAACATAAACTGCACCCTCTGGAAGTTTATCTTTAACAGTAAATGTATCGTTCAAATTTCTCTCAGCTGGCTTTATTTCTAACTCGTAATAAAGCTTGCCATCTGTCAAATCACTTTCTTTTACTTCATCAATGCTCGTTTGATAACCACTTGAATATCTTGATACCTTTTTCAGTAAAAATGCGTGCTTTGTATATGTATATGAATCTGTCTTTGTCTGATTGATTGAGCCACTGGCGAAAACTGCTACATTATCATACCTAAATGTTCCGGCCGGATAACTTGCAAACTCAGCTTTTACCTTGTACTCAAAGTTGATCTTTTGTGCCTTTTCAGGTGTAATCGCCTTAAATGTCACCTTAAAGCCAATCATTCCTTCTGCAAATTCATTAACTAATACTCCGTCTTTACCTAAATATTGAATTGTATAATCAGATGCTTCTATACCGTTTACAGTAACTGGTGTTAATAACGACTGTATATGATCCTGATTTAGTGTATCAGTAAGCGTTGCTCCTTCTGCAATACCATCATTCACTGTTACTGTGACTAAATATGGAACTTCAACATATCCGTCTTTCTTAACAACCTGATTTTCATCATGGGTTTTATCAAGATAACCGATGATGCCAATGGTGTCTTCTACTTCTCCCCAAGTATTAGGACCAATTTCTATGCGGTTTACAAGTTTCTTCTCAGCATTTGTTTCATTAGCCGGCGGATAATATCTATATGTAATCACAATTTTGTTATTAAAATCGTTCTCAAATTTATATCCGGTACTAAAGAAATTTTCCTTTGTGATTCCAGGATTGCTTCCGCCCTGCACATCAACATAAAAACCTTCAATATCATTGATATCAATTACTGTGCCATCTAACTTAAAAGTATCTTTTATAGTAAGACCCTTTAAATTTTCCTGACTTTCATTTATGGTGACAGTATACTTATAACTGCCATCTTCTTGTTTTTCAGAAGTCTTTTTAATAACATTTCTGCTATATTCTGCTTCTGCAGATGAACTATGCTCATTTTTGCCGCTTTTTACACGGAAAATATTTTTATTCAGCTTAAGATTTGTTGTAGCTGATGTTGAAAGCAGCTGCTTATTTACTAATGCTACACACGTTATTGTATATTTTTGACCTGCTTCCAGCTTTGGAAGTGTTGTCACAAAACCACTATTTTCATATTGCTCAATTTGAATATTTTCTACATTGTTGCCGTTGTTATCCTGAATCGAAATACTGTTCAGCCGAATAACCTGTTTCGTCTGACTGCCTACAATATTATCATCAAAGTAATCGAAAACCTCAATATCTTTGCCTGTTCCTTTTTTAGATGAAATGGTCATTGTATAAGTTACATACCATTCACCATCTCCATATTGAACTACTTCACTTGCCGTTTTCGTAGTCTTTATATCAAACGCTAAGGAAGACGGCTTTATAGTAAATGTTACCTCTCCTTTTCCTGGAAAGCTAAATATTACCTCTTCTTGAGTTTTACTTGAACCTACTTTACATTCAAAGAAAAAGTCTCCGCTAAATGATTTCTCATCTTCGCTAAATTCCTTGCTGTATTCAAATGTAACAAGACCATTTGCATCAATACTGAATTTTCCGACTGGCTGCTCTGAAGAATCCTTCAATGCACCCTTTAATGGCGGATTATCAATTTTTATTACGTCAGGAAGCTGATACTGGATTTTACGTGACTGACTTGTAATAAGTTTCTCTGGAAGAGTATACTTCAAATCAATTCTCACATTATGGCCTGATGTGATTTCATTCACCTTGACCCATGAGTCTCCTCTTCTCTTACTTATAGTAACATCTGTAATGTAGGTATCCAACCATGGAATTGCCCCTCCTGCTGTGAGCATTAACCCGTTAGCGCCCCTTAAGCCAAATGTTACTGGATCATTTGATAACAGATCATCCTCATCAGTCTCTGGCTCTGTTTCTTCTTCGGTCTCTTTTTCTGTTTCTGCCTCAGTTTCTTCTGTCTCTTCAACTGACAGAATAGTCTCCTCTTCGTTGGTTGTTTCGGCTTCCTCTATCGTAGGTTCCTCTACTGTTGGTGCCTCTACTACTGTCGGCTCTGGCGTTGGCGCCGCTACCACTATCGGCTCTGGCGTAGGTTCCTCTGCTGCTGGTGCCACTGGTGCAGGTGCTTCTGCTGCTAGTGCCGCTGCTATAGTGGATTCGACTGTTGTCTCTTCCTCTGTTATTTCTGGTGTTTCCTCTGATAACTGACTGGCAATTTCTGTCTCATCGGCATCTGTAATCACAGTTGAAAATCCTGGAATACTGACATTCAAACTAGATACGCCAACAAAAGCTGCTAATGCCGCTGCCGCTATACGCCTTTTGATTGACATTTTTTTCTTTTCTTTCCGCATACTTTTTCCTCCTTTTCCTAGCACCAAGGAGTTTCTCTCTGTCACATCATCTAATTTCCCATAAAGACGACACATAAAGAGTCTCCTAATGGTTACTATATTTTATACTGCTCAAACGAGTGTTTCATGTTAAATTTTTACACGTTTTTCATGAAACCTATTCTAATTTTAAGTATACGGTCACTTACACAAAATGTAAATCATACCAAAGTATGAAAAAAGAGCGCACTTTCGTGCGCTCCTTTCAATAATCTAGTTATTACACCAGATTTTTTATTTTTATATCTGATTACTCTACTGTATATGGCATAAGTGCGATATGACGAGCTCTCTTGATAGCTACGGTCATTGCTCTCTGATGCTTTGCACAAGTTCCGGTAATTCTTCTCGGAAGGATCTTTCCTCTCTCGGAAACATACTTCTTTAACATTGCAACGTTCTTGTAATCGATAACGCCGTTGTTCTCTCCACAGAATACGCAAACCTTCTTTCTTCTGCGAGGTGCTCTTCTCTTCATGGAGGAATCAGTTTTTTCTGCCTTATTGTAAGCCATGTTCTTCTCTCCTTTTTGATTTTCAATCTATCAAGCGATTTTCGCTTTGATTATGGACGTTTTCTCCGTCTGTCTTTGACATCATTAGTTAAATGGAAGTCCTTCGTCTTCTACGCCGTCTGGGATGTTCATAAATCCGCTTGCAACTGCGCTTGCTGGCTCTGGTCTGGACTGAGACATTGCCGGTCTGTAACCGCCATTGTCTGAACCTGCACTTGCTGACTTGCTCTCTGCAAACTCCTGATCCTCAACAATCACATCTGTCGTATAAACTTTCTGGCCATCCTTATTGGTATAGCTGCCGGTCTGAATGCGTCCGGTAACCACTAGCTTTGTTCCCTGATGAAAATATTTCTCAGCAAACTCTGCTGAACGGTCAAATGCTACACACTGAATAAAGTCAGCTGTCTGCTCACCATTGGATGTATTTGCGCGTCCTCTGCGATCTACAGCCAGTGTATATCTTGCAATAGCCATCTGGCGTTCTCCCTGTGAGTAACGAACTTCTGGGTCTCGGGTAAGTCTTCCCATTAAAATAACTTTATTCATAGTTAATAACCATGCCCTTTCTAAAATGCTTAAGCCTGATGCCTAAGCGCCCTGCTTACGCTTCCTGCTTAACGCAAAGATATCTGACAACCGGTTCCATAATGCGGATGTGTCTCTCAACTTCACCTGGACACTCTGCATCACCATCAAACTGGATGAAGTAATAGTAAGCCTCTTTAGACTTCTGAATCTCATAAGCCAGTCTCTTCTTACCCCAATCATCAACGTTGGTAACAACGCCGTTGTAACGGGTGATGTAGCCCTGTACCTTCTCGATTGCTGCAGCTCTCTCTTCTTCCTCAAGCTTTGCACTTAATACAACTGCTAACTCGTACTTATTCATGTTTTCTACCTCCTTCTGGTCTCTGGCCCTCCACCTGCTGGAGAGCAAGGATATGATATTACATCACAGTTTTTAACTTTACCATATCTGCAAAGAAAATGCAAGCACTTTTTTATAAAAAAGTTCACGCGTTCAGATGTGTTCGTACAAATCCCATGCTTGCATGAGGATTGGACGAATCAGCTGAACGAAGTGAACGCACGTTAATGAACAAAACAAAGTTGCGAAGCAACGAAAGCACGTTAGTGCGGTTTTGTGAATGGGCGTTCCGTGAACTTTTCTTGGACTCTCATTCCGCCTTTTTAATACTTTTCGTGTTTTTCTCTACAAGCTTTCTCGGCACCATGATCTGGTGATCGCATCCACAGCAGCGAATACGAAAGTCTATTCCAACACGCAAAACTTCCCATTCCTTGCTTCCACATGGGTGCGGTTTTTTCATGATAATTCTATCTCCAACCTCAAAATCCATTTTCATACTCCTAAGACAGGCCTGTAAAAGCTTACTCTACTGCCTCTGAAAGTGCCTCTCCTATCTTTCTTTTTATAATCAAATCTGCCATGCCATCCCTCACTGTCGCTGCCATATTGATTAAAACAAGCTTGTTTCCCCGGTAATAATCAATCAGTCCTGCCGCTGGGTATACTGTCAGCGATGTTCCGCCTACAATTAGCATGTCAGCCTGACTAATATAGCGCACAGATTGCTCCAATGTCTTCTGATTTAGACTTTCCTCATACAAAACCACATCCGGTTTAATGATTCCGCCGCAGCTACACTTTGGCACTAACTCTTTCTTTTCCATAAGATCTTCCAGGCTATAGAATCTGCCGCAGTGCTCACAATAATTTCGAAGTACGCTTCCATGAAGCTCTAGCACTTCTCTGCTTCCTGCCTTTTGATGCAGACCATCAATGTTTTGTGTGATCACTGCCTTTAATTTTCCCTGCTGCTCCAGCCTTGCAAGCGCTTTGTGCGCTGCATTTGGCTGTGCATTTGGAAACAGCATTTTGTTTCGATAAAACCTAAAAAACTCCTCTGGCTTTTTTTTGTAAAAGCTGTGACTAAGAATTGTTTCAGGCGGATAGGCGTATTCCTGATTGTACAGACCGTCTGTGCTTCTAAAATCCGGGATATTGCTCTCGGTTGACACGCCTGCCCCTCCGAAAAATACAATGTTTTTGCTTGTCTTTATCCATTCTTTTAAAAGTTCCATCTCGTCTGCCATAAAATCATACCTTTCTTAAATCAGACCTTAATTTAACTTAAATCCCTTAAGCAGTGCGCCAAGACCAGTTGCTGCTGCACCGTTATCCTCGTACTCAGCTGGTCCTTCCTCCTCTACCTCACGGCTTGTAAGCTCAGCTGCCTCACGGATACTTAAGGAAATCTTATTGTTCTCGATCTTTATAATCTTTACCTTAACCTTATCGCCTTCCTTTAATACCTGACTTGGATGCTTTAATCTTCTGTCGCTGATCTGCGAAATATGAACCAGTCCTGTAATTCCATCACCAATATTTACAAATGCACCGTAATCCTTTAACTGTTCAACTGTTCCTTCCATAACAGTGCCAACTGTATACTTGTTGATCTTCTTGTTCTTTTCTTCCATAACCTTCGCCAAAAGAAGCTCCTTTGCAGACAGAACTACTCTCTTTGCTCCCTCATCCACTGATATTACCTGAACATCAAGCTCCTTATTTAAGTAATCTGCCGGCTCCTCTACATATTCTAATGCAAGCTTCGATGCCGGGATGAATCCGCGCACACCTTCTACATAAGCTACACATCCGCCATTTACAGCACCTGCCACCTTTACATGGTAAACCTTCTTTGTTTTCTGTGCTTCCTGCAGTTTATCCCATGCCAACTCCTCAGCTGCATCCTTACATGAAAGAAGCATATTTCCGGCACCATCATCTGTCTTTACAACTGTTGCAGTAAGTGTATCACCAACTGCGACATTTTCCAGTACATGATATGTAGGATCATCGCTTAACTCAGTCACTGGGATTCTGCCTGGTGCATAGTAATTAAAATCAATTGTCACATCCTGATCATTTACATCGATAACTGTTCCTGTCACGATATCACCTGGACGGATTCTGCGATAGGATGCCTCAAGTGCCTCCTTGTAATCCTCCATTGTTTCAGTTGTTCCCATAGTTGTATTCTTTTCTTCCATGATCTATTCTCCCTTATTATTTAATTTGTAATTATTCAAACCAGAAATAACTAATGCCCATAACACCCTTCATAGAAAGCTTCAATGTAATGATTTCATCCACATATCCCCAGACTGCCATTTCCTCAGAAAGGTTTATGCAAACCTCCTGAATCATGCCCTGCGTGTTTAGCGCAAACATCTGTGAATCTTTATCATTTATGGTGATTTTTAACTTACTGCCTTCTATCGCATAAAGCTTCAAATGAAGCTCGCTGCCAAGGCTGTCATTATCACCCATTGTGTACTCCATCATCGCTTCCTGCGCCTTATTGCTGACGCAGACAACTTGAACACCCTCCCGTTTTGAGATTCTCACATTTCTGCACTCATCATAAAGCCAGGCTCCTGTAATATTGGCAAAATCACGACGAATACGAATATCACCCTCAAGGCAGACAATAGCCTGCGCTGGACGCTTAGTGCCATCACTTTCTATTATCTGCGCCTGTGTATCTGCATCCTCTCCTATCCAGATTCGATATCCGCCATCGGAAAGCATCATGCTTTCTGTAATCACATCATAGATCATCAGCTCTCTAAATGGAATTTTAATTGTCACTTCCTTAGCTTCATTTGCATGGAGCATAACAAATGCAAAACCGACAAGCTTTTTATCTGGTCGTGTAAGTGACGCTTCCTCCTTTGCCGCATAAATTTGGATAACCTTTGCACCATCACAATTTCCAGTATTTCGCACACGAAGCACAGCCTTAAGCTGCTCCTTTTCCTGCTCCACTGCGAAAATATCATATACAAACGAGGTATAGGACAATCCATATCCAAACGGATATTGTTTTTTGCCTCTATAATATTGATAAGTCTGGCGCGTGCGAATAATATCACATTCATTTTTTGCCGGAAGATCTTCAAATGATGAATACCATGTCATATTCAGTCTTCCTGACGGATTATATGAGCCAGACATAACATCTGCAATAGCTCTTCCCAGTTCCTGACAGCCAGACGGCGTAAAGAGAATGGCTTTTGCTTCTTGTAACGGCATCAGATCATGCGGATAGTTGCTTACAACAACAACGATCACCTGCTCATTCACCTTTTTCACAGCTTCAAACAATGCTATCTGAGCACTTGGAAGTCCATACTTCTCCCTGTCCTGTCCTATCTGACCATTGATCACTGGATTTGTTCCAAGTACAATAACTACTTTATCAGCCTCTGATGCTAAAGTCACTGCACGAGCCGTACCATCCCAAGTCTGCTCAATTCCAAATAATGCACGATTTTCGCCTGGCCAGCCAATGCCAACCTGCTCATCTGTTGCTGCACGAAGCATACCCTCGCTGTCCCAATACACATCACGTCCGCGCCATGTTGTCAGGCGAAAACGTCCATCTGACAGCATCTCCACACAAAAGCATTCTTTTACATGACGCCCAAATGCCTCACTGCGGTTTGCAAATAACTTTCCATTCTCATCTACGCTTGTCAGATAGCATCCTGTCGATGCCGCCTGCAGATTCATTTTTCCCTGTCCCCAGTCAGTTATAACAAATTCCTCAGCCTCTGAGCGCGAACCAAGCGCCAGTCGTCCTTCTTGCGTCAGACAGACAAACCTCTCTCCACAACGAAGACAAAGACGCTTTTTTCCATCTGTGTAAGTCACACAGTCTTCACCAAATGCATCTCTTATTCCTTCATACGGTGAAATACGATATGGCGGGATACCTCCATTCCAATCCTTAAACCATTCATTTGCCAATGGTCCTATCACTGCAATTTTTTCTTTTTCTTTTGGAGAAATAGGCAATATCTGTTCTTCATTTTTCAAAAGTACAATTGCCTCTCGTCCAGCCTGACGTGACAAAGCAGCATGATCACTGCCGCCTAAAAGTGATTCATCTGGATTTGCAAATGGATCATCTTCTTTTTTATTAAACATACCAAGACGAATCCTTGTCGCAAAGCTGCGGCGCACCGCCTGATTAATGTCCTGCATTGAAAGAAGATTTCTGTCGTAAGCACCGCGCACCGCCGCTTCCACAAACTCAGGCTCATCAGCAAAACAATCCACGCCTGCCTTTATTGCAAGAGCTACTGTATTTTCCCTGTCAGAAAAACGCTCATCCTGACACAGTTCTTCTAGCGAACATTCATTTCCAACGATATGACCGCTAAAACGCCACTCTTTACGAAGTACCTCCTGTAAATGATCGCCAAAAAGTGCTGGTGTGCCATTGATTGCATTACTTGCTGTCATAACGCCTTCCGCACCGCCTTCTATGATGCACCTGCGATACGGCTCCAAATAATATTCATAAAAGCTGCGCGGATCAATTGATACACGAAGTGGCCGATCTTCTGAATTATAACCGGTAAAATATTTAAGCGTAGCTGCTGTTTTTATATAGTTAGGATTATCACCACGCATCCCCTTTATATAAGCAGATGCCATTTGACCACCCAAATGGGGATCTTCGCCAAATCCTTCTTCTGTCCTTCCAAAACGTGGATCACGCTCTGGCTCCGCCATCGGTGCCCAACGACATAGACCGCCATGTTCACCCTCTCGATAATAGAGGATTCGTGCCTCATCTCCAACGGCTGCCCCCATTTTTTCCATAAGCTTAGTATCCCAAGTCTGACTCATACCAAACGGCTGTGGAAATGTCGTTGTCGGCTTCGGTGCTCCCCAGTTTACGCTTCGATCATGCTTTGCTTCCACACCATGAGCAGCTTCTTCACCCAGATAAGTACTTCGGATTCCAAGACGCGCCACTTCTGGTGTAAGCGTCGAGAACATCCTGCATTTTTCATCCAGATTCAGTGCCTCAAGCAGCCAGTCTAACCGTTCATTGATGTCAAGCGAGGCATCCCACAATGGTGTATTCTGGTTTTCCATAATTCTTCAGATCCTTTCACCTCAATAAATGAGAAAGATGCCGCAGGGAACTCTGCAGCATCTTCTTACTTCTTTTCAAGCTCCTTTATCGCAGCTACAACCTCAGCTGCATTCTTCTTTGAAATTCCTTTAGCCAAGCATGCATACTGCACCAGTTCTTCGAGAGATCCGTCAAACCAGAAATTCATGAATTGCTTTACCTGTGCTTCCAAAAACTTCTTATCATTGATTGCTGAAGAATAGTAGAACACACGTCCTTCTCTTCTTCCATTTACATAACCTTTTTCAATCAAATGTGCAATAAATGTACATACCGTTGAACGTTTCCAGTCCTTCTGGTATTTCTTTTCAAGTTCATCCATGATGCCAACCAGACCAATTTCATTATCAGCTTCCTGAATACATCGATAAACTAGCATTTCACAATCCGTAATATCCGAAAACAGCATAACTTCTCCCTCTCTTTCTCCTAATTTGTTGCTTAATGCAGGCTAAACTTCATAAGAAGCACAAAAACAAGAGCAAAACCAGCTAAAAACAAAATCGCCTTAATTTTTCCAACTTCACCGCCTACGTAGAACAAAATACCAAATACGATAATCGCCACCACACATGCAAGCAGCAGGTACGCACCTGCAAATGTAACAATAATAGGTGAAATTACTGCACTAAGACCTATCATAAGCAATAATCCAAGATTTCCAGTAGCAAGTGTCAAATGCATTGATACTGGTTTTTGTGTGTTCATCCAGTACTTTCTTGCTACACGCACATACTCTGGAAGTACAAGGCCTACGCCGATCACAGCAACACCAAGCACACCCTGCTCTATGTTCAGCGCATGGGTAAGCGCTGCCGTATTATTCATAAGAAGAACACCGCCAAGACCTGCCAGTGCAAGTCCCACAAGTGTAAACACAATTGCCGGAACAAAATCCGTATCAGGACGGCGCTGAAGCTTACGGTTTTTTCCCATAAAATAAGGAAGCATCCACACAGTAAACGCTACTGCAAGAACACAAAGAAAAAGACCCATTCCCCTAGAGATCGTGCTTGCTGGATGACCTTTACTCCAGGTGTAGTTAGTACAAACAATCAGAAGCACAACGCAAACAAGAAGAAGCACAAGATCGCGAAGTGCATTGCCTGCGAGACGGTACGTTCCAGTGATTCCAAGCATTCCATAGATCAAAAGAAGCTGCAGTACACCAGCTGTCAGCGCTGCTGTAAATACCATGTTCCCAAGACCTAATACACCACCTGAGATTGCTATGCTTAAAAATGGCATCAAGCTAAGTGCAAACCAGGAAAAAATTCGCTCCTGCGCATCGGATGTCGGTCCTTTTCTCATAATAGAAATTCCGCCTCCATTGACTAGCTTTGTACTAAATAACAGTAGAACATATCCTAATACCAATAATAAAATATTCGTTATCCCCATAGAAATAACCACGCCTTTCTGTACACATATATACTTATTCTACCTTTATCTACTATTGATTGTCAAGTAAAAAAGATAGCTGTCCGAAGAATTTTCGGACAGCTATGCATTCTTTTATATTTTATTAAGTATTCAGAAGCACATTCACAATCACTTTTGTTTTTAGATTTCAAACAGAAGATCGCCATATGTTGGCATCGGCCATACCTTGCGCTCTACTAATACCTCAAGCTTATCAACTGGTGCACGTAGCTCATCCATTGCTTCCTTTACAACATCCTTATAATAGAATGCCTGCTCTTTTCCTTCCATAGCAACAGCCTTTGCGTGAACATCACTTAACTTCTTTAATGCCTTATATGTTTCACCAAGAAGCTCTGCAATCTCATGAAGCATACCCTCCTGAGTGGAGATGTTTGCTGCTGCGTATGCAGACTTAATAGTATTTACAGATGCAGCCAGATTGTTCTCATACTTGATAACAGCCGGAATGATCTTCTTTGTTACCATATCAATCATTGTACCTGCTTCAATATTTAAAGTCTTGCTGTATGTCTCATAGAAGACTTCTGCACGAGCCTCAAGCTCTCTCTTTGTTAAGATGTGGAACTTCTCATACATCTCTACCGTCGTTGGCTCTGTAACAGACTTGATGGAGTCAACCCATGTCTTTACATTTGGAAGACCACGTCTTTCGGCCTCTGCAACCCACTCATCAGTATATCCGTTTCCGTTAAAGTAGATATCCTTGTTCTCACGGATAAACTCTGCAGTCACTTCGCGAATAGCAACATCTGTGTGCTTACCTTCTCTAAGCTTTGCCTCAATTGCATCTGCTGCATCAGAGAATGCTTCTGCCATCATTGCATTTAATACAATGTTTGGCTCTGCAACGTTGCAGGATGAAGCAACCATTCTAAACTCAAAACGGTTTCCGGTAAATGCAAATGGTGATGTACGGTTACGGTCGGTCGGATCCTTATCAACAGCCGGGCACTCCTTTACACCAAGATCAAGCATTCCAGCTGGAATAGATGAATCTGCATATCCCTTTTCGATGATCTGATCAACTACACCACCAATCTGATCACCTAAGAAGATAGAAATAATTGCTGGCGGTGCCTCATTTGCACCCAAACGATGATCATTTCCTGGGTTAGAAGCAGCGGTACGAAGAAGAAGTGCATGCTTTTTCACTGCCTTCATAACGCAGCCAACAACTAACTGGAAGCGAGTATCAGTCTCTGGCTTCTTGCTTGGCTTAAACAGATTAATACCATCATCTGTGGAAAGAGACCAGTTGTTGTGCTTACCAGAACCATTTACGCCTGCAAATGGCTTCTCATGAAGCAAACATACAAGACCGTGACGTGTTGCAACCTTCTTTAATGTATCCATTAAAAGCAGGTTGCTGTCTGCTGCAACGTTTGTCACAGAGAAAATCGGAGCAACCTCATGCTGTCCTGGCGCAACCTCGTTATGCTGTGTCTTTGCAGTGATACCAAATCTCCACAGCTCTTCGTTTAGCTCCTTCATAAAGGAACCAACACGCTCCGGAATTACACCAAAATACTGATCATCGAGTTCCTGTCCCTTTGGAGCCGGTGCGCCAAACAGTGTACGACCTGTAAATACAAGGTCATCTCTCTGTAAATATTTATCTCTGTCTACAATGAAATACTCCTGCTCAGGTCCAACACCTGCAGTCACCTTTGTAGATGTAGTGTTTCCTAACAGACGAAGAAGTCTGACACCCTGCTCACTTACTGCGTCCATAGAACGAAGAAGCGGTGTCTTTGCATCAAGTGCTTCACCTGTGTATGAGCAGAATGCTGCCGGGATACAAAGAATGGTTCCAATTGCATCCTCCTTTACGTAAATCGGTGAAGTCATATCCCATGAAGTGTAAGATCTTGCGCGAGAGGTATCACGAATACCACCTGACGGGAAGGATGAACCATCTGGCTCGGACTCACACAATTCTTTTCCGGTAAAATCCATCATAACCTTACCATCTTCATCTGGAAGCGAAACGAAGGAGTCATGCTTCTCTGCAGTAAGCATTGTCAGTGGTTCAAATACATGTGTAAAATGTGTTGCACCTTTCTCAATTGCCCAGTCTCTTACTGCCTGTGCAACGATGTCTGCAGATCCCTTATCCAGCTTGCACGCCTTCACTTCATTATAAACCTTCTTCGGAAGACGAGCCTTCATCTCAGCATCTGTAAAAACATTGTTGTTAAATAACTCTGTAATTCTGCCGCTCATGTTTTCAACCCTCTCATTCTATACTGATATAACGCTCTGTCTGCTGCCTTTTCTTCTGTTAAGCTATTCTGCAGAGCCACCTGACTGAACTGATATATTATCGACCACTTTACTATGATAAAGTAAAAGAAAGAGCGCCCTTATCAACTAAGATAAGAACGCCCTTGTTCCAGTCAGGTCGTGATTGTCTGTTTCAATCACTGATGACAATAAAATACACCTTTTCATTCAGAAAAGCAAGTGTTTTTCCAGAATCGTTTCACTTTTGTGAAATATTCCTCTTTTTCACGCTAAACCTGAACGATAATTGTCTTATTTGTTTCAAGCCTTACCTACAGAACCGAACAGCTCCATCTTTTCCTTAACGGTAGCCTTGATTGCCTCAGCACCTGGTGCTAACAGCTTTCTTGGGTCAAAGCCCTTACCCTTCTGATCCTTGCCAGCCTCGATATACTCACGAGTAGCTGCTGCGAAGGACAACTGGCACTCTGTGTTTACATTGATCTTGGAAACGCCCAGAGAGATTGCCTTCTTAATCATGTCAGCCGGGATACCTGTACCACCGTGAAGAACAAGCGGCATATCGCCAACCTTCTCGCTTACTGCTGCCAGTGTCTCAAAGCTTAATCCCTTCCAGTTAGCCGGATATACACCGTGAATGTTTCCGATACCTGCTGCCAGCATGGTTACACCAAGATCAGCAATTTTCTTGCACTCTTCTGGATCTGCACACTCGCCCATACCTACAACGCCATCTTCCTCGCCGCCGATAGAACCAACTTCTGCCTCAAGAGACATTCCCATGCCCTTACATACAGCAACAAGCTCCTTGGTCTTCTCGATATTCTCTTCGATCGGCAGATGAGAACCATCAAACATGATGGAGGAGAAACCAGCCTTGATGCACTTATAGCATCCTTCATAGGTTCCATGATCCAGATGCAGAGCAACCGGAACAGTGATGTTCATTTCCTCAATCATAGCCTTTACCATAGCTGCTACTGTACCGAAACCGGTCATATACTTACCAGCACCCTCGGAAACACCAAGGATAACCGGGCTCTGCAGTTCCTGTGCGGTTGCAAGGATTGCCTTGGTCCACTCCAGGTTATTGATATTGAACTGGCCTACTGCATACTTGCCGGCCTTTGCTTTCTTAAGCATCTCTTCAGCTGTTACTAACATTGAAGTACCTCCTTTAATTGCTTGTGTGATTATTTTTTAACAATCTTCTGTAAGTATAGCATCTTCTCCGATAGATTTCAACTGGATAGTTACAAAAATTTAATGATTTCCTGTTTGCAGCACTTATTGACTTTTATACATAGGCACGGTATCATTTTAATTAAAAATAATATTCGCAGAAAGGCAATAATATGAAATTCAGCATGAAAAAGGATTCTCCTTTTCGCAACAACATTTTTCCGTGGCTTATCTACGGCTTTGGCACAGGCTTCTATATCATCCTATTACTTGTAAAGATGATTAAGCGTCCAGAACTGCTTTCCCCATGGATCACCATTTTACTTGCAGCTGCCGGCATAGCGCTTGGTGCAGTCTACATGATGTATTTAAAAAAGAAAGTGACAAACCGCCGTCCATACCTTTCTTTAAAACAGGGTATGATCATCGTGTGGGTCGTAGGTCTTTTATGTATTCTTTTGACTCAGATTTCCCACTGGACCTATTGGCTCTGTATTTTCCTGTCAGGAATGAGTGTAGGTTACTTCTTTATTTATATTCCTAAATTCATTGAGATCAAAAATTACCTGACGGATTTGATGAAAGACTATGAAACAGAAAAGTAATGCTTCAGTAAATTTTTCAAAGCGGCATAAGTCATAAGCACCGTTTTTATAATTTACTGGAACAGTACTGGCTCTGGCCTATATTCAATTTTAATGACCGCGTATGGATAACTGATATTCGCAGGTTCTTCTCCTTCCGGGCCAAGCAATACACTTGTTACAACAATATTCTCTTTTGTCAGATATACGTCTGGAAACTGAATACTGTATCCGCCGGTCAGCTGTTTTCCATAACCAACCACTATGTAGAGTTCATCCTGATCAGCATAGGTCAGTTTGAACTCTCCTGTTTTTTTCTGATCAATGATTGTCTTTAATTCTTCTGGAATCTCATCATCATCCACTACTGTAAAATCAATCTCCTGCAGACGTTCTTCCTTTTTTGATGTACAACCAAAAGACAGACAAAAAAGAGCACACAGGCAGATACTAATGACTCGGCAAATCAAGTGATACTGATTTCGATATTGATTTCTTTTGTTGTTCATTCTTAAATTAGCAGCAGACATAAAAAGCCTCCATAAACATGATATCTATCTCATATTTATGGAGGTTTTTCTTAAATATGCCAATCAAAGCATTATTCATTCTTAATTGCTCGGAATCTCTTCGCCCTGCTTTACATAACTGCCTGGATTTCTCTTATATGTAACAGTCTGTCCCTTTTCTGGATACATCATGCCCAGCTCGTTGATTGCGTAATCGTAAATACGCTCATAATCAACTGACCCTTCAATTTCACTGCTTTTAGCGTTATTGTCCTCAACAAGAGAAGCATATGTTTTTTGCAGTGATGCAAGCTTTGTATTGCTTTGGTTTAACTTTGCCTGCTGACCTACGTAAAAAATACATGCAAATAAAAGCACAGCACACAAAACACCGACTACTGATGCCTCAGCAAAGGTCAGTGCATTTGCTCTTCTTCTGCGCTCTTCAAATTCCTTCTGTACTGCACGTTTGTGAATCTGTTTTTCCCAGCGTTTCTGACGCTCCTGCTGACGCTCAAGCTGTTCCTGCTGGTAGCGATCCAGATAAGGAACTGCCTTGCGCACGGTATTATCGCCGGACACTGCTGTATTAAATTGTCTTTTAAAACTTGGCCAGATTATATTGTCTTTTGGCTCCATGGCGTCCTCATCTCTTCCTGTATATTTCTCGTTCTCACAGTCGTTTCACCGCCATTTCAAGCCGCAGCCCCACGCCATGATCACAAAATTAGTCCATCTTATACGATAAATTATTGTACTCCATAAACGTGAGCTTGTCAATGAAAAGATTACGAAATCCATTCGCCTTCGGGCTTTTCTGTAAAATTAAGCACTAACCTTCCCGATAAACTCTCTTACGCGGGCATTTTCAGATGAAAACAGTTCATCTGGCGTTCCTTCTTCCACGATCACTCCCTGTTCCATAAAGACGATGTGATCGGAAACTTCTTTTGCAAACTGCATCTCATGTGTGACAATAATCATTGTCATATGATTTTGAGCTAACTGGCGGATGACTTTTAACACCTCTGCTGTCAGCTCTGGGTCTAGTGCAGAAGTTGGTTCATCAAAGAAAAGAATCTTTGGCTGCAATGCAAGTGCTCGTGCTATTGAAACTCGCTGCTGCTGACCGCCGGAAAGCTGGCATGGATAGGCATTTTCTTTATCAGAAAGCCCTAGCTGTGCAAGAAGCTTTTTGGCCCGCTCTTTTGCTTCATTTTTACTCACATGATTCACACATACAGGCGCATCGATGATGTTTTTCATAACAGAGTAATGCGGAAAAAGATTAAAGCTTTGGAAAACAAGACCGAAATAAGATCGAATCTGCTTAAGCTTATCCTTTGGCGCATAGACGCAGCGCTTTTGCCCTTTTTTATCATCCTGCTCCCACGCTGCCTTTTCGCCAAGATAAATCAGCTCTCCTGCATCCATCTTTTCAAGAAGCGTTGCACAGCGAAGCAATGTAGACTTTCCAGAACCAGACGGTCCTATAATGGAAACCACCTGACCTTCTCTCACTTTCAGAGAAATATCTTTTAAAACACCACTTTTGTCAAAGCTCTTTTTTACATGCTTCATCTCCAGAAGGACTGTGCCTTCCGCTTTATTATTTTGAACTGCCATATTTTTACCTACCTATAATACGAAAGCCGTTTTTCGATATACTCCATCACTGTTGCCACAATCAGGTTAAATACATAATAGAAAATACCTGCTGCCAAAAGCGGCATTACGCTTGTCTGTGCTGCACCAATTTGCTTGGCGACAGTGAACATCTCTGCAATTGAAATCGTAAATGCAAGCGATGTATCTTTAACAAGTGTAATAGTCTCATTTGTGATGGATGGAAGCACTCGCTTAATTACCTGCGGCAGAATAATGCGAATGAAAGTCTGCGCTTTGTTGTAACCAAGCACCTGTGCTGCCTCATACTGTCCATTTGGCATGGATTCTATACCAGAACGATAAATTTCTGCAAAATATGCTGCATAATTGATAACAAACGCGATTATAACTGCCGGAAAACGGTAGCCAGGTCCCATCTTCATACGAAACATATAATATGGTGCAAAATATACTACGATAATCTGCAGCATCAACGGTGTTCCTCTCATAACAGAGATGTAAAGCTTTGCAATCAGCTTTATTATTTTGCATCTGGACATGCGCCCAAATGCCACCAACATGCCAAGCGGCAGAGAAAATAAAAGCGTAAGCACAAATATTTGGACAGTCACAAGAAAGCCTTCCGCAAGCTGTGCTGTCATTGTCATTATATCCATAGTCGTTGCCTTTCCAGCTTATGTATTATTTTCCGAGGCAAACACTGTCTGTAAGTCCCCACTTTTCTGCAATCTCTGCAAAGGTTCCATCCTTTACCATTTCATCAAGTGTATCCTGAACTGTATCGCGAAGCTCTTCATTTCCTTTTTTGAAGCCAACTGCATACTGCTCTGATGCTAACTTGTTGTCATCACCTGCAAGCATTACATAAGCGCCCTCTTCTCTTTTATCAATCTGATACTGCGCAACACCGATATCAATAGCAACAGCCTCAACTGCTCCCTGCTCAAGATCCATAAATGCTGTATTATAATCAGCATACTCAATAAGCTGTGAGAATGAATCTCTAAGTGCAATATTGTCCTTATTTTCTTCGTCATTAAGTGCTGCCAGTGCGGAAGAATCCTTCTGAACGGCCACAACCTTTCCTGCTAAATCTGATTTATTTTCAATTCCTGAATCTGCTGCAACAACAAATACCTGACTGTTATCAATATATGGATCAGACCATGTGTAATCATCCTCACGGCTATTCATTGTGAATCCATTCCAGATACAATCAATTGCACCAGTGGACAGCTCCATATCCTTAGAATCCCAGTCAATTGGCTGCTTTACTAACTCCCAGCCCTGTCTGTCACAAACCTCTGACGCTAAATCAAGATCAAAACCAACATACTCTCCGCTCTCATCGCGATATCCATACGGCGGAAACTCTGCATCAAATCCAACTGTAAAGGTCTTCTTATCATCCGTTGATTCACTCTCTGCTTCATCTGATTTTGCCTTTTCTGTATCTGCTTCGTCTGCCTTAGAAGATTCTTCCTTAGTCTTTTCTTCTGTAGATACAGCCTCAGTATCCTTCTCTGTCTCTTTTTCTGTTGCTTTTTGAGTTTCCTTTGATGCCTCAGCAGTTGCCTTTGTCGTCTCCTTTGACTCACTCTTTGGGTTGGAACATCCTGTTACTGTCATTGCTGCCATTCCTACAGCAAGTGCTGCTGCCACGATTTTTCTCATAATAATAATCTCCTTTTCTTGGCCGCAGAACGCTGCAGCTGCTTTATTATGCTAACGTATTAGCACTGTGTTATAGTAGCATATAGAATTTGTTTTGTCAATCACCTGAAAGCCACCCGGGACAGTAAAAGAGCCACCGCCTGTCCAAAAAACCCCGGCAGCCAAACACTGCCGGGGTTTTAATTTAAGATATTCTCTCTTTAATTACCTTTAGTCTCGTGAACTCCTCACGCTCCTTCTCTTCAAGCGCATTGGTAATATTCTTTACAATTGCTTCGTAGGTCG
>ERZ780203.1148-NODE-1148-length-21239-cov-10.444345_pt1 | contig 21239 bp, 14 predicted proteins | sample MGYA00511168_ERZ780203 | MGnify/ENA primary metagenome ERZ780203 (study PRJEB29588, sample SAMEA2156577) | human gut metagenome | biome: human gut; feature: human-associated habitat; material: faeces | place: Denmark | collected 2008/2010 ...
TGCGGGAGAACGCCCAGCGACAGCAGGAGGAGCGTGTCCGACTGGCGGATGCCATGGCGGATATCTCCCACCAACTGCGGACGCCCCTGACGGCTATGCGCCTGACCCTGTCCCTGCTGGAGCAGGAGGAGCTGACGCCCCAGCGGCGTCTGGCGCTGATGCGGGAGCTGAAGAAGCTGACGGGCCGTATGGAGTGGCTGGTGGAGGCCCTGCTGAAAATGGCCCAGCTGGACGCCGGGACAGTGGTGTTCCACCCGCAGGACACCACGGCGGCGGAGCTGGTGCGCCGTGCGGCGGAGCCGCTGGAGGTCCCCATGGAGGTGCGGAGCATCCGCTTCACCGCTCAGGCGGGGGAGGAGCGGCTTACCTGCGACGTGCCGTGGAGCACGGAGGCACTGGGAAATATTCTGAAAAACTGCATGGAGCACGCCGCCTCATGGGTGCAGGTAACGGCACGGGAGACAGCCATTTTCACAGAGATCACGGTGCAGGATGATGGGCCGGGCTTCGACCCGGAGGAACTGCCCCGGCTTTTTCAGCGGTTTTACCGGGGCAAAAACGCCGGGGAGAACAACTTCGGCATCGGCCTGAGCCTCTCCCGTCAGGTGCTGGCCCAGCAGAACGGCACGGTGCAGGCGGAAAATGTCCTCACCGGCGGCGCACGGTTTATCCTGCGGTGGTATAAGGGCACGATATAGATGCCCTCATAAGCCCCATCAAGCCGGTGGGAAAAGTGCAGGATTAAAAGAAAATTTACCTTCTATTCATAAAAACCGCCGGGAAGTGTGAAATGACCTGCCGCCGCCGGTTGCATTTTGCCGAGGGTTGTAGTATAATTTCACAATATGTAAGTCCGCCCACCCGGGCGCAGACTGAAAAACAACGAAACGGATCAAACCGACTAAGGAGTGCGTATCGATATGCGAAATATACCCTTCAGCCCTCCGGATATCACGGAGCTGGAGATCCAAGAGGTGTGCGAGGCCCTGCGGTCCGGCTGGATCACCACCGGCCCCCGCACCAAGCAGCTGGAAAAGGAGCTGGCAGAGTACTGCCATGTGGCGAAGCTGGTGTGCCTGAACTCCGCTACGGCGGCGGAGGAGATGAACCTGCGGGTGCTGGGCATCGGTGAAGGCGACGAGGTGCTGGTGCCGGCGTACACCTATACCGCCACGGCGGCGGCGGCCATCCATGTGGGGGCCACGGTGAAGTTTATCGACAGCCGGAAGGACTCGCTGGAGATGGACTACGATCAGATGGAGCAGGCCATCACCGAAAGGACCAAGGCGGTGATCCCGGTGGATCTGGGGGGCATCCCCTGCGACTATGACCGCATCTATCAGGCGGTGGAGGGGAAAAAGGCACTGTTCTGCCCCAAGGGCGATGTGCAGGAGGCACTGGGCCGGGTGGCCGTGGTGGCCGACTGCGCCCATGGGCTGGGCGCCTCCCGTCACGGGGTGCCTACCGGCGCTCTGGCAGACTTCACCTCCTTCTCCTTCCACGCTGTGAAGAACTTCACCACCGCCGAGGGCGGTGCATCGGCGTGGCGCACGCTGCCGGGTCTTGACGACGAGGAGCTGTACCACCGCTATCAGCTGTTGAGCCTCCACGGCCAGTCCAAGGACGCTCTGGCCAAGACCAAGCTGGGGGCGTGGGAGTACGACATCGTGGGGCCGTGGTATAAGTGCAACATGACGGACATCATGGCCGCCATCGGCCTGAAGCAGCTGGAGCGCTATCCCGGCCTGCTGGAGCGGCGGCATCAGCTGATCCAGCGCTATGATGAAGCCCTGCACCCGCTGGGCATCCGGGCCCTGCCCCACTTTACCCCGGACTATACCAGCTCCGGCCACCTGTACCTGACGTGGACCCCCGGCATCGGGGAAAAGGAGCGCAATGAGATCATCCTGCGGATGGCGGAGCGGGGCGTGGCCTGCAACGTCCACTATAAGCCCCTGCCCATGATGACGGCCTACAAGGCCATGGGCTTCGATATCGCTGACTATCCCAATGCCTACCACCACTATGAAAACCTCATCACCCTGCCTCTGCACACCCGCCTCTCCGATGAGGATGCGGCCTATGTGACGGAGCAGTTTGCGGACGTCGTAAAGGAGTACCTCCGGTGATGCTGCGGAAGTGGGAGGAGCTGCCGCAGGAGATGCGGACGGAGGAGGTCCGCCCGTACTATGACCTGCTGCGAAAGAAGCAGGGGAGCCTGCTTTGCAAGCGGCTGTTCGATATTTTGGCATCGCTTTTGCTGCTGGTGCTGCTGAGCCCGGTGTTTCTGGTGCTGGCCATTGCCATCAAGCTGGACTCCCGCGGCCCGGTGTTTTACAGGCAGGTGCGGGTGACCCAGTACGGGCGTGAATTCCGCATTTTCAAGTTCCGCACCATGGTGCAGAACGCTGACCGCATCGGCAGTCAGGTGACGGTCAGCGGCGACAGCCGCATCACACGGGTGGGCAAGGTCATCCGCAGCTGCCGTCTGGACGAGGTCGGGCAGCTACTGAACGTGCTGGGTGGCTCCATGTCCTTTGTGGGGACACGGCCGGAGGTACCCAAGTACGTGGCCCGCTACACCCCGGAGATGATGGCCACCCTCCTGCTGCCGGCAGGAGTGACCTCCGAGGCCAGCATCCGTTACAAGGACGAGGCGGAGCTGCTGGACAAGGCGGAGGATGTGGACGAGACGTATGTGCAGCAGGTGCTGCCGGGGAAAATGGCATATAATCTGGCGAGCATCCGGCGCTTTGGCTTGGGTCAGGAGCTGCTGACCATGCTGCGGACGGTCAAAGCGGTGCTGTGACCCCTCCGGAGGACACAAAGGTTGCAATTCCGGTCCGCAGGGAGTATAATACTCCGTTGCGGCGATAGCCGGAGAACAAAACAAAGAGGACGCCGCCTGCCCCCAGCGGGCCGGGTGGCGGTGAGAGGTCAACTATGGAAGAAAAGAAAGAGGTCACGATACAGGAGATCCAGAGCAAGCTCCTGGAGATCCTGCTGTATTTTCAGAAGTTCTGTCAGGAGAACGGGCTGGGCTTCGTGCTGGCCGGCGGCACCTGTCTGGGTGCCGTGCGCCACAAGGGTTTCATCCCCTGGGACGACGACGTGGACGTGTTCATGCTGCGGGATGACTATGAAAAGCTCTGCCGTATCTGGGACGAAAAGGCGGACACAGAGCACTACTCCTGCGTCCGCTCCAACGATCGATTCAACATCCGTCACTCCGCCACGGAGATCAAGGACAACAACACCACCTTCATCAACCGCCACAGCGCAGATCTGGACATCCATCAGGGGCTGATGATCGACGTGATCCCGCTGGACGCCGTGCCCAAGTCCAAGTGGAAGCAGCTGTGGCAGATGGTGGACTCCATGATGTACTGCTGCTTCAATTTCCAGCGTCTGCCCGCCCACAAGGGCAAGGTCACCTACTACGCCGAGAAGCTGGCGCTGACGCTGGTGCCGTCCTTCAAGGCCCGGTACAAGCTGTGGAAGGGCGCCGAAAAGCGGCTGAGCCGCTACTCGCTGGCGGATGCGGAGTACGTCTCCTCCTTCGGCGAGGGCGCTACCATCATGCGCCAGAGGTTCCCCATCCGGTGGTTCCGCCACCCGGCGTATCTGGAGTTCGAGGGCCATCAGATGCCGGTGCCGGAGGACTATGACAAGTGGCTGACCATCTCCTACGGCGACTATATGCAGCTGCCTCCCCCGGAGGAGCGGGTCTACCGCCACGATGCGGTATTCATCGATCTGGAGCACAGCTACAAGCAGTATAAGGGCATCCACTACTGTGTGGATGAAAAGAAAGCGTGAGAGTCATGTCGAAGCTGAGAAATATGTTCTCCACCCGGAAGTGTATGCAGATCGCACCGGAGACGGAGATGATGCACGAGCTGACGCCGGAGGAGCTGAAGGCGCTGCAGGCGTGCTTTCTGGAGATCATCAAGGACATCGATCGGGTGTGTCAGGAGCACGGCCTGTGCTATATGGCCGCCGGCGGTACTGCCTTGGGCTCCGTGCGCCACAAGGGCTTTATCCCCTGGGACGACGATGTGGATATCCTCATGCCCCGTGAGGATCTGAACCGCTTCGTGGAGCTGTTCGAGGAGTGCATGGGGGACAAGTACGAGCTCACCACCCCCAATTCCGATAAGTACCAGCTGGAGAGCATGATCTCCGCCGTATACAAGAAAAACACCCTGAAAGCGGCGTTTCTGGACTATAACACGCCGTTTCCCAAGGGCGTTCACATCGATATCTTCGCCATTGAGTCCGTCCCCAGAAACCCCATTGTCCGGGGCATCAAGGGCGTAACGGCCATGGGCCTGCAATACATTGCGGTATCCACCCTGTTCTACCACTACCGCAGCCCGGAGAAGAAGAAGTTCTTCAGCCAGTCCTTCGCCGGAAAGTTCAACTATGGCTTGCGGTGTACGGTGGGCTTCCTGTTCTCCTTCCGCCCCTATAAGAAGTGGGGCGACCTGTTTGACCGCTTCGTGCGGTGCAAGAAGGACACGGGATTGTGGGCCGTCCCCACGGATATCGGCCACTATTTCGGACATATTATGCCCAAAGAGGTATATTATCCCCCCATCAAGGGGCCGTTTGAGGACTTTTCCATCAACCTGCCCCATGATCCGGACACCTATCTGAAAAATCAGTATGGCGATTACTGGGTCATCCCGCCGGAGGCCGACCGGGAGAAGCACTATTCCGTGGGTTTCTGTCTGGACTGCGCCGCCGAGGAACAGAAAAAGGACGGAGCACAGGACCAATGAGCACGCATCCCATTGACATCGTGATCCCATGGGTGGACGGGTCTGACCCGGTCTGGCAGGCGGATCACGCCAAATACCGGGCCTCCAAAAGCGCCGACAATCACCCCGCCCGCTACCGGGAGTGGGGGCTGTTTCGCTATTGGTTCCGAGGCATCGAGCAGAACGCCCCGTGGGTGCGAAAGGTACACCTGCTGACCTACGGACACCTGCCTGCATGGCTGGAGCCTGACCATCCCAAGCTGCATATCGTCAATCACCGGGACTTCATCCCGGAGGAGTATCTGCCTACCTTCAGCTCCCACGCCATCGAGCTGAATATGCACCGCATCCCGGATCTGGCGGAGCACTTCCTCTATTTCAACGACGACGTGTACCTGATGAAGCCCTCCCGACCGGAGGATTTCTTCCGGGACGGCCTGCCCTGTGACACGGCGGTGATGGGCGTCATCAAAAACAACGACACCGCCAACTTCATGCCCTATATCATGCTGAATATGATGGCGCTGGTGAACATGAGCTTCGATAAGCGCAGTGTCATCCGGCAGAATTTCGGCAAGTGGTTCTATCCCGGCTACGGGAAGGGCCTGCTGTATAACCTGTACCTCCTCCCATGGGGGGACTTCACAGGCTTCCGCAATTACCACTCCTGCGTCTCCTTCTGCAAGAGCACGCTGGAGGAGGTGTGGGACAGGTTCCCGGAGGTGCTGGACGCCACCTGCCGCCACAAATTCCGGGACCGGGCGGACGTGAACCAGTATCTGTTCCGGTACTGGCAGCTGGCCAGCGGCCGGTTTGCCCCCAAAAAGCCCGACAGCACCTATCTTACCATCGGCAAGCAGAGCGAGTCGGAGGTGGAGCGGCTGCTGCGGGGCGGGAAGTACCGGGTGGTCTGCGTCAACGACGACCCCATGGACTTCGATTTCGATACGGAGCGGCAGCAGCTGGTGGATATCTTCCAGCGGGCCTTCCCCAGGCCCTCCGCCTTTGAGCGGTCATGAGCCGCTCCCGAAACTGAGAGAACGGACGGATGCTATGAAAAAGCTCTCACGAGCCAAAAATACCATGCGGAATACCCTTTGGGGCGCCATCTACCGGGTGGCCACCCTCATCGGGCCGTTTGCCATCAAGACCATCATCATCAAGGAGCTGGGACAGGAGTATAACGGCCTGTCCACCCTGTTCACCTCCGTGCTGACGGTGCTGAATCTGGCCAATCTGGGCTTTAACAGCTCCTTGGTGTTCACCATGTACAAGGCCATTGCCGAGGATGACAAGCCGGCCCTGTGCGCCATGCTGAAATTCTACCGGAAGGTCTACCGCATCGTGGGTTTGGTGATCCTGGGCATGGGTCTGGCGGTGATGCCGTTTTTGCCATGGCTGGTGAAAAACGAGTGTCCGCCGGATGTGAACCTGTACGTCCTCTTCGCCATCTATCTGTCGGAGAGCGTGCTGGATTACCTGATGTTCGCCTATAACAACGCCACGTTTACCGCCTTTCAGCGCAACGACGTGACGCTGAAGATCTCCACCGTGCGCTATGTGGTGCAGTATACCCTGCAGGCGGCGGTGCTGCTGATCTTCTCCAATTACTATGCCTATATCATCCTGCTGCCGCTGATGGTGATCCCCAACAACGTGGCGGTGTATCTGGCGGCCCGGAAGCACTACCCGGACATCGTGTGTCAGGGTGAGCTGGACCCGGTGACCAAAAAGGATATCTATAAGCGGGTGGGGACGCTGTTCGGCCATAAGCTGGGCAACACCTTTCTGGTGAGCATCGACAGCATCATCATCTCCTCCTTTCTGGGACTGACGGCGCTGTCGCTGTATAGCAACTATTACTATATCCTCACCGCCGTCAATGGCCTGGTGGAGATCGTCACCAACGGCAGCCTCTCCGGCATCGGCAATAAGCTGCTGACGGACTCCCGTGAGGACAACTACCGATTCTTCAAAACCATGACCTATGGCTGGGTGGCGCTGGTGGGCGGCGCAGCGGCGTGTATGCTGTGCTTTTACCAGCCCTTCATCGCCGCCGTGTGGCTTGGCCCGGAGTATCTGCTGGATGAGCGGCTGATGATGCTCATCGTGCTGTACTTCTTCTCGTGGATGTTCCGCATCATGCAGCTGACCTACCGGGATGCAGCGGGCCTGTGGACGGAGGATTGGCTCAAGCCCTATGTGGGCATGGCCGTGAATCTGGTGGGCAGCATCTGGATGGTGAAGGCCACCGGCAGCATCGCCGGCGTGCTGGTTCCCACCATTCTGGTGTTCTTCTTCATCTATACCCCGTGGGAAGCGTGGGTGGTGGTGAAATACCAGTTCTACCGCAGCTGGAACGAATACATGGGAAAGCTGCTGGGCTATGTGCTGCTGGCCTTTGCCGCCTGCGCCGCCTGCTACGGTGCGTGCCGGTGGCTGTCGCCGGACAATACCATCCTGTCACTGCTGCTGAGGTGCGTCATCGTGGGCGTTATCTACCCCGGCATCTGGCTGGGCGTCACCGGACGCACGGCGGAGTGGAAGCAGCTGTGGGGCATTCTGCTGCGCTTTTTGCCCAAGGGGAAAAGGCCGCATAAGCCGGTGGCATAATCTATACAAAGTAGGAGTTATACCATATGCAAAAGAGAGAACTGCGGCGTGCGGTATTCGGGGATGAGAGCTGTATCGGACGGCTTCCGTGGCTGAACACGGCGGTGCTGGTGTATGTGGGCGTGACGGTGGTGAGCTTTGTGCTGCTGCAGATCGCCCCGGTGCTGACGTGGATGGCCAAAACCCCGCTGTACCACATTTCCACCTATTTGGGACTGATAGGCGCTGTGCTGATGGCGCTGGATCTGTTCACCAACCGGGGCCTCTGGCGAGGTATCTGGTGCTGGCTGCTGTATGGCGTGGCCTTTATGGATGTCATCGCCTCCCTGCGTACCATGCGCTACGGCGTGAAGGACAACCTTTTTGACCTGTGCTGGGTGGTGATCCAGTTTGCGCTGGTGTACAGTCTGGCCCAGCGGGTAGGCAAGGAACGGATGCGCCGGTTCCTGCGGAACCTGTTCTATGTGGTGCTGGTCATCTGGGGCATTGCCTGCTGCGTGGGCCTGTATCAATATCTGTTCCGCATCGGCTATACATATGTCGCCAATCCCAATACCACCAGCCCGGAGCTGACACGGCAGGGCTATTATCAGAGCCGCCTGTTCGGCCTGTTCATGGGTCTGGACTATGCGGCATATACCAGTATGTTCCTGTTTGTCGGCTGTATGCAGGGGGTCGTGACCCGTGGGAAACACTGGGCGGCCCGTGCGGCACTGGCCGTGGCGGCGCTGGTGCTGGTCACGCACGTGCTCCTCAGCGTGTCCCGCAGCGCCCTGATCGCCCTGATTCTGTATGCCTTCTGCTTCACGGTGCTGCTGGTGCGTAACCGCTGCGGCAGTATGAAGCAGCTGAAACGGCTGGGTGTCAGCGTGTTGGCCGGTGTGTGCGCCGTGGTGGTGTGCTGGGGCTGTACGGAGGGTATCCGGGCTGGTATGCAGCATATGGCCGTGGGTAGCGTCATCGAGGAGCCGGATGCCATCGAGCGGTCACAGGAGGGCGATGTCTCCAACAACCGCTTCGAGATCTGGAGGGACTATATATCCCTTGCCGGTGAGATCGGCCCTGCGGGACTGTCCCTGTCCAACTACAACGACTATATCGGCGACCGGCATCCGGAGATGTATATCGTGCGCTACTTTACCGATCAGTTCAAGGATACGGTGAAAACGGATCTGGTCTACGAGTCCCATAACAACTATCTGTTTGTGTTTATCAGCACAGGCTTTGTGGGAGCAGGACTGTTCCTGTGCTTCCTGGTGCTGGCGCTGGTGCGGGTGATTCGCTATATCCTGCGGCATCCGCAGCTGTCCCTGTGGACGATCACGACACTGGCGGTGGTGGCCTTCGGACTGGTGGAGGCGCTGTTCATGAACAGCGTATTCCTGAAGATCAATGATGTGTCCTTTATTTTCTGGCTGGCGCTGGGTGCGCTGATGCTGGAAACGGAAGATAAGGTGCCTGCGGCAGAGCGTACTCTGTGACAGGTACCGGTGAAAGGAGAATATAGTTTTATGGACATCAAAAAGGATCATATCAACTTTGCGGTGGGTCCGGTTCAGATCTCGGAGGAGATCTCCCGGATCGGTGCAGACCCCGTGCCCTACTTCCGCACGCCGGACTTCTCCGCCCTGATGAAGGAGAACGAGGCGCTGCTCAAGGAGTTCATGGATGCCCCGGAGGATGCCAGAGCGGTATTCCTCACCGGCTCCGGCACGGCCTCCATGGATGCCGTCACGCAGAACGTGTTCACCAAGGACGACCGGCTGCTGGTGGTGGCCGGCGGCAGCTTCGGTCACCGCTTCTGCGAGATCTGCGAGGTCTACGGCATCCCCCATACGGCCATCGAGCTGCAGCAGGGCCATGCCCTGACCCCCGCCGATTTGGCCCCCTATGCCGGACAGGGCTACACGGGCTTTCTGGTGAATATGCACGAGACGTCCACCGGTGTTTTGTACGATATGGACATGATCTCCGCCTTTTGCCGTGAAAACGGTCTGGTGCTGGTGGTGGATGCCATCAGCGCATTTCTGGCCGACGACGTCAGCATGAAGCGCTGGGGCGCCGACGTGGTGTTCACCGGCTCTCAGAAGGCGCTGGCCGTGCCTCCCGGCATCTCCATGATGGTGCTCAGCAGCCGGGCTGTGGAGCGTATCTACGCCAACCGCCCCGCCTGCTACTATCTGGACCTGAAGGCCGCCCTGAAAAACGGGGAGCGGGGCCAGACACCCTTCACTCCGGCGGTGGGCATCCTTATCCAGATCAATGCCCGCCTGAATCAGATCAAACGGGACGGCTTTGCAAACGTACAGGCTCAGATCCGTGCCATTGCCAAGGATTTCCGCTCCCGCATCGGGAAGTATCCCTTCCACATCGTGTCCGATTCCCTGTCCTATGCGGTGACGCCGCTGTCTCCCAACAATCCGGAGGTGTCCGCCCACCAGCTGTTCCTGACCCTGAAGGACGAGTACGGCATTATCATCTGCCCCAACGGCGGCGAGCTGGCGGATAAGGTGTTCCGGGTGGGCCACATCGGCCACCTGACCGTGGAGGATAACGACGCACTGTTCCGGGCCTTTGATGACCTCATGGCCCGTGGGATTCTGAAGGCTTGATCGATATATTACAAGGAGGAAGAAACATGAAAGTTCTGTTGCTTGCGGCGGGTCGAGGCCCCCGCATCAGCCGGTATCTGGCCGGCAACCCCAAGTGTACCGTGGACATCGGCGGTCAGAAGCTGATCCAGTACACCATCGAGCTGTTCCACAAGAAGGGCATCACCGACATTGCCATGGTGCTGGGCTACCGGGCGGAGGTCATTCAGGAGACGCTGAAGGACTACGAGGGTATCCGCTACTTCTATAACCCCTTCTTCGACGTCACCAACAGCATCGCCTCGGCGTGGTTCGCTAAGGACTTCCTGTCCCAGTACGATGACACCCTCATCATGAACGCCGACGTGTATCTGGAGGAGACACTGCTGGACCGCATTCTGGAGTGCCATAAGTCCCCGGTGATGTTTGCCGACGGCACCCGCAAGGAGGAGGCCGACTACAAGTATAAGTACGAGAACGGCCTGCTGGTGAAGTACGGCAAGGAGCTCACCGGCAGCGATATCACCGGCGAGTACATCGGCATCGGCCGCTTCAGCAAGGATTTCATGCCGGAGTTCATGGAGAAGCTGGACGGCATGATCCGCACCCAGCAGCACAGCGTCTGGTGGGAGAATATCCTCTATGAAATGGTGGGCAAGCGCCCGGTATACGTGGAGGAGATGGACGGCCTGTTCTGGGCCGAGGTGGACTATGTGGAGGATTATGAGCGCATCCTTCGCTTCCGCGGCTATAAGGCAGACTTCTCCCTGAACGTGGAGAAGATCTGAGGAAGGACAGGCGGCCCGGCGTCAGCCGGAGCCGCCGGAAGGAAGAACGGATGAAACAAGAAAACGGCAAAAGAGCCATGACCGCCGGACTGCGGCGGACGATGGTGATCTTCGTGCTGGATATGCTGTGCATCGCCGGATCCTTTTTCCTGGCGCTGTGGATGCGGTTTGAGTTCCGTCTGGGGGCCATCCCTCAGATGTACCTCAACGAGTATTTGAAGATCATCGGGCCGTGGATCGTCATCTGTCTGGTGGTGTTCCAGCTATTCCGGCTGTATAACAGCATCTGGAGCTTTGTCAGCATCGACGAGCTGTTCCGCATCATTCTGGCCTATGGCGTGCTGCTGGCAGCCGGACTGGCCTATGTGCTGATCCTGAAGATCGATATGCCCCGCTCCTTCTACTTTGCGGGCTTTATCATGAGCTTCATGTCCACCACGGCGCTGCGGTTCTCCTACCGATTCATGCGCCAGCTGATGGCGGGGATCAGCACGGAGAAGAGCGAGCGGGACCGCATTCTGATGATCGGCGCCGGCGAGGCCGGACGCCAGCTGATCCGGGAGATCAATTCCAACCCCCGGCTGGGCAGCCGGGTGGTGTGCATCATCGACGACAACCCCAGCAAGCGCCGCCGGTATCTGGACGGTGTGGAGATCGCCGGCGGGCGGCAGGAGATCCCCGATGCGGTGAAGAAGTATCAGGTCAATAAGATCATCTTCGCCATCCCCACCTGCGACGGACAGGATCGCAAGGAGATTCTGGACATCTGCAGCAAGACCGGCTGCCGGGTGCAGGCGGTGCCGGGGATGTTCCAGCTGGTCAACGGCGAGGTCAGTGTCAGCAAGCTCCGGGACGTGGAGCTGCAGGATCTGCTGGGCCGTGACCCTATTCAGGTGAATCTGGAGGAGATCTGCCGGTATATCTCCGGCAAGGTGGTGATGGTCACCGGCGGCGGCGGTTCCATCGGCAGCGAGCTGTGCCGCCAGATCGCCAAAAGCAACCCCGAACAGCTGATTATCTTCGATATTTATGAGAACAACGCCTACGATATCCAGATGGAGCTGTGCCGCACCCATCCGGAGCTGAATCTGGAGGTGCTCATCGGCTCCGTGCGGGACATGGGCCGTCTGGACGATGTCATGGCCAAGTACCGGCCGGAGCTGGTGTTCCACGCCGCCGCCCACAAGCACGTCCCCCTGATGGAGGACAGCCCCAACGAGGCCATCAAGAACAACGTGTTCGGCACCTATAAAATGGCCATGGCCTCGGTGAAGTACGGCGTGAAGAAGTTCGTGCTGATCTCCACGGATAAGGCGGTGAACCCCACCAACATCATGGGCGCCTCTAAGCGCCTGTGCGAGATGGTGGTGCAGATGATGAACCGCCGCAGCCCCAATACAGACTTCGTGGCGGTGCGCTTCGGCAACGTGCTGGGCAGCAACGGCAGCGTTATCCCCCTGTTCAAAAAGCAGATCGCTGAGGGCGGCCCGGTAACGGTGACGCACCCGGAGATCACCCGCTTCTTTATGACCATCCCCGAAGCGGTGTCGCTGGTGCTGCAGGCGGGATACTACGCCAAGGGCGGCGAGATATTCATTCTGGATATGGGCCAGCCGGTGAAGATCGACACCATGGCCCGCAACCTTATCCGCCTGTCCGGTCATGAGCCGGATGTGGATATCAAGGTAGTCTACACGGGCCTGCGCCCCGGCGAGAAGCTGTATGAGGAGATCCTCATGGCGGAGGAGGGCCTGCAGGAGACCTCCAACAAGCTGATCCACATCGGAAAGCCCATCGTCATGGACGACGAGGAGTTCTGCCACCAGTTGGATCGGCTGGAGAAGGCCTGTCAGGAGGAGACGGAGGACATGAAGGACATCGTGGCCTCGGTGGTCCCCACCTATCGCCGCAAGAAATAATTCTGCAAGGACAAAAGCCTTTCAAGGACAACGGTAAGAACAAGAGCAGCCCCGACGGAATTTTCCGCCGGGGCTGCTCTTTCACTGTCGGGCGACTGCTCTGTAAGGCTGCTCTGAGAGACTGCCCTTCCGCCGGGACGGTTTTGTGACGTTTTTGTAATGAAACCTGTCACCGAAACGTCATCTTCGTGTGGTATACTGGACAACAGAAAGTCAAGGAGGGACACGACTATGGAACTGATGCAGATCCAGCATCTCAGTAAGGTATACGGACAGGGTGAAAATCAGGTGCGGGCGGTGGACGACATTTCCTTCACCGTGGAGAAGGGGGAGTTCTTGGCCATCATCGGCCCCTCCGGCTCCGGTAAATCCACTCTGCTGCACATTTTGGGCGGTGTTGACCGCCCCACCTCCGGCAAGGTCTTTGTGGATGGGCAGGATGTCTACGCCCAGAACGAGGATCAGCTGGCCATTTTCCGCCGCCGGCAGGTGGGGCTCATTTACCAGTTTTATAACCTGATCCCCGTGCTGAACGTGGTGGAGAACATGACCCTGCCGGTGCTGATGGACGGGCGACAGGTGAATCAGGAGCGGCTGGAGGAGCTGCTGGACGTGCTGGGTCTGCGGGGTCGGGAGAAGTACCTGCCCAATCAGCTCTCCGGCGGCCAGCAGCAGCGGGTGTCCATCGGTCGGGCGCTGATGAACGCCCCGGCGGTGGTGCTGGCGGATGAGCCCACCGGCAATCTCGACAGCAAGAACAGCCAGGAGATCGTGGAGCTGCTGAAGATGTCCAACAAGAAGTACGGCCAGACGCTGGTCATCATCACCCACGACGAGAACATCGCCCTGCAGGCCCACCGGGTCATTGCCATCGAGGATGGCCGCATCACACGGGATGAGCGCATCCGGGAGGTGCTGGAATGAACGTCTTTCACCGCTACACCCGGCAGGCTCTGCGGAAAAACCGCTCCCGGACGTGGGTGACCATCGTGGGCATCATCCTGTCGGTGGCCCTGTTCACCGCCGTGACGGAGGGTGCTTACAGCGGCGTGCAGTATCTCGTGGGGGCCGCCGAGTACACCGTAGGCCGGTTCCACGGCTGCTACCAGAACCTCACGGAGCAGCAGGCAACGCAGCTGAGCCGGGATGAAAAGGAGATCACGGAGCAGTCTGCGTGGCAGCTGGTGGGCTGGGGGCAGGTAGGGGCGGACAATGCTTATAAGCCCTATCTGCGGATCATGTCCATGGATCCCGACCTGCCGGACCTTCTATCCATCCGACTGACCCAAGGCCGCCTGCCGGAGAAGGCCGGGGAGATCCTTCTGCCGGAGCATCTGTGGTCCAATGGCAGCGTCCGCCATGCGCTGGGGGACACCATGGAGCTGGAGCTGGGCCACCGGACGCTGGGTGGGGAGGAGCTGACGGCCGATGACCCCTATACGCAGGGGGAGACGCTGACAGATACCACGCCCCACACCTACACTGTGGTGGGCTTTTACCAGCGGCTGGATATGACGACTGAGCCCTTCTCCTGCCCCGGCTATACTGCCCTGACCTGTCAGGAGCAGGGCTATCAGACGGATGAATTTTTCCGGGTGGCCCATCCCAGCCGCTTTTACAGCTATATGGAGGGAAACAACGAGAAATATCCGGGGTTGGGGTGGTTTTCCAATTCCGACCTGCTGAATTACTACGGCGCCACCACCTTCTTCTCCGTGAACCGGATGATCTACAGCTTTGCGGTGATCCTGCTGCTGATGATCTCCTTCGGCTCGGTGTCGCTGATCTATAACTCCTTCTCCATCTCCGTGGCGGAGCGGACCCGGCAGTTCGGTATCCTGAAATCCATCGGCGCCACCCGCAAGCAGATTCGGGACAGTGTCCTCTATGAGGCACTGGTGCTGTGCGCCGTGGGGATCCCACTGGGTCTGCTGGTGGGCTGTCTGGGCATCGGCATCACTCTGTACTGTCTGCGGGACAGCTTCGGATTCCTGATGGGGGCGAGCGGCAACGCCCTGCAAATGCACTTTGTGCTCAACGGCTGGGCGCTGCTGGCGGCGGCGGGCATCGGCCTTGTGACGGCTATCATCTCGGCGTGGATCCCCGCCAAGCGTGCCGTGCGGGTGTCGCCGGTGGAGGCCATCCGCCAGACCAAGGACGTGAAGCTCCGGGGTCGGGAGGTCAGGACCTCCCGCCTGACGGAAAAGCTCTTCGGCTTCTCCGGAATGTTGGCCGCCAAGAACTTCAAGCGTAACCGCAAGCGCTATCGCTCCACGGTGGTGGGCCTGTTCCTCAGCGTGACACTGTTCATCTCCGCCTCCTCCTTCTGCGCCTATCTGACGGATGCCGTAGACCAACTGGGGGGCGACAGCACACTGGGCGTGCAGCTGTATTACAGCGAGGCCCTGCCGGAGGGCGTGACGCCGGAGCAGCGGCTGGGACAGCTGGCCGCCGCCGACGGCGTGGAATCGGGCTTCTACACCGCCGACAGCTACGCCAGCCTGCACTTTGCCAAGGAGGACATGGATCCAGACTACTGGAAGGACACCGGCCTGGAGGGAGACCGCAGCGCCGCCATGTACTTCCTCCGGGATGAGGATTTCCGGCAGCTGCTGCGGGACAACGGCCTGCCGGAGGAGGAGTACTTCCGTCCCGATGCACCTCAGGCGGTGGCGTGGGATATGCTGGACATCTGGCGCAGCACCGAGGGCAGTAAGTACAATAAGCTGTACCATTACCACCTGCTGAACGGCAGCAGCCTGCCCATCACCGGAACGGAGAGCAGCTATCAGCCCATGGATGGCTGGTTTACCGAGGGAGACCGCATCACACGGGACGGTACGGAATATGTGCTGTACTATCCGGAGGACTATATAGACGATTACTATATCGCCCGCAGCGAGGGGGAGACCCCGGACGAGAGCCGGGCACAGGCGGTGCCGGCATCGGAGGCCGTCCTGACCCGGAGCTATACCGTGGGCGCTATTTTAAAGGAGGCTCCCGATTTCCTGGGTACCGGCGACCTGTATCTGCTGTACCCGTACAGTATGTATGAGGCCGTCACCGGGCAGGCCCCTGCCGCCGACGCCTTCTGGTTCAGGAGCAGCGACCACGCCGCCTCCTACGAGAGCATGGGGCAGATCCTGATGGAGCTGGGCAACAGCCGCTCCGACCTGCAGGATCTGGCCGCCAACGGCGAGAACCAGCGGGCCATGGTGACGGTGGTGAACGTGTTTTCCTACGGCTTCATCATCCTCATCTCCCTGATCTCCATGACCAATGTGTTTAACACCATCTCTACCTCCATCGCTCTGCGCCGCCGGGAGTTCGCCATGCTGCGGTCCGTGGGACTGACCCAGCGGGGCTTTGCCCGGATGATGGACTACGAGTGCATCATCTACGGCGCACGGGCGCTGCTGTGGGGCCTGCCGGCATCGGTGCTGGTGACCTATGGCATCTATCGCAGCGTGGCCCAGAGCATCGCCGCCCGGTTTTACATCCCGTGGTACAGCGTGGCCATCGCCGTGGGCAGCGTGTTCGTGGTGGTGTTCGCCACCATGCTCTACGCCACCCGGAAGATCCGCAGCGAAAACCCCATCGAGGCGCTGAAGCAGGAGAACCTGTAAGCCCCGTCTCGCAAGCCGAAGAAACAGCAGCCCCGGCAGAACTGCCGGGGCTGCTGTGCTTCTGAGACACTCGTGATCACCGCCTGCGCCCTGCGGCGAAGATGGGGATTGACAGGCGGCGGCCGGGAGGCTATCATGAGGACAGAAAGAAAAGGAGGGCCGCCATGTCACAGGTCACCAAGCGGGCGCTGGAGGCGTCGCTGAAGCATCTGCTGCTGCAAAAGCCGCTGAACAAGATCACCATCAATGATATTGCGGAGGACTGCGGCATCAACCGCATGACCTTTTACTACCATTTCAAGGATATCTACGATCTGGTGGAGTGGAGCTGTCAGGAGGATGCCAGCCGGGCGTTGGCGGGGAAAAAGACCTACGAGACGTGGCAGCAGGGACTTTTGCAGATCTTTCAGGCGGTGCTGGACAACAAGCCCTTCATCCTGAACGTCTATCGCTCCGTCAGCCGGGAGCAGGTGGAGAACTACCTCTACCGGGTCACCTACGACTTGCTGGAGGGCGTGGTGGAGGAGAAAGCTCAGGGGATGTCCGTGCGGCAGGAGGACAAGGAGCTCATCGCCACCCTCTATAAGTACCTGTTCGTGGGACTGATGCTGGACTGGATCAAGGGGGACATGAAGGGCGACCCACAGGTCATGGTGCAGAAGCTGGAGCTGGTGATCCACGGCAGCGTGGCAGCGGCCCTGAATCGGATGCGGACGGACAAGCCTGCATCAAGCGGGGCAGAATGATAAAAAACTGAACATCTCCCATCCCGGTGATAAAAAACTTATCACCGGGATTTTTCTGTTTATTGAACAAATTGCGCCCAAGGTGTATGTTTTCATCATCAGAGGAAAACATACCAGCGAGACGCCGCCGACCTCCCGTGTGCGTGCTGAGAAGGGGACGGGACGGCGCAGCGGTCAACAGAAAGGAGCGCATTTTTATGTATTATTCCAGCGGTAACTATGAGGCCTTTGCCCGTCCCAAGAAGCCGGAGGGCGTGGACAACAAATCCGCCTACATCGTGGGCAGCGGTCTGGCGGCGCTGACTGCCGCCTGCTATCTGGTGCGTGACGGCCAGATGAAGGGCGAGCGGGTCCACATTCTGGAGAAGGGTCCCACTGCCGGCGGCGCCTGCGACGGCTGGAAGTTCGAGAACATCGGCTACGTCATGCGGGGCGGCCGTGAGATGGACAACCACTTCGAGGTCATGTGGGATCTGTTCCACTCCATCCCCTCCATTGAGACGGAGGGCGTCAGCGTGCTGGACGAGTACTACTGGCTCAACAAGGCCGACCCCAACTATTCCCTGTGCCGGGCCACGGTGAACCGTGGCGAGGACGCCCATACCGACGGTAAGTTCGATATCTCCGACAAGGGCGCCATGGAGATCATGAAGCTGTTCTTCACCCCCAACGAGGAGCTGCAGGACAAGCGCATCAGCGACTTCTTCGATGACGAGGTGTTCGGCAGCAACTTCTGGCTGTACTGGCGCACCATGTTCGCCTTCGAGAACTGGCACAGTGCTCTGGAGATGAAGCTCTATATCCAGCGCTATATCCATCACATCGGCGGCCTGCCCGACTTCACCGCCCTGCGCTTTACCAAATACAACCAGTATGAGTCCATGATCCTGCCCATGGTGAAGTATCTGGAGGGCTTCGGCGTCCAGTTCCACTTCGGTGTGCAGGTGACCAACGTGGAGTTTGACTGCACCGCCCATCGGAAGGTGGCCAAGCGCATCGACGTCCTCCGGGACGGCAAAAGCGAGGCCATCGACCTGACGGAGAACGATCTGGTGTTCATCACCAACGGCGGCTGCGTAGAGAACTCCTCCATGGGCAGCCAGAACACACCCGCCCCCTACAACACCGAGATCAAGGAGGGCGGCGGCTGGGATATGTGGCGTAAGATCGCCGCTCAGGACCCCTCCTTCGGCCATCCGGACAAGTTCTGCTATGATCCGGAGCAGACCAACTGGATGAGCGCCACGGTGGAGACGCTGGATCAGCGCATCATCCCCTATATCAAGAACATCTGCAAGCGGGATCCCTTCACCGGCAAGGTGGTCACCGGCGGTATCGTCACCGTGAAGGACTCCAGCTGGCTCATGAGCTGGACCATCAACCGCCAGCCTCAGTTCCGCCAGCAGCCCAAGGATCATTGTCTGGTGTGGGTGTATGCCCTGTTCACCGACAAGCCCGGCGACTATGTGAAAAAGCCCATGCGGGAGTGTACCGGCAAGGAGATCTGCATGGAGTGGCTGTATCACATCGGCGTGCCGGAGAGCGAGATCGAGGACATGGCCGCCAATAGCGCCAACACCGTCCCTGTGATGATGCCCTATATCGACGCCTTCTTCATGCCCCGTGCCTACGGCGATCGGCCCAAGGTCGTACCCGACGGCGCTGTGAACTTCGCCTTCCTGGGCCAGTTTGCCGAGACACCACGGGACACCATCTTCACCACGGAGTACTCCATGCGGACCGGTATGGAGGCCGTGTATACCCTGCTGAACGTGGATCGTGGCGTGCCGGAGGTCTGGGGCAGCGTATATGATGTCCGGGATCTGCTGGATGCCACCGTGAAGCTGCGGGACGGCAAGAAACCCATCGATATGGAGCTGAATCTGGTGGAAAAGATGGCCCTGAAGAAGGTCCTCAGCAAGATCCACGGCACCGATATCGAGAAGCTGCTGAAGGAGTATCAGGTCATCTGAGGCCCGTTGGGTCGGCTGCTGCGGCAGTCGATGACCTTCTGAAAACAGAAAAAGGAGAGGCCATGTCACAGCCCTATAAGGCGGTAATTTCAAAATACGGAAAGTGACATTCGCAAAGGCAAGCAATAAGACTCTGGCTCACAAGGTCGGAGCCTTATTGTTTTCTGCCTGTCATATATCGCATCTTTGTGCCTCGGCAGCTTTCTGCGTATCATGAAAGCGCCAGGAGGTGTCGGACAATGAGAGAACAGAACTATCACATTCCATGAACGTACCTTCCCTCCTGTGACTTGGCAGGCAGGGGAATTTGACCATCGGGTAAAAGGCTTGGTTAGAATGGGCGAACCGATATCCCTTGGAAAAGCCACATCGCTGCAGCCTTCCCCTGTTAAAACAGCTCCCGGCAGGCCCCGTGGACCAGCAGGGAGAGGACCTGCGGATACAGCTGACCGATCTGATCCTGGTGGGAGACCGTCAGGATCAGGCCCCGGACGGCGGCCAGAGCGGTGCCGCCACGGGGACACAGGCCGCTCCCCTCCAGCAGCGCCCGGATGTGTCCCTCATCGTCATGGCAGTGGGTGGAGAGGATGTCCTGCGGCAGACGGCGCAGCAGGGACTCGGCGTCGTTTTCCATGAACACCAGCGCCCGTGTCTCCGACAGCCAGCGGCAGGCCGCCAGAATGGCCGCCCCACGCTCTGCCGGGGGCAGGGCGGCGTTCCCCTGTAAGGAGTGCTGAGCCACGGCGAAGCCCTCGGTGTGGATATCCTCCGGCACCACGAAAAAGAGAAACTCCTTGGAGTCAAAGAATTTGTAGGCGGTAAAAATAACGGATCCCCATTTTATTTTCGGCATAGAACGGCCCTCCTGCGTTCATGGGAGCTGCTCTCAGATCCCGAAGCGCAAAAAAGAAATGCCCCTCCGCCGTCCGACATGGGCAGAGTGACATTTATGATCTCACGATATGGGCAGAGTGACATTTATGATCTCACATTCTCTATGGGATACCCGGTCAGATCCGCCGGATATATGTTCCGTTATAACCGAAGGATGATCCGTCTGGCAAGTGGTTTTTCCGGAGGTTTTTTCGGTTGAGAGGAGGAAGATTTCAACTTGACGCAGGGCAACTTTTGTATTATGGTGTACTTACCATCCATGAACAAGGGCAAACACGGTTTTGCCGGGCAGAAATCCGCCCATACTGCGTCGATCCCCTTGACCATACGGAAAGTATGCTCTGCAGGTCTTTCCCTTTCTGGTTGCATTTCTGCTCCGGCAAAACTGCAAGGCACCTGCCAACGATGGATCTTCGAGTGATTTTTGTTTTTTGAGATGCAGACGGCACCCGCCAAGACGAAAAGGACAAAAAGCGCCGGAAAGACACGCTGCCAGGCGTGATTGCCCTCGTCCATCGATGGTACCGGACGTGGTACCAAAAATGGACATTGACAGGACAAAATTCCTGTCAGCGATTGGTGAGAAAAGTGTCCGGTTCGTGTCAGAAATCGGCCAGATCGGGGGAGACCTTATTGTGACCGTTTCACCGCACCTGCTGCCAAGAGCATTTCGGCAGCAGAGGACATTTCGGCAGCAGAGAACATTTCAGCAGCAGAGGACATTTCAGCAGTGAAGGATATTTTTAGTAAGGAGGATTTTCCATGCCTACCATCAAAACCGGCATCCGCTTCTCCAAAAAGCAGCCGCTGAGCGAGCAGGAGCTGCGGCAGCTTCACGCCTACTGGCGTGCCGCCAACTATCTGACGGCCTGCCAGCTGTATCTGATGGATAACCCCCTTCTGGAGCGCCCGCTGGTCAAAAGCGACCTCAAGCAGACCATCGTGGGACACTGGGGGACCTGCCCCGGCCAGAACTTCATCTATACCCATCTGGATCGGGTCATCAAGCGCAACGATCTGGATATGATCTATCTCTCCGGTCCCGGCCACGGCGGCAACGCCATGGTGGCGCAGGACTGGCTGGACGGCAGCTATACCGAGGTCTATCCCAACATCACCCGAGACAAGGAGGGGATGCAGAAGCTCTTCAAGCGTTTCTCCTTCCCCGGCGGCATCCCCAGCCATGTGGCGCCGGAGACCCCCGGCTCCATCCATGAGGGCGGCGAGCTGGGCTACTCGTTGGCCCACGCCTTCGGCGCCGTGGCGGATAACCCCGATCTGATCGCTGCCTGTGTGGTGGGCGACGGCGAGGCGGAGACCGGCCCG
>ERZ780203.1165-NODE-1165-length-20872-cov-31.488687_pt1 | contig 20872 bp, 18 predicted proteins | sample MGYA00511168_ERZ780203 | MGnify/ENA primary metagenome ERZ780203 (study PRJEB29588, sample SAMEA2156577) | human gut metagenome | biome: human gut; feature: human-associated habitat; material: faeces | place: Denmark | collected 2008/2010 ...
CCGCACCTCGCTCGCCGTATCGGCACTTAGAATTATGCGGTATTGCCCTAAAAATATCCCTTGCAAACAAAAAATTATAATAAAAAAGCGCATCCCCTTTTTATGGGGATGCGTGGTTGGGCCGGCCGGATTTGAACCGACGGATGGAGGAGTCAAAGTCCTCTGCCTTACCGCTTGGCGACGGCCCATTATAAAGAAAAGACCGCGCAGCGTGTATCACTGTACGGTCTTTGGTGGGGTGCCTAGAGAGATTCGAACTCTCGGCCTCCAGAGCCACAATCTGGCGCGCTAACCAACTGCGCCATAGGCACCATAAATGCGCCCGAAGGGACTCGAACCCCCGGCCCACTGCTTAGAAGGCAGTTGCTCTATCCACCTGAGCTACGGGCGCACGTTGTTATCCCAATGGGTTCCTTTATGGCGGCAGCTCTGTGTCGGCACAGGCTGCGAGAAAAATAATACCATACCCATCGCATTCTGTCAAGGAAAATCTGAAAAAAGTTTCAACTTTTTTGCGCTGCGGGCAAAAATGGCCGTTCCAGCGTGTAGGAACGGACTTACAGCAGCCACATTCCGGCACAGCCCAGCGCAAAGCCCAGTGCAAAGCCGCACACCACGTCCCGCACATGATGCACCCCGGTGAGCACCCGCAGGCAGCAGATGAGCAGGGCAATGCCCACCATCACGCAGCCCGCAGCGGGGTAGAAATACAGCCACACCGCCGCCAGCACGGCGGCGCTCAGCGCGTGGCGGGAGGGCATGGAGTGTCCACGGCTCTCCTTTGCCACCAGCGGGGTAAAGCCGGGCTGCTCGTAGGGGCGGGGAAAGTGCAGCCGACTGCGCAGCAGCGTGCCGCCCCAGAACACCAGCCCCGGCACAAAGACGGAGCGGGCGATGAGCACCATAAAGTCCAGTGCGGCCTGCTTCTGGGTGAGGAACAGCCGCGAGAGCCGGATGTTCAGCAGGCACAGCAGCACCGGATAGCACACAAAGGGCACCAGCGGCAGCCACCGGTCCAGAAAAACGACCAGCCGCTTTACGGCCGGATGGTCGCTGAACCAGTGATAGATGGGCTTATACTGTTCTGCGGTCAAAGCAGCTCTCCTCCTGTCGGGTCGGACATCAGAAACAGGTGTCCAGATAGTTTTCCACATCAAAAGGCTCCGGGGTGGAATCCTTGCGCAGATACAGCGGGTGGTGCGGGTGTCCCTTTTTGCTGCGCTTGCCAAAGGTGACCCACGGGATCTCCCGCTCCCGCGTCAGGGCCACCATCTCCCGCATCAGGCCGGGCAGGTAGTCCCGCTTTTCGATCAGGGTGCCCCATGCTGCCCACATGGTGGGCTCGGTCTGTGCCAGCACCGCCCGCAGCCAGCGCAGGTTTTCATCGCACAGGGCGCGGTCGGGGGTCTTATCCATATCGTTGGGGTCGGTGGCGCGCTGGGGGTAGACGTTGAACATGATCCAGCTGTCAAAGCCGTTGGCGGCGGCCAGCCGCTCCACACTTTTTAAGGTGGGGTCCAGCGCACCGGGCTGGGCGGTACTGGGATTGATGCCGATGCACACCAGCGGGTGCTTGCCCACCCGCCCCAGAACGTAACGGTAGCTTTGGTAGGTGTGGGGCTCGTAATACCAGATGCCGCCGGCGTATTCGCCCGCCTCGAGCACGGGCAGAGAAATGGTCTGCATGATCGTAAACTCCTGTCGGTTTTGAATATCATTCTTATCGTACCTGAAACCACCGGGAAAATCAACCGTTTTAACCCCAAAATACTGCCTTATTTCTGTTTTTGTGGTATACTGGAGGTGTTCCGGTGCGGCAGGGGGACTGCGGCACCGCGCTTCGCTTACAGAAAAAAGGAGTTCTTATGCTGGAAGATTATAAAAGTGCACTGCGCGCAGGGCAGCGCGCCTATCGTGCCCGCATAGCCCGCGGCCAGTCGCCCTATCTGGCTGTTCTGGACGATGTGCTCAAGGGTGTGGATATCGTGGCGCAGGAGCCGCTGGGTCTGGTGGAGATTCCGTCGGACAGCCTTGTGGGCACCAAGACCAGCGGACGGCACACCGCTTTTTCGTATGATTTTATGCCCCTGCTGGAGCCGGACACCGAGTTTGCTGTCAAGTGGTCGAACCTGTGTGACGCGCACTTGGAAGAGGGCATCCATACTCCCATCATCGCCTTTGAGTACATGAACCGGTTCTATGTGCAGGAGGGCAACAAGCGGGTCTCGGTGCTCAAGTATTACGGCGCCGTCAAGATCCCGGGCACGGTCACCCGGCTCATCCCCGCCCGCACCGAGGATCTGGAAAATAAGATCTACTACGAGTTTCTGGATTTCTATAAGCTGTCCAAAGTGAACTATGTGCATTTTTCCAAGCTGGGCGGCTATAACAAGCTGCAGACGCTGGTGTGCAAGGCCAGCGGCGAGGCATGGTCGGAGGATGACCGGCTGAACTTTGCCGCCTTCTACACCATGTTCCACCAGCAGTTCGAAGCCTTGGGCGGCAGATCCCTGGGGCTGACCACCGGTGATGCGCTGCTGGTGTACCTGTCGGTGTACCGCTACTCTGACACCTACGACGCCACCCCGGCGCAGGTACGGCAGAACCTGGAAAAGCTGTGGAACGAGGTGAAGGTGCTCACCGAGCCCCACGGCGTGGAGCTTTCGCTGGAACCGCCCAAGAGCCCCGCAGAGCCGCTGCTGTCCAAGCTGAATATCTTCAGCCCCAGCAAGCAGCCCAGCGAGCTGCGGGTGGTGTTCCTCCACGAGTACAACGCCAAGATCAGCGCATGGGTGCGTGCGCATGACGAGGGGCGCGATGCGCTGGCCAAGGTCTTCCCGGACAAGGTGTATATCAGCTGCTACGAGGATGTGAACCCGGAGGTGGACGCGGAGCAGATATTGGAGGAGGTAGCCCACAACAATGCGGACGTGGTGTTCGCCACCAGCGTGCGGATGTACAACGCCTGCTTGAAGGTGGCGGCGCAGCACCCCAAGACCCGCATCCTGAACTGCTCGCTGAACGCGCCGCACCCGCTGGTGCGCACTTACTACCCCCGCACCTATGAGGTGACCTATCTGCTGGGCATGCTGGCCGGTATCATGACCAAGACCGGGCACATCGGCTATGTGGCGGCAAACCCCGTGTACGGCGTGCCCGCTGCAATCAACGCCTTTGCGCAGGGGCTGAAGAGCGTGCGCCCGGCGGGACGCATCTGGCTGCGCTGGGCCTGCCAGCCCGATACCGCCCATCCGCTGGATTTTACCGACTGCCCGGAGATCGACATGGTCTACGCCCGGGACAGTCGGGAGCCTGCCGACACCAACCGGGACTACGGCCTGTGCCGCAAACTGCCGGACGGCAGCTTACAGCCGCTGGGTCTGCCGATCTGGCGGTGGGATACCTTTTATGTGCAGATCGTGCGCTCCATTTTTGACGGCAGCTGGGACAACGCAGCCACCACCCGCGCAGTGAACTACTGGTGGGGTCTGCGCAGCGGCGCAGAGGATCTGGAGTATCAGGAAGCGCTGCCCAGCGGTACGCGGCAGCTGCTGGATCTGCTGGAAACGCTGCAGGGCTCGGATAATGTGCACATCTTCCCGGAAAAGCTGTATGATAACGAGGACAACCTGCACTCCCCGGAGAATAGAGTTTACAGCCCCAAAGAGCTGATGGAGATGGATTGGCTGGATGCCTGTGTACACGGCAAGCTGCCCCATTACGATGAATTGGACGTCAAGACTCGTACCGTGCTGGCGATCAACGGACTGGACAACGTAAAGGGTCTGGAGAAATGAGCCGGCCTGACCGGAAACAGAATGGAGCATACGAACGTGAAGATTCTTGCCATCTCAGATGTTCCGTCCAAGGCGCTGTGGGACTATGACACCCGCGCCCGGCTGGAAGGCATCGACCTGATCCTCTCCTGCGGGGATCTGCCCAAAAAGTATCTGGAATATCTCACAAACTTTACCGCTGCACCCATCCTGTATGTGCACGGCAACCACGATGGCAGCTACCAGACTCAGGGGGAACCCGGCGGCTGCATCTGCGTGGACGATCAGGTGTACACATGGAAGGGGCTGCGCATCATGGGGCTGGGGGGCTGTCAGCGCTATAATAAAGAGGATACCTACCAGTACACCGAGAAAGCCATGCGCCGCCGTGTGCACAAGCTGAAGCATCAGGCGCACAAAAGGGGCGGCATCGACCTGCTGCTGACCCACGCCCCGGCCAAGGGACTGAACGATGGGGACGACTGTGCCCACAGGGGCTTTGAGTGCTTCAACGAGATTTTGGACGAGTACCAGCCTAAATGGTTCATCCACGGGCACGTACACCTGAATTACGATGCAAAGCTGCCCCGGGTATGCACCCGCGGCAACACCACCGTTATCAACGCCACCGAGCGCTATGTGTTCGAGATCCCGGACCCGACACCGACCGAGGAGCGTAAGACCCTTTGGCGGATGCTGGGGTTCTGAGCCGCTACCTATGCAAAAAAGACACCGCACAGCTGTGCGGTGTCTTTTTTTGTTGGTGGAGCCGTATTGTGGGAATGGCGGGCGCGGCAGCAGTGCGGTGCTGTCTGCGGCCCTGTAAAAGTTACAGTTCCAGCTTGCCGGAAAACTTATTGATGACGTAGTAGGCTGCGCCTTCCTCGGGCTTGACGTATACCTTGCAGGACTGTACGCCGACCTTGTGGGTGGTGCGGTAGTCTGCCTTGGCACGGTCAATGATGTCGGTGATGTTGTACTGCTCACCGCCCATCTCTACATACAGCTCGGGTGCCAGCGGCGGGCGGCCGCGGCGGGCGGGAGCCTTGGTGGATTTGCGGGTCTTGCCCTCGGCAGCCGGAGCATCGGCTGCGGGAGTAGAAACTTTCTTTTCAGGCATGATGCATAACCTTCCTTCTGTATTTGATCTGGTGCAGCGGGGCTGCACCGGCGGGCTCCAATGATCTATCGTAAGGCAGAAGCAGTGCAAAAAGCACAGACCCGGCTGCCCCATACGAACCGGTACGAAACTATTTGCGTAAAGAAGTTGAACCTATAATTATATAATATGTTTTTGAAATTCATTTGTAAAGCTTTTTTTGCAAAAAACATTGTAAAATCGGTAGGAAACAGCGGAATAAATGGCCGAAGCAGTCTTCCGGTGCTTTTTCCCGGGCAGAGTACGACTTTTCGGCAAAACAAACGGCCATTCTCGGGAAAGCCGGGCGGCCCTACGGGCACAAATACGGCGGGCAAAAACGACCTTCTGCGGGGGCAGAATAAGGTGGAACGGAACTGTCGGCACGCGCAGGGGACGCAGCAGATAAAAAGCAGAAGCTGCCGCACCGTATTTTTGTGCGGCAGCTTCTGCTTTTCGGTTTTGATATGTACCCCCAATACTGGGTGTCCAGTATTGGGGGTACATATCATTTTTGCTTATTTCTCAGTTTGTACTCAGAACAGCATTTCCGGTGCTTTCGATTTGTTTAGCAATCATGCTTTCCAGTTCCTGCGTGATCGTTGCACAATTTGCAACACGGTAATTCCAGAAATAAGAAACACCTTCGCACTCTTCCACGGACAAATCGCTGTTGACCAAAAGCAAGCTTTCTGGTGTCACATTCAGCTTTTCGCACAGAGAAGCATACTTTCCATAATCAATGCTTCGACTGGATGATTTGGCTTCTACCCAGAAAAATTTTCCATTGATGGAGAACACGACATCCAGCTCATGCGTGCTCCCTACGGATGCTGTTTCTGAAAGAACCACATTGGAGCAAACCGAAACTTCTGCGCTCTGCTCCTCCTGATAGTGGTTCAGGATCTGCTGAACCTGATGCTCTACAAAAAGTTCCAGCCACTTTCCGCTCAAAAAATGCCGGACGGTTTCATTTTGCGCAAGTTCATAGACGATATTCTGCGGGTAAATCACAATGGCTGCAAAAAGCCCCATTTTGTCCCACGTCTGAGCAATCTCTGAAAGTGTGGCAAACGATTTTTTGGACGCACCCTTTGGGATACGGAACGAAAAAGAACCGTCGCTCTGCATATGTGTTCGGATAAACTGCAAGAAATCCACCACCACCGGGTCGCAAAGAGCCTCGCCTGTTTTCCATGCCATCCGCTGAACAGCAATCGGTGGGAGTTTTTCCGGCACGACCTGCTGAACGATTTTATACCCACAGCGTTCCAGATGCTCCAATGCGGTCAAAGGCTTCTGGATTTTTGCTTTGACTTCGGGCTTTTCTGCTCCGGATGTGTTCTCGGCCAGATAGTTGAACTTCCATCCGTATTCCCAAGCAGGCGAACGGGTCAGTACTCCGACCGCATGAAATCCGCTGTCATGCTCCTCCATCGGAAATGTGAACTTGTTCTTATGAACATTGATTTGGAGCGTTTTGTTTTTTAGTGCTTTCTGATAAGCGGTAAGAAAAAATTCCTTTCCCTTATACGCCAGCTCACTGGAATTATTTGCAGAAAGACCGGCATTTTTTGCCAAAGAGAGGAGCAGACAGGTCGCTTTGGGCAGCTCAAGGATCTGTTCCATCTGCGCAGCGTCCGGAATATTTGCATTATCGGACTGCGACGATTCGTCTGCCGGGATCTCCTTTGCTGGTGCAAAAACCTCGGGTGTCTTTTTTGAAGCAGTCTCAGACTTTCCAGACTTGGGCAAAGGCTTTGGCTCCGTGTAAACTTCCGCAATGAATGATTCATAGGAATCGATGCACGGAAGTTTTCCTGCGGCTGCAAGTCCTACATAGATTGCAGCCGCCCGCGAGGAATCGCCATAATACTTTTTAGAATCCGCTGCGGCAGCAATATCAGAAAAGGCATTATATCTGCTTAGCTGCGCAGCCTTTTCCGGGAACTGCTTCAACGCACGGCAGTAGAGCCACTCGAAAAATGAATCCGGATGCGGCTCTATCGGATACTCACTTCCTTCCAGAGAGTAGCGTAGCAACTTTCCGTTGGTTCGCAGCCGAGCGTCCTTATGGACTTTGGATGGCGCACAGGTCAGAAGGTCAGCGAATGGCCCACCATGTTCAAATACCTTGGCGGCTTCAAAAACCGTGCTGATGGGCACATCCTGCGCAACAGAATCCAGACGCAGCAGAAGCCGCAGAGAAGAAACAGCCTCACCCTCCGGCTGAACGGATGCAGAGCTGATTTCCAGAATGGAAACATCCGGGTCTGTTGTATGGACGGCATCATGGACGGCACGGATATTCTGCCGCTTGCTACCTTTTATCCACGTGAATGTCACCGGCTGTTCTTTGCAATAGGGGTAGCCGGATATGGGAAAACAAATGGTTCGTGTAGCCATGAACACCTCCAACTTTTTAGGGCAAACAGGTTTATGTAAATCAAGTATAGCACAATCCCGGATGTGCTGCATAGCACTATTTTCTGCTTCTGGGAATCTATCTGTACAAAAAGTGCCGATACCACAGGCATCGGCACTCAGATCAAAAAAGCGTTTTGCAAAAATGCGCAGCCTGCATCCACCGGATGCAGAACACAAGGGGTTTGGGCACAGCTCAACAAGCATTTTGAATTTGGATTTTGAAAAATCCGATTCAAAAATCGCAAGTTGGTACCAAGTTGCACTGCTTGCGACGTAGATGTTTCCGTCAACTGCTGCGTCAGAAATTTTCAGATCACTTCAGCTTTGCGAGGATATCGTCTGCGCTCACGCCGCTTGCCAGCAGCTTTTTCAGCACGTCCTCTGCTTCGGCTTTCTTTGCAGATTCCGCTGCTTTGGTTTCCGCCTTGACCTTTTTGGCTTCGATTCTGGCGATTTCCTTGTCGATAGATTTCAGCTCGGATTTCTTGGCTTTCAGGTCAGCTTTCAGCGCATCGATGTTCGCAGTGATGGATGCGATTTCAGCGGCAGCGGCTTCCTTTGCAGACTGTTTTTCGGCGATCTGTGCAGCAAAGTCAACGGTTGCTTTTACGGTCTTGGGCTTGTTCTTGCTTCCTTTGGGACGGGGCATAGGGGACACCTCCAATGTTTTTTGATGGTTTCAGTATAACACGCGTTTTTTGTGTTCGCAAGAGGTGCAGTTTGTAGAATAAAAATATATAAACAATAAATCGATTTTGGAATATGCACCGGCGCGGGACGTCAACTCATTGAGACATATCTCCCGCTGGTCGTAGAACTGTTCAAAGCATTTGGCAACGGCATCTTTTACAGTCGTGATGAAGTTCACCTCACTATGATGTTACAGAAATCCGTATAGCTATGCATACGCATCTGCGTATGATGCAAAAGTATTTTATGATACAGAGAATGTGCAGCCGCGTAATGGCAAAGAATATATTTAATAAAAAAAGTATCCTCCATAGTGATAATGGAGGATACCGATCTTTCGACATCGTTGTTTGAATTCTTCTCTTATTTTATCATGGTTATATCTGGGAATCAATAGAAATCCTTACAAATGCATCCCACCTGACTTTAGAAAAAACCTCGCAGAAGCTGAAAGTTTTTTGCACATTGCCCAGTTCTGCATGAAAAATCCAGCAAAAAACGAAGGTGGACAGAATAAGTGGTCAGAAGGGTGTCCAAGACGCAGGAGGAAACAGAAATGGCACGACGGGGAGAAAACATTCACAAACGCAAGGATGGCCGGTGGGAAGGCCGCTACATCAAAGCGCGTACACCGGAGGGGAAAATCCAGTGGGGCTACGTCTACGGAACGGTTTATGCAGAGGTCAAACGTGTGCTGATTCAAAAGAAAGCAGAGGCAGGCTTCTACAATCTAAAAAGAACCGCCCTGACCTTTGACGCATTGGCTGAGGTATGGTTGCACTCCCAGCGGAATGCAGTAAAAGAATCCACCTATGCGCATTACTCGTACACGCTGCACAAGTATCTTCTCCCGGTTTTGAGCAAAGTGCCCGTTGCATCTCTTGAGGAAAGTTTTCTGGAACAGGCCATGCAGCAAATCATCGCGCCCACAGATGCCACGCACAAGCCGCTGGGAAATTCCTCTGCCCGGGAATGTCTCTCCATGCTGCGCCGTATCTGTAAGTATGCTGCACATTTACGACTGATCCGACCGATGGAGCTGGAAGTAGCGTTGCCCAAAGCTGTCGACAAAATTTCTGTGCCTCTCTCCCCGGCGGAGCAGCAGCGGCTTTATCAGTATGTACAGGAGAACCCCACGCCCCGCAAAATTGGCTTATTATTAGGGGTGGAATTGGGGCTGCGTATTGGCGAGATTTGCGGCTTACAGTGGGGCGATTTTGACCTGAAACTTGGCACGTTGAAGATCAATCGGACGGTCTGCCGAATTTCCTACGGAAATGGACATACAAAGGTAGTCATCCAAACGCCTAAAACCCGCACCTCTCGCCGGGAAATTCCAATCCCGAAGCAGCTGCTTATTATGCTGAAAAAACTGCGTGGATGTGTCAGCAATGCCACATGGTTTCTGTCCGGTAACGAGTCCAAGCCCACCGAACCCCGTTGCTACCGAAAAAGCATCAAGGCATATCTGAAGCAGTCAACTGTCCGGCAAGTACGTCCGCACGCGCTGCGCCATACCTTTGCAACGACCTGTCTGCAGGCGGGGTGCGATGTAAAGACCCTCAGCGAATTGTTAGGACACGCTAACGCCAACATCACCTTGCAGCGCTATGTGCACTCTGACCTGACCCGAAAGCGCCGGGAGATGAACCGAATTTTCTCCCATCAGGTGTCCATGAGGGGCAGGAACGCGCCAAATATAACGTAATGGCGCATAATTTCTACGTTATTCCTCCATTATCACTGTGGAGGATACCCCTTTATGCGGGAAGGGGTGAACAAGGTGGCATTGCGTCTGTTTGAGCACAACGAGAAAGCATATCATGCGGCAGTCCGGATGATGGACCAGTATGGCAAGGCTGCCATTGTTCATCCCACCGGCACCGGAAAGAGCTACATTGCGTTCAAGCTGATTGAGGACAACCCAGAGAAGGTCGTAATCTGGCTTTCTCCCAGTGAATATATCATCTTCAAGACCCAGCTGGAGAGCCTGAAAAGGAACGACCCGGATTTTCCGTTGGCAAACGTTCACTTTTATACCTATGCCAAACTGATGTGCTGCACGCAGGCACAGCTGGACGAAATAGCAGTGCAGAAGCCTGCCTATATTATACTCGATGAATTCCACCGTGCCGGTGCGGAATGTTGGGGCGAAAGCACGGTGGCTTTATTAAAGTTATGCCCGGATGCAAAATTACTTACCCGTACCATCCGCTCCGAAGAGATCACCATTGATGTGCGTATCTGCGCTGCGCTGGCGACAAATCGGGGCGGTGAGGTCTACCTCGCAGCCATTGCCCCGGATATGGAGCTGACCGTCATCACGCTGGACGAGGCTCCCGACATCCTGCCCTGCTTTGAGGAGGACGATGCCTGCCTGAACCTTCCCAACACTTCGCTGCTGCTCTGCTACAACCCGGCGCAGGTGCTGAAGATGGGCGGCAAGCACTACCTGACCGGCCCGGTGATTCTGGTCCGCACCAACATGGACGGCGAGGTCATCTCGCTGACCATTGATGAGGTCTACCTGTTCCAGAAGTATCTGGCAAGCCACAGCATCACCCTGATGGCAGATGACCAGAAGCTGCCCTGCATCTGCATCGACTGAGGTGTGTCATGCTGAACTTTTTTATCGGATTCGCATTTTTCGAAGCGGGTGCTATTTTCGGATTCTTCGTGGCGGCTCTGATGCAGGCGGCACGGAGCGGTGAGATCGGACTGAACGGAAAGGAGGATTCGCATGGCTGAAAACACCCTGTCGGTGCTGAAAATTGCACCGGGACAGTATCCGCAGCAGGTCGAGATTGACAACAACCTGAAAGCCTTGCAGCAGGCGGTGGGCGGTTCCATCGGCGCAAGCTACCCTTTTGAAGATCCAGTTGCCATCGTTTACAACGATGACGGCAAGCTCATGGGACTGCCCTTGAACCGTGCCCTTCGGGATGAAAACGGAGAAATGTATGATGCCGTTGCCGGGACTTTTCTCGTGGTGGGGCTGGGTGAGGAGGATTTTGCTTCCCTGACCCCGGAGATGGCGCGGAAGTACGAGCAGCTTTTCCATCAGCCGGAAGCCTTTCTGAAACTGGGCAACCGTCTGCTGGTGCTGCCGGTGCCTGATGAACCTCCGGCAGAAAAGCCCCGCACCAAGCCTCCGGCAGAGCATGACCGCTAAAAGCATCCTACTGCACGGGAGGTGATGGCAGTGCAGGAAGAAATCGAACAGAAGTCATTCAACATTATGATCTCCACCACAAAGCTGTCTGCCCGGACCGTCCTGCGGGCAGTAAAGGCGGCGTTTCGGCTGTACCAGTCCAAGGCATCTCAAGGCAAACAAAGTGTCCGCACCCTGTTGCGGCAAAACCATGGTGTGTCCAGCGTGGAGATTAGCAAGACCGGCATCCGCGGGCTGGAACGTTATGCTAAAAAGTACGGCATCGACTACGCCATCCGCAAGGACACCTCCGAGGTGCCGCCCCGGTATCTGGTCTTTTTCAAAGCCCCGGACGCAGAAGCCTTCCATTCGGCTTTCAAGGAATATTCGGCATCCCTGCTCAACAAGGACAAACGCCCCTCTGTGCTGGCAAAACTGCATGAGCTGGTGCAGGCAGTGGCAGAACTCCCCGGCAAAGTCCGGCACAAGGAACAGGAGCGTGGACTGTGACCACGAAAAAGCTGACAAAGCTGCTGGCGCTGTATCTGCCCTATATTTTGCTGGGACTGGCGACAACGAACTTCGGCGAAGCGTGGCGGCTTGCGGAGGGCAAAGAACTGGGCGATAAGATCATGTCCATGATGGGCACTATCCCGCTGGCATTTGCGAACCCGCTGCCCAGCTTGCATCCGCTGGATCTGCTGGTGGGCTTGTGCTGCGGCGCAGGGCTGCGGCTGGCGGTCTATCTGCGTGGTAAAAACGCCAAGAAGTACCGCCACGGCATGGAGTATGGCTCTGCCCGGTGGGGCACCCCCAAGGACATTGAGCCGTTCATGGCTCCGAAGTTTGAGGACAATATCATTCTGACCAAAACAGAGCGCCTGATGATGTCCAACCGTCCGCCTGACCCCAAGAATGCCCGGAACAAAAATGTGCTGGTGGTGGGCGGCTCCGGCAGCGGCAAGACCCGGTTTTGGCTGAAACCGAACCTGCTTCAATGCCACAGTTCCTATGTAGTCACCGATCCCAAAAGTACGATCTTGCTAGAATGTGGAAACGTAATGTTGAAGAACGGCTACAAGGTCAAGATCCTGAACACCATAAACTTCAAAAAGTCGATGCACTACAACCCCTTTGCCTATGTCCACAGCGAGAAGGACATTCTGAAACTGGTCACGACCCTGATGACCAACACCAAGGAAGAAGGTAGCGGCGGGGACCCTTTCTGGGAAAAAAGTGAACGTCTTTTGCTGACTGCGCTTATCGCCTATCTGCATTATGAAGCCCCGGTGGAGGAGCAAAACTTCGCAACCTTGCTGGAAATGCTGAACACCATGCAGGTGCTGGAGGACGATGAGGAATACCAAAATCCGGTGGATCTGCTGTTTGAGGAACTGGCAAAAAAGAAGCCCAACAGCTTTGCCGGGCGGCAGTACAAACTTTACAAACTGGCTGCCGGAAAGACCGCAAAATCCATCCTCATTTCCTGCGGTGCCAGATTAGCCCCCTTCGACATCCAAGAACTGCGTGATCTCACCATGTACGATGAGCTGCAACTGGACACGCTGGGCGATAAGAAGACGGCGTTGTTCCTCATCATGTCGGACACGGATTCAACCTTTAACTTCCTCATCAGCATGGTTTACACCCAGCTTTTCAATTTACTGTGCGATAAAGCAGATGATGTGTACGGCGGCAAGCTGCCCATCCATGTGCGGTGCCTTATCGACGAGTGCGCCAACATCGGGCAGATTCCCAATCTGGAAAAGCTGGTGGCGACCATTCGCAGCCGTGAAATCTCTGCCTGCCTTGTTTTACAGGCAAGAAGCCAGTTGAAAGCCATCTACAAGGACAATGCGGACACCATCGTGGGCAACATGGATTCTCAAATTTTTCTGGGCGGCTCCGAACCTACCACCCTGAAAGACCTGTCCGAAATGCTGGGCAAAGAAACGATTGATGCCTTCAACACCTCGGACACCCGTGGCAACAGCCCCAGTTACGGCACTACGTTCCAGAAGATGGGGCATGAATTATTGAGCCGGGACGAGCTGGCGGTGCTGGACGGCGGCAAGTGCATTTTGCAGTTGCGTGGTGTGCGCCCTTTTCTCTCGGACAAATACGACCTGACCCAGCACCCCAACTACAAGCTGACCTCGGACTACGACCCCAAAAACACCTTTGATATTGAAAAATATCTGAACCGAAAAGAAAAAATCAATCCCAATGATGAATTTGTTGTGATTGACGCTGATTCGCTCCCGTCTGCCTGACCCGGTAGGCGGTTTTATTTTACTCGGACCAGAGAGGTACACCAGCAAATCCACTTCTGCCGCAGTTCGTGGCTCAAAAATGTACGATTTCAGGTGTGTACGGACGGTCTACAATTTTTTCAAAATAAAGGAGAAACGACTATGGAATTCTTTAACTCTGCTATCGAAGTCCTCCAGACTCTGGTTGTCGCTCTGGGTGCCGGTCTCGGCGTTTGGGGTGCCATCAACCTGCTGGAAGGTTACGGTAACGACAACCCCGGCTCCAAGGTTCACCTCCTGCATGGTCTGCAGGGCGGTGCCCACTGCCTCCCGGGGCAGGCTGCCGGTGTCTGCCAGCTGAGAGGGTGAGAGCACTTCTTGCAGCAGCTGGTCCACCAGCGGGTCGTCGGTGGGCTTGTACCGGGGATCGCGGAGGCGTTCGGTGATCAGCAGACCTGCCAGATACCGCTCCGGCTCCGTAAGGGTGTGCCCCAGCGGGAAACGCAGGTGCAGGGTCTGGTGCACAGGAGGATTCAGCGGACGGTAGGCAAGTTCGCTGCAGGGAAATACGTGAGCGTTGCTTACCAGCCCCACTCCCACTGCCTGATGCATCATGGAGTCCAGCAGGATAACGTCGTTGGACTCAAAGGCGACTACGGGCTGGAACCCCGCCTGCTGGAAAAGCTGCTCTGCAATGAGCCGGATGCTGTGGCGGGGACCCTGCAATACAAAGGGAGTGTCCCGCAGGTCTGCCAGATGGATGGTCTCCTGCTTTGCCAGTGGGTGGGAGGCAGGCAGGGACACCAGCAGTTCTTCGTGGGCAATGGGGATGTCGGTGATCTCGCTGCTGGTGGCACCGGCGCCCAGTGCCAGGTCCACCAGTCCCCGGGCGATGGCTCCCGGCTGCTCGGCGGCATACAGCTCGGTGAGGCTCAGGGAGATGTCCGGGTACCGGCGGGAGAACTGGTTGTAGATCCTGCTGAAGATGATGGCACCCCGGTTGGGGGCGGTGGCAAGACGGATCGCCTTGCGGTTGCCGCCGGTGACCTCTTTCATGGTCAGCAGCATACGGTTCTGCTCGTCAAGGATCTTCTGGGCGCATTCTACCACATACCGTCCCACGGCGGTTGGGTACAGGCGGCGGTTGTACCGCAGGAACAAAGCAAAGCCAAAGGTGCGCTCGCACTCTGCCAGAAACTTGCTCAGCGCCGAGGGGGAGACATGGAGCGCCTGCGCCGCATGGCTCAGATTGCCATAATTTGCAATGGTGGAAAGGTAATAATACTGACGGGTGTTCATAGCAGTTCCCTTTTGTTACAAAATGGTAAAAAGTCGGATTTTAGCCAGAAATCTGCAAAGTGCTGGGGAATATGGAAAAGTTTTTCCATAATAAGTATAAAGGACCACAAAAGGAATTGCAAGCTGCTGTGAACAAATCGTTATGAAAAAGCGGAATTCTTGTGTATCGTAAAGTGAAGCGGCAGGTTGTACAATAAAAGCACAGAGAGGGTAACACCTCAACCAACGCAGAATGATCACCGGAAAAGAAGGAGACTAACAATGAAGAAGATCACCAGAAGATCCATGCTCAAGGGCAGCGCCGTTGCTGCTGCAGCCCTTGCCCTGTCCGCCTGCGGCGGCTCCAGCTCCAGCTCCAGCTCCGCTTCCTCCGCCAGCGCTGCTGCATCCGCAGCCGCTGACGGCATCGGCTTCCCAAAGAATGAGACCATCACGCTGGCGGTTCCCGGCAAGGCAGGCGGCGGCTCTGACTTGGCCATCCGTTACTACAGCGAGGGTCTGAACCGTATCTACGGCCTGAAGACCACCGTCACCAACTACGACTCAAACACCGTCGGCCACCAGACCGTCGCCAACGCAAAGCCGGACGGCACCACCCTGACGCTGGCTACCTCTTCACTGAACATCCAGTACATCACCGGCAACGCTACCGTAAACCCCATGACCGACTTCACCTTGATCGCCTGCCTGCAGGACAACGGCTTCTCTACACTGGCTGTTCCTGCAAACGCACCTTACGATGACTTTCAGGGCTTCGTCGATTACGCAAAGTCTCATCCCAATGAGCTGAACGCCGGTATGCCGGCTGCAGGTGCAAACACCTTCCTGTTCGGCAAGCTGTGCAGTGTTCTGGGCATCGAGCTGAACAAGGTTGAATGTGCTTCCGAGTCTGACCGTCTGACCAATCTGGCCGGTGGATTCATCGACATCGGTGTCGTGGGTCTGGGCAACGCTCGGGAGTATTCCAAGGCCGGCAAGCTGAAGGTCATCGGCACCGTGGCGGGCGACGGCATCACCATCGACCAGTACCCCGCTGAGCTGCCTGAAAACTACAAGACTCTGCAGGAGCAGGGTTTCAAGGACTGCTACATGCTGGTCTACCACTACCTGATGGGACCTGCCGGCATGGACGAGACCATGGTCAAGCAGATGAACGCAGCCATGGAAGAGGTTGTCAACGACCCCACTGTCCATGATGGCATCGCAGGCATCGGCCACATCCCCGGCTGGCACGACCTTGAGGAGTCCGAGGAGCTGCATCAGAAAGAGTACGATGAACTCGTCAACATCGCAAAGAACCTCGGTATGTACGTTCAGGGCTAACCCAAAATTCTGCCATCGACTGCACTTTTTATCTGCACAGAAGTCTTTCTCTGAAAAGTGTAGATCCTCCTAAATAGACAGCCCGGAGCTTCTCCTCTCCGGGCTGTTTTTGAGAAAAGCGAGAGGTACTTCCATGAAAATGAGACACGATATGGTAACAGGCATCGTTGGCTTGCTTACCTGTATTTTCTTCTTCATCATGACCCAGCAGGTCCGCCAGCCGGCCAATCTGCTGGAGCCGGGTCCCCGGCTGCTGCCGTATGTGGCTATCTTCCTGATCGGCATCAGCTCCATTGCCCTCATCGTCAAGGGCTACAAGGAGCGCGAGATTGCCGAAAAGCCCTATTTCCCCAAGGGCGGCGTGATCAAGGTCACCAAGAGCTTTTTGATGCTGGTGATCTACGCCGTGGCTATGACCTATCTGGGATTTGTGATCACCACCCCGTTTGCAACCGCCGCCTTTATCTATGATTTGAAGGGCAACAGCGAAGTTAAGCCCGTGTCCACCGTCATCATCTCGGTGGTCGTCACGGCTGTGCTCTACGCAATGTTCGTCTTTGCGTTCCAGATCAAACTGCCCGCCGGCGTTCTGTTCGGCGGCTAAGGAGGGAAAATAAATGGCTGCATATCTTTCTGCTTTACTGGTCTGCATGAAGCCGCTGAACCTGCTGCTGATCTTTGCCATGGTCGCGCTGGGCATCGTCTTTGGTGCAATCCCCGGTTTGTCCGCTACTCTGGGCATCGCTCTGCTGCTACCCATCACCTTTGGTCTTTCCACCGAGACTTCCTTTGTCATGCTGCTTGCCATCTGGATCGGCGGCGTGTCCGGTACCTTTATCTCGGCGGTGCTCATCGGCATCCCCGGTTCTTCCTCTGCCATTGCCACCTGCTTTGACGGCTATCCCATGACCCAAAAGGGACAGGCAAGCAAGGCGCTGGGCATCGGCATGACCGCTTCCTTCATCGGCACCGTGTGCTCTGTGGCGATCGCCACCGTGCTGTCCCCGGTGATCGCAGAGGCGGCTCTGCATCTGGGACCCTGGGAATACTTCTCCCTGTGCTTCTGCGCCATTACCCTTATTGCCTCCCTGTCCAAGGGCAACATCTTCAAGGGCATCATGTCCGCCGGCATCGGTCTGCTCATGGGCTGCATCGGCATGGACCCCATCAACGGCGCTACCCGCTTCACCTTTGGCAATGTGTACCTCACCTCCGGCATCAGCACCGTTGCACAGATGCTGGGTATGTTCGCCATGTGCCAGATCATCCGTGACAACGCCAAGGGCGAGGCAAAGATGCCCGATGTGGACGTCAAGAACATGAAGGGGCTTGGCATCGGCTTCAAGGACATCATCGAAAACATCAAGACCATTATCTTTGCATTCGCTTCCGGTCTGTGGATCGGCTTCTTGCCCGGCATGGGCTCCGGCATCTCCAACATGGTCGCCTATGGCTATGCCAAGGGCATCAGCAAGGAGCCTGAGACCTTCGGTAAGGGCAACCCCGCCGGTGTGTGGGCTTCTGAAACCGCAAACAACGCTTCTCTGGGCGGTGCCCTCATCCCCATGATGGCTCTGGGCATCCCCGGTGACGGCATCACCGCAATGCTCATCGCAGGCCTGACCATCCACGGCCTGCAGGCTGGCCCTCTGTTTATGACTGAGCAGCCCGATCTGGCCATGCTCATCTTCGCCTGCGTCATGGTCTCCGCCATCGTCACCTACCTCATCCAGATCATCACCAAGCGCTGGTTTCCGTATATCTTGAAGATCCCCTATCATTATCTGTATACTGTTATTTTGGTCATCAGCTTCATCGGCGGCTACGGCATCTCCAACACCATGTTCAACATCTACGTCATGCTGGCTCTCTGCCTGCTGGCTCTGTTCATGAGTGTGGCCGGTCTGCCTACCAGCCCGCTAGTTCTGGCCTTCATCCTGTCCAGCAAGCTTGAGCGCTACTTCCGTCAGGGCATCAGCTACGCCCACGGCAGCTACGCACCCTTCTTTACCCGCCCGGTCTCCTTCATCCTGCTCATCATCGCCGTGCTGTGCGTGGTGTGGCCCTATGTCTCTGACCACCTGAAGGCAAAGAAGTCTGCAAAGGCTCCTGCTGCTGCCCAGAACATCGGCGAGGACATCAACGATGACTGAGCCGGAGCGGCTGCCTGCCCAGGAGAGGTTCTACGGTTCCCTTGCCTCCATGCTGCGCAAGTACGACCGCTACGCCCGGCAGGACGCTTTCCGGGGCAGCACCCCGGAGGAATTCCGGCAATGGCGGGAAGATACCCGAAGCCTTTTGCATTCCCTGTTGGGAACATGTAAAATGGAACGTGGTATACAAGATGCTCGCCGAATGGAGACCGTCTTCACAGAGGAGGGTATCCGCCGGGAGCACTGGAGGATCCAGGTGGAACCGGAGGTCTGGATGACCCTGTTCCTTCTGGCGCCTGCCGGCGCTGGAAAGGACACCCCGGTGATCCTCTGCCCTCCGGGGCACAACGGTGCCGGAAAGTACTCGGTCGCCGGTGTGCGGGACTACCCGCCCATTACCGAAAAGATCGATCATTACCATTACGATTACGGTCTGCAGCTGGCAAAACAGGGCTGCGTGACGGTATGCCCGGACTGCCGGGGCTTTGGAGAGCGGCGGGAAGACCCGGAGGACGCCCGGCGGCTGCCGGAAGGACTGAAGGGCGACTGCTACCGGCTGGCACACATGGGAGAGCCTCTGGGCATCCCGGTACTGGGGATGCTGACCTGGGACCTGGCAAGACTCATCGACTGGCTGGAAGAGGACCGGCGCTTCAACACAGACCGTCTGGGGGCCGTGGGGTTTTCCGGCGGCGGGATGCAGACGCTGTGGCTGGCGGCGCTGGACGACCGGGTAAAGTTTGCCGCCATCAGCGGCTATATGTACGGCTACCGGGACGCCCTGCTGACCCTGAACAACAACTGTTCCTGCAACTATGTGCCCCACCTGTGGGAGCATCTGGACATGGGCGATATCGCCAGCCTCATTGCACCCCGCCCGTTGTGGGTGCAGTCCTGCCGGGAGGACCGGCTCAACGGTCCCCGGGGCGTGGTAAACGCTCAGGAGCAGGTGGCGATCGCCGCCGAGGCGTACCGGCTGCTGGGTGCACCGGAAAACCTCCGGCACCAGATCTGCCCCGGCACTCACCAGTGGCACGAAGAAGACCTTGCAGAATATCTGACATTTCTTTTGGAGCATTCCATCAATAGCAAAGAGTAAGGGAGTTTTCCCCATGAACAAAAACGAGCTGCGCAATACCATCCTGTCCCAGATCCAGCTGCCCTGCATCGGCAAAAACCGGATGCAGGTGGAGCCGGTGCCGGGACAGATGCAGACCCGACAGCTGCAGCAGGCGATCGACGACCTCAGCCGGCAGGGAGGCGGAACGCTGGTCCTGCAGCCGGGCGTCTACCGCACCGGTGCGCTGCACCTGAAAAACGGCGTGGAGCTGCACCTTGCATCGGAGGATACTCTGGTGCAGTTTGTGCCCGATGACCCGGCAGAAAACTACCCGCTGGTGTTCTCCCACTGGGAGGCAAGTCCCTGCTACAATTTCAGCGCCCTGCTGTATGCCTGTGATGCACAGGACATTGCCGTTACCGGCAAGGGGGTGCTGGACGGCGGCGCCGATGCAGACCACTGGTGGAACTGGCATCATCAGGTGGAGACCTCCTGGTCTGAAAACAAGCCGGACCTGCAGCTTGCCGACCGCAGTGCCCTGCGCAGCATGAATCTGGGCGGGGTGCCGGTGGATCGGCGCATCTTTGGCGAAGGACACTACCTGCGCCCCAACTTCTTCCAGTCCATCCGCTGCCAGCGGGTGCTGCTGCAGGGGGTCACCCTCCGCAACAGCCCCATGTGGCAGCTGAACCCGGTGCTATGCAGCAGCGTGGTGGTGGACGGGGTGACCCTTTCCAGTCACGGTGCCAACAACGACGGCTGCGACCCGGAGAGCTGCAACGGCGTGTGGATCAAAAACTGCCGCTTTGACACCGGCGATGACTGTATCAGCCTGAAGTCTGGGCGGGACCGGGACGGCAGAGAGGCAAATGTGCCCTGCCGGAACATCCTGATCGAAAACAACGACTTTGCAGACGGTCACGGCGGCGTGGCACTGGGCAGCGAGATGAGCGGCGGCATCTACAATGTGCTTGCCAGCGGCAACCGATTCTCCAGCCCCAACCTGACCTATGCACTGCGGCTCAAGACCAACGCCCGGCGGGGCGGCGCTGTGGAGCGGGTCATGCTATGCGACAGTGTGATGGACCACGTCCACGGGGCGGCGGTTCACGGTACCATGCTCTACGAGGATGGGCGCAACGGCGACAGCCTGCCGGTGTTCCGGGACATCACCATGGAGAATATCACCGCCCACGGCGGAGATTACGGCGTCTTTCTGGAAGCATTCCCGGAGGTGCCTATTACCGGGCTGGTGATGCGGAACATCACCATTGACGGGGTGCGCCAGTGCCTGCGCAGCATGAACTGGAAGGATGCGGTGGTGGAAAACGTTACCATCAACGGTAAACGGTTCCCCCGTCCCGGCTATGTCCGGATCCTGGGGGTGCCCTGCATCGGAGGCACGGTCACTGCCAGCGCCGAGAGCTGCGGTGCACAGGAGCCGCTGACCTTCTGCTGGGAGGCGTCTGAGGATAACAAAAACTGGACCCGGTGCGGCGGGGGAGAGACCATCGCAGTGCCTGACGGGGCGGCATACCTCCGGGCCAGCGCCGCAAACCCTGCCGGAGACCGGGAGAGCAGCCGCAGCTACCGGGTGCTGCCG
>ERZ780203.1184-NODE-1184-length-20590-cov-2.423764_pt1 | contig 20590 bp, 18 predicted proteins | sample MGYA00511168_ERZ780203 | MGnify/ENA primary metagenome ERZ780203 (study PRJEB29588, sample SAMEA2156577) | human gut metagenome | biome: human gut; feature: human-associated habitat; material: faeces | place: Denmark | collected 2008/2010 ...
TTAAAAGTAGCAAGCGGGGAATTCATATGTCAAGCTTAATGGACAGCTACGATGCGGTATCTTTTTTCAATGGACTTGTCTTTTTTGCACCCGTGTCTCTTCTAGTGCGCACACAGGCAGGTGTATCACAGAGCATGTTCTTTTTGTTGCAGGCGCTTCTTTCTGCAATCACTTTTCTGGGCGAGATTCCAACCGGCTTTTTGACAGATCGAATCGGATATAAGCGCTCCCTTGTGCTTTCACAGAGTCTGCTCCTTCTGGCACGAAGCCTTTTATTTGTCAGCTTTCTTTGCAAAAATCCAGTATTGTTTGCAATAGAAGCAGCAGTTGAAGGACTATCTTATTGCTTTTCTTCTGGTACAGACAGTGCCTATTTGTATGAGGTGTACGGTAACGAAGCCTATCTTTCCAAAACAGCACATGCGTCCAATTGTGGTACAGCAGGCTTTTTGATCAGTACACTCAGCTATGTAATTATCTATCATCAGTGTGGCATAGAAGGACTTCTTCTTTCTACGATGGCAGCAGGCACAGCTGCGGCAATCTTTTCCATAAAGCTAAAACCAGAGCCATCAAAAAATAAACAGACCTGCTATGCAAAAGAAAACGAAGCAGAAAACAAGAACTTCGCCAAGAAGGAAACATACGCATTTAATATAGAAGAAACAGTCAAAATAGAAGAAACAGCAAAACAGGGAGAGCACTCAATTAAGCAACTACTTTCCGTCATGAAACATCCAAGAGCACTTTTGTTTGCGTCAGCCCTTTCCATCTTTCAGGTATCATGGCTGCTAATCAATTTCTTTTATGTTGAAAAATTGGGAGAGTGCGGAATTTCACCAGAATGGATGTCTGCTGTTATTTTGGGCTACTCCGCAGTAGAGATGCTTGCAGAGCCGATCATCCGAAAACTTGGAACATCTTTTTCAAAAAGTTGGGCGCGTCGATTTGGCATTCTTTGTGGTGTGGGCTTTCTGGCATTCGGCTTTGTCTCAAAGCGTATCCTCATATTGCCTCTAATGCTTGTACTTCCGCTTCTCTTAAAGCTGCCAGAATATTTTGTCATGGAGCAGGAAAATGTGCTGGTAGATCTGCTTGGCGTGAAAGAACAGCGTGCAGCGGCGTTATCCGTTTTGAATATGGGCGTCAGCATCATCGAGATATTGGCACTATTTGCGTCGGCAGCGCTGACTGCGGCAGGAATTGGGTGGTGCTTTCTCGGAGTCGGAGTGCTTCTAATTGTTTGTATGTTATGCGTTTGTTGAACTTCCGGACTGCACAATTTTTTAGGTTGACAATCCTGAAAAGTCTGCTATACTGAAAAACAGAAAAAAGAAAGGCATGTAATACCCTGAAATAGGAAATGCATGTACGGTGAGGGAATGATTATTCGATAAGTTGATTTGGAGTAACAAAATGGTAAGACCGTAAAGGTCTTGTTTGTGTATGCCGAATCAGTTTATCGGGAATCATTCTCTCTATTTTTATGCCCAAAAAGCCACGGTGTCAGGTACAGTGGCTCTGAAGGCCACCGTACCTGACACCATGGCTTTAGAGAAGATTCACGAAAGATTCACGACTGTTTCGGTGTGCAAGAAAGGCACAGGTACAACGTATATGCTGCAAATAAAAAATTTAACACTGACACATAAAAAGGATTTGCGTGAAATTTTAAGTAACTTTTCCTGCGTATTTAACAACGGCGATAAAGCCGTAATCATTGGTGAAGAAGGAAACGGAAAATCAACTCTTTTAAAGTGGCTGTATGATCCGTCACTAGTCGAGGAATACTGTGAGGCAGAGGGGGAGCGCCTTGTATCAGGCGAAGTGCTCGGGTATCTTGCGCAAGAGCTGCCAAAAGAAGATCAGCAAAAAAGTGTCTATGAATTTTTTTCGGAACAAGAAAGCTTCTGGAATCAGACACCAAAAGAACTGAACCAAAAAGCAGTAAAATTTCACATAGCTCCTGACTTTTTTTACAGGGAGCAGCAAATGAGCACGCTTTCTGGTGGAGAGAAGGTAAAGGCACAGCTGATGCGAATCCTTTTCGCAGAACCAACTGTCCTGTTGCTCGATGAGCCATCAAACGACATTGACATTGAGACATTAGAGACACTTGAAGAGCTGATTTTATCGTGGGACAAGATCGTCATCTATATTTCGCATGATGAAACCTTAATTGAACGCACGGCGAATAAGATTATTCATATCGAGCAGATTCGCCGCAAGACAAAGAGCCGCTTTTGCATCGCAAACACAAGCTACACAGAATATCTCAAAAATCGCAGCAGCCAGATGGAGAATCAGGCACGCCAGGCGGCAGATGAGCGCCGCCAGAAGCAAATCCGTGATGAGAAATTCCAAAGAATATATCAGAGCGTCGAACATGCACAAGCGGTAATTACGCGTCAAAATCCGTCCGGTGGACGTCTCCTAAAGAAAAAGATGCACGCTGTCAAGTCAATGGGACGCCGTTTTGAGCGGGAGGACGAGAACATGACCGCCATGCCAGAGGAGGAGACCGCGATCTACTTTGAGCTTGGAACGAAGGACTCGCAAATTCCGGCGGGAAAAACGGTACTTGACTATTCGCTTGATCAGCTGACCTCGCCGGATGGCGGCCGTGTGTTGGCAGAGCATATTTCGCTTCGCATTCGCGGCAGCGAGAAGATTTGCATCATTGGAAAGAATGGAGTCGGAAAAACAACACTTCTAAAAAAGATTGCAAAAGACCTTATGGAACGATCGGACATTCGTGCTGAATATATGCCGCAAAATTACGAAGATCAGCTTGACCTGTCGCTCACGCCAGTTGAATATTTAAACACAACTGGCGACAAGGAGGAGATGACGCGGATTCGCACGTATCTTGGCGCACTCAAATATACGGCAGATGAGATGGATCATCCTATCCGGGAATTGTCTGGTGGACAGAAGGCAAAGGTTCTTCTTTTAAAGATGAGTTTGTCAAATGCAAATGTCCTAATTCTTGATGAGCCGACAAGAAACTTTTCGCCATTGTCCGGTCCTGTCATCCGTCAGATGCTTGCCGCATTTCCAGGGGCGATCATCAGCATTTCCCATGACCGAAAATACATCATAGAGGTGTGCGAGAAGGTTTATCGCCTCGAAGCACACGGGTTAGTGGAAACAAACCTGTAAAGCGAAGGATAAACCCGGAAAAACAGTGCAAAATAAGGAAAAATAAGCAAAAAACAAAAAAGGTAGGCACTTCTGTGCTTGCCTTTTTTTTAACAATGTTGTATAATAAGCCAGTATCAACCTATAAAAACCGTAGGAAATAGGTTTGAATAGGTTTTAAAAGTTTATTGGTTCGCCATAATATTCATTATTATTATTTTGAGGAGGCACTGCGATGTCAGCACCATTATTACAGATAGAAGGATTATCAGTTCGCGTAGAGGATAAAGAGATTCTGCACGGAATTGATCTGCAGATTAAAAAAGGAGAAACCCATGTTTTGATGGGACCAAACGGAGCTGGAAAGTCTACACTTGGTTATGCACTTATGGGAAATCCTAAGTATCAGATTACTGGAGGAAAGATCCTGTTTGAGGGTAAGGATATTTCTGAAGAAACACCGGATAAGAGAGCAAAAGATGGAATGTTCTTATCTTTCCAGAATCCAATTGAGATTCCAGGTGTATCTTTAACAAACTTTATCCGCAGCGGCGTAGAACAGCGCACTGGAAAGAGAATCCGTTTCTTTGCATATAAGAAGGAGCTTGAGGAAATGATGAAGGTTCTTCAGATGGATCCGTCCTATGCAGAGAGAGATTTGAATGTAGGTTTTTCAGGTGGTGAGAAAAAGAAGGCTGAGATTTTACAGATGTTAATGTTAAAGCCATCTTTTGCAATTCTTGATGAGACAGACTCTGGTTTGGATGTTGATGCAGTAAGAACTGTATCAAGCGGTGTAGAAGAATATCAAAAGAGCATTCACGGCGGTCTTTTAATTATCACACACAGCACAAGAATCTTAGAGTCTCTTCACGTAGATGCTACTCACGTTCTTGTAGATGGACGTATTGTGGCATCAGGAGATGGATCTTTAGTAGATGAGATCAACGAAAACGGTTTTGAGCGTTTTCTGTAATAGAATAGAAGGAGACGCAAAGCGATTATGAAAGAAAAGACTTATGTAGAAGATGTCGATAGAAGCATGTATGACTTTAGAAATGAAGACAAAGATGCTTATAAAGTAAAGGAAGGTTTGAATCCTGCAATTGTAGAGCAGATTTCAAACGAGAAGCATGATCCAGAGTGGATGAAAGAATTTCGTATGAAATCTCTTGAGATTTTCAATAATAGTACGATGCCGGATGAATGGGGTCCATCCATTGAGGGACTTGATATGGATAACATTGTAACTTATGTTCGTCCAAACACTCATATGGCAGCAAAGTGGTCAGAGGTTCCGGAAGAAATTAAGGATACTTTTGAAAAGCTTGGTATCCCGAAGGCAGAGCGTGAGTCTCTGGCTGGTGTTGGTGCTCAGTACGACTCTGAGCTTGTTTATCACAATGTAAAGGAAGAGGTAGCAGCACAGGGCGTTATCTATACTGATATGGAGAGCGCATTAAATGGCGAGTATGCAGATATGGTACACAAGCACTTTATGAAGCTTGTTCCTCCGACTGATCATAAATTTGCTGCACTTCATGGTGCTGTATGGTCTGGCGGTTCCTTCGTCTATGTTCCAAAGGGTGTATCCGTTACCATTCCATTACAGTCTTATTTCAGACTGAATGCACCAGGTGCAGGTCAGTTTGAGCATACACTTATCATCGTTGATGAGGGTGCATATCTGCACTTTATTGAGGGATGTTCAGCACCAAAGTATAACGTGGCTAACCTTCATGCAGGCTGCGTGGAGCTGTTTGTTGGAAAGAATGCGACACTTCGCTATTCCACTATCGAGAACTGGTCCAAGAACATGTACAACTTAAATACAAAGCGTGCAAAAGTTGAAGAAGGCGGAAAGATTGAGTGGGTATCTGGTTCATTTGGTTCTCATGTATCTTATTTGTACCCGATGAGTATCTTAAACGGTGAGGGTGCAAGCGCTGAGTTTACAGGAATTACCTTTGCCGGAAAGGGTCAGAATCTGGATACTGGTACAAAGGTAGTTCACAATGCACCTAATACGTCCTCCTATGTAAATACAAAGTCTATTTCCAAGGATGGCGGTGTAAGTACCTTTAGAAGCAGCGTTGTTGTAAACAGCAAGGCAAAGCACAGCAAGTCAGCTGTCTCTTGTCAGTCTCTGATGCTTGATGATATTTCACGTTCTGATACAATTCCGGCCATGGATATCCGCACAAAGGATGCCAATATCGGTCATGAGGCAAGAATCGGACGAATCAGCGATGAGGCTGTATTCTATCTGATGTCAAGAGGTATTTCAGAGGAAGATGCAAGAGCGATGATCGTCAGCGGATTTGCAGATGAAGTATCAAAGGAACTGCCGCTTGAGTATGCAATGGAGATGAACAATCTGATTCGCCTGGAGATGAAGGGCAGCATCGGATAATGGAGAGAGGTGAACACGTTTTGGAGATGAAGATAAATAAATTGCCGGCCGGAACATGGAGATGGCTGCATATGAATAATGCTCGCATTGAGCAGGAAGCAGATCTGGCGTTATGTCAGGTTGCGATTCAATGTCCAGATGCGATTGTGAAGACAGAAACATCAGAGGAACAGCTTAATCAAATTCGTACAGGTATGGGCGAAGATATGACAAAGCTGTTGCAGGAGTCTAAAACACAGGCAATCTGTTTTACAGCAGAGGAAGGTGTAAAGGAGGCAGCTCCAGTAACACTTTCATTTGGCTATCAGGATACTGACCGCAAGGGAAATAGAATTGATCTGTATTTGAAAGAAAATAGTGAGATGACAGTTGTAATGGATTATCACAGCAGCGAGGGTACTGGCACTGCAGCAATTCAGACAAAGATTCACGCAGAGAAGAATGCAAAGTTAAAGCTGATTCAGATTGAGCGTCTTGGAGAAGGCTTTGACTGCATGAATGATATCGGTGCCTACTGCGAAGATGGTGCAGGTGTCGAACTTGTACAGCTGATCATCGGTGGAAAAAATGTCTATATGGGTGCAGAGACAACACTTGCCGGAAAGGAATCTGATTTTACAGCAGCAATAGGCTATCAGGTGACAGGCGAAAATCGTCTTGATATGAATTACAATGCTGTTCATGAGGGCAAGAAGACAACGAGCAGCATGACAGCAAATGGTGTGCTTCGCGATCATGCAAAGAAACTGTTTCGCGGTACCATTGATTTTAAGAAGGGTGCAAAAGGTGCAAAGGGTGATGAGTTAGAGGATGTACTTCTTCTGGATGATGGCGTTCAGAATCAGACAATCCCGTTGATTCTTTGTGCAGAGGAGGATGTAGAAGGAAATCATGGCGCATCCATCGGAAGCCTTGATGATGAGCTGATTTTCTATCTGGAATCAAGAGGAATCAGTGAAGAGGCTGCATATGAGCTGATGGCAAAGGCAAGATTAAAGGCTGTCTGCAAGAAGATTCCGGTTGAAGGTCTTCGCGCAGAACTTAACGAAATGTTAGATGGCGAGGAGCCGGTTGGAGAGGAGCAGTAAAATGACGACAGAAGAAAGAAAGGCAGAAGATGCACGCTTTCGCCAGGAATATCCACTGTTTGCACAGTATCCAGAGCTGATTTATCTGGATAACGCAGCGACCACGCAAAAGCCATCATGTGTCATTCAGGCAGAATCAGCATTTTATGAAAAATATAATGCTAACCCATTCCGTGGTGTTTATGAGCTGGCCGAGTTTGCTACAGAGCATTATGAGGAGGCTAGAGCAGCTGTTGCAGAGCTTCTTCATGCAAATACAGATGAGATTGTTTTTACCAGAAATGCATCAGAGAGTCTGAATTTGATTGCATACAGTTTAGGAAATCTTGTGCTTCGTCCTGGCGATGAGGTTCTTGTCAGCATTATGGAACATCACAGCAATCTGCTTGTATGGCAGCAGGCAGCAAAGCGCACTGGAGCAACGCTTCGTTATCTTGACTGCACACAGGATGGAAAGATTACCGCCGAGATGGTAGAGTCTGCTATTACTGATAAAACAAAAATCTTCGCTGTGACTCAGATTTCAAATGTACTGGGATGGAAAAATGATATTAAATCATTTGCAGAGATCTGTCATAGAAAGGGCTGTCTGATTGTAGCAGATGGTGCGCAGAGCGTTCCTCATATTGATGTCGATGTCAAGGCACTTGATGTTGATTTTCTGGCATTTTCCGGTCATAAGATGATGGGACCAATGGGTATTGGTGCGCTGTATGGAAAGAAGGAATTGTTGGAATCAATGCCGCCGTTTTTATTTGGCGGAGAGATGATTGATACTGTCACAAGAGAGGGTGCCGTGTATGCACCAGTGCCTCATAAGTTTGAGGCAGGCACTGTTAATGCAGCAGGTGCAGTTGGACTTATGGCAGCGATCCGTTACTTAAAAGAGATTGGATTTGATACTATTGAAAGACGTGAGGCAGAATTAACGCAGTATGCAGTAAAGCGCCTTTTGGCAATTCCTGGCGTGCATATTCTTGGTTCACAGGATCCAAGTGAGCATCACAGCATTGTGACATTCCTTGTTGACAATGTGCATCCGCATGATGTTGCATCTATTCTTGATATGGATCACATTGCAGTACGTGCAGGTCATCATTGTGCACAGCCGCTTCTGCAGCATTTAAATACGTCAGCAACCACACGTGCAAGTTTTGCATTTTATAATACAATGGAAGAGGTTGATGCTCTGGCAGAGAGCCTCGCTCAGGTAAGAAGGAGGATGGGTTACGTTGACTAACAAAACCTTTTATAATGAAATTTTAATAGATCACAACATGCATCCGGGTCACAAGCATGATTTAGACGATGCAAACATGGTGATGGAAGGCTTAAATCCAACATGTGGTGATCATATTTGGCTGAAGCTCAAGGTTGAAGATGGCGTGATCGTAGATGGCTCCTTCGTAGGCGAGGGCTGTGCAGTTTCTCAGGCATCTGCTGATATGATGCTCGATCTGATTATCGGACAGAAGGTAGAGGATGCCGAGAAATTGGCAGATAACTTCTTAAAGATGATCAAGGGAACAGCTACAGAAGAAGAAATTGAAAGTCTTGAAGAAGCATCAGCGCTTGAAGATATCGCGCATATGCCGGCACGTGTAAAGTGTGCAGTGCTCGGATGGCATACCATGGAAGAGATGCTTAAATGTGATAAGTGCAGCGGACATGGGGAGTGCAGTCACTGCGACACGGAAGGGTAATAAGAAAAGTTTTGCTTAAAGAGTCTTACTGGTTTCCTTAAATGGAGATCAGTAAGGCTTTTGTGATTTTAAAATAAAAAACTTCTCATGTTTTTCAAAAAATACATTGCAGCTTACACCCTGCCTGTTTATAATAAAATCAGAAATTAATTGTACAAGGAAAAATAAAATGGAGGTACCAAAATGAATCAGGCAAACTTAGCTAAATTGTTTCATAATTACATTGAAAGCTACAATGTATTGACAGATGCGGAACACGATGAGCTTTATAAGTGGAGAGCGGTAAATCATTTTCAGAAGCATTGGAATCTTGAAGCCGATGAATTTGGTGAGATGTTTAAACAGGCGATGGAGCAGTCCTTTAATATTGTAAATAACAGTATTGTGCAGCCGGCAAACGGAATTGTTTTTCTGTGTAAGCAAGATAAGAAAACAGAAGAGGAAGTACGGGAAGAATTTAGAAAGCTGCTCGCACCAGATGGTGGTGATATCAGGGCGAGACAGGATCGGATTGATACATTTGCTGCAGCAATTAATGAAAAGTTACAGAATGCTGCACCTGGCAAATGGAAGTATGATCAGGATAGAAGATCTATTATTATGTATCTGAGTTTTATTTCTCCAGATGACAATTTCATGTTTAAATCAACTGAGGCAAGAGCCTTTGCAAATGGCTGTGAATTTGGGGAAGATATCGGAAGCGGTCAGACGTTTAGACTTGATGTGTATTATCGAATGTGCAGAGAACTGGCAGAAGAAATTAAGAAGAATGAGAAACTGTGTGCGCTTTTAGAGGATAAACTGCAAGCCGAAGCAAATGTCGATGAGAATGAAACAAACTCAATCACAGAGGTTGCTGGCCGCTACAATATCTATGCGTATGATATCATTTATTGCGCGCATGCCTACAATCTGTATGGCGATATTCCAGTTCGTAAAAAAACAAAATTAAGCAGCATCGAGCAGAAAAAGCAGGACAGACAAATTCGGATACAGGAACTAGCATCACAGCGTGATGAGGCAAAGGAACAGATTGAGCAGGTGGACGCTCAGTTAAAAGAAAATTCACTGCCAGATCTTACTGGCATGACCGTAAAAAACATTCGCTATGGGGCAGGAACAGTAGCAGAGCAAAGTGGCAAATATCTCACCGTGGAATTTTCAGCCGGTACAAAGAAGTTTGTGCTTCCAGATGCAGTGGCAAAAGGCTTTTTAAAGATCGAAGATGCGGATACCATGGGAAGTTTTGAAAAAATTGGCTTGCTTACGGAAAGAAAAGAAAAATATACGAGAGAAATTGAAATGCTGACGACAGAGATCACGAGATTAAGTCAGATAAAGTGAAAAATAAACCAATAAAGAGTCAGTATTTTAATATAGAAAATCTACTAAGAACATAAAATAAAAAAAACAGGAGGAAAAGATGTAGAATGGAGAATTTTAAAGAAAAAATGCAGAAGTCTGGTATGGACACCTGCAACCGATGGGGAATTTATGAGGTAGCACTTGATGGCCCAAAGGAGGGCAATCCGTTTACCGAGCAGCGTGTGACGGGAACATTTCACAGCATAAATGAGACCGTATCATGTGATGGATTTTATGATGGAGATGGCATTTACCGTATTCGTTTTATGCCATCCTTTGAGGGAGAGTATACCTATCAGATTCAGACCACATTTGGCAAAGAATATGAAGGCCATTTTACAGTTATAAAGCCAAAGGAGAACGCTCATGGGCCAGTGCGCGTTGCAAATACTTATCATATGGCTTACGAGGATGGCACGCCATATTATTCAATTGGAACAACCTGTTATGTGTGGGAGCTACAGAGCGATGAATTAATTGAGCAAACATTTGATACACTCAAAAACAGTGCATTTAATAAGATCCGTTTTTGTATTTTTCCGAAGCATTATGATTACAATCTGCGTGAGCCACGTTCATATCCATATGAGGGAACACCAATGGATTCTAGCATATTAACAACAGAAAATTTCTGGGATTATACCGGGAAGACAAAAGGAAATCACTGGGATTTCACACGCTTTAATCCAAAGCATTTTCAACATATTGAAAATTGTATTCGTCGTCTTGGTGAGCTTGGAATAGAGGCAGACCTGATTATGATGCATCCGTATGACCGCTGGGGCTTTTCGCAGATGACAAAAGAGCAGGACGATCTTTACTGGAACTATGCAGTTGCTCGCTTTAGTGCTTTTGCAAATGTATGGTGGTCACTGGCAAATGAGTATGATCTGATGCCACATAAAGCAATTCAGGATTGGGAGCGATATGCATCAATTCTGTGTGAAAAGGATCCATATCATCATATGCGTTCCATACATAACTGTGTGTCATTGTACGATTTTTCAAGACCATGGATTACACATTACAGCGCACTGATTTATATAAGAGTTCTGAAATTACAAATGAACTCCGTGAGCGTTATCATAAGCCTGTTGTGCTTGACGAAATTGCTTATGAGGGTGATATACAGCATGGATGGGGAAATCTGACAGGAGAAGAGATGCTTCGCCGATTCTGGGAGGCAGCCTGCAGGGGCGGCTATCCAGGTCACGGAGAGACCTATTTAAATAAGGAAAATATTTTGTGGTGGTCACATGGCGGTATTCTTCATGGAGAGAGCCATAAGCGCTTTGGCTTTTTACTTGACCGATTAAAAGAAACACCAGGACTTGGTCTGATGCCATATTCGCGCACGTGGGATGAAGTGTGTGCGGTGCCGCAGGAGATTACGCCTGGGGAGGCAGAGTGTGGCTGCAAGGAATACTATCTGATTTATTACAGCTTTATGCGCCCAACCTTCCGTGAGTTTCATTTCGACGATAAGTCAAGCTGGCATGTGCGCGTACTCGATACTTGGAACATGACAATCGAAGATCGCGGCAGATTCCAAGGTAAATTCAAGGTAACACTCCCAGCAAAGCCGTATATGGCCGTGCAGATCTGGAGAGAGGGAGCGGAGGTACACCTTAAATAATAGATAGAAAACCTTTCGGCAGCGATAAGGTGCGCAATTTGCATCTTACCGCTGCCTTTGCGCATCTTGCCGTGAATTGCTTGTCGTATATTCCTAATTTCGCTATCCTTATATTAGTGAATGATATTCATGGGATAATCACTACGCAGGCGAGCCTGTGAACATATAAGGGAGGAACGCATATGCAATCAGAGATCACCATAAAAAATCTAAAAAAGTACTTCGCTGAAATCAAAGCCGTCGATGACATCAGTTTTACCGTGCAAAAAGGGGAATTGTTTGGTTTTCTCGGTGTAAATGGAGCTGGAAAATCAACAACGATTCGCATGATGTGCACGCTGTTTTCTCCGACAGATGGAGAGATTTGGATTGGAGGACAGCGGGTTGGAGTACATGATGAAGAAATTCGTCAGAAAATAGGTGTGGTTTGGCAGGAGAATGTGTTAGACGATCGAATGACGGTTAAGGAAAATTTGCAGGTACGCGCTGCGATGTATAAGACAACGCGTGCATGGCAAAAGGAACGCATTCAGACAGTTTGCGAAAAGCTTCATTTGGAGGATATCTACACGAGGCGTTATGCAAAACTTTCCGGTGGACAAAAGAGGCGATGTGAGATTGCGGCAGCACTGCTAAACGATCCAGAGGTTTTGTTCTTGGATGAGCCAACAACTGGTCTTGATCCGGCTACGAGAAAGCAAGTTTGGAACAGCGTAGAATCACTTCAGTGCGAGGATCAGGTGACGGTTTTTCTGACAACCCATTACATGGAAGAGGCAGCAGCGGCAGGTCATATCGCCATTATCGACAAAGGAAAACTTTGTGAGTTTGGAACACCACAGGAATTAAAAATGCGCTACGCAAAGGATACACTGACGTTGTATTATAAACAAGAGAAACACACACTTACTTCTGATAATGAAAAAATATATGATACAATACCGATAACAGCAAAATCAGAGATCCGTGTATTAGAAAACAGCATGGAAGCAATCCCAATTTTAAATCAGTTATCAGATCAGCTTGAAGGCTTTGAGTTGCAGCAGGGTACCATGGATGACGTGTTTCTGGCAGTTACTGGAAAGAGCTTGAAAGGAGGCAACATATGAGCGAGATCAAAGCAATGACAAAGAGAAATCTGTTAATTTATTTTCGAAACAAAAGTGCTGTCTTTTTTTCGATATTATCAGCACTGATTTTGCTTGCCATTATGGTTGTCTTTCTTGGAGAGTCGTCATCAGAGGGTTTGCTTGACGCATTGAACCAATATGGAACTGGCACAGCAGAGGAAAATGCAAAAAATGCCTCGTGGCTGGTTCAATTGTGGATCATGGGTGGTATTCTGGGTATTAACAGCGTAACAGTATCGCTAACTGCGATTGGTGCAATGGTAGAGGATGAAGAAAGAGGACGGTTACGTTCATTTTATGTGACACCAGCAAGTCGTTTTTATCTGTCACTGGGTTATATTTTGTCAGCTTGGGTTAGTGGTATGGTGATTTGCCTTACGACATTGGCGGTGGGAGAAGGGTTCTTTGCATTAAAAGGACATCCAGTACTTGGAATTGTTGATCTGGTATCACTTGTTGGTGTGATTGCATTAAATACGTTTGTATTTTCAGCAATTGGCTATTTGGCAGCATTGTTTATACGCACAGGAAGTGCATGGAGTGGTATGTTGACTGTGGCTGGTACACTTGTAGGTTTCTTGGGTGGTACTTACATTCCAGTGGCGTCCATGTCTGAATGGCTTCAAAATGTGGTAAAACTTCTTCCAGTGATTCATGGAACTGCTCTGATGCGAAGATTTTGTATGCAAAGTGCATCTAAAACAGTTTTTGCAGGAATGTCAGATACCGTACAGACTGTATTTTTCGAACAGATGGGTGTCACACTAAAAAATGGCGCACAGACAATCAGTATATTGGGACAGATTTTACTATTGATTGCTTGGGCAGTGGTTGTCATCGCAATTGCAGCTGCAATCGCAAAAAGAAGAAAATTAAAAGATCGCTAAAGGTCTGAGAGAGGGGAATTTATGAAAGTAACAATACAGGAGTGTTCGGCAGAGGAGGAAGAGGAAGTCATCATCCGATGCCGTGGAATAGATGAAAGAATCAGTCGACTTCTTAAGGCACTCCAATCCGATCAGGAAAAATTGACGGTATTTGACGGAGAAAAAATGCATCAAGTACAGCTTCGCGATATCTGCTATTTTGAGGCAGTTGACAATCGTGTGTTTGCCTATCTGGATACAAAAGTGTTTGAAATTCATTCAAAGTTGTATGAGTTAGAGCAGCAGTATGGAAATGCAGATTTTTTCAGAGTCTCAAAATCAGTCATCGTAAATTTATCAAAGGTCGATCATTTTAGCCCAATGTTTCAAGGACGCATGGATGCCTGCATGACAAACAAAGAGCATGTCGTAATATCCAGACAATACGTTTCACTTTTAAAGGTTCGATTAGGACTAAAAAATTAGAAGGGAGAAGGAACATGACAAAATTCGAGTTCGTTTTGAATAAATTTTATGAAATTACAGCGTGGTCGCTGTTTGCGGCGGTTGCTATGACAGTATTAAACGGAGACTATGACACGGTTCCAGCCTCTCTTTTGTGGCAGATTCCATTATTGTCATTTTTAGGAGCACTTTCTTCTCTGATTTATCCTTGGGATCGCAGCATGACAAGAAAAGAGTTTGTGATTCGCATTGCCATTCACTATCTGATTATGAATGGGATTGTGCTTGGTGGTGGCAGCTTGTTTGGCTGGTTTGATATTCATGAGCCGCTGCAGGTTGCTATGATGGCATTATCCGTTGCCATTATCTTTTTCATTATTTCCCTGTATTCGTGGACGAAGGGAAATCGAGAGGCACAAAAGCTGAACCAGCGTTTGAAAAAGCGTAATGACAACGAATCATGATAAATCGAAAAAATATAGTAAATCACATAATTAGACTAGCAGTTAAGTCAATCACAAATGAAATTAACTTTTATTGTGTGATTGATTCTGACTTTTAACTTCAATGTGGTGCTGCTTTCTAAACTCATCAATGGTGGCAAGACCAGTATCCGATACAGGACGAATCCACTTTCCAGAGTAGAGATGACACTGCATGATAATGTAGCGGATCGGCTCATCAATATAGCAGAACGCAAACACGAGAAGAAATGGTGCATGAAAATAAAAATTAGAAAGATATACAAACGGAAGCACCATAAGATACATGAATGTAATCTCCATAATGGAACCAAAAGCGGCATCTCCGGCAGAACGGTAGGTGTCGTTTTGTGCCCAGTTTCCCATACGGATGATGGCAGCAATGCTGTAAATGATAAGCATGCCAGTACCAATTTTATATGATTTTCCTGAAAGTCCGAGCGTATGAAGAAGTGGATTGTGAACGAGCAAAAGTGTCAGACAGGCAATGCTTATAATGGCGCTGCACAGATAAACCAGACGTTTAGCGCGCTCAAAGGCAAGCTCGTGATTGCCGGCACCAACTTCTTTTCCAACGAGAATTGAGGCTGCATTGGAGAAACCACTGAAGAATGCAATGACGAGACCTTCCATAGTACGAAAGACAGCGACGGCAGCGATTGCCTGTTCACTTTGACGTCCCAGAACAACGTTAATCATCATATTTCCAACACCAATCAGAACTTCGTTGCAGATGATTGGGAAGCACTTGATCAGGTAATTTTGCAGAGATTCCTTTGTCCAGCGAAAATGTTTGGAAAATTCCAAGACAAATGGAATCCTTTGATGAAGGATAAATCCAATCAAAATTAAAAGATTCACAACACCGGCAAGAACAGTTCCGACAGCAGCACCAGCGGCACCCATTTCTGGAAGTCCAAATTTTCCAAAAATGAAAAGATAGTTAAAAAAGCAATTGGCGATAACAGAGGCGATGCCGCCATAAAGCGGAATTTTCACGCGTTCGATGGAACGAAGCAGTGCACTCATTGCCATTGACAAAACCTGGAGCGGGTACGCAAAGCCAACAATCCTAAGGTAAGAAATACCAATCGCCTGAATTTCTGGCTTGTCGGTGTAGACTCCCATGATAAAAGAAGGTACTCCGATTGCAAGACCTGCAAAAACAAGAGCAACGGTCATCATAAAAAGAAGCGTCATTCCATAAGAGCGAGTAATTCCATCATGATCCTTTGCTCCCCAGTATTGAGCGAAAAACAGCATGCCTCCGCCAATAAAACCCCAGTATCCAGAGAACATCAAACTGGAAAATTGAGCACATAATCCGACAGCACCGACCGCTTTTTCTCCGATAGAAGCCAGCATAATGGTGTCAACCATACTGCCTGTGGTGGTGAGCAGATTCTGGAGGGCTACTGGTATCGCAATAATTGCAATGTGCTTTAGAAAGTACCCCCAGTCAAATTTTTTCTGCTTCATAAGAAAAACCTCCCCAAAAACAATAATAAAATGCAGAAGCAGCGCTAGTATATCATGGTTTAATATGTTTTTCCATGTAGGATTTTACTTAAATGATATACTTTTTGGAAGAATATGGTCTTGCCATTTTTGTCGTGCTGTACTATAATGACGACAAAAGAAAAGACAGGCAGGGGATGTAGTGAAATATAAAAAAGGAAAATTGTGGAAGATACCAACGCTTGTCGTATGTGCAGTTTTATTTGGACTATTGGCGGCTGATATCAGTGGATCATATGTGACTGCACCGATTGATGTTGCAGCGTATCATATTTTAAGGTCATTTGAGAGCAGCGCAGCGACAGGATTTTTCAAAATAATGACTAACATGGTTCATCCAGTAGTACTTTTAGTAATAAGTCTTTCGATGATTCATATTTTAAAGCAGCGTAAATATTTTATAGCTTTGCTTGGAAATTTGATTTTGACAGTCCTTTTGAATGTAGCAATCAAGGGTAGTTTTATGAGAATACGTCCGCCGCAGGAGATGCATCTTGTTATGGAGAGTGGTTATAGCTTTCCGAGTGGACATGCCATGGTGGCAGCGTCATTTTATGGATTTCTTGCATATATGCTTAAGCAGGCAGACTTGAAAAAAAGTCAAAGATATGCGCTTACAGTGCTTAATGCGCTGATTGTATTTTTAGTTGGCTGCAGCCGAATTTATCTTGGCGTGCATTATGCAACTGACGTTATTGGGGGATTTTGCGTTTCAGTAATGTATCTGATTTTATATACTGAGGTTATTAGTCATTACTTTGCAGCAGAGGCATTAGATGCGGCACATCATCATTTAGATGTAAAGCAAGAGCTTGTTTTAAGTTTTGCCTATGCATTTCGAGGTATATTTGACGGCATCAAAAATGAACGAAATATGATGATACATTATTCAGTAGTTGTATTAGTTGTAGTTTTTGGTGTCACATTAAAACTGACAGTGACCGAATGGGGCATTTGCCTTATATTATGTGGAATGGTCATTGCACTTGAGCAGGTCAATACTGCAATAGAAGCAGTAGTTGATCTGGTGACAGAGGAACACAAAGAGCTGGCACGTTTAGCGAAAGACACAGCGGCAGGTGCTGTGCTTGTAGCAGCCATCACGGCAGCCATTGTAGGCGGATTAATTTTCTTCCCTAAATTGGCACAGCTTTTTGGATTATAAATTTAACACAAGCAGAAAGGCAGGTAACAGTATGGATTTTAAGGTAACAGATCTTGTAAAAAATGTAGTTTTGGCAGGTATTGGTGCAGCAGCAGTGACAACCGAGAAGGCAAAGGATGTTGCGGATGAACTCGTAAAAAAAGGAAGCCTGACCGTAGAGCAGGGAAAGGTGTTAAACGAGGAACTTAAACACAACATTAAAGAAACCTTGGATAATAAGAAAAAAAAGGATGCTTCTGTTGAGGAACTGCTGTCAGCGATGACACCAGATCAGATTGATGCTTTAAAGGAGCTGTTAAATAAGGCAGCTAAGCCACAGGATAAAGAGGCAAAGGCAGAAGCACCACAGGATGAAGAACAAAAGGCAGAGCAAAAAGAGAATACACAGGATGAGTGAGAGAGAAGACAGATCGAGACTTTCTGAAATCATGCAGGTACTGCGGCGTTATCGCATTACAAAAGGGATAACGCCGGTAAAAGTACGTGAGATATTAGAAGAACTAGGACCAACTTATGTAAAGCTGGGACAAATTCTTTCAATACGAACAGATTTGATTTCATCTGAGTATTGCAAAGAACTGCAGAAGCTGCGCTCTCAGGTCAGCCCAATGCCATATGATGAGGTTAGGGCTGTACTTTACGAAGCATACAAAAAAGACCCGGAGGATGTTTTTGCATCAATTGTAAAGACTCCAATCGGGTCTGCTTCGATTGCGCAGGTTCATGAAGCCTTTCTTAAAAGTGGTGAGCATGTGGTTCTCAAGGTTCAAAGGCGCGGCATTTATGGCACCATGGAAAGAGATGTTGCCATGATGCAGCGTATGCTTCGTTTTGTGCCGCCTGCCCTGAAAGGTTTTGTTGATTTAGAGCGAGTGATAAGTGAGTTTTGGTCAGCAGCTAAAGAGGAAATGGATTTTCTTCTTGAAGCTGCAAATATGAAAACATTTTCAAAAAACAATGAGAATGTCGTTTTTGTTGCGTCTCCTAAGCTGTACAGTGAGCTGACAACAGCACAGGTTCTTGTCATGGAGTATATTGATGGCTACAGCGTTTCAGATACGCATACACTAGAACAGGAAGGCTATGACCTAGTTGAAATAGGAGAAAAGCTTGCTGACAATTATGTGCGTCAGATTATGCAGGATGGATTTTTCCATGCTGATCCACATCCGGGAAATCTTAGGATTCGCGGTGGAAAAATTGTCTGGCTTGATATGGGAATGATGGGGCGCCTCACGCCAAGAGACAAAAGTCTGATAGCAAAGGCAGTAAAAGCAATCGCAAGAGGAAATAATTCTGAGTTAGTGGATGTGATACTGGCGCTTGGCATTTTTCATGGAAAACCAAATCGAATCCGCTTGTATACCGATATTGAAGGTCTTATGACGCGTTACGGCACGCTGGATATCGGCAGTATTGACATTGCTGCACTTTTAACAGAGCTAATAGAGATAATGAGTGCCAATGAGCTTGCAATGCCGGCACAGCTGACACTTCTCGCAAGAGGAATGACGACAATTGAGGGTGTAATTGCAGATTTAAGTCCTCAAGTCAATATCGTGGAGGTAGCGTCGGGACGTATTTCGGCATCATTTTGGGAAAATGTAAATTGGAAGGAAGAACTCAAAAATGAGGGAAGCCAGCTGTATCGCTCCATTAACAGGGCAATGGACATTCCCGTACTAATGGCAGATCTTTTACAGAGCTATCGAAATAATGAGACGAGAATAAAGCTTGATCTTCATGCGACAGAGGATTTGTCACAGATGCTTGAAAAGCTTGTCTCAAAGATGGTTATGGGACTTGTTATAGCAGCACTTCTTCTGGCATCAAGTATTTTATGTACCACACAAATGCAGCCGCACCTGTTTGGAATACCAGCGCTTGGTTTTCTCGGCTACATCATGGCGCTTGGCCTTGCAGGTTATCTAGTGTGGGAGCATTTTAAAAACAAAAATAAATAGCATGCATTAGGCGTGTGATGGCAAAGGCAGGTTTAGGATGATACCATTTGCGATTTTATCAGGCAAAATAAAGACAAAGACAGATGAAAAAGAGATTCGCCTTTTGGAGCTGTCACCTGATTATTTTACCTTTCGTCTGTTAAAAGAACAGGCACAAAAATATGTACAGCAATTATCAGATGCAGGACAGCAAGGCAACGTAGTGCTGTCCTTTTTTCAGTTTCAAAAAAGAAGCTATCATGAAGTGATACTAAATTGTACACGGGACGTTGTAAAAATTGAATTGATGCCGCAAAAACAGATGGAGGGGCTTGTCTGCGAGATTCGTGTTGATGTAAAAAACGAAGAATACCGTATATATACGGAACGCTTTAATAAGGAGTATCTGAATTATATATATTTAAAGCTGGATGAGACAGAGGCAGATATGTCAAAGGCATTAGTTGGATATCCGTCAGAAAAGGAACAAACTTATTCAGATACATTAAAGAAACAGCGAGCAGCATGGACACAAGTACCTAATGAAGCAAAGAAGTCACTGGCAGAGCGAGTAGATGGCATTGAGCTAGATAACCCGGCCTGGTATCAGGCATATCTGTCAAAGCCTCTTAAGGATTTTATTTCTCTTTATTGGGAAAGCAGTGGATGGATTGATATAGATTTATGTAAGATTGCATGGCGTGTACCAAAATATTTTTATATTGGAAATGCATATTGTTTTCATCTGTTTCCTAAAAAGACACAGTTAGAGGCTATGCTTGAAAAGACGTGGGGTGATCATATTTTCCCTGTTTGTGTGTTTGCACCTGTTGAAGAAAAAGATCTAATAAAAATAGAAGAAATATTAAAGCTTCTTTCAGATTGGTGCCAAAATAAATGTGTAAAAATTGAGCTTGTAATAAATGATTGGGGAATGGCAGGTCTGATCAGAAAAAAATATCCGAATCAGTTTTTGCTGACGCTTGGCTGCCTTTTGTCAAAACAAAGACGTGACACAAGAATGAACTATGTTAATAGAAATGACAATGAGTTTAGTAAAGAAACAAGTCAGATAGATGCTCCATTTTACAGACAGTATCTTGCCAAGCATTTTAATATAACGCGTGTGTCATTTCAAAACAGCGGCATTGATCAATCATTTTTTACGCCAGACAGTATGATTGGCATGACGCTTCATTTTCCATATTTTCAAATGAATACTTCTGGATGGTGTCCGCTTTTGGCAATGCTTTACAGAGGCAGCAGAGGAAGGCAGAAAGCAGTTGATGATTGCCATTGTGAATGTATGACATATGCATTTGAGTATCCTGATTTTCTTTGCATGACAGGGCGGTATAACAGTATTTTTGGATATAATGATTTGATTAGAATAGAAAAAGAAGGAGTTCGTCTTGTGGCTGGATTTTTAAATACACCATTAAAAAACGATTCGGCAAAGGGGACAAAGCTATGAAAATTACGGCAGGATTAGGCTCTGTTGATGATTATCTTCCTTATGTAGAAGCAGGGGCAGATGAATTTTTTTGCGGCTATGTGCCATATGAATGGATGAAAAACGGAGGATTGACATATCCGCTAAATCGCAGAGAGGTGCTTTATTATAACGTGCAGATCGGATCTGAAAGTGAAATGGAGATCTTAGCAGCACTTGTCA
>ERZ780203.1187-NODE-1187-length-20472-cov-4.722192_pt1 | contig 20472 bp, 21 predicted proteins | sample MGYA00511168_ERZ780203 | MGnify/ENA primary metagenome ERZ780203 (study PRJEB29588, sample SAMEA2156577) | human gut metagenome | biome: human gut; feature: human-associated habitat; material: faeces | place: Denmark | collected 2008/2010 ...
TGCAGATGTTGCAAGTGTCTGTCCGTTCGGGAGCTTGATTGTAATGTTCGGTACTTTAAGGCTCTTTGCCTGCTCTCTGAAAATTGTTGTAAAGAACGGCACAAATACAACACCGTGAAGCTTGTCACCGCTTTTGTTTTCGTAATCTTCAATTGCAGTTTTCATCTTTGCCCTTGATGAATTTAGGCGAGATTTTACTGTTCCCTCTGAAATTTCAAGTGCCTGAGCAATTTCGGCAATTGACAGCTCGTTGAAATAGAACATCAAAACAACCTGATACTGATTGAATGAAAGTGTGTCTTCTATAATCTGTAAAAGCACCTTTCTTTTTTCGGCTTTGTTTATGTACTCTTCGGGGAGCATTAACTCATCTGTTTCAGTTTCCGCAATCAGAATTTCATCGTCAATCTGATATTCCACCTTTCCTTTCAATTTATTTTTGCTTTTGTTTGTTGCTATTGCCGTGAGCCAACCGCAAAATTTTTCTTCATCTTTGAGTGTATCAAGTTTTAAGAATGCGGTGATGTAGGTTTCCTGCATTATGTCTTTTGCGTTTTCTTCGTCTTTGAGCAAAGAAACGCAAGTGAACCATACATCATTGCTTGTAAGTTTATACAGCTTATCAAATGCTTTTTTATTGCCGTTTTTAGCACTCAATACAAGCTCTTTGATTGTTTTCATAATATTTCCTCCTACATATAAATTTTACTTTTTAGGGTTGACAAACTCTAACTTAGTGAGATACTAATATTACTAAACAACATTAGTTGTTAGCTTAGCAATATTTTTTTGAAGGGTGATAAAATTATGAGTACCAATAAGATTACTTGTTCATTTACCGTTGGCCGTGATATTTACAACGCTTATAAAAGTATTGTTGTAAAAGGTGGTGAAAATGTAAAGGGCAACCTTATCCGTTATATGCTCAATGTCATTAACTATGAAACTTCAAATGCAGATACAATTTCTGCAATAAAAGAAGTTGAAGAACTGAAAAAAAATCCAAACAAAAAAACCTATGCTTCATTTAGAGAGCTTTTAGAGGATATTACCAATGAGTAAATTAAGAATTGTGCCATCACAGAAATTCAACAGAGATGTTAAGCTGGCAATTAAGCGTGGATACAATATTCAATTACTTAACGGTGTCGTTGAAATGATAGCTGAACAGCATTAGTGATAAAAAACTTATTTTGCACTCCAAAAAGCCGGAACACAGCGATTTATTTTAGTTTTTTCAAGGCAAGGCATTTTTCGCCTTTTTAATGTCCAACAATAGTTTATGCAATATACTAACAAATAAAAGAAAGGACCTTCCCTAATGATAAATTCATCAGAGAAGGTTCTTGTTATTTTCTTACCATAACAACAGCCTGTTCACCAAGTCATGTGTAACGGAACTTACAATTATTTTTGAATATCGGATTAGCACATTTGTTTACAGATTTTTAGGTAATACATTTGAAGTCTTTCTGGGCTTTTTAACACTATATATACATTACAAACATTTTTTCGCCGTTGTTTAAAGTGTATGTTTCAAGCACCAATAGTCATATTCCGGAAAACTTATTGAGAAATGTTGAACCGTCAAAACACTGTCATTTCCATTCCTCTCCCAATTGAAGAGTTGTTTGAATTTCAGCTAGATGAGTTGCTGTAAAGGTTATTCTTTTGTCTCCAATAGGAATTTCTACATTTTCTACATTTTGTGTAAGAATTCTTGCTATAAAGTCATTCCATACAGAATCAATGTTCCTTAACAATATAAAATCTTTACTACATTTTAAGCATAGACTTAAATACATCTGTTCCCAGCCGTATTTAGGATTTTTTTGAACATTGTTTTTCTCAATATAAATCTTTGGAACAATTTCCTGACACATTTGGCAAAAACAATTCCGTTCATTTTCTTCGCTTCTATACATAGTTGTTGTATAGAAATCTTTATTGACAGGAAATTTAGGTTCATACACTATTCGGTTGTTTTCAATATAAGGATTAGGATTGTTTTTGAATTTATCTTGTATATGTTTTCTAAGTTTTACTAAATTAACAACTTTCTTACCTGGAATTCTTCATAAGAATAATTATAATCCGTCTTACTGAAAAAATATTGTAAATGGAATTTCTCTATTTGCTTATCCGTAATAATTTCATTACGAATTAGCCCTTCAAGAATTTCCATCCCGTAAGTAAACTCATTCTGGAAGTCTTCAATATCAGTATCTGAAATGGATTTTAGTTGAAAATCAATATCATCATAGTGAATATCCAAAATATCAGAACAGCCTAAATATTTTGCAAGATTCACAAAATCATCAGAAACCACCAAGTTCTTTATAGTTTCACCAGAAAGAATCAATTTCTTATTATTGACGAATTTGTTTCCTTTATGATAATTTCCGTTAACAAATTTCATTGGAATTTCTGATATCATTCCTTTTAGAGTATTATGACATTTATTAAAGTTTTCAGAATTATTCTTATACTCATTAAGAACATAGATAGCTATTTCTTCATCAGTTCTATTCGATTCAATATATGCTATTAAATTCTTCTGATATATACTATCGTAGACTTCTTGTATAAGTTCATTAATCCTATAGTTTGGTCCGACAATATCCTGTGCACTTTTATAATCTAAAATCTTTGTTTCAAGAATCTTGAAATTCTTATCAGAAATTTTAGTATCATGAGTATATATGTTGTTGCTGTAGAATTCATACCTTACTCCACTTGAAGTACGAATTGGAAAAATCGGTAATTGCTTTACCATATCATAAAGTCCATTACTTTTAATTTCTTGCTGAATAGAAAGAAGATTCAAATATGAATATAATACTTTTCTGACTTTTTCATCATTAATAAGTTCTTCAGAAGCCTTTTTAATACAAGATAAATTTTCTAGAATGTTACTTATACGGCATCCAATAGCTTTAAGCAACGGAATATATTGTGTTTTCTTATAAGTATCGATAACTACTGCGGTAGAGCTATTTTTAATATCTGTATTTTTATAAATATAAGATATGACTTCAGGCACAATTATACAGTTTTTGCTTTTAATCGAAACAAACTTGTTAGTATTAAGAACCGGCAATATATTTGCTTTCTTTAACCTATCTGTCCAATTAAATCTATTTAAGTAAGTATCTGAAAAATTACTATATGAGAAATCATCATTTTGCGATGTAAACTTGACATACATATATACATCAATTCTTTCACTTTCTTTTTTTGTATTCCATTAGTTCAAAAATTGCTTTATAGATAGATCGTTCATAAAGCATTACTGCCTTTCTTTGATAATAATATTATGCACAATACTTATAATACATTAAACTGTTAAAATTATGTTCACAGGAATTTTAGGCATAAAAAAGAACCCTATGGCTCGAATGTTAAAAATATTAGATTTGCTATTGTTATTGATTATCCTCATTTTTCTGAAAATTCCTTGCTTTTGAGATTAAAAAAATGTAGCATTTTATTCACTCCAGGCTGAGCAGAACATTGATCATTTCACTTTCGCCTGTCTGTGCCTGCTCTACAACCTCACAATTTTCTCAAAAACTTCTTTTCCTCGCTTTCGTGTGGATAGTGGCTGTAAATACGGAAGCCACAAAAAGCCGCCGCACCTAACAGGCACACGGCGACAACCATACAGATGATTTTCGTATATTTCTTCATAGCGTTATCCTTTCTTATTCTGTTTTAGGGGCAAAAAATAACGCCCACATTTTCTGTGCGCGTTACGGTTGCAATATTGTTTTCAGATACAAAATGCGGCATAGAGAGGGACGATTTTTTTGTTATCCTCAAAGCCGAAGTTTTTGGCAGAGAGCTTGATTGCATAAGCAGGCTTGTAGGTGTCCATATAGACCTTCAAGCTCTTTGCTCTGGTGTTGTCGGCAGACTTGACCTCAATAGGAATAAGCTGACCGTCACGCTGAATGATAAAATCAATTTCAGCTCCACGCTCGGACTCCCAATAATAGGTGTGGTAGCCGTTAATTGTAAGCTGCACATTGACATAGTTTTCCGCCATACCGCCCTTGAAATCGTTGATTTCCTCTACCATATAGAGAATATCATTGGCGGCTAAATCTTTCTTGGCACAAAGCAATCCTAAGTCGGACACATAAATCTTGAACGCATCAATATCACGGTAGTTTTCAAGCGGCTTTTTGATTTGCTCGACCTTGTAGACTTGTGACACGATACCGGACAGGCAAAGCCATTCAATCGCATTTTCAAATTCGGAAGCCCGTCCACCTTTCTTAATCAGCTTATATTGGAAACGGGTATTCTTCTTTGAGAGCTGAACGGTGATGTTATCATAGGCAAGTCTGGTTTTCTTGATTTCATTCAAATTGTTATACTTGCTCATATCATTGAGATAGCTTGCAAGTATCGTATCCTGCGTATGACGGACAAGGATATAATCCTTTGTTTCAGCGAATTGCATCACACACTCTGGCATACCGCCGACCACAAGATACTGACGGTAAAGCTGCATCGCTGCGTCATGCAAAGCAGACGGCAGCGGCGTATCTGTATGGAAGCACTTTTTGATTTGCTCTACTAAATCTTTCTCACCGAGAGCCAACATAAATTCTTCCATATCCATTGGATAGAGCGTTTTCATATCGACTTTCCCGACGGGAAAAGAGAATTTAGCTCTGTTGACTGCCACACCGAGCAAACTGCCTGCGACAATGATGTGATAATCTGGAGCATCCTCACAAAAGTATTTGAGCGAAGTCAACGCTCTTTCGCAAAGCTGCACCTCATCGAAGACAATCAGCGTTTTTTCCTTTACAATGGTCTGCCCTGCTATATGAGATAAAATCGGTATCAAATAATCGGGGCTGATGTTTTCTTCAAAAGTTTTATTCAGCTTTGGATTGGTTTCAAAATTAAAGTATGCCACATTTTCATAGTGGGTACGTCCAAATTCCAGAATGGAATACGTCTTTCCAACCTGTCTCGCGCCCTGCAAAATAAGAGGCTTTCGGTGTTCGCTTTCTTTCCATGCTTCCAAGAAGCCCATGATCTTTCTATACATAATTAGTCCCTCCTTAAAGGTACTGAACATAGTATAGCAAATATTCATGTGAAATTCAATTAAATTTCACCGCTTTTTCACGTTAAATGACGTGATTATTTTTGCTATTTCATCAAAATTCGACATGAATACTGTGTTTGATTTCTCATATCACGTTATTTCGGAATCTTCCAGTCTTGCTTTTTGACACCGGCTAATTGCCGTAAATCATCCAAGCAAAGCATTGATTTCTTCGTACAAGCAGCATATACTATATGCATTAGCAAACAGGGGGATGGTTTTATGGCTGGCTCTACCACAAATATCAACATCCAAATGGACTCGGATTTGAAAGCGCAGGCTGACGCGCTCTTTGGAGAACTCGGCATGGACCTATCCACTGCGTTCAATATTTTTGTCCGTCAGGCGCTCCGTGAAGGACGTATTCCGTTCAACATTTCTCTGAATCAGCCCAATAAGGAAACGATTGCCGCTATGTCGGAAGCAGAGAGGATTGCAAAAGATCCGTCCGTGAAAAGCTACACCGATCTGGATGAGCTGTTTACAAATCTGAGAGCATGATAAAAACGAAATACATCATCAAGCCCACTAAATACTGGCATTAGGGGCAAACTGCACCCGCTTTCCTACGTTACTTATGTTATTTATGCTGTCACCTCATTGACATTCACACATTATATTGTAGAAAAATAATGTGTGATTCTCGCATCTTTTTCTTTTCTTTTTTTCTGGGGCTTGTTCTGACAGTCCCATGTCAAAACAAGAATATGGGCTATAATGATTTAATGATGATGGACTTGGCTGTTTCTATGTTAAATTGCCAAATTCAATTTTCATTTCAGAAACATTTTTAAATCGCTTGGAGCGGTCAGGATTTAATCCTTTTTCAACAAACTTTTTCAAGGACTGATTAACTATATTATTAGTGTTCATTTTTCCTGTCATAACAAAATATACAATCCGCGTCAGTGCATATATCTCATGTTCAATATTATAGGTGTTGAATCCTTCTACCGCAAGAATTGGATCATTGAAATAGCCTTTAGGCTCTGTATTTGCCGATGTGAGGAAACTATTCGGGATTTTAACTAGTCCAAAATCTGCAATTTTGATAACGATGGTATCTTCATAAAGTTTGACTAAAACATTTTTCGGACTTACATCTCTATGAAGTTGACCTTTTGAGTGAATATACTCAAATGCTCGTAATATTTGAAGAACTATCGATTTGCGTTGCTTACAGTCTAAGATTGAATTATGGCTCGAAATATATCCATCTAATGTATCATCCATATATTCCATAATATACTCATTCTTAGCAGAGTTATAGTTATAAACCTCAACAACATACGGAGAGGACAGTGTATTCATTACATCATACTCTCGTCTAAAACGCGCCAACTCTTTTGCATCCAGTCCCTTTTTTGCTCGCTTTAATATGAAAAATCTATTATAGAAAGTGTCTTTGTATTTGAAAACATTTGCATAAGAGCCCTCACCAACAGGTTTTAATTGGTAGGTCAGTTCCTGTTGCTCATGAGAAACGGTAACACTTGAAACGGGAGTGAATATTGGAATCGTATAATATAGTTCTATTTTGGCCATATTGGGAGGTAACTTGCTACCACCGCTAGAACGCAAAAAATCCCGACATTTTAAAAACAAATCGGCATAATAAGAATCTATATTGAAAGCAAGGGGAGTTTCTTTAAGAGCCCCAAAAAGTCCATTGATGATGTCCAAACGCCTGATAAGCTCTCGACTCTCATCGGCCCAGAAGTGTGCTTCATACTCACCTGTGGGCAAACGATCATTCATCCTTTTGAAAAGAAGAATCAAATCGTGATGCAGAGTTGTAAGAATTTCTCGAAGATGTGGATGCATAAATACTTTGTACAAGTCCGCATACTCTGCATTGGGTTCACTGCACTCCATTAGTTCACGATATTGCGCTTCTATACAATTTTCAACATTCATTTCTGCCTCCTATATCTATAAAAGCTAAATGCTTTTTTATGAGCATTATCGTTTATCATCCAGCTTTGGATGTTGCATATAGAAAATATTTTTCTGCCGCTCAATTTCGGCCCGCAGCTGTTCTTTGGTCGGCAGGTAGGTCAGATACTTCGACATGAACAGGTGGTCGTTATCGTGCAGGACAGAGTATCGCGCAATGTCCTCGCTGGTTTCGCCACACAGCAGAATGCCGATTGTGGGGTTGTCGCCCTCTTTGCATTTAAGTTCATCGTACATCCGAACATACATATCAATCTGACCGACATCCTGATTGGTGATCGTGCCCATCTTCAAGTCAATCAGAACATAGCATTTCAGTTCGATGTTGTAGAACACAAGGTCGATGTAATAATCTTCCGTGTCAGTCACAATATGCTGCTGCCGGGCCACAAAAGCAAAGCCCTTGCCCATTTCCATGAGAAAGTCCCGGATGTGAGAAAGGATTGCAGACTCCAAATCGGACTCTGCAAAGGAATCCTCGGTGCGGAATCCCAAAACTCTGCCACAATGGGACTTTTAAGAAGTTCAAATTGGTGTTTGGGTTCCGTCACCGTTTTCTCTTTCATCTCTGCCATCACAACCTCTTTTTTCGGAGAATGGAGCAGCCGATAATAATACTGTGTGCCAATGTTGCGGTCAAGGGTACGAACGCTCTAATTTTCATTGGCGGCTTCATTCATGTACCAAACACGGGCATCTTCGTCAGGAACACGTAACAACGCGCGAAAATGTGACCAGTTGAGATTTGGAACACGCGTGTTCCAAATCTCAAAGTCGGGAAAGCACAAATAAAATTTTCGGTAGTATCGGAGACTTCTACCAGAATAATTGCTTCCAAATTCTTTCGTGAGTTCATCAGACAGAATCGAAATCAGCCGTTTGCCATACTCTGCACGCTCAGCACCGCCCTGTTCTTCTTCAACAATGCGCTTTCCAACGTTCCAGTAGGTCATAATCATTGCGCGGTTAACTGCATTATAGGCAACGTTCTGACCTGAGGTAATCAATTTTTTAATATCGGAGATTACAAGCTGATACGGAATGAGGTTGCTGTCCATTTGAAAAATCTCCTTTCCAGTTGAGGTTTTTTTCTAAGAATCATTGTTTTAATTATAGCAGATATTGTTTGAACTGTCAGCCGATTGTGAAGAAAACTTGCGCGACTTACCGTTCCTGCGTCTGCTCCTTTTCCGGCGTTGTCCGCAGGATGCCATCCACATTCTGCTTGATAATGCCATACTTCTGCACCTGGCGTTTGGCATCATTGTACTGCCGTTGCAGCTGGCCTTTCTGCTCAACCAACTGCCGCTATGTCGGAAGCAGAGAGGATTGCAAAAGATCCGTCCGTGAAAAGCTACACCGATTTGGATGAGCTGTTTGCAGACCTGAAATCATGAGAAAAACGAAATACATCGTCAAACCCACTAAGTACTGGCATTAGCCCATACCGGAACGCATAGTGAGATCTGTTTGAGAAAAGGCATCTGTCGTTGTATGGAAATGATTCTGTACAGCGTTTTTTATGTCCTGCATTTAGACTTGCTCTCACTCTCTGTTATCTGTTTGCTTTCGGCAATGTTGCAATATTCCTCAACCGTTTCTTCCACGCTGTCTTGCAATCCAAGACAGACTTCGGCATCACAAGGATACGGCAGAGTCATCCCCTGCCGTATGGCTTCTAATGCCCATGCAGCGTTGCTGCACAGCCTTTATCAAGCCTTATCGAGATTTTTCTTAAAACTTTTTGACTCGACGCGCCAATTCTCGCATTCCGCGCTGAATCGAATAGGTAATCGCCGCTTTGCTGACCCCCTCCGCTTTCGCAATTTCAACATTACTCATGCCAAGAATATAGCGGGCATAAATGCGCTTCGCCTGTTTATCCGGAAGCATCGAAATAGCAGCATGAAGTTGTTCTCTGGTCAATTTTCGCTCATAGATTTCTTCCGTCGAAAGCACCCTGAACACGACGCTATGCTCGATCTCGTCTGAGCAGTCAAGCGTATAATATGCCTTATGATAATACACGCGCTGCATATACGCTTTCTCCATGCGTTCGAAGGTCTCAAATACCTCTGCCACCTCATCTGGCACTTCAACGTAATAGTCTGATTTATACGCATCCGGGTAAAGCACCCGCAGATTGATCGTTTTCATGTTTTTCCTCCATTCGATTTGTTTTGTGAGCAAATCGAACAGGAGGCGGCGATCGACACCGGGGAATTTTCGGGCGAAAGAAAAAGGAGACGCACCGCAATGCGACTCCTTGAGTATGGTTATCCGCTACATTTCTATGAAATTCCAGCCATCCGTTCTATACGGCTCTATCTTTAGCATAACCGTCATTTCCTTTACCCGCATCACAGACCTAATAAATATGGATTCACAGTGCATTAAAAACAGAACAATCGTCAGTTAGAATACACTTTGAGGTGATCTATACATGGACGATTATTCCATCGCATTGGGAAATGCGGTCAAAGAAGCACGCACAGAATCCAAGCTCACGCAAGAACAGATTGCAGACATGTTGGATATCGATTCACGCACAATCAGCCAAATCGAGCGCGGATTGGGTAATCCAAAGTTGGAAACGCTTTACCCGCTTATTCGCATACTCAATGTTGACGCTAATACCATCTTCTACTCCGCTCCTAAGACTGAAACACCCAAGCCGGATCGCCTGATGTGCCTTGTCAGCACATGCACGGAATATGAGGCTCATGAGCTTATTCGTATCGTCAACGATATATTGAACATTATGCGCCATTCTGAAAACGAAAACGAAGAAAATGCAATCTGATTCCTTAGATAGCCTGTCTCTGTACAGCGTCTTTGCGTCTGACAGGTAGCATTCTATCTTCTATTATTTTCATGGAGTTTGAATCCGTTTAATCGGAAACAAACTCTTTTTATATTCTCACCGTATATTTTGATATAGTTTCATATTTAGAAGACTAACTTTTTGTCTCTCGTTTGCATTTCGGGCAATACAAAGGAAAATTGAGCAATACTGTATCTGAAAATGCTTTGGTTCTGGTTTTTTGCTTACAATACGGGCACTTAACCCATTCTGCTTCTGTCAGCACGAGCGTTTTTCCCTGAGAAATCAATTTCATAGTGCCATTATCCACTTACCGCACATCCTTCCATGAAGTCACCTTGGGAGCATCCAGCAGCTTGTCCTTCAGTTTGACAGGATTCATAAATTCGCCGGTCTGCGCATTGATAATCATCGTGCTGTAATGCATCCGTTCCATAACCGGATAACTTTCATCCGGTGAAAGTTGTTTTGCCGGGTCAAACGCATAATCACATTCAATCTGCCACACCGGATAAAGCACATTTCCTCTCTCCACATCTCGATAACAGCAGTATCCAAACCGCAGAGCATACACACGCCGGATGTACCCGTTCTGAATCAACTTCTCTACGGTGCTCTGAACTTTGTCAAAGCTGCAAAGCGGGACATCCTCCTCAAGCTGTCCGATTTTCCGAACCGGTTCAATCTCGATTCGGTATGTTCCATCCAAATAAGATATCATCTTTTCGTCCGCTTCAAGCCGATTGCACAGCTGTATTTTCGCGGCATCTGAACGATCTGGCTTTGAAAAGCCAATCTCCTCTTCGCTGGCATATGCAACAGGATCTCCTGCTCCCATCAGAACAGGGATTCCTGCTATCTTTTGCCGCAACGCCAAGACCGCGCAAGGAACATCCTCCGATATTTCTTCCAGCCATATAAAGCTGTATTCTGGCGTTTTATCTGGAAATATTTTTTTCATTACATGGCTTATGGTTTCTACACATCCTTTTAGGATGCTTCTTTCTTTATAAGATATATCCGGGTTGGATTCATCCAAGCAGAAAGACCTTCCGCGCAGGCTTCCAAACTGACCTGTCTCTTCCTTTGACGATATATCCTGATTGGCATACTCAATACAAATCGTTCCCTTACACACCTCATACAAGCGCATCCATTCGCCTGTTTCCGAATCATAGTAATGCCGGGAACCCTCCTCATTATTCGTCGTAGTCAACGGTATATCCGGATGAATTTGATCCGGCACGACATCCAGCGGCTCTACCCGTAGGACAGGGACAACTTCAACATTCGGTATCATCGGCAGGACATCGACTTCAATCTGTCGTCCATAGGTATCTGTATAGTTTTGGATCCACCGCCCCATTTCATCAACCTGTTGACGCAATTCTACAATCGACACCCACTCTGCTTTTGCCGAAATTTCCAGCAGAAAAAGAAGCACAATAATCAGTACACAGCTTGCTTTCTTCATCCATTATCCCTCCTTGAAGCGTCTAAAACTATTTCTAACCTAATGACGTTATTTTTCTCAATTATTCACACCTTTTTGTAATTTGTTTTCTATCTTTTGTGTATCGAATGTTGTATTGTTTTCAAATGTATTCAATGCAAAAATAAATAAAGAAAAGGCGCTTCAAATCCATCTACGCTTGGATTTGAAGCGCTATTACGCTCATTCTCTTGATAGGATATCCAGTAGCTCCCGTTGTCCTTTATCCATTTGAAGCAGCTGCTGCACGAAGTTCCCCGTATCCGTTCTTTAATTCACATCCGCATAGTATCTTTCCGATCCAACTTCTTTCGGATCATGAAGCTTTCCGGTTTGTGCGTCTATAAAGATTTTTTGATAGTTCAAATCCTGTTGTTCGCTGCCATCATAAGAATTCATATCTGTTTGATCGTCATTTGAACCATTTTCTGAATACGAACACCCGATAATCCATGTTGGTATTAACAAATAATCTGCATAATCCATTTGTTCACCGTTCTTTTCTTTTTTGTCCGAATACTCTTCTTTTTTGTCCAAATAGATAATGTATCCCAAGATGATATTATATACCCTTTTTATTTTCCCTTCATCCACATATTTTTCCACAATTTCATATACCTTATCGAATCCGCATAATGGAACATTTTCAAAAACAACTTCTTTTTTCTTAAATACATTTGACAATGAAATATTCATGTAATCATCGCTGTAATAAAAAACATATGCAGAAGGGTGAGCAAAATACAGAACATCATAGATTTTCTCAGCTCCTCTTTCAAGATATCCAGAACCTGCAGAAGCTATAATCGGAACTCCATCCAGGGTTGGATAAGCTTCAATCCCATATCCCCCAATTCCAGTCAAATCTCCAAATTCGTAATCCCCCAAACTTGTCATCTTGTCAGATACCATTTTCCCTTTTTGAAAACTGCTTACCACTTCAATCCTTTTTAATTCTATGCTAATAGATTCATCATACAATTCTCGAATCATATTCTTTACTTTATTCACTACTTCTCCAGCCGAAATCGGCTGATTTTTTGCATGAATATCAGCCAATTCTTCGTCATCCAATTTCCATGCCGAGTCTATATGATATTCTAAAAACTGTGTTCTCTTGTCAAATCCATATTTTTTGTCATATTCATCGCCCATATACAATAATGTACCATTCTTCATTTTCTCTATGGCTATCATCCCTGCATTTTCGTATTTTTGAACAATTTCTGGATTTGCTTCATATTTTTCTGCACGAATCACATTTATTTCAGAAACGTCTGGTATATAGATAGGTGCATGGTTGATTTTCTCCGTATCATACAATCCGCTTTGCACGGCGTTCCTTATGGATTCGATTTCATCGCACAGCGCCATCGTCGGCAAAAGCAAGAGCGCACAAAGTGCGGCAAACATCTTTTTCATTGTATATCCTCCCACATGATGGTTTCAAAATCTAATTACATCAACTGATCTGCATAATACTTTTGATCGCCTTTCGCATATGGATCGCAAATCTCACCGGTTCGTGCGTTAATCAAAAGCGTTTTCAAATCTAAATCTTTAGCTTCGTAATCATATGCATCAGCCGATGCTCCATCCAGTTCGGGATACGGTTCTGTTGCAGCTTTTCCACCCGTATAACTGCATTGCACAACCCATGCCGGAGCCAGTATATACGTTTCTTCTCCCCTCTTTTTCGTATATTTTTCTTTGCTGTCCGCGCAAATCACATAACCGAATTGTACATTATATACACGAATAATATTACCGCTCTCAATTTCGTTTTTCAAACTGCTTTGAATATCGGCGAATGTACAGAAATCAAAATATTCATCGACTTTTTCCACCTCAGCCACCACGTTATTGGCAATAAACATGTTGTACGTTTCATCAAAATACAACAGTGAAATCGACGGATTCACAAAAGCCATCGCTTCCCCAGTTTTAGTTTCGCAGTTGCTTGTAAAATGCCCAATATACGAATTGGAAATCAATGGAATTCCATCGACTGTTTCATTGATATACAGTTTATACCCACCAACGCCTGTCAAAGCCCCATATTCAAACCATCCGCCTTTTTCTCTTTTCTGAAACGGACTTCTAACTTCAATTTTACGGATTCTCATTCCAATTCTATCGTCATATAGACTTTGAAACACGCTCTCCAGTTGTTCCTTCAAGCCAAGAACGGAACAGCTCTGATTTTCCGCATAAATCTGTCCTAATTCCGTTTCATCCAAGCTCCATCCGTGATTCAAGCATACCTCTGTCGTCGTATAAAATCCATCATCGCCAAACTGCTTTTCTCCATCCTTGCGAATGATTTTCGTCGATTTGACGGAGCTTTCCAGCAAATCCTCATCATGCGCCAGCATGGTCTTGAGCTTGTCTTCATTCGCCTGAATCCGGCAGACTCGCTTCACCTCAACGTGCTCCACCTCCGGCACATAAATCGGCGCGTCAATGCTGATTGTTTTCCCGTTCACATCAATTTCTTCTATCCATGCTTCCGGCGTTTCCTGCACCAGCTCGGTAATCGAAATCAATTCTGCGCTCGCCAGTGTCGGCATGAGCAAGAGCGCACAAAATACAGCGAAAAAACTTCTCATTGTACATCCTCCCATGTGATGATTTCCGGGCAATCGAGCACATGCTCCATCAGTTTGGCGGGATCGACAAACTCGCCCGTCTGCGCGTTGACGATCATCGTTCGATAGAACAGGCGCGAAGTAATCGGCGAATCGGCAAACTCTTTATAATTCCGCGTCTTGGTATTCGCACCGAAATAATAATCGCATTCCGCCATCCATACGGGAATCGTGACAACCTCCTTTGCATCGTTCAGATAACAGCAATAGCCGAATCGAAGTGCGAACAAATTGCGGATATGCCCCGCTTCAATCTGCTGTTCAAGGCTTTCGATCACCTTCTGAATCGGGCTGAGCGGCACATCTTCAACCAGCACATCCTTCTGGATCATCGGCTCGACATAGAAGAATGAATAACTGCCATCCACATAAGCATCAAAATCCCATGTCGGGCTTCTAAAATCCGCCCAATATTGATAGCAGCCATTCCGCTCCCAAATCTGGGGAATGTCGAACGGCGCATCGTCGTCCCGCACGTATTTCACAGGCATATTAGCGCCCGTCAGCACCGGAATGCCATTGAAGCGCTGACGCATTTCCAGTATGTATAACGGTCTTGTATTCTTCGCAACCTCCACCCAAATCGGTTCAAGGTCAATGGGGATATTCGGAAACAGGCGGCTAAGCTCGCCATTCGCAAGGTCAACCGCATTTTGAATAGTCAAATCGTATCCGTCAAAAAACGTCTTCTCCCAGTCAACTTCATTGATACGATACGATTTTCCGCTGCTACTCTCAAGGATACCGCTCTCCTCTATTTTTTGACTTCTGTATTCCATGATGACAGAAAGCACATTGTCGTAGCTGTCTCCAGGGGCGCTAACAAAATAAAGGTCACGCTGTTCGCCCGTTTCAGGGTTATCGTAATTGAAAACCGTTCCGCCATCCGCCTCCTGCCTGACCTTCGTCATGCTCGGGTCGCAAATGTTATACGCGCTTTCCAGCGGATACTGCGGTTTTTCCAGCGTAATCACAGGCACGTTCTCAACCTCCGACAGAATCGGTGCAATATCCACCTCAACCGTCCGCCCCTTTACGTCCGTATAACTGGCCGTCCAGCGCCCCAGTGTCTCGATCTGCTCCCGCAGTTCGGTCACGGAAATTCCTTCGTTCTTCGCTGCCGCCAGCGTCGGCACAAGCATCATTGCGCAAAGCGCAGTAATCATTCTTTTCATTGCACATCCTCCCATGTAATGATTTTCGGGCAGTCCAGCAGTTTCTCTTTCTGTTCAACGGGATTCATAAATTCTCCCGTCTGCGCGTTGACGATCATCGTGTGATAATTCAATTCATTCACATAGGAGACACCCGTCATGTTCCTTTCATATTTTTTTCCTTCTTCGGGATTATAAATATAAGTACATTCAACATTCCAAACAGGATATAAAGTAATCTCCTCGTTTTCATTCAAATAGCAGCAATAGCCAAACCTCAGTGCATATACATTCCGAATATATCCTTCCTGAATTTTGGTTTCAATGCTCTCAATCACTTTATCCATGCTGCATAGCGGTACATCGTCGATTAAGACGCTTTTCTTTTTCAATGGTGACGCCATAAAAAAGTATCCGCCGTCGGTATATGCTTCCAATCTTAACCACGGTAAGAAGAATGCTCCCCAACGAAAGCTCTGCTCAACATTCCAGCTTTCCGGTCTTTCAAAATCTAAATCCTGCTGAATCCTCAAAGTTGGATCTACCGCACCCAGCAAAACTGGTATATCATTGATTTTTTGTCGAACAATACAGCGATAATATGGTCTGGAGTTGACCACCGTATCCAGCCAGATCAATTCAAAATCAAGATGATAGTCCGGAAAATAGGACTCAATTTGAGGAAAAATGCGTTCAAACGCTTCTTGAACGGTAATTTGATTTTCACCAAGATATCTTTTATTCCAATCAACTTCATTAGAGCAATAGTAATCTTCTATGCTCTCCTCCACTATATCGCTATCAGATTGCTTTCTTCGGGTATTATCAACACTTATTTCAACAGCTTCCACTCCAACTGTATAAACTGCTTCTACATGAGTTAGTTCACCCGTTTGATCGTCTTCATATTCCCAACATTGCACCCCTTCCTGCTCACTTTCTTCCGTTACCACTCTCTTCATTTGTTCACCGTGAATACTATTCTTTATGTTTTCTTCCGTAAACTGTCGTGGATTTTCTGCTAAAATAATAGGTACGGCATCATATTGACCCATAATCGGTTCAATATCGACGTGTATTTTTCTGTCATACTGGTCTGTATAGTCCGCTGTCTAGCGTCCCATTGTTCCAACCTGTTCACGCAGTTCAGTGACGGAAATCATCTCGCCGCGTGCCGAAGCAAGCATCAGCACGAGTGCTGATGCAAAAAACAGCATCATCCATTTTCTCATTGCACATCCTCCATCATTGAATGATCGTCGGCATACAATATTTCTCCATGCCCGTTTTTTTCGGGCTGTAAACTTCGCCGGTCTGCGCGTTAATCAAAACGGTCTCAAAGCATCTCTCATTTTCAAAATCATCTGTATCATAGGGCATCTTTTCACCTAATGGTTCAATATCCTTTTGCTTCTTTCCTTCAATATATCTGCATTTCAGAACCCACGTCGGCACAAGCACAAAATCCCAGATATCATCCGCTTTTTTCGCTGCTTTGCCCGGTTCGGCATACACAACATACGTCAGCGCCATGCTGTACACTTGGTCAATTTTCTTTTCTTCGATATAACGTCGAACATCTGCTCTCGCCGTTTCAAAATCACAGACTTTCATATCGCTGTACAGTTCTTTCGTCTCCTTAAAGGCATTTTCATACATGATTGTATACCTTTCACTATTTCTATAATAACCATACAGCATGTCATATGTTTTATATGCCCAGTTACAATCTACTTCTCCGTTATCGAAACATACAGGTGCCGTCAAGTTAATCGGAACTCCCCTTATCATCTGTTTCGCTTCAATCATATATCCGCCTTCACTATCTACATTCGCCCAATCAACCTCTCCAAACGGCTTTGTAGAATAGGCGCACACAAAATAATTAACTTTTTCCAGCCAGAGCTTCGTCTCCTCAAAATCAAATATATCATTAAACCCCTTTTCCATCATTCGGGCAAACTCCCCAATTGGTTTCTCCTGATTTTGCGCATAGACTTCATCCAAATCGTATGTCCTCTCGAACTGCCAATAATCATTAGCAATTTCGTATTCATGCTGATGAAGATTCTCATCTGATACATTTTCGTTTTCCTTATAAATTCTCACACCATATCGATATTCTGGATAGCCCTCGACAACTTTCCAGCCATCATTTACATATGCCTGAACTGCATCGTCGTTCGCTTCGATCATTGTCACTTTCAGCACTGGTAATGTCTCCGCCTCCGGCACATAAATCGGCGCGTCAATGCTGATTGTTTTCCCGTTCACATCAATTTCTTCTATCCATGCTTCCGGCGTTTCCTGCACCAGCTCGGTAATCGAAATCAATTCTGCGCTCGCCATCGTCGGCGCAAGCAAGAGCGCACAAAGTGCGGCAAACATCTTTTTCATTGTACATCCTCCCATGTCGTCATCTCCGGCACGGCAAACGTCGCTTCATCGCCGGTCGTGATGATTTTCATCTCGCCGGTTTGCGCATTCAGCGGAATCTGCGCAAATTCATACGCTTCCCACCGATTCAGCTCGAAATGCTCGTGGAAGCTGTCCACAATACTCTGCTTTCCGTTCGGTACATAATCGCAATCCAGCACCCACATCGGCACAGCCCATGCATAATCCTCCATTTCAGGATTAGAGTATCGCATATATCCCAGCCGCAGCGCATGGATATTGCGGATACGCCCTGTTGTAATTTCCTTTTCGATACTTTCCAACACGCGATCAAGCGGCGCAAGCGGCACGTCCTCCTGCTCCACAGTGCGAATACGGTTCATGCTGACGTACACGCTGTAATCCGTGTTGCTCGATGTATACATCTTCAAATATACATCCGTCCGCCAATTCGAGCCAAGGCTATAAGGTGCAAGACGGTTCGCGATACGGTCTGTTTCCGGCGTAGACCCATACGCCACGCGAAAACTGTTATCCCCGAGAGTAGAGCAAAGCGCCCCGATCATCGGGATGCCATTCACCACTTGTTCCGCACGGATGGTGTAATAGCCCTTGCCTCCGTTATTCTCCCCGTCGATGGCTGTGCTTCCATGAATCGCAATGCGCTTGGGCGCAATCATGTAGCCCTTATTCGGATATGCTTCGTCAATCACGTGTTGAAAACACGCCATTGCTTCCGCCACGGTTTGAGTGCCGCCGCGTATGTACGAACTATTCATATCCAGTTCCCACGGATAGCGGTAATCGTTCGGCTTTGCGTCGTAATTCGACCATTTTTCCCCGAGCCATTCGCCTGTATTCATGCCAAATTCCTTGGCGCTTTCGTAATCCGTCGTCATGCCCATACCAAGGGTTCCCCAACTCACATCAAACGGTTGGCTGTTCATGTCATATCGAAACCACGTCATGCCGTTTCGCTCAAATGCGTTTTTCAGCATCACGTCGGCGATTTCCGACGTAAACGGCCGATCGTTTTCCACCGTGATGACAGGACATTTCTCCACATCCGGTACGAGAATCGGGATATCCACGTTCAACTCGCCGTTCGGCGTGTCGTAGGTCTTTGTCCACCGTCCCCTCTCCACCGTCTGTCGATGCAGCTCAGCAATGGAAACCAAATCAGAATTCGCGCTCGCCATCGTCGGTACAAGCAAGAGCGCACAAAGCACGGCAAATATCTTTCTCATTGTATATCCTCCCATGTGATGATTTCGGGGCAGTCCAGCAGTTTTTCTTTCAGCTCAACGGGATTCATAAATTCACCTGTCTGCGCGTTGACAATCATTGTTCGATAATACAACCTTGAAGGAATCGGAACTTCTGAATTCTCCTTATAGTCCGCCATATTCTGTTCAGGCTTGAACATATAGTCACATTCAACTTCCCAAATTGGGCAAAGGATAATATTCTCATTTACATCCAAGTAGCAACAATATCCAAATCTGAGCGTATATACATTTCGGACATATCCTTTTTGAATTGCTTCTTCAATCGAATGAATCACCTGCTCTATACCGCAAAGCGGTACATCATCCACGATAACATTCTTTATCTTCAACGGACGGCAAAGTATTTCAAATTGTTTATCTGACAATTTCACCACCCATGACGGCTTGTCATACGTTCCATACTTCAATCTTTGTGAATTCCATTCTTTCTGTGGATCAAATCCAAGTTTTTCTTTCCCTGCATTTAGAATTGGGTCTTTAGCGCACATTAAAATAGGAATACCATATATTTTTTGTCGAATTGCACATGAATAATACGGTTCAGAAGCATTTACAACACCAAATCGAAATAATTCAAATTTCAAATCATAATCTGGAAAAAGCTCATTCATCCTTCTTTCGATCAATTCCATCCCGTCATTAACCGTTAAACTCTTTTCTCCCAAATACGAACGGTTCATATCAATCTCATTTGGAGAAGCGAAAAAGCCATCTAATACAACGAGTTCGGACGATATATCTCTTTTTTCATCTAAAATACTGATCTGTAAGTCTATATCTCCACACTCTGGCGTTGGATAAAGCCAATTATCTTCTTTTACAAGACTAATTAAAACATTGCCACCTGTTTCTGGATCAATACATGTATAGTCAATCGCCACATCATTTTCCAACACCGAAACACTTTCCTGCTGAAAAGCGTTATAGACATTTTCTTCAGAGATAACCGGACTATCCATCATTAGAATTGGAACCTTTTCAATCTTATTCATGATGGGTTCTACATCTACTCCAATACTTCTTCCATAATCATCCTTATAGTTCTGTTTCCACCGTTCCATTCTCTCGACCTGCTTCCGCAGCTCGGAAACGGAAATCATGTCGTTATCAGCGTTCGCCAGTGTCGGCAAAAGCATCAGCGCGCAAATCACCGCAAATAATCGTTTCATCCTCGATACGCTCCTTTTTTGACGGAAAGGAGCCGTCCTCCCAATAAGGCGGACAGCTTACAAAATCGGGGCGACCCTTTCGGGCCGCCCCGGAAGGGTGGTTTACTTGAGCAGAACGATGTCCTCATTCTCATGTTTCGGCGTTTCACCAGCGGCGATCTGCGCCTTATAATCGATGCCCGACCCGGTCGGCACAAGCACCATGCTGTTCATGCTTTCCGGCAGATCATAGCGAACCTTGACGAAGAACTGTCCGTCTGCATTCACGCCATAAGCACCGTCGTGGTTTTGCAGCTCCACACCGTCAGCAACGAGCTTATAGTCGTTGATATACGGCATTCCCATTTCCTGCTTGCCGTCCACGCTCGCTTTAAACGCCGCTGCCCATTCTTGCGCATCGAACACGACCTCGCCG
>ERZ780203.1189-NODE-1189-length-20458-cov-4.356810_pt1 | contig 20458 bp, 18 predicted proteins | sample MGYA00511168_ERZ780203 | MGnify/ENA primary metagenome ERZ780203 (study PRJEB29588, sample SAMEA2156577) | human gut metagenome | biome: human gut; feature: human-associated habitat; material: faeces | place: Denmark | collected 2008/2010 ...
ACAGGCTGTTCGCCGTCCTTTTGGCGTTCGCGCCAATGCGAGCACCGAAAAACTCGGAAGAGTTTTCCGGGCGCAACATTGCAACCGGCGCGAATCAGCACCGCGCAAGGATCAACGTTGGACCCTTCCCGAGGCGTCGCCGCCGGCAAGAGCGGTGACTTCGGCGACCGAAACCATGTTGTAGTCGCCTTCGACGGAATGTTTCAGGCAGCTTGCCGCGACGGCGAATTCGATGGCTGCGCGGCTGTCGTAGCCATTACCGAGCGCGTATATGAGACCGCCGCCGAAGCTGTCGCCGCCGCCCACGCGGTCGACGATGTGCATGGTGTACTCCTTGGAGAGGCAGTAGTCCTTGCCGTCGTAGAGCATGCCCGCCCACTTGTTGTCGTTCGCGGACAGCGAAGTGCGGAGCGTAATCGCCACATACCTGAAGCCGAATTTGTCGGCGAGCTGTTTTGCGACCGACTTATAGCCCTCTTTGTCGAGCGAGCCTTTGGTGACGTCGGTGCCGCCCGCCTTGATACCGAACACGTCGAACGCGTCCTCTTCGTTGGAGATGCACACGTCCACGTAAGGCATGAGTTTTGTCATGACTTCGCGCGCCTTGTCGCGCGTCCACAGCTTTTTGCGGTAGTTCAGGTCGCAGGACACGGTTATGCCGCGCTTCTTCATGGTCGGCAGTACGTCCAGCAGCACTTCGGCGAGATTGTCGCCGAGCGCGGGGGTTATGCCGGTGAAGTGGAACCACGTCGCGCCGTCCAGCAGTCTGTCCCAGTCGTAGTCCTCCTTGCCCGACAGCGCGAACGCCGAGCCGGCTCTGTCGTATATGACCTTGCTGGGGCGCTGGCTGGCGCCTTTTTCGAGGTAATAGATGCCTATTCTGTCGCCGCCGCGCGCTATGCCCGACGTATCGACGCCGTAGCGGCGCAGCGAGTTGACCGCCGACTGGCCGATTTCGTTTGCAGGCAGCTTGGACACGAACGCCGCGTCCGCGCCGTAGTTTGCGAGCGAAACCGCGACGTTGGCTTCACCGCCTCCGTAGGTCGCGCCGAACTTATCCGCCTGCACGAACCTGTAATATCCCTCGGGCGCAAGCCTGAGCATGAGTTCTCCGAACGTGATTACTTTCATTTTCCGCCTCCGACGAGTGCGACCGCGCTTGCGGTCTTTGCTTCGATCTCCGCCGGCGTGCCTTTCATCATCCAGCTGCCGCCGCAGGCGAAGATCCTGTCGTACCCGAGAAATTCGAGCACGTTGTCTTCGTTAACGCCGCCAGTCGGCATAAACCGCACCTGCGGGAACGCCGCGGCGAGCGCCTTTATCGTTTTGAGTCCGCCGTAATTGGACGCCGGGAAAAATTTCAGGTCGGTCAGCCCCAGGCTCACGGCCTTTATTATCTCGGTGGGCGTCACTATGCCGGGATAGTACGGCACGCCCTTTTCGCGGCACACGGCCGCCACGTCCTCGGCAAGTCCGGGCGACACGATGAATTTCGCGCCGCACGCTATCGCTTCACTGCACTGCTCCGCATTTATGACGGTGCCGGCGCCGACAAGCATTTCCGGATATTTTTCGCACGCCAGCCTTATCGCGTAAGGCGCGCATGCGGTGCGGAAAGTTATTTCCGCGACGGGCAGTCCCCCGCGCACGAGAGCGCCGAGCATGCCTTCCGCGTCCTCTTCGCGGTTGATTACCACGACGGGGACGATTCTGAGTTCCCTGATTCTTTCGGATACTTCCATATCTGATCGCCTTCTTTATATAATCAAAATATAATCAAATTCCGAGCAGCCGCCTGATGTTGTTGTAGCATATATCGGCGGCAAGTCCGTACGCCGCGTCGGCGTCGTATTCTCCCTTTTCGACCAGCCCGCCGATGTAATCGCACAGAATGCGGCGGAAGAAGTCGAAACGCGAGTAAGACGAGAAGGAACGCGAATCGGTCAGCATGCCGGTGTTCGTCCCCAGGCAGGCGTATTCCGCGACCCTGGACAGGTTGTCGCGTATGCCGGCCGCAGTGTCGTTGAACCACCACGCCGCGCCCATTCTCACGTTCCGGAACGCTCCGCTTATCGACGCGAGCATGGGCACCGCCCCGGGATTGAGAGAATACAGCAGAATGCACGGACGCTCGTCGTCGCTCAGCCGGGAAAGGAAGGCTATGACGCCGTCGGGGTCGGTTTCCCCCGCTATAACGTCGCAGCCTCGGTCTACGCCCTGAGAAGCGTAGATGCCGGGGTTGACATTGCGGACGACCGAAAAATGCAGCTGCATCACCATGCCGCGGCGGCGGTATTCGCGCGCCAGCCATTCGAGAATAAAGCCGAAGTACGCGTCCTTTTCCGCCTCGGCGGCCGAGCCGAAGTGCGCGAATATGCGCGCCGCCTCCGCCTCGGTAGCGTACGACTTCGGGAAGTCGCGGAAGCCGTGGTCGGATATGCGGCAGCCGTGGGCCGCGAAATAGTCAAGTCTGTTCGTCAGCGCGGCGAGCAGATCGGCGAGCGTGTCTATCTTCACGCCCGACACTCTGCCCAGCTCGTCCAGATATCCGCGCTCGGGCGCGTACAGCTTATCCGGGCGGAAAGTCGGAGTGACGAGCGTGCCGCCGTACCTGCCGTGCGACGAGAGATCGGCGGTCGGATCGTCGGTGGTCGCCACGAACTCCACGTCGAACAGTTTCAGCAGTCCGCGCACCGTCAGCGACGAGAGCTTTTCGTTCGCGGCGTCGTATATGCGCGCGGCCGAACGCCCGTCCAGCGGTTCGTTTATGCCGAATACCTGTTTGAGCTCGAGATGCGACCAGTAGTAGAGCGGACCGCCGGCGAGGCGGGGCAGGATTTCGGCGTAGCGCAGGAATTTTTCCTTCCAGTCCGCTCCGCCCGTTATATATTCCTCGTCCACGCCGCACATGCGCATCGCGCGCCACTTATAGTGGTCGCCAGCCAGCCACAGCTGGCCTATGTTTTCGAAACCGTCGTCGCGTTTTATGGCAGTCTGATCGAGGTGGCAGTGATAATCTATGATGGGCAGCGAGCGCACCGAAGCGTACAGCTCCTTTGCCGCGCCCGAGCCGAGCAGCAGATCGTCGTCGAAAAACGCCTTCATTCTCACACCCCGGAGTATGCGGAGAATCCGCCGTCCACGGGGACCACGATACCGGTCACGAAACCGCTCGCGCCGCTGTCGGCCAGCCAGAGCAGCGTGCCGATGAGATCGTCGGTCTCTCCGAAACGTCCCATGGGAGTGTGCGCGAGTATCTTCGCGGTGCGCGCCGTCGGGGTGCCGTCGTCGTTGAACAGCAGTTTGGCGTTCTGCTTGGTGGAGAAGAAACCGGGCGCTATCGCGTTGACGCGCACGCCTTTGGACGCGAAGTGTACCGCCAGCCACTGCGTGAAATTGGACACGCCCGCTTTCGCCGCGGAGTATGCCGGTATTTTGGTCAGAGGGCGGTACGCGTTCATCGACGAGATGTTGATGATGTTGCCCCTTCCGGCGTCGGCCATATCCTTGGCAAACACCTGCGCGCACAGCACCGCGCTAAGAATATTGAGGTCGAACACGAACTTGAAGCCGTTTTCGTCGAGGTCGAAGAAAGTCTTCATGCCCTCGGCGGCCTCCGCGGCCGTTTCGTTGTCCGTAGTGCACTTGGGGCTGTTGCCGCCCGCGCCGTTGATAAGCATCGTGACCTTGCCGAACTTATCCTCTATGACCGCCTTGGCCTTCTCTATATCGGCCTTGGACAGGCAGTTGGCGGGAGCGGCGACCGCTCTTCCGCCGGCGGCGACGATCTCTCCCGCCACCCTCTCGCACGAGTCGGGATTGAGGTCGATGATGCCCACCGCAGCGCCGCATTCGGCGAGCGCCTTTGCGAACGCGCTCATGAGCACGCCGCCCGCGCCCGTGACCGCTACCGTTTCCTTGCTTAAATCTACTTTGAATGGAACCATTTATGTCTTCTCCCTTAACGGATTCGCTTATTTCGTTTTCTCGGCCATTTCGAACAGGCCGTTGATGTACGCCGCGCCGAGCGCCCTGTCGTAAAGACCGTAGCCCGGTTTGCCGTTTTCGTCCCAGATGTTTCTGCCGTGGTCGGGGCGGACATAGCCGTCGAAACCGTTGTCCACGAGCGCTCTGACTATCTTAGCCATATCCAGGCTGCCGTCCGCCGAACGGTGACCCACTTCGCAGAAGCTGTCCGTGTCGTCGGTGTACCTGATGTTGCGCAGATGGGCGAAATGCACGCGTCCCTGCGCCGCGTATTTGGCGGCCATACCCGCAACGTCGTTTGTTCTGCCCGCGCCGAAGGAGCCGGTGCACAGCGTCACGCCGTTGCTGACGCTCGGCACTGCCGAGAACATTCTGTCGAGGTCGGCCTCGCACGAAACGATGCGGGGCAGGCCGAAGATGTCCCAGGGCGGATCGTCGGCATGAATGGCCATTTTGACGCCGACCTCGTCGCATACGGGAATGACCCTTTCGAGGAAATATACGAGATTGGCGAAGAGCTGTTCGTGAGAAACTTCCTTGTACGCCGCGAGCAGACTTTGCAGTTCCTCGGGAGAGTAACTCTCGTCCCAGCCGGGCAGGTGCAGATTGTTGGGGTCCACCTTTTCATAATCGGCGCGCGAGTACGACAGCGAGTCGGAGCCGTCCGCGTTTTTATGATGCATATCCGTGCGCAACCAGTCGAACACCGGCATGAAATTGTAGCACACGCACTTCACGCCGTATTTGGCTACGGTGCGCAGATTCTTGCAGTAGTTCTCGATGTACAGATCGCGTTTGCCGCGGCCGAGTTTGATGTCCTCGTGCACGGGTATGGATTCTATCACTTCCATTTCCAGCCCCGCGCCGTCCGCCAGCGCTTTCAGGCGCGCCACGGACTCGTCGCTCCACGCCTCGCCGACCGGCACGTCGTACACCGCGGTAACGACGCCGGTCATACCCGGAATCTGTCTGATATATGACAGAGGGATGTTGTCTTTTTCGCCGTACCATCTGAAAGTAAGTTTCATGTTTATCCTCCGTTCGATTTCCGTATGAGCTTTTTGCAGTTACATTGTATCACACCGCGACGGGTTTTGCAATTGCAGAAACGTAACAAACATATTGCATTTTTTGCTGTCTTTGAATGGGTCTGCGGCAGCGCAGTCAGATAAAGCAGGCGGGAGGTCCGTCCGTTTCCGTCCGCGTCCTCCCGCCCTATTCGAATGTGCCTTGATTTATGCGCGCGGTCAGCCCGCAGGAGTCTCCGCGCCGTCCGGACCTGCGGATTCCTCCGTCTTCGGCAGGAATTCATCGGGTATGGGAACGGCGTTTACCGACGGCTCGGCGACCTCGTTTTCATGCCGCGTGAACACTTTTTTATACAGCTTGTCGAAGAAGTTTTCTTTCTCGACGATGACCTCGCCCGTCTTCTTGTTTATTCTCGGCTTTTTGACCGGAATGAACTCGGCGGGAACCTGGTCGATGGTCTTCCACGTTTCCATAGCCTGCTCGAGGCTCATGCCGCCCTCGATCGCCGCTTTTCTGACGGCGTTGACGGCCTGGATCTCTTCCAGCTTTTTGCCGGAAAGGCGGTATCTCGTCATGCAGAACGTCGTGATGAGCCAGGAAGCCATGGGCAGCAGGCAGAAGCATATAATCGCCGACAGCTTCATGCCGTCCATGTACGGCGTGCCTTCGGTGGGCAGCGCGTTGAGGCCGGGCACTATGCCGACGATGAATACGGTGAGAAGCAGCGTCTGCAGCGAGGAGATGAGTTTATCTATGAGCGAGAACAGCGTGCCCATGATACCGGGCAGATACTTGCCGCTGCGGTAGGTCTCGTAGTCCGTGCAGTCGGCGACCATGGGTATGGTCATCTGATCGCAGCAGTTGAACGCGCCGTATCCGCAGCCGTAGAGTACAATGAATATTATCGTATAGGCGTTTATCGTCAGGTGGAAACCGCCGTCCATGGAGAACAGCGACAGATGCGTCGCGGTGTTTGCCGGATCGTAGATACACAGCATTATCAGCACGCCGACGTAGAACAGCAGCGCCAGCAGCGTGAACTGCGCGACTCCCCTCTTCTGGCCTTTCCGCCCCGATGTCTTGGAGCCCCATAAGAAGAACAGCCCCATGAATATGAACGCGAGCACGTAGAACGGTATGTACAGTCCGTTGTAATCGCCCATCAGACAGCCGAACACGAGGAAGGCGACGGCGCCGGAGGTCGCGACGGTGGACGCGAGCTTGTTGAAGCCGGACGAGATGACGAGCCAGCGGATTTCGCGGTTGCTCTTGACGACGTTGACGTAGTCCCTGAACTTCGGGGATTCGGTCGTGACGCCCCAGTACTGCGGCTTGTCCTTCTCGCTGATGGCGGCGACGGCCATTATCGTGTATATTGCGGACACGATGATGACGAACGGCACCATGATGTTATAGAACGTAGGGCCGTACGCCGCGCCGTAGTTGTACGCGTACAGCGTATTCGGGTCGAGATTGAGCGCCGTCAGTTTTGATATCAGCACATCGTTGCCTCCGGCGCTCTGCAGACCATTGAGAATCTGGCTGATCGTCTGGCCGCCTTCTTCCGCCTCGTACACGAGCAGACCTTTCTCGCAGATCGCCTCGTTGGTAAGGATACCGCCCGCCATGACGTTGACGAGCACGATGGAGCCGAGCTGACCGATCATGTTCCAGATCATGAACTGGCTGCGCTGCTTGGGGTCGTTGGTAAGGCAGGTCTGTCCGGCCTTGGTGCACGCGCACTGACAGGTATAGCCGAGGACGTATATTATGTACGCGACTATGTATATCACCCAGCGGAGCGCGGCAACGCTGTCGGGCAGGCCGCGGAAGAACACCATCATGATCAGCACGGACAGCGCGAGCATGACGTTGCCTATGACCATAAACGGTCTGAACTTGCCGAACCGGCTGCGCGTCTTGTCCATTATTCCGCCTAAAACGGGGTCGGTAATGCCGTCGAACACGCGCATGAGCGGAACGAATACCGCAGTGAACGCGCTTACTCCGAGCATGAGCGCGGCGTTGACGATGACGCCCGCGAGTGCGGCGCCCGTGCTGCCGGTCAGGTACATGATCGCGAAGTAAGTGAAATAACTGTAGAAAGCGAAGTAGACGTTGGTCGCCGCGTTGTTGAACGGGAACAGCGCCACCTGCCACTGCTTGGCGCGGTTGAGACCGCGGCCTTCGTCTTCCGACGAAACTGTAGCTGCTTCTGAAGCCATCATATTCCTCCATAGAATCGAATTTACTTCATTGTAGCACACAAACGGCCAACTATCAATTGCATTTTTTTTCAAAATATATTGCATTTTTTATTCCGATGTGTTATTATATGCATAAGAGAGCCGTTTCCGGCCCTCGAAGGGGAAATGAAAATGTTCAGTTACGTCACAGACGCCCTGGATTTCGCGCACAAGTTCGACAAGCGGCCGCAGCCGGCTCCCGACTACGAAAAGCACTATCACGATTTTTTCGAGATACTTTATTTCGTAAGCGGCGACGCCAACTTCACCGTGGAGGACCGGATCTATAAGCTGCGCCCGGGCGACATAGTATTCATACAGCCGGGAGAACATCACTACGTCACGTTCAATCCCGACGCAAGCTACGAGCGCTATGTGCTCAAATTCCGCGAGAGCGAACTGCCGAAATATATGTTCAGGCGCATTCAGAGCCGCGCGACGTTCTATACGGCGACCGACGAGATGAACGTGCTGTTCGCCGGGCTGGACAAGCTGTACGAACGCTTTGCAGGTTCCGATCTCGACCTCATGTTCACGTGCAGGCTGCTCGAGCTCATGACGCTGCTGTGCCTGGAACCCGAGACGAACAAGGACGCCGTGCACGACAGCACGATAACGCAGATCATAAACTATATCAGCGAGAACATACGCGATCAGATCACTCTGTCCAAGATCTGCGAACATTTCCACTTCTCGCAGTCTTACATAAGCAATAAGTTCAGCCGGCACATGAAGGTGTCCGTCATATCTTATGTACGCACGAAAAAGATCATGGCCGCTCACCGCGAGATACTGCGCGGAGAAAAAGCCACGGACGTTGCGGAGCGTTTCGGATTCACCGACTATTCCACTTTTTACAGAGCGTACATGAAAGTCATGGGGTTCCCTCCCAGTTCCAAACAAACGCCGTAACGAAAAGACCGCCGCGGGCAGCGATGCCCGCGGCGGTTTGGTTTATGAAGGTTTATTCTCTCACGAAGGTCAGGCAGGCGGCGCCGCCGTTTCCGCGGCTCATCACCGTAATGCCGCCGGCGCGGCATGTCCCGTCCAGGTTGTATATGCACCTGGCCGCGCAGCCGACCGCGGTATCCACGCTGTAATTTGCGGGAATGAAATCGCTCGCGGCCTCGAACTGTACCCGGCGTTTCGTTTCGTCCGGCGAATACGTCGTGCAGTCCGTCCCCGCGCTTATGTTGATGCTCTTGCTGCAGCAGGAGTAACCTTTGTTGTACTTGCATTCTTTGAGTCCGCATTTAAGGTCTTTCATAATTTTCCTCCGAAATAGATGTGTCACGATAATTATGTGCTTCCGGAAAGAAAATTATACCCGTATGCGCGGCTCAGACGTTAAAAAACAACGATGCGTAATTGCCGTCCACTACCCCGGTGTCAACTTCTACGGGCGGCCGGTAGGACGAATAATAAAAGTCTATGCTGTACACGCCCTGCAAATCCAGCGATCTCGCCCAGCTTTTGAGCGCGTTATATTCGGTAAGATTGTCGATAACGAAATCGTACTCCGCGTTCTCGTATACGAACGTCGACGATTCGTAATATTTGTACGCCGCGCTCTCGCCCGCCGTGTACTGCGGCGAAGTATAGTTGACCGCGCTCTGATACGCTTCCGTCGCGGTATCAGACGTCATGAAATACTTGTGCGTCATGAACGAATATTCGGTGCCGTTTATCTCTATGCCGGTGTCGCCGAACGTGGCGTCCGCGACGTACCATTTGCCGTCCAGGAACACTTTGTTCCAGGCGTGGCCGTCGCCGGCGACGCGCACGCAGGGAATTCCTTCCATGCGGCACAGCAACACCATGGCCTTGGAGATGCCGTCGCACACCGCCCGGCCGCTGTCGAACACGCCTTCGAGGTAAAAGGCTTCGTATTCGGCGGTCTCGGCTACGGTAATATCCGTTTCCTCGGCCTCGTCATACACCGTCTCGTCATAGCATACGTGCATGATCAGCCACTCATAGATCGCGAGCGCCTTGCTCCGGTCGGACATGCCGTCCGCCACGATACGCGTCAGCACGTCCTCGGCTTTCAATAAAATGCTTTCCGCCGCGCTGCCTTTCTCAGCCGCCGGCTCGGCGCCTATCATGGCGGCGTAGAACAGCTGGTTGCTCGTTTCGCAGGTCAGTACGGTGCGCGCGTCGTATATGGCAAATTCGTGCTCCCCGCCGCGTTCGGAATAACCCGCCGCCGCGATCTGCGTGAGCGCGTCCGTCGTGGAAGATACCTTAGACGCCTCATCGGATGCGAGATCTTCGTAATTGATGAACAGTTTGACGCCGCCTTCCGTCTCCGACCATGCAAGTCCGACGTACGACGCGAAATACGCGTGGCGGTAAGCGTCCCGTATCTCGTCGGAGGCCGTGTCCGCATACGAATAATCGAGTTTCACGCTGATCGCTTCGCCCTGCGAAATATAGCGGTACTGCACGTACTCCATATATGCGGTCAGTTCGTCGCGGCTGTTCAGGGTCACGGTGCTCCGCGTATTGTACGCGTTGTCGAATTTCTCGACGTACGGCATGAAGCCCCGCCACATATACGTCAGTTCATCCGACCACAGCCCGCCGCTGCCGCTCTCGACATAGCCCGTCGGTTCGTATTCCGTCCACTTGGCATACAGGGTTATATCGCCGCGCGCGTCGGCGGCTATGGACGTAATCCGCGAGCCTGAAAAATCCTCCGTTTCGTACCAGCCGTCGAACGCATAGCCGTCGCGCAGAGGTACGGACAGCACCGCCCCGGCGCCGGAGAAGTATATCTCCGGATTGCTTTCGCCTTCGGCATAATACGCCGCGCTGTCCGGGCTGTCGTTCATGACGTAGCTTATCGAGTATGACCCGAACACGGAACAGCCTGACGGCAGAAGCACTGCCGCGGCCGTCAATACGGCCAGAATCACCGCCAGTAATTTTGTTTTTCTCCCAATCTTCATCCTATCTTCTCCCTGTATGCGTTATCAGCAGCCCTTTATGTACGTCCTCGGACTCTCGCCGCTGAGCACGTTGCGTATATCGTGATTGGCGCTGCCGATGATGACTTCGATACCCGCGCGCACGCACGGTTTGATGTATTCGAGTTTGGCAAACGCTCCGTTCGCGCCCGCGCGGCTGGCGCCGCGGCAGTGCGTTTTGTATTCCTCGATTTTTGCCAGCACCTCCTCCTTCGTTCCGGTGATTTCGGTGATCAGCGAGGACGGGTCGTTGATGTCGAGGAATATTCCGTCGAGTTTCGTGAGAATGAGCAGGGTCTTCGCCCCCGTCAGGCAGGCAATCTGCGCAGCGGTTTCGTCGTTATCCACCAGCTCGACGTGCTGCTTGCCGGCCTTGTCCAGAGCCGAAATCTCCATTTTCCGCAGTTCTTCCACAGCAACCGCGTCGTTGTAGTTGACTATAGGAACGGCGTCCTGCTTTGAGGCGCGTTCGAGCAACGACAGTATGTGCGCGCGGTTGACCTCGTTGTTGAAGTGCGCATGCTCGACGAGCACCTGACGCACCGACAGACGGGGATCTATGAAACGGCGGTACGTTTCCATGAGTATGGCCTGTCCCTGCGAGGAATAATCGGCCTTGCGTTCCTCCCCGCTGCCGTCGGCCTCACAGCCGTGGCGGCGTATATAATCGAGTCTGCCGATCTCCACCGCGCCCGAAGTCACCCACACGGTGCCGGGGCGCAGCCAATGCCCGATCATGGCGAATTTGTTATAGTCGATGTCTTTGTGTTTCTCGTCGATGAGCGCCATCGACCCTATTTTTCCTACAAGTTCAATCATCCTAATTCATTGCGCGGCACTAACGTTCGGCTTCGCCGCGCGCAATTTGTAGACGCGCCTGCGGGATCTTTTGCGTTCTTTCGCGTGAAATCCCCCTCGTCACCGTGAGGTAGACTTCGGGGACGTGCGGCTGCGCCGTACGGATTTCCCGCGAAATCTTCGCAAAATCTTCCCGCATTCGCTGCTTGTGTTTGTTTACTGTGAATCTTTTATAATGGTTACCCTTATACGAGCGAAAGCCTTCGCGATGGATAAGGGATCGATATGGAGCGCAGGCGGACATGCGCCGCCGGAGCGACCTTTTAAGTAGTTTCCTTACGGAAACGCATGAAAGTTTTCAAGAAAACAATGCAGAGCGGACTTTCGTCCGCGAACATTGTTGTCTTGAATTAAATACAACGAGGCACAGGCTGTGCCGAGCTGAAGTTGGCGTTCGCGCCGACACGAGCACAAAAAATTTGTTAAAATTTTATGCGCAGTGTCGCAACCGGCGCGAAACAGCGATGCGCAAGAACCTATATGTTATAATGATTAAGCGTTTCGTCGAGCTCGGCACATTTTTCGAGAAGAGTTTCCGGGAAAGCACCCGCGCGGATGACCCCGGAAAAGCCCGCCATCATTGTGCGGATGAGCGCGGCGTCGCGCTTTTTCACGCTGTCGACAAGTCCGGTGGCAACGGTGTACAGATCGCGTTTTTCGCCGGGCGACGGATTTTCCGCAGCGGCGGCGTCGCAGATGTCGGCGATGCGCTCGATGATATCGGCTGCCGCCTCGTCGGGAAGATCCGCTTTCGGCGCTGCGGGCTTGGGTTCGGGAACCGGTTCCGCGGCCTTGACCGGTTCGGATGTCGGCGCGGTGTCGGCGGCGCCGTTCAATTCTTCGAGCACCGCGTTTTTCAGCGGGAGCACGAGGCTGTGAGCAAACAGCGAGAACGAAAAATTCACTCCGTTAGACGACCAGTAGTACTCGTCGAGGAAATCCTGCAGCGCCACTGCGCGTATGTCGAACGCGTACAGCAGATTTATCGCGAAAGCGATGAGATCCCTTCGCCCCACGGGCGGCAGCAGCGTGAAGCGTCTGCCCGTCTTTATCCGCGCGCCTGCCAGTGCCGCGCGGAAGTCGAATCCCTTGGCGGCGTCGGCCACGACGCGCTGCAATTTCGACGACGTGGCGACTGTCATGAGCAGTTCGCTTATACGGCGTTCCGCCATAATGAATTTGACGTTCGCCATATCGTCGCATATCTGCGCGAACTCCTTGACAGGCTTATCGCCGTCGTCTATGTATTTGTTTATATCGGATATCATAGACCGCTTCCTTCTTTCGATTTGCTTCCGAGTAAATTATAGCAGTTTCGCATCGCAAATGTCAACGGAATGAAAAAATAAAAAGCGTATCCGCGGCAGTTATGACCGCGGATACGCACGAATCAGGTCGAATCGGCATCCGCCCTTGACATACGCAGGGCGTATGTGATACAATGCGGGCGATGAAAGCCATCGGAAAAATAGGAATAATCGGACGGGGTGCGCTCGGAATAATGTATGCCGACGCGCTGAGTCGTTTCGACGTGCGTTTCATAGCAGACGAAGCGCGGAGGAAAAAATACGATACGGAAACGGTGACGCTGAACGGCAGGCCTTTCGGCTGTACTTTCGCGTCCGCGCCGTCGGAGTTCGCGCCCGACCTGATAGTCTTCGCCGTCAAGGCGGGCGGGCTGGACTCCGCCCTGCGCACGGCGGCGCCGTTTGCGGGCAGGGACACGGTGCTGCTCAGCGTCATGAACGGAATCACGAGCGAGGAAATTATCGGCGCGGCGCTGGGCCGCGGCAATCTCGTGCACTGCGTCGTGCAGGGCATGGACACGGTTAAAATAGGCGCGGACGTACGCTGGTCGAGGTTCGGCAGATTTCATGTCGGCATAACCGACCCGGCGCGTGCGGAAGCGCTCTCGCGGCTGACGGCGGCATTCGACGAAGCGGGCGTGCCGTACACCGTCGAAAGCGATATCATGCTGCGGCTGTGGTCGAAATTCATGCTCAACGTCGGAGTAAATCAGGTCTGCCACGCCTATAAGTGCGGTTACGGCGCGGTCATGCGCGACGGAGAGGAGAGGCGCGTAATGATCGCGGCGATGCGGGAAGTGCTCGCGCTCGCAAACGCCGAGGGCGTCGGGCTGACCGAACGGGACATAGATTTCTATCTCGGGCTGCTCGCGGGGCTGGATCCCGGAAACATGCCGAGCATGCGGCAGGACGGGCTGGAAAAGCGGCGCAGCGAAGTCGACATCTTCGCCGGCGAAGTGATACGCCGCGCGGAAAAGCTGCGCATCCCCGTTCCCGTGAACGAAGAACTGCGCAGACGCATCGAGGCCATAGACGATGAAAACGCTTCCTCATGACGCGGAAGCGTTTTTCTGTTGCCGTTATTCGTTATCGGGCTTGTCGTCCTTTGCTTCTTTTGCTTCGGGCGGCTCTTTCCCGCCGGCGACGGCGTTTGCCGCGCGGCGTTTCTTTTCGCGCAGATATGCGGGCAGATCCATGATGCTGACCACGATGCACGCTATAACGAAGCCGATTATAAGGCTGACCACACCGGCGATGATTATATTGATTCCGCCGGAGGCCACGACGTTATTCGTGTTGAATATCACAGTGGATTCGGATTCGTAAAGCGAAATGTTCACGCTCTTGAACGTTTCGGTCACCACCGTGAGGCTGGCATAATAACCGGCGAGAGACGTATCGAAATTCGCCTTTTTGTTTACGAAGTCTTCGGATTCGTTTTCTCCGGTATTATACTCGACGTTGACAATCTCCTCGCCGCTGTCGCCCTCGGTAATCGTTACGGTAACGCCGATGTTGCCGAGATTTTCTATAAGCTGCTGTCGCTCGCTGTTTATCTCCACATTGCGCACGGTCAGATTGACGATCTGCTCGTTGAACGTTTCGTACTGAGTAGTGCCCGAATTGCCGTAAATCTTGACGAGTTCCGCGAGTTCTTTTCTCAGCGCTTCGATCGTGGCGATATTGTCGCGTTTCTCACGCGTAAGAGTATATATCTGCACGACCGCCGTATTCTGATATTCGGCGTTGTCGAACACATAGCCGTTGACATCGAGATCGTTACGCAGCGCCGTTTCCATATCAGACGTAAACACCTGATTGGCCTGCGTACGGAAATAGCTGAGCGAATTGCTGCTGCCGTTTACCGTCACGACGTAATCGTTTCCGAAAGTTTCGATAAGACTGTCATACTGCCCGAGCAGATAGTTTCTCTGCGAGGCGAGGTAGTCTATGCGGGTTTCATAGTCGTTTGCGGTTTCGTATGCCGCAAGATTGACGGAGTAATCCGTACTGCCGACCACGGAATTGATATAGTTTATAGGACCGTTCGCGAGCGTGCGCAGGAACTGCGTGGCCTGCTGCGACGAATCGAAATACGAACCGCCCACGTTCATGGTATACTCGCCCGTTTCCACGGTAACGCCGTCCGCGTCCGTTTCGGTAAGCGCGGTGATGGATATAGCGTCGTCCTCGTACATACCTTCGATATCCACGCCGGCGAACGCTTCGTCCGACGCCTTCGCGGTTTCGAGCGAGGACTGCGACACGATATCGCGGTAAACGAAAGACGTGCCGTCGGGATAGCGCTGGCTCGAACTGTTGGGATAATTATACGAGAACGTCAGCGAATACTGAGTCTGCATCGGGTTGATGATGAGCGCAACCGCGAGCGCGCCGACGATCGTGACGGCGACGGTTATGACGAGCACAAGCCAGCCGCGCCTGAATATGACGCGGAACAGTTCGCCCAGCGACAGCCCGTCTTCCACATAGTTTTCTTCCATAAATACACCCCTCGTGCTTTCGGATATGGACTTATTATATCCTATTCGTCATAATTAGTCAACTTCTGACAAGCACAAAATAATGTTATATTGAATTATATCCCCGTCACCCCGCAAATAAACGGCCTTGACCGCAAGACCGTTTATCCGTTTCCTCATTTGCCCGAGGGCGCGTCCGTGCTTCCGAATCCTCCCGTGCGGCTGCCCGAAGCGGCATCGTCGTCGGTCAGGAAGTATTGCAGGAATATGCCCTGCGCGAAAGCCTTTCCCTTCTCCACGACGAGATCCTTATCGCCGCGGTTGGTCATTTTTATCATGATGTGGCCTTCGTTGTCGGCGCCGAAATAGTCGGCGTCGATTATCCCGACGGTATTGTCGAGCGCGAGCTTGTATCTGAAGCCCAGCCCGGAGCGCGGAAAGATCGCGAGCACGCGGCCTTCGTCCATGCGGCAGCGTATGCACGTCGGCACCTTTACCGTTTCGCCCGCCGCGATTTTAAGTTCGAAGGGGGCGAAGAAGTCGTAGCCGGCGCTGCCGGACGTTGCGCGCGCGGGCAGCTTAACGTCCGCGTAATCCGCAGCCGATCCTCCGTCGAGCGCGAACCTCTCTTCGGATACTTTATAGAATTTCGTCATGATTATTTGTCGAAATTGACGACCTGGCTGAAATCGGGAGCTTTGAGCGACGCGCCGCCGATAAGGCCGCCGTCGATATTGGGCATGGCCATAAGCTCCTTGACGTTCTTCGGGTTCATGGAACCGCCGTACTGAATGCGCACTTTGTTGGCGGTCTTGCGCGAGAACATCTTCGCGATCACGCTGCGGATGAACTTGATCGTTTCTTCGGCCTGTTCGCTCGTCGCGGTCTTGCCCGTGCCGATAGCCCATACGGGTTCGTATGCGATGACGGTATTGAGCACATCCTCTTCGCTTATGCCTTCGAGGCCGAGCGTCACCTGCTTGCGGATAACCGTCTTGGTGCGGTTCTTTTCGCGCTGATCCAGCGTTTCGCCCACGCATACGATGGGTTTAAGTCCCTTGGCGAGCGCGGTTTTGAGGCGCGCGTTGACGCTTGCGTCCGTTTCGCCGAAGTACTGGCGGCGTTCGCTGTGGCCGATGATAACGTATTCGGTGCCGAGTTCGAGCAGCATGTCCGCGGATATCTCGCCCGTGAACGCGCCTTTCTCGGCCCACGCCACGTTTTCCGCGCCGACCTTGATCTTCGTGCCCGCGCACAGTTTTACGGCCACGTCTATGTCGGTATAAGGCACGCAGATGACCACGTCGTGCTTTACGCCTTCGACGAGGGGCTTGAGCTCTTCGATAAGCTCGGTAGCCTGCGCTCTCGTCATATTCATTTTCCAGTTGCCTGCGATTATGGGTTTTCTTGCCATTTCGTTGTATTCTCCTTCTTCCGTTTGGAAATCATTCCGTTATAGTATATCCGTTTTCGACGCGTTTGGCAAGGAAAAAACGGCCCAAATTGCAAAATGCCGTTACGGCCGCCGCAGGGGTATTGACAATTGCCGCCGTTTTTGGTATCATTACGTCAAGAGGCACTATATATATGAAATTACTCAGAGCCCTGCTCGGCAAAACCGCACTCACGCTGCTTGCGATTCTTATTCAGATAGGAATCTATTTCGCCATGGCGCAGTTTCTCGAACTGCTGATCGGGCTGATTCCGGGCACGATAGGCAACACGCGCGTGTCGCAGATAATCGTCGGCATAGTGAACGGGCTGGTCGCGCTCATCGTCATCGTGCGGCTGACCATACGCGACATGACGCCGGACGCCAAAGTCGCCTGGGTCACGCTGCTCGTGTTCGCGCCCATCGCCGGCGCCCTGATGTATCTGCTGTTCGCGCACAACCTGATGAGCCGCAAAAAAGCGCTGCTGTATATGGATATACACGCGCGCGGCAAAAAATACATGACTTCGGAAGACGACTGCGCCGACGCGCTGGGCGAATACGTCGGGCACAGCCGCTATCTTTACAACGCCGCGCTCGCGGTGCCGCACCGCTACTCCGACGTCGAGTTCTTCCCCACCGGCGAAATATTCTACGAATCGCTGCTGGCCGAGCTTGAAAAGGCGGAAAAGTATATTCTGATGGAGTACTTCATCATCGAACGAGGAGTGATGTGGGATCACGTCGAGAGCATACTCGAACGCAAGGCGCGCCAGGGCGTGACGGTCAAACTCATGTACGACGACATCGGCTGCCTTCCCAAAGTGGAATCGGGATTCTGGAAAAAAATGCGCGCCAAGGGCATAGACTGCCTGCGCTTCAACAAATTCACGCCCATTGCCAGCGCCGTGCACAACAACCGCGACCACCGCAAAATAACCGTCGTGGACGGCAAAGTGGGCTTCATGGGCGGCGCGAACCTTGCGGACGAATACATCAACGTCGCGCACCCGTTCGGTCAGTGGAAGGACAGCGCGGTAAAAATAAAAGGCTCCGCGGTGCAGAACCTCATCATGCTCTTCCTGTCCTCTTTCGACGCGCAGGACGACACGAGGCTGGAAAACTACGAATTCTATATCCCCGAATATTACGAATGGTTCGACGAGGAAGGTATAGTGCAGCCCTTCGGCGACGGTCCCCGGCCGCTCATAGACGACTATGTGGCCGAAAACTGCATTCTCAACATGATAAACCAGGCGCACGACTATATGTATATAACGACGCCGTACCTCATACTCGACTATAACCTGTCCAGCGCGCTGTGCCGTGCGGTCAAACGCGGCGTGGACGTGCGCATAATCACCCCGCGCATTCCCGACAAAAAACTCGTATTCTGGATAACCCGCCGCAACTACAAGCCGCTCGTCAAGGCGGGCGTGAAGATTTACGAATATCTGCCCGGATTCATCCACGCGAAGAATTACCTGTGCGACGACGTCGTCGGCATGGTGGGCACGATCAATCTCGATTACCGTTCGCTCATACACCACTTCGAAAGCGGCGTGTGGATGTACAAGACCAAGTGCCTCGCCGACATAAAGGCGGACTTCGAAAAGACGTTCGCCGTCAGCGAACTGATGACCAAGGAAACGATAAAGCAGACGATACCCAAGCGCGTCGCCAGCGCCGTCGGTTCCATCTTCTCTCCCCTGCTGTGACAACTATACGATACGTCAAAGCCGTACCGCCGGAAAAAGCGGTACGGCTTTTCTTTATTGTCTTATGCTTCATATCAGCAGGCGCGGACGCGTGCGTTCCAGCGGACGTATGCACGTCTTTTCGGCAAGAAAATAAGTGGCCGCGAGATAACACAGATATATGCCCAGATACACCAGCGGCACGGCTATGCTTATGCCGATTATGGCGGAATGCACGTAACCGAGATAGAACGAACAGATAATCGACCCTATGATTGCCATCGGTACGGACGACAGCAGCGGAAGCGCGACGGGAAGCAACGAGAAGGACAGCAGCTGCCGCAGCAGCATCAGACGCTGACGTTTCACGCTCACGCCCAGCATGTTGAGTATCATATACCGCTTCTTATCCGCGTCTGCGTCGGACATGGCCTTTATGGACAGCAGCGCCATGGATATGCACATGAAGATCAGCGCGGCGAGCAGCGCCGACACGATAAGCACGGACGAATTGACGTTGATATAATCTATCTCGTCGTATACGCTGCTGACGTATACGGAATAGCCGCCGTCCGCATATTCGTCGAACGCGGACGAGTATACGGGATCGGCCGTGTTCAGAAGCAGCACGCGCTCGTCGAGATACGTTTCGGTCACCGCGTCCGTCACGATGTAATCCGGCACGACTATAACGCCGGAATCGCCGCTGCCGCGCGCGTATCGCAGCACCGTACCGTCCTGCTCCGCGCCGGCGAATGCCAGTTCGTTGCCGTACAGCACCCGCGTTTCGCCATCCGCGATATGCCCGTCGTAGCCGTATTGTTCTTCCCTCGTGCCGTCGGGATTGACGACGGTGCCCTTATACCCGTACAGTATATAAAACGTGCCGTCCGCGACTTCGATTTCTTCTTCTCCGGCGCCCGCGAGCATCGCGTTCATATCGCTCTCGCGCACGACGGCGAGGTCGAGTTCTCCGCGCAGCGGCTCGTCGGCGAGGCACACGTCGAAGAGCAGTTCGAATTCCGTATCCGAATATGACCGCGCCGCTTTCAGCGCCCTGTCCGGCAGATCGTAATCGTATTCGGACTGCCGTTGCACGCTCCAGCCGACTTCTATGTCGAAAGGGCGCTCGGCGCCGGCAAGCGTGATATACCGCTGCGCGAACGCGTAATCGGAGAGCATAACCGAAAGAATGAGCAGCACGGCGATGGCGCCCATCATGACGGCGTTGCGGTTCATGGCGCAGGACATCTGCCGGTAATAGAACACGTTGCCGCCTTTAAGCGCCGCCCGGCTCGGCCGCACGCAAGTGACGATTCTTTCCCCGCCCGACGGCTGCTTTACGAACGTCGACTCCTTCTTTCCGCGCAGCCGCCACACGAACACGCCGCGCATGCAGACGTAGAACAGGAACACGGCGGCGAGCAGCAGCGCCGTGCACGCCGGAAAAGAGATCAGAAACCGCATATACGCCTCGTCGGTTCCCCAACCGTCGGCGGTCATGACTTGGCCGAGAGCGTCTGTGAAATAGACGAAGTCGCCGACTATGAATGCGAGCAGCAACGCCGCGAGCGCCGCTTCGACCGCCGGCCAGTGCGGCGTACGTTTGCCGGACGGACGGGCGGTAACGAGGTCGGAGATCTTCAGCGCGCGCAGCTTTACGGCGGAGTACAGCAGCGCGACGGCGAATATGCACGCCCATTCCAGCAGCGTCTGCAGAGACGGCACGGGCATAAGCGACAGCGGACGTATTCCGCTGCCGATTACGGCGCAGATGAGGCCGTTGAAGGCGTAGAAGACGCCCACGCCGAGAATGAGACCGGCGGTCAGAGACACCATTCCCACCGTCAGGTGCTCGGCGGCGAAGATCTTTATTACGTCGCCGCGCTTCATTCCGAGCAGCAGATAGGTGCCGAACTCCCTACGGCGCAGGCGCAGCAGGTACGCGGTCGCCGAGCAGATTATAATTCCGACGATGATCACCACCACCGCCAGCACTATGTTTATGATCAGTCCGAGGTCGGAACGCACCACTGCGTCGGTCGTGCGCAGGTCGTCTGACAGCAGCACGTTGTTGGCGGCGAACATGAACGCGACGGTCAGCGCAACGGTAATAAAGTATATTATATACGACGACGCGGTGCGCTTTACGTTGCGCAGCGCCAGCTTAAACAGCATCGTCCTGCCCTCCCGCGGAAGCGCTCACGTCCGTAATCTCGCGGAAGAATCCGGAATCGGTCTTTTCCCCCTTAATTATCTCGTTGAACAGCCTGCCGTCGCGCAGGAAGAGCACGCGGGAGGCGTACGACGCGACGACGGGGTCGTGCGTAACGGTCAGTATGGTCGCGCCGAACGACTTATTCATCATCCGCAGCAGTTCCATAAGATTCCGCGAATTTCGGGAGTCCAGCGCGCCCGTGGGTTCGTCCGCCAGGATCAGCTGCGGATTG
>ERZ780203.1207-NODE-1207-length-20192-cov-10.193524_pt1 | contig 20192 bp, 18 predicted proteins | sample MGYA00511168_ERZ780203 | MGnify/ENA primary metagenome ERZ780203 (study PRJEB29588, sample SAMEA2156577) | human gut metagenome | biome: human gut; feature: human-associated habitat; material: faeces | place: Denmark | collected 2008/2010 ...
CTGCGGCATTGCCGCAGCGCTCCCTTTTGTTTGGTGGGGGCAGGTGTGTTTGGGTTTTTCCCTCCGGCGGGTGATTTTCTGCCAATAGGCCCTATTGCATAAGGAACGTGTCCCCGGCGGCCCGCTTTTCTCAGCAGCCGGAAAAGTGGGCCGTCGGAAACAGCAACATGAAGCGGTTGAAAAAAGCAGGCCACGGAAGAGCTTCTTCCGTGGCCTGCTTTGATATCCTGCGCTTATTCGTTGGTATAGTTATCGAAGTAGCCCTGAATATAGATGACAGGGGTACCCTTGTCGCCGGAGCCGCTGGTCAGGTCGCACAGGGAGCCGATAAGATCCGTCAGGTGCCGGGGGGTCGTCCCCTCGGACACCATGTTGCCTACCAGACTGACGGAGGCGTCCTTTTCCCGGATCTTCTGTGCCACCGCCTGCTGCAGCGCCTCGCCGGACAGGTCACCGAAATCGTGGTCCGCCAGATACTTCAGCTTCAGTTCATTGGGTGTACCTTCCAGACCGGCGGTATAGCCGGGGGAGACCACGGGATCCGCCAGCTCCCAGATCTTGCCCACGGGATCCTTGAAGGCGCCGTCGCCGTAGACCATGGCCTCGATGCGCTTGCCGGTGGCCTCGCTGAGCCGCTGGCCGATGGCCTCGGCCACCACGTCGGCGTCACGGGGGAAGAGCTTGACACGGGTGTCGTCGGCCTTATTGCTGCCCAGCAGGCCGTACTGCGGATTATAGCCGCTGCCGTTGACGGGAGCGGTCAGCAGATCGTCCAGACCCAGCACCACACGGGCGCCGGCCTTCTTCAGCAGGCGCTTGCTGCGCTGGCGGGTGTGGATATCGCAGCAGATGACGATATCGGTGTAGTCCAGCACCGTCTGCACCCGGTTGGCGAATACGATCTCCGCCTGAGCCCCGGCATCCTCGATGATGCCCTTATAGAAATCCACATAATCCACACCGGTGAAGGGATGGATCACCTTGCCGAAGGCGGCCCGGAACTGCTCCAGATCCAGCACGTCGTGCCACGGGTCGATGCCCGCCTCGTCCAGCTGATCCAGAGACACCAGATGGTTGCCCACCTCGTCGGAGGGATAGCTGAGCATCAGCACCACCTTCTCCACACCGGCGGCGATGCCGCTGAGCAGCAGGGAGAAGCGGTTGCGGCTGAGAATGGGGAAGGTGACGCCCACCGTCTTGCCGCCGGTCTTGGCCTTCACGTCGGCGGCGATTTGCTCCACCGTGGCATAGTTGCCCTGGCAGCGGGCCACCACGGACTCGGTGACAGCCGCCACATCCTTGTCATGGGGCTGGATGCCGTTCTCCCTCAGTGCCGTCAGGACGGAGGAGACCACGCCCTCCACCACATTGTCACCCTCACGGAAAATGGGGGTGCGAACGCCCCGTGCCACCGTACCCAGTGTTCTGCTCATATGAAAAACTCCTTTGTATTGGATTTGTTCGGTCGTACCATTGCACAACATTCTCATTATACGCCTAAAACACAATAAGTAAAATGCAATTTTCTAATAATCAACATAAGGTGTTTTAATGTGGCTCCGAAAAACGCACCCCTGCCGCTGCCGACAGGGGTGCGTTCACGATCCAAAGGCTTATTCGCCGCTCTCTCCGTCGCCGCCGCTCAGGAAGCGATTCACCAGCTCCAGCGTGTGGGCATCGTCGGTGAAATTGTCCAGATTCAGCAAACAATCCCAGTCGTTGCCGGTGATGTCCACCTGCAGGGGGCTGTAGCCGGTATCCGACAGGATGTCGCTGATCACCCGGCCCTCGGCCACGTCCTGCTGAGCCGCCTGATACAGCATCTGGGCCTCCACCGCCGTGAGGTTCCGGACGTCGCCGGTATCCACGGAGTAGATGCTGCCGCCCAGCGGAGCGGAATCCGCATCCGCCGTGCCGGAGATCGCCAGCTCCTGCCGCGCCAGCGGCGTGGACATCATCTGGTTGATGGCCGTGTAGAGGGCGGAAGCCCGCCGCACCGGCACGTTATAGCCCCGCTCCAGCGTGGAACCGTCGGTGAGGGTATACTTCAGGCGGATCCAGATGTACTGGCCGTCCTCTATAAGCGTGCCGTCCAGATCGACGTCGCCGTCCTCCACCTGCTCCAGTATGGCCCGGTGGATGGCCCGGATGGCCTCGATGGTCTCGGTATCCCCGGAGGTGGCCGTAAAGGGCTGAATGTTTCTGCACTGAGCGGTGACACTCTCGATCTCGTCGGTCTTTGGCACCCGGCGCTCCACACCGGCCACATCCATCCGCACGCACACGCACACCGCTGCCAGCAGCGCCGCCAGCAGCACCGTACCCTTCCATGTGCGGCGGAAAATTTTCAGGGATTTCCCCAGCAGCATGGACATTCCGAAGCTGCACACCAGCGTCATCAGCACCACGCACAGCAGCATTCCCGGCAGGTAGGCCCGGATATCATTGGAACGGGCCAGACCGAAGGTCACGCTGTACAGGATCATGCCCAGCGCCAGACCGCCTATGCAGCCCACACCGTAGCGCAGCACCGGCCGCATCCACGGGAAGGCCGCCACATCGCCGGAGAGCTCGCTGCGCCGCCGGATACACAGCAGGCAGGCCAGCGCAAGGATCGCCACCGCAACGGCGGCATAGATCCCCAGTGCTTGCCAGCCGCCGTTTTCCAGCGGGGTCACATCAGCGCTGACGACGGGATAGCCCACATACTCAGCGACGACGCCCTGAGGATCCGTCAGCCGGCGGACCAGCTGCACCACCGGAGTACACCACAGGGTGAAGCTGCCGAAGCCATCCCCCTGATAGCCGAATATGAACAGCTCAGCCAGCCAGTGGATCAGCTGCATGACTGCCATCACCAGAAAGTTTATCCCCACATACAGCACAGGCACCGCCAGCAGCCAGCCGGTGAGCATGGCGCACAGCGTGCCAAGCGCCAGAAAGAAGATCTCCGCCAGCGTCACTACCGCCAGCCATACCAGCAGCGGACCCGGCTCGCCGCACACCAGCAGGCTCACCAGTACCACCAGCAGATTCCCGGCGGTGAGCATGGCAAAGCCCGTCAGCAGCTGGGTGAAAAACAGGGTCTGCCGCTTCAGGGGCAGGCTGTGTATCAATCCCACGGACCGGCCGTTCATCAGGTAGGAATACAGGGCCATGGCCAGCACACCGCCGAACACAAAGGCCATGATGACACCCATGCTGTAGGTACCCTGGCACACCTCCGAAACCGTCCGGGTCCCGTAGCTTGCGCCCTCGGCTATGTGCCGCAGATACAGCTGCACCGGCAGCGCCACCAGCCAGATGGCGGTATACAGAAACAGAATGGGCCAGTGGCGGCGCAGATCGCTGCGGGCCAGTGCCGGATTAAAGAACGATGTCACGGACCGCATAGTCAGCACCTCCCAGCTCATAGATAAAGATCTCCTCCAGCGTCAGTGGAATGGCCTCCAGCAGCAGGGGAGCGGTGATCTGCATCCGGTTCAGGATACTCTCCCGGTCGCCCCGGAGGATGTAGGTATGCACCCGGCCCACGGCGGAGTGGTGCAGGATATGCAGTTCCGCCGGCAGGCGGGGCTCCTCGCCGGGGTACACCACCTGCAGCTTCACCGTGGTATCCTGCAGCTCCGACAGGCTCCGCTCCAGCAGCACCTTACCCTGATTCATGATGCCCACATGGTCGCAGACATCCTCCAGCTCCCGCAGGTTATGGCTGGATACCAGCACCGTGGTACCACGCTCCGCCACGTCCCCCAGCAGCAGGGACCACACCTGCCGCCGCATCACCGGATCCAGACCGTCCACCGGCTCATCCAGAATGAGGTACTCCGGCATACAACACATGGTCAGCCAGAAGGCCGCCTGCTTCTGCATCCCCTTGCTCATGCGCCGCAGCATCTGGCGGTCATTCAGGGGGAACACCTGCTTCATCTTCTCGTATCGCTCCCAGGAGAAGGAGGGGTACGCCCCGGCGTACAGCTTCGCCATCTCGGCAATGGACGCCTGCGGGAAATAGTACCAGTCATCGGGGATCACCACCATGCGCCGCTTGGCGTCGGTGTTCTCCCAAATGGGAGCGCCCTCCAGCAGAAGTTTGCCGCTGTCGGGGCGGTATACGCCGGTAAAGTGGCGGATGATGGTGGATTTTCCGGCGCCGTTGGGGCCAACCAGCCCATATACCGTCCCCTTGGGTACGGTGAGGGTGGCGCTGTCCAGTGCCCGGAAGCCGTCAAAGCTCTTGACTACCTCTTTTGCCTCAAGCATTCTCGTTTCCTCCTCTCCACAGGGCGATCCACTCGCCCTCCGTCATGCCCAGCTCCCGCAGCTCCTGTACCAGCGGCTGCACCTTGTCCTCCACCTCCCGGCGGCGGACCAGATTCTGCTCCTGTCCCTCCGCCACGAAGGTACCCCGGCCTGCCACGGAGTAGACGTAGCCCTCCATCTCCAGCTGGGCATAGGCCCGTTGGATGGTGTTGGGGTTGATGGCCAGATCCATGGCAAGGCTCCGAACCGACGGCAGCTTTTCCCCCGGTGCCAGCACGCCGGTGACCATCAGCCGCCGCAGGCCGTCCTTCACCTGCTCATAAATGGGACGGGCGTCCCGATAATCCAGACGGATCAATAGCGCACACTCCTTTCTCGTGTACTATTCATGTTAGTACACTTAGGTTAGCATGAAACCGCCCCCGTGTCAATAGGGAACTGCGTAAGATCCTACTAATTTCCACGGTTTGCGGGCATAATATCCCCGATCTGCTTGGCGAAGGGAGGGAGAAATATGCACGCATATGTCCATCGGGAGACCTGTATCCAGTGCGGGCTGTGTCCCGGCGTATGCCCGGAGGTGTTCAGCATCCTGCCGGGGGAGTCGGCGCAGGCTATCACAGAGCCGGTACCACAGGAGTATCTGGCGGCGGCGCAGGAGGCGGCGGACAGTTGCCCCGTGGGGGCTATCGAACTGAAGTGACGGCGGTTTGATCCTTTCCGGAAGGGATCTCTTGTCTCCGGCGGGTGGCTGTTCCCAGTAGCTTTTTCTTTATGTCTCCGACGGCCCACTTTTCCCAGCAGCTGGAAAAGTGGGCCGTCGGAGGCAAAAGTCCCCTCCGCAGCGGAAAATTTTTTGATTTTCCCACGGTTTTCCGGAATTTATTCTTTACATTCGGAGGATTTTATGGTATTTTATCAGAGTACGCTGCGATGCGTATGGACTTGCCCCTGCTCTTAGTCCCGTGGACGCTTCACCCGTCCCGGCACTCAGGCTGCGGGCCAACTAAAAGAAAGGTGGAAACACAACTATGATGCAGAAGGATCAGAAGACCTCTATCATCGAGGCCAACCGCACCCACGCTACCGACACCGGTTCTCCCGAGGTCCAGGTGGCCATCCTCACCGAGCGGATCAACCAGCTCACCGCCCATCTGAAGGTTCATCCCCACGACTTCCACAGCCGTCGTGGTATGCAGATGATGATCGGTAAGCGCCGTCGTCTGCTGGACTATCTGGCCAAGAAGGACATCGAGCGTTATCGTGCCCTCATCGCCAAGCTGGGTCTGCGTAAGTAAGCTGAAAACAGGGTGGTGTGCAGGGCGCACCACCCTTCTTTCACAATTTCCCCGCCCGTATGCGGAGCCGCTTTCAGCCTTTAGCAGTTGAAAATGTGCCGGAAGATGCTGGAAAATCCCTCCTCCGACATGGTTTCAAGTGCTAAATGGTTTGGCTCCCATACGGAAAAATTCAATGAAAAGGAGCTATACCATGTCTACCATTATCACCAAGCGCCAATTCCCCAACTACCACAAGTACACCATGGAGCTGGCGGGCCGTCCTCTGACGCTGGAGGTCGGGAAGCTGGCCGAGCTGGCCAACGCCGCCGTCATGGTCACCTATGGCGAGACCAGCGTGCTGTGCTGCGTCACCGCCGCCGCCCGTCCCCGTGACGGCATCGACTTCTTCCCCCTGAGCGTGGACTTCGAAGAGAAGCTGTACTCTGTGGGCCGCATCCCCGGCAGCTTCAACCGCCGTGAGGGCCGCCCCGGTGAGAAGGGCATCCTCACCAGCCGTGTCATCGACCGGCCCATCCGTCCTCTGTTCCCCTCCGATTTCCGCAACGACGTGTCCGTCATGTGTACCGTCATGAGCGTGGACCACGACTGCTCCCCGGAGATCGCCGCCCTCATCGGCACCTCCGCCGCTCTGGCCATCTCCGATATTCCCTGGAACGGCCCTGTGGGCGCTCTGAAGGTGGGTCTGGTGGATGGTGAGCTGGTGCTCAACCCCAACAGTGAGCAGCGCAAGGTCAGCGATCTGGATGTCACCGTGGTCTCCACCGGCAAGAAGGTGGTGATGATCGAGGCTGGCGCCAATCAGGTGGATAACGACACCATGTACCGTGCCATCGAGCTGGCCCATCAGGAGAACCAGAAGCAGGTGGCCCTCATCAACCAGATGGTCTCCGAGATCGGCAAGCCCAAGTTCGATTATCCCCACGCCGACTTCAATCAGGAGCTGTTCGACAAGATCGTCCACGACTTCATGGACGAGGCCAAGGCTGCCATGGACACCGACGACAAGAACGTCCGTGAGGCCCGCTGGAATGAGATGATCCAGCACTGGCACGAGAAGTATCTGGAGGAGTATCCGGATATGGATCAGTATCTGGAGGAGTTCACCTACAAGTTCCAGAAGAAGATCGTCAAAGCATGGCTGCTGGAGGGCCACCGTGTGGATGGCCGCCAGAAGAACGAAATTCGTCCTCTGTCCGCCGAGGTGGGCGTGCTGCCCCGTGTCCACGGCTCCGGCCTGTTCACCCGTGGCCAGACGCAGGTGCTGTCCGTGGCGACGCTGGACACCCTCTCCGCCTGCCAGAAGCTGGATACCATCTGGGAGGAGACGGAGAAGCGGTATATGCACCACTACAACTTCCCCGGCTACTCCGTAGGCGAGGCCAAGCCCGCCCGCAGCCCCGGCCGTCGTGAGATCGGCCACGGCGCTCTGGCGGAGCGGGCCCTGCTGCCTGTGATCCCCCCGGTGGAGGAGTTCCCCTATGCCATCCGTGTGGTGTCTGAGGTGGTGTCCTCCAACGGCTCCACCTCTCAGGGCTCCATCTGCGGCTCTACGCTGGCTCTGATGGATGCCGGTGTGCCCATCTCCGCCCCTGTGGCCGGCATTTCCTGCGGCCTGATCCAGGACGACGACGGCTCCTTCACCACTTTCATCGACATTCAGGGCGTGGAGGACTTCCACGGTGAGATGGACTTCAAGGTGGCCGGCACCAAGAAGGGCATCACCGCCATTCAGATGGACCTGAAGAACGACGGCCTGACCATGGAGATCATCCGCAACGCTCTGGACATCACCTACGATGCCCGGTGCCAGATCTTGGATCAGATCATGCTGCCCTGCATCGCCGAGCCCCGGCCTGAGGTCAGCAAGTACGCCCCCAAGATGATCACCATGCACATCGATCCCGACCGCATCCGTGAGGTCATCGGCAAGGGCGGCAGCGTCATTCAGAAGATCGTGGCCGAGTCCGGCGCCAAGATCGACATCGATGACGACGGCACCATCCACATTGCCTCTCCCGACGCCGAGAGCTGCGCCATCGCCAAGAAGTGCATCGATGACATCGTCTTTGTACCGGAGGTGGGCAAGCTGTACTACGGCCGTGTCGTGCGCCTGATGACCTTCGGTGCCTTCGTGGAGATCGCTCCCGGCAAGGACGGTCTGGTGCATATCTCCAAGCTGGCCGACAAGCGCATCGAGAAGGTGGAGGACGCCTGCAAGGTGGGCGACATGATGTGGGTCAAGTTCATGGAGATCGACGAGAAGGGCCGCTGGAACCTGTCTCACAAGGATGCCATGAAGGAGATCCGGGCCAAGGAGGCCGCCGGGGAGAAGATCCAGTAATTCTCCGGAACGGATCCGTCAATTCTGTGTATAAAGAGTTCCCCATGCAGAGCATGGGGAACTCTTTTTTTGTTTTTATCTGATGCCTCCCACGGATCGCTTTCTGTCGAAGGGAGAAAATGATACGTCTCCCATTGGGAAGTACGGATTTCCCCTCCCGAAAGCAAAAACACCCCCGCCCCTATGTAGGGGCGGGGGCATATTTCCTATGGGACAGCGCTGCCTTACTGGCGCTTCTCCCGGTCGTAGCTCACCACCACACGGCGGTTGGGTTCGCTGCCGATGGAGTAGGTGGTGACACCCGGCTCGTCCTGCAGGGCGGCATGGATCACATGGCGCTCATAGGCGTTCATGGGCTCCAGCGTCACGCTGCGGCGATACTTGGTGACCTTACCGGACACCTTCCGGGCCAGAGACTCCAGACTCTGCTCCCGCTTGGCCCGATAGTTCTCGGCGTCCACGTGGACCCGGATGCGCTTATCCGCTCCGGAATTGACGGCGTAGTTGGTCAGCTGCTGGATGGCGTCCAGCGTCTCGCCGCGGCGACCGATAAGCTGACCCAGCTTCTCGCCCTCCAGCGTCACCTGATACCGGCCCTTCTCCTCCAGTGCCACATTCACCTGAGCGGGGCTGTTCATGTGCTGCAGCAGACCCTCCAGGAACTCCCGGATACGGCGGGCGTTGTCGTCGTCGCAGGTCCCGACCGTCACAGTCTTCTGCTCCGGAGCCTTCTCCACCGGCCTCGTCTCCGGCTTTTTAGACTCCTGCTTCTTAGGTTCTGGCCTCACTTCCGGCTTTTTCACCTCTGCCTTGGGTTCCGGCTTCTTTTCCACCTTTTTGGTGGGCTCGGCCTTCTTCTCCTCCGGCTCGTCGGTGCCGTAGGTCACACGGATACGGGCGGGCGAACCGCCGATGCCCAGAAAGCCGCTCTTGGCACGCTCCAAGATTTCCAGAGACACGTCGTCCCGCTCCAGACCCAACTGGGTCAGCGCCTTACGGACAGCTTCCTCCTCGGTCTTGCCCGTTACTTCGATATAGCTCATAGACAAAACTCCTTATTCGTAGTGCTTTTCATCATAGGCACGGCCACGTGCATAAGGCCGCTGGCCCACACGTCCGTTTTCATTGGTGCCGCTGTGCTTTTCCTCGCCGCCCTGCTTTTTCTTCTTGGGCTGGGGCTTACGGTCATTGCGGCCACCGCCGTTCATCTGCTGCTGGGCCATGAGTTCCTTCTGCTTCTGGTACTTGGCGTAGCGCTTTTCACGGGCGGCCTTTTCCTTCTCGGTCTCCTCACGATCCAGGATCTTATTGAAGTACTTGTTGAGAGCCACCTCCTGGATCAGGGAGAACACGGTGTTGGCGATCCAGTAGATGCACAGTGCGGCGGGCAGCATATAGCCCATCCACAGGGTCATCAGGGGCATCAGGTACATCATGGTCTTGGCGGAGCCTGCGCCCTCGGCGCTGTTGGTGCGCATGGTGATGATGCTCATCACCAGCTGGGCCGCCGCCGAGATCACAGGCAGCAGCAGGATGCCCCACACGGGCCAGCCGCCGCCGGGGAACTGGCTCAGCAGCGTGGAGGGCTGAGACGCCAGATCCATCCCAAGGAAGCTGTAGTTCAGGTCCACCAGACCATCGAACTTCCCGGCGAAGCTCTCCCAGTGCTCATGGATGAACTTGGCCAGATAGATCTGGTCATAGGTGTTGTTGCTGGCCTCATAGCCCAGCGTACCTGCCAGCGTGCCGATCTCCTCGATGACGGAGGTGGACAGGCTCATGAAGTACCGCAGGGGGGTACGGATGATGGCGTACAGGGCGATCAGGATGGGGAAGGGAATGAAGGACCACAGGCAGCCGGACATGGGGTTCACGCCCTCACGGGCGTACAGGTCCGCCATCTCCTGCTGCTGGCGCTCCCGATTGTTGGCGAAGCGGGTCTGGATATCCTTCACCTTGCCCTGCATCCGGTTCATCCGGAGCATACTCTTCTTGCTCTTGAGCTGGAAGGGCAGGATCACCAGCTTCACCACCAGAGTGAAGAGGATCAGAGCCAGACCGTAGGACCCGGTGAGACTGTAAAACAGCCGGGTCAGCCACGCAAACGGCACGCAGATGTAATAGCCGATTTGTGCAAACATGGGGTAGATACCTCCGTTTTATAATGGGATGGGAAAAACGAGGCTGTTGCGTCAGGGGACAGGGTCATACCCGCCCTTGTGGAAAGGATGGCATCGCATCAGACGGCGCAGGGCCAGAAGGCCGCCCTTGGCGGCGCCGTATTTCTCCACCGCCTCCACGGCATACTCCGAGCAGGTGGGGATATAGCGGCACCGGGGCGGAAAAAGAGGGGAGACGGAGGTCTGGTAGAACCGGAACAGCTTCAAAAGCGCCCGCTTCATGCCGTCTCCTCCGGCACAAGGCCCGCCTGCCGCAGCAGGCGGAGATACGTCTCGTCCAGCTGCTGATAGGTGCTGCGGACGGCCCGCCCACGGGCCACTAAAATCACGTCGAAGCCCGGCTGCATCTCCGGCTTGTGGAGCCGGTACAGCTCCCGGAAGCGGCGGCGCACCCGATTGCGGACCACGGCGTGGCCCAGCTTGGTGCTGACGGTGATCCCCAGACGGGACTGTCCCTGACGGTTTTTCTGCCAATACAGCACCATCTGCGGCGACACCAGACTCTTACCCTTGCGGTAGATACGGCGGAACTCATAATTTTCTTTTACCGTGACGGCTGCCTTCATAGCGTCCTCTTTTACCAATCTGAATTACATAGACCAATAGGGACGGCGGTTTTTCCCATCCACCGTCCCTGTTTGATTATCTATGACCGATGCACTTTCCGTGACCTCAATGGGTCAGGCGAGCACGGCCCTTGGCACGGCGGCGAGCCAGCACCTTACGGCCGTTGCGGGTGGCCATTCTCTTGCGGAAGCCGTGCTCCTTGGAGCGCTGACGCTTCTTGGGCTGATAGGTACGGAACATTGCATGACACCTCCATCTTTTGTAAGATCAGGCGGCAGAAAAAGCCTCTGCCGCACATACTCGACGGCGGGTGGGAAGCATTCTCCCACGGCCGCAGTTGACATTCGTCAGGCGCCTAAAATAAGCGCATTTGTCATTATACATGAGCTTTTTCCGCCTGTCAACAAAAATCTGAAGGGGAAAAGAGCGGGTTCTTATGAAAAGCGGTGTGTTTTTTCGGCAAAATCCTAAAATCTGGTGGTTTTCCTCCGGTTTTTCTCCCTACATCTTGTGCCTTCCGGTGCGTCATTTTTTGCAGCTTATATTAGAATAAGTGTAGACTTTTCCGGGGGTTTCTGCTATACTATTCTTGGATAAATTTTTTTCAAAATACAGAGATAGAGATCCATCAGGGGAAAGGGGCGCTTTCATTGAATTCCATTTCTGACGTATGGCAGAGCGTACTAAGCCGATTACAGGAGCAGCTCAGCGAGACCACCATCCGCACATGGTTCGACGAGGTGGACGTGGTCACCATGGAGGACTCCGCCTTCGTGCTGCATTGCAGCAACTCCTTCAAAAAAAGCACCATCGAGACCCGTTTCATGAAGCACATCAAGGCGGCACTGAAGGACATCTTCTCCTCCGATCTGGAGGTGAAGATCCTCAACGACGAGCAGCTGGCTGCCTATCACGGTGTGGCCCCGGATCAGCCCGGCTCCCTGCTGGATTCCGACGCCTTCACCTTCGAGACGTATGTGGTGGGGCCGCAGAACAAGCTGGCCTATGCGGCGGCACGGGCCGTGGCGGATAAGCCGGCGGAAAACTTCAACCCTCTGTTCATCTACGGCGACTCCGGACTGGGCAAGACCCATCTGCTCTACGCCATCGCCCATCAGGTCAAGCGCAAGCGGGAGGACCTGCGGATCGTGTACATCAAGGGCGACGACTTCACCAACGAGCTGATCGCATCCATCCGGGAGGGCAGCAACGCCGAGTTCCGGGAGAAGTACCGGCAGGCGGGCATCCTGCTGGTGGACGATATCCAGTTCATCGCCGGCAAGAAGCAGACCCAGGAGGAGTTCTTTCATACCTTCAACACTCTGTACGAATCCGGGCGGCAGATCGTGCTGACCTCCGACCGTCCGCCCCGTGAAATGACCCAGCTGGAGGATCGGTTGCAAAGCCGCTTCGTGTCGGGTCTTATGGTGGATGTGGCCCCTCCCGACTTCGAGACGAGACTGGCCATCATCAAGAACAAGGCCGCCATGCTGGGGGTAAAGCTCCCCGACGAGATCTACGGCTACATCGCCGAGAACGTCACCGCCAACGTGCGGCAGATCGAGGGGACCCTGAATAAGCTGCTGGCCTACCGGGATCTGCTGGGGGATCAGGTGGACGAGCAGTCCGTGGGCCGTGCCGTCCGGGATATGCTGCAAAAGAGCAACGAGTACATCCCCTCGCCGTCGGTGATCATCAGCTATATCTGCAAGTATTTCAGCGTGGAGGAGGATGTGCTCCGTGGCCAGCGCCGGGGCCGCAACGAGGTCAACGCCCGGCAGATCGCCATGTACCTCATCCGCCGCATGACCAATCTCTCCCTCAACGACATCGGCAAGGAATTTGGTGACCGGGACCACACCACGGTGCTGCACTCGCTGGATAAGGTAGAGAAGCAGATGCGTACCTACCCCGCCTTTGCCGAGGTGGTGAAGGAGATCACCACCAACATCAACGCAAAGCGCTGACCCCACTTTTCCACAAGGCTCTGTGGATTCCACAGGGAAAAGCTGGGGAGAAGAAAACACCGTCGTTCCCTGTGGAAAAAGGGGAGGTTTCGTCCACAAACAGCGGTGGAGAACAAACCATGTCGCAGCAAGGGCTTGCGCCGGTTTTCCACAAGAAAATTCTCTACTGCGGCTGTTACTGAATAAAAGATTAGTTTATGTTCTCTTTCTGAGAAGCATGACAAAAATCGTTCGACAAGAAAGGAAGAAGAATATGCTCCGTTTCTCCTGCGAAAAAGCGCTGCTGCAAAGTGCCGTCAATACCGTGTCCCGTGCCGTGGCCGCCAAAAGCTCCATCCCTGCGCTGGAGGGGATCCTTGTAGAGGGCAGCGACCGGCTGACCATGTCGGGCTACAATATGCAGACCGGCATCCGCACCGCCTTTGAGGCCGAAGTCCACGAGGAGGGCCGCATCGTCCTCAATGCCCGCCTGTTCGGTGAGATCATCCGGAAGCTGCCGGACGATCTGGTGGTATTTGCGGCGGATGAGAAATATATGGTGCGCCTGACCTGCGGCGACGCCAGCTTCGAGATCATGGGCCTGTCCGCCGAGGACTACCCGGAGCTGCCGGAGGTGGATGACGAGTACTCTGTGGCTATCCAACAGGGGACCCTGAAGGCCATGATCAACCAGACCAGCTTTGCCGTCTCCACCAACGAGACCCGTCCCATCCACACCGGCTCCCTCTTCGAGATCAACGAGCAGGGCCTGACCATGGTGTCCGTGGACGGCTTCCGTCTGGCTCTGCGGCGGGAGCCGCTGGAGCGCATCGACGGCGGTGCTTTCCGGTTCGTGGCCCCCGGCTCCGCCCTTAACGAGGTGGAGAAGATCTGCGAGGACAGCGACAACCTCATGACCATCATTCAGGGCAAGCGCCATCTGATGTTCGAGACCGGCTCCACCCAGCTGATCTGCCGCCGTCTGGAGGGCGAATTTCTGGATTACCGCAACGCCATCCCCCGCAACAATCCCATCTCCATTCTGGTGGATACCAAGGCCATGCTCAACAGTCTGGACCGTGTCAGCGTGGTCATCAGTGAGAAACTGAAAAGCCCCGTCCACTGCATCTTTGATGCCGACCGGGTGTACCTGTTCGCCAAGACCGGCAACGGCGAGGCTAAGGACATCTGCCCCGTGGAGGGCGACGGTCAGGGGCTGGAGATCGGCTTTAATAACCGCTTCTTCATGGACGCCCTGCGCTATGCCCCGGCGGAGAAGGTGAAGATGGAACTGAACACCGGCATCTCTCCCTGCATCATGACCCCCGTGGAAGGGGAGGAGAATTTCCTCTATATGGTCCTGCCGGTGCGGCTGAAGGCATGATAACAAACTGAAATATAGAGAAAAAATTATACGGATAGTTGTTGTGAGGAGTTTGTTTTCACTTACTTACGTTTAGTAATGTCATTGCGAGGGTGCGAAGCACCCGTGGCGATCCGTAATACCCTTTGCAGTTTTTCTTTGCTGTCTCCGATGGGCTCACTGTTCCCATCAGCGTTTTCTTTTTTATGCCTCCGGCGGATTTCTTTTTCACATAATGTTTTTTGCCTCCGGCGGGGTACTTTCTTTCAATAGCGAAAGAAAGTACCCAAAGAACGCCACTTGAAACCGATGGTTTCAAGACTTCCTTTACTCTCAAGAGTTGCGTTCGTTATGGGACGTAGTGGGAATTGACTCAGCAACAGACCCGCTGCCGCTCCCACTCAGGCGAAGAAAATATTACGTTTACCGCTGGGGCGATCCGTTCCCCACGGTAGAGCTGAAGGTTTCTTCGACTGCCCACGTAGCGGCAGCGTGAGTAGAAATACGTCAATTCCCTGCTTCGGCAGGACTTAGGCAGCAACTCTTGCACCCGTCAAAGGAAGTGCAGAAACCATGGGTTTCTGCTGGCGCTCTTTGGTGCCTTTCTGCCGCTATTGGCAGAAAGGCACCCGCCGGAGGCACAAAAGAAAAACTGCTGGGAAAAGTGGGCCGTCAGAGGCAGAAAAGAAACCCCACCTCATCACCTCACAGGAGGACACCTATGGAAACCATTACCATTACCACAGAATACATCAAGCTTCAGGACCTGTTGAAGCTGGCGGCCGTCACCGCCACCGGCGGCGAAGCCAAGCTCCTCATTCAGGAGGGCCAAGTGCTGGTCAACGGCGAGGTCTGCACCCAGCGGGGAAAAAAGCTCCGCCCCGGCGACGACGTGGAGGCTGAGGGCCTGCACTACGGCGTGCGCTATGCGGATTGACGCCCTGACGCTGGAGGGCTTCCGCAACTACGACCGGCAGGCCCTGACCTTCCACCACAGCTGCAACGTCATCTACGGCGAGAATGCTCAGGGCAAGACGAATCTGCTGGAGGCCATGGTCTATCTCTCCTGCGGCAAGTCGCCACGGGCCAGAGCGGACCGGGAGCTCATCGGCTTCGACCGGGACAAGGCCCGCATCCTGGGGCAGATGTTTACACGGGACCGGGAGTTCCGCACGGAGGTGGAGCTGTTCCGCGGCCGCCGCCGCAAGGCCAGCGTCAACGGCGTTCCCGCCAAGAACAACGCCGCCCTCTCCGACGTGCTGCACACCGTATTCTTCTCCCCGGAGGATCTGATGCTCATCCGGGAGGGGGCTGCCGCCCGCCGGCGGTTCATGGACCTGTCCCTCTGCCAGCTGCGGCCCCGGTACGGGGAGGCACTGGCAGAATACCACCGGCTCTATGAGCACAAGACCCGCATTCTCCGGGACAGCGGCGACTACCCCCAGCTGCTGGCCACCCTGCCGGACTTCAACCGGCGGCTGTGTCAGGTGGGAGCGGTGCTGATCCACTACCGGGCCCGTTACTGCCGGGCGCTGGCGGAGTATGCGGCGCAGGCCCACTACGAGTGCTCCGGCCAGCGGGAGGAGTTGGAGCTGCGATATCAGACGGTCAGCACCGTTCACGATCCCTTTCTCCCGCAGGAGCAGCTGTTTGCGGCCTTGATGGAGCATCAGCAGAGCCATGAGCAGGCGGAGATCGCCTCCCGGCTGTGCCTCTCCGGCCCCCATAAGGACGATCTGGAAGTGCTGGTCAACAGCCGCAGCGCCCGGCAGTTCTGCTCACAGGGACAGGTCCGCACGGCGGCGCTGGCCCTGAAGCTGGCGGATCGGGAAATTCATAAGAACACCATGGGGGAATACCCCATCATGCTGCTGGATGACGTGCTGTCGGAGCTGGACCCCCGGCGGCAGGAGTATGTCCTCAACCGCATCGCCGGGGGGCAGGTGTTCATCACCTGCTGCGAAAACGACCGGCTGGACACCCTGCTCTCCGGCAAGGTGTTCCATATCCGTGGCGGGGAGGTGCTGACATGAGCTATCTGCACATCGGCAAGAACGTCATGGTCAGCCGCCGCCGCATCATCGGCGTGTTCGATCTGGACATCACCTCCCAGTCCCCCCGGACCAGAGAGTTTCTGGAGCGGGCGGAGAAGGACGGCGTGGTGCTGGACGCCTGCGACGATATCCCCAAGTCATTTCTGGTGTGCGACCACCCTTACCATAAGCAGCTGGTCTATATCTCCCAGCTGAACACACAGACGCTTCACAAGCGCACGGAAAACGATCAACCTGCCGTCACCGGCGGGCAAGGAAAGGAAAGAACCCATGTCTGAACTGGAAAAAGTAACCGCCGTCACCACGGAGTATGACGCTTCGGAAATTCAGGTGCTGGAGGGACTGGAGGCGGTGCGCAAGCGCCCCGGTATGTATATCGGCTCCACCTCCGCCTCCGGCCTGCACCATCTGGTCTACGAGATCGTGGACAACGCCATCGATGAAGCGCTGGCGGGCTACTGCACGGATATCACCGTCACCATCAACGAGGGCAATACCATCACCGTCACCGATAACGGACGTGGTATCCCCGTGGATATCCAGAAGCAGACCGGCCGCCCGGCGCTGGAGGTGGTATATACCGTACTGCACGCCGGCGGCAAGTTCGGCGGCGGAGGCTATAAGGTCTCCGGCGGACTTCACGGCGTGGGCGCCAGCGTGGTCAACGCCCTCTCCGAGTGGCTGGAGGTGGAGGTCCACAAGGGCGGGAAGATCTATCAGATGAAGTTTTCCCGTGGTGCCATCACCCAGGAGATGACCGTCATCGGTGACACCGACCACACCGGCACCACCGTCCGCTTCAAGCCCGACGGTGAGATGTTCGACACGCTGGAGTACGACTACGAGACGCTCCACACCCGGATGCGGGAGCAGGCGTTTTTGAACGCCGGTCTGCGGATCTCCATCGCTGACCGCCGCCCCGGACAGGAGCAAGAGGACACCATGTGCTACGAGGGCGGCATCCGGGAGTTCGTCACCTGGATCAACCGCAACAAGACCCCACTGCACGAGGAGGTCATCTACATGGCCGGTGCCAAGGGAGACTCCACGGCGGAGATCGCCATGCAGTATAACGACAGCTACGCCGAGACCATGGTCTCCTTTGCCAATGACATCCACACCCCGGAGGGCGGTATGCACGAGACGGGCTTCAAGGCGGCTTTGACCCGTGTGCTCAACGCCTACGGCATCAAGTACGGCATGATCAAGGAGGGAGACAAGGTCTCCGGCGAGGACGTCCGGGAGGGCATCACCGCCGTGATCTCCGTGAAGCTGACGGAGGCCCAGTTCGAGGGCCAGACCAAGGCCAAGCTGGGCAACGCCTATATCCGCACGCTGGTGGACGGCCTTGTCTCAGACCAGCTGTCGGTGTATCTGGAGGAGCATCCGGTGGTGGCCCGCACCATTCTGGATAAGGCGCTGACGGCCAACCGGGCCAGAGAGGCCGCCCGCAAGGCCAGAGAGTCCATCCGCCGCAAGACGGCGCTGGGCGGCGCCGCCATGCCGGATAAGCTGCGGGACTGCAACGAGAATAACCCGGAGCTGACGGAAATTTATATCGTGGAGGGCGACTCCGCAGGCGGCTCCGCCACCCAGGGCCGGGACTCCCGGTTCCAGGCCATCCTCCCCCTGTGGGGCAAGATGCTGAACGTGGAGAAGGCCAGAGCCGACAAGGTATACGGCAACGACAAGCTCCAGCCGGTGATCACGGCGCTGGGCGCCGGCATCGGGGAGGAGTTCGACCTGAACAAGCTGCGGTACCACAAGATCATCATCATGGCCGATGCCGACGTGGACGGCGCCCATATCCGGACGCTGCTGCTGACCTTCTTCTTCCGGTTCATGCGGCCCCTCATCGAGGAGGGCTACGTCTATTCCGCCGTGCCGCCGCTGTATAAGCTGACCCGCGGCAAGCAGCAGCGGGTGGCCTACACCGACGAGGAGCGGGACGCCATCTCCTCCGAGATGCGGGACGGCAACTCCAATGTGAAGATCGACATCAACCGCTATAAGGGCCTTGGCGAGATGAACCCCCACGAGCTGTGGGAGACCACCATGGACCCGGAGAAGCGCACCCTGCGCCGCATCACTCTGGACGACGCCGTGAAGGCGGACGAGACCTTTACCGTCCTCATGGGCGAGAAGGTGGAGCCCCGAAAGGAGTTCATCGAGAAGAACGCCAAGTACGCCGTGAATCTGGACTATTGATGTTCCCGATATCGCCATCCCCCCAATCCTCTGATAAGGAGTAACAATATATGAGTAAGAAACCCCAATACGATCCCGAGGAGATCCGCTTTCCGGACCAGCATATCGTCGAACGCTCGCTGGTGCCGGAGATGGAGAAGTCCTACATCGAATACGCCATGTCCGTTATCGTGGGCCGGGCGCTGCCCGACGTGCGGGACGGCCTGAAGCCCGTCCACCGGCGGATTCTCTACGCCATGTACGAGGATAACCTCACCAGCGACCGCCCCTTTAAGAAGTCCGCCACCTGCGTGGGCGACGTGCTGGGCCGGTATCACCCCCACGGCGACGCCTCCGTCTATGACGCTCTGGTGCGTCTGGCGCAGGATTTCTCCATGCGCTATATGCTGGTGGACGGCCACGGCAACTTCGGCTCCGTGGATGGCGATCCCCCCGCTGCCTACCGTTACACGGAGGCCCGCCTTTCCAAAATTTCCAATGAAATGCTGCGGGATATCCGGAAGGACACCGTGGACTGGGACCCCAACTTTGACGAGAGCCGCAAGGAGCCCCGTGTGCTGCCCAGCCGCTTCCCCAATCTGCTGGTCAACGGCTCCTCCGGCATCGCCGTGGGCATGGCCACCAACATCCCGCCCCATAACCTGCGGGAGGTCATCGGAGCCTGCATCCACGTGCTGGATGATCCCGATGCCACGCTGGCGGACCTGATGACCTATATCAAGGGTCCCGACTTCCCCACCCGTGGCCTTATCATGGGACGCAGCGGCATCCGGGCCGCCTACGCCACCGGCCGTGGCCGGGTGGTGATGCGGGCCCGCCACGAGTTCGAGGAGTTCGGCCACGACCGCACCCGCATCATCATCACGGAGCTGCCGTATCAGGTGAATAAGCGGATGCTTATCAAGAGCATGGCCGATCAGGTGGAGGACAAGCGTCTGGAGGGCATCTCCGACATCCGGGACGAGACGGACCGCAACGGTATGCGGATCGTCATCGAGCTGAAGCGGGACGCCAATCCGCAGGTGGTACTCAACCGCCTGTTTGCACAGACCCAGCTGCAAACCACCTTCGCCATCAATATGCTGGCGCTGGTGAATAACCAGTCCCAGCCGAAGATCCTCTCCCTGCGCCACATCATCGACGAATATCTGGCCTTTCAGGAGGAGATCATCGTCCGCCGCACCCGCTATGACCTGAAGGACGCACAGGCCCGTGCCCATCTGCTGGAGGGTCTGCTCATCGCACAGGACAACATCGACGAGGTCATCCACATCATCCGCACCAGCTATGACAACGCCAAGGAGAACCTCATGTCCCGCTTCGGGCTGGACGATGTGCAGGCACAGGCCATTCTGGATATGCGCCTGAAGGCGCTGCAGGGGCTGGATCGTGAGAAGCTGCAGGCGGAGTACAAGGAACTGGAGGAGAAGATCGCCTACTTCCTGAAGGTGCTGTCCGACGATGCTCTGGTGCGCTCCATCCTGAAGGAGGAACTGTCCGCCATTGCCGAGAAGTACGGCGATGACCGCAAGACGGAAATTCAGGACGTGGAGGACGAGATCGACATCGAGGACCTCATCGAGGAGGAGGAGTGCGTCTTTACCCTGACGGAGAACGGCTACATCAAGCGCACCGCCGTCAGCGAGTACGCCGCCCAGAGCAAGGGCGGCATGGGCAAGAAGGGCATCACCACCCGTGACGAGGATACCGTGGTGGATGTGTTCACCGCCTCCACCCATGACTATCTCCTGTTCTTCACCGATACCGGCAAGGTCTACCGCAAGAAGGGCTACCAGATCCCGGAGAGCGGCAAGACCGCCAGAGGCACCAACATCGTCAATATCCTGCAGGTGGAGCAGGGGGAGAGGATCCAGACCATGCTCCACTACCGGGAGGCCGGGGAGGACCAGCTGTACCTCTTCATGACCACCCGTAACGGTACGGTGAAGCGCCTGCCGGTGGAGACGCT
>ERZ780203.1210-NODE-1210-length-20143-cov-3.935882_pt1 | contig 20143 bp, 17 predicted proteins | sample MGYA00511168_ERZ780203 | MGnify/ENA primary metagenome ERZ780203 (study PRJEB29588, sample SAMEA2156577) | human gut metagenome | biome: human gut; feature: human-associated habitat; material: faeces | place: Denmark | collected 2008/2010 ...
CGCTTTTTCAAATCACTCAGTCGTAAAGCTCGTCATCCGCGTAATCATCATACTCAGAGCCGAATCTCTGGGTCAGGCGCTTTTTCATTCCGCAGCAGCCCACACTGAGATCGTGCCAGCCGCCGATCAGCAGGCAGACAAACGCAGCGAAAGCCAGACTGGCGCCAACGATCTTCATGACCATGCGTGCAGTTTTGCTCATAGCAGGTTCCTCCTCATTTCGGGCAAGTTTCCCGGATGCTTGTACTTATGATACACCGTTCCCCCGGATTTTACAACTCTTTTTCCGCTGTGCTTCCCGGCGGTGCAGATCAGAACGGGAGTTTTTCACCGCTCAGCCAGCGAGATGGAACTGCAAAATTTTTTTCAACATTTTTTGTTGAAAACTGCCTTTGCAAAATTTGTCGGATTTTCATATAACAAAAGTACAACATGTAGCTTGCATGCGTAATTCCGGTTGCGTGCGGCTGCACGTTTTATTTTTGAGATTGGAAAGGAAGATCAATCCATGAAGCGCATCAAAGCAGCCTGTATCTGCCAAACGCTCCACTTTATGCTCAAAGAAGGCGTGGACCATGGGTACGCCGTGTCTCTGGTAAAGCAGGAAGTGGAGCAGTACAAGCGGGGAATGGACCGCAGCCGCACCCAGTACAAAATCGTGGAAGAGACGGAGCAGCCAGACGGTTCCATCCTGCTCGTCATCAAGAAGCAATACAATTCCAGCCCGGTGGGCAGTTATCTGGACTGAGCCGTAAAATAAAGCGTGCAGCCTGCGGCGCAAATCCAGCAGCCGCAGTTCTGCACGCTTTTTCCAGGTGGGAAACAACTTTTGCATATCTATAAAAAGAGGCGGCATCTGCCGCCTCTTTTCGTTTTTTCAGGGCGTTTCCGTCCCGTGGTCCCGGGACAGCAGCACCACGCTCTCGACGGTACTTTCTTTGTCCCAACTCATTTCGTCGATCTCCTGACCGTTATAGAACACTGGGAACTTGAATTTGATATGCCTCAAAAATCGTCCATCCGGCAGTTCGTCCTCATAAATATCAACACGTTCCACGAAGCTGCTCAGAAACTCTTTCTTTTCAGCATCTGTAAATTTATCATACAATTTATCAAAGTATAGCAGATATTGATACACGTTGTCACTACCCAGCTTTTGCTGGCGAATGTTTTGAATCCGTACTTCCACCTGAGCGATAGAATCTTCAATCTCGTCGATCTGGTCATAAAAATGATCCAGACGATCCTGCATATCCTGATACTTCCGGTCATAGTAGCGGTCTGTCACATCCAGACCATCCATCTGCTGTGCCAGTTTGTTTTTAGCACCTAATACCTGCCGAAGCTGCTTGCGGAGATTTTCGATTTCCTGTTCCAACTCTCCGGTATCAATACGGGTGTTGATTTTCTGCCGAATAGCAGCTTCAAATTTTGGATTTTGTACCAGCTTTTTAATTACTTCTGCCACCGCTGCATTGACCTTATCTTCGCCCCATTGCTTTTTATATGTGCAGACATGCCCATCAACAGAACGGCGATGCTTGCAAGTGTAATAGAAATAGTCTTTGTATCGGGAGCCATCCTTTTTCTTCTTACGGTTGACATTGCCATACATACCGGCACCACAAATAGGGCAGCAGAGAATACCAGAAAGAAGATGTTCGTGCTCCAGGCTGTAGGTCTTTTCTCTCTTTACCCCAGTTCTTAATCGCCTGTCGTGTGCAGTGTTCCAGATTTCTTCTGACACAATCGCTTCATGAATACCATCATACAGCATATAGGAATCCTGCTTGACGATATGGTAAGCATTGCGTTTGCCGGGGATTTTCTCATTTTTCCGTCTGCCATAAGCAAGTTTTCCGCAATAAACCGGATTATCCAAAACGCCCTTGATGAATGACGCTGCAAACGCATTTAGCGTATTGTTCTGACGTTTTTTCTTTTGGTATCCCTGCTGGTTCAGCCATGCAGCAATTCCGTTGACACCCATCGTCGTGTTGATGTATTTGTCGAAAATCAAGCGGATAATCTCTGCTTCATCCTCAGCGATTTCCAGTTCTCCGTCTACCAGTTTATAGCCGTAAGGAGCAAATCCGCCGTTCCATTTTCCTTCACGGGCTTTTTGACGGCGGCCTTCCATGGTCTGCGCCAGAATATTCTCTCGTTCAATCTCGGCAACAGCAGAAAGCACCGAAATCATCAGCTTTCCGCTGTCTTTGGAACTGTCGATTCCATCTTCCACGCAGATCAGGTTCACACCGAAATCCTGCATCTTTTGCAGTGAGGTCAATACATCAGCGGCATTACGGCCAAAACGGGATAACTTGAATACCAGCACGAAAGAAACATGATCTTTTCCTTCTTCGATGTCCCGCAGCATTTGCAAAAATTCAGGACGTCCCTCTACACTTTTTCCGGATTTTCCTTCATCAGAGTATTCACCGACAATTACCATGTTCTGAAAGTCTGCATACTTGCGAAGTTTGTCTTTCTGGGCATCCAGACTGTATCCATCTACCTGCATGGAAGTAGAAACTCTCGTATAGATATAACACTCCTTTTTCTTCATTTTACGTTGCCTCCATCCTGCATCGTTATGTAAATTGTGCCACTGTCAGCGACACAATATTTTGGTTTTGTGAATTACTAAAACATGTTATTTGTTGTCCCAACTTTATTTTATCATGCTGTCTTGTCCGCAGTCAATGAACTTGTTGGAAACTTTTTGGGATTCATACCTGATGACCCCTGTGTACCTTGTTTTATTGTATCATTCATATCATTTTCTTCTGTTTTGGGAAGATCCAACTCTCCGCCATATTTTTCAATCATTCTGGCCAAAAAGTCGGTGCACCTCTCAAAATCAGCATTTACCATAGGCGCTCCTCCTGTTTGTCCTGATGACGATCCGAATGCTGCTGTTCTCGTTCGCGCTGCCCTTGTTTGCGCAACACTTCATCTACCAGGACCTGCAATTCCCGTAGTTTCTTGCTCTCTTTCCAAAGCAGGCTGGCCTGTGCTGATTGCTGGCGGTATTCCTGTTCCAATTGGCTCAGTTCATTCTTCCAAACATCTACTGGTGGTTCGCCGTCAGGCACAGCTTCTTTGAGCTTGCGTTTGGCCAAATAAAAACGTCGGAAGTCACTTTCTTGCTTGAACTGCTCCCGACGTTTTTTGAATTTAAAAGTATTTAGTTTTCCCTGGAGGGATTTTAGCTCCTCGTATGCTTCTGCATGGCGCAGCAATTCTTTTAGAGCTTTGATCCGCTCCTGTTTTTCTCTGGTGTCCTCTTGCAAAATGTGGCGAGCATCCTCCATTTGCTCCATCTCCTTGCGAAGATCTTCCACGGTAAACAATTTGTGTTCGGATAAATAATTCACGGTTTCATTCAACTGTTTCAAATTCCCGACACGAGCCTTTTGTCTGGCGTAAGCGGGAAGATGCAGGGTGCCTCGGTTGCGTTCGCCATAATAGTCCTGAATCAACCGAACCAAATCCTGACTGGTTTGCTGTTTTCCCAATTCCTCCCGAAGGACCTCAATCCACAGCTTTAAGTCAGCAATCCGCTGTTTGAGATTTTTCAAAATACGATTGGTTGCCTTGATCCAGCGGTTCAATTCACCTTTTTCGGTACGGATACCTTTTTGTTCCATCTGGCGTACCACAGGTCCTTCATGAACAGTAGGCAGAATATCCAGTGCTTGATCTTCATAAGAACGGTGGTCGATACGGCAAGACAAGCCCTTCTGCTCAAATTTTGCGTTTACCATATTGGCCCATTGTTCCCGCCACAATTTCAAAGTTTCCTGTTTTCCCCAATCGGTGGTGGCAATAGCATCAAACACATAGTTTCCATGTTCGTCTCTAATGCGCTCTCCATTCTCGTCCAGATGATAAACTCTGTGCTGTTTGGCTCCCCAGGTTCCATCAGGATTCAGAGGCCGGATTGGCACCATGACATGAAAATGTGGATTTTGTATTCCATCACGTTCCGGGTCATGAACACAAAAATCCACGGTCATCCCGTCTCCCACAAAATACTGGAGAAGAAACGCTCTGGCAACCTCCAGATTTTCCTCAAATGTCAATTCATTTTGCAGGGCAATATCGAAGGAATAAGCCAACTGTGCATCGTGACGGCGCTCTGCTTTTTCCACTGCATTCCAGAGCGTCTGCCGGTCTGCAAAAGCCATCGGAGCATGGGGTGGCAGCATAATCTCTGAATACATCACACCGCCCTTGCGGGTATAATCACTGGTTTCCCCATAATATTCGCTGTACAGTTTTTCGCCAGAACGATAGGCAGCACAGGCAACAGCTGATCGCCCTGCACTGCGTCCAATCTGGTCAACATGAAAATGAAAAAGCGCCATTTTATTTCCTTCCATTCTGCTGGGCACGATACCGATCAATGGCTTCCTGCACTGCGGTATTTACATCCGCTTGTTGGGCCAATTTTTCAAAAATCTGATACTGTTCCACTTTGGTCAAATACTGCACCTCCGGCCAAAAGCTGAGGACAGCACCACCAATATTGCAAAGAATATGGGTTCGCTTTTTGGCCTCGCCCTTGACCAGATATTTTTCACGATTGACCGCTCGCTGAAGCTGATGGGTGTACTGCTCCAATTTTTTCTCTGCGCTGACTTTCTCGGCCAGCAGATCGTCTTTGGTTTTCTTGTTTGGCATAATTACTCGTTCCTTTCTTCAAACAGGCATAAAAAATACCGCTTGCTGGTGCAAACGGTTTACAGGGAAGATAGCCGCATCAAGCGGCGCAAGAGGGACCCCCTCTTGTACGGAATGAAATTCCGCAAAACTTCCGGGCTTAGTAGTACGGAAGTTAACCTCGCAGAACGCACAATACCGCCATTTAGGAGCGGTATAGAAGTGCGCCCTTAGTTCCCCTAAGGGATTTGGCTGTGTTCTAACCAGCCCCTTTCGTTTTTAACGACAGAGCCTCGAAGTGCTGTACGTACCGTACGCCGTACACCGTACAGTACGTACAGCATCCCCATGTTCAAAGTGCAAATTTTTCAGAATGATGGTCTTACCAGCACCTCGATTCCAACAAATCCACGCACCCGTTTACCTCCGGCAAGATAAATATTGTTGGTTGCCTCCACATTGTACTTTTTCTCGTTTTGAGCTAATTCGGAGCTAAGACGATTTGCGGCAAGTGCGTGCAGAGCATTGTCCTCGCACCACATTTTGTATGCTTCATAGATTGCTTTGGAGCTGGATTCTGCATCAGCCTTAAAGCGGATGTACCCCTCAGATTGCAGGAAGTCCAAAATGTTATTATTGCTTCTGCGAATCAGCTCTACATTTTCTGCGCTTCGATTGCTTACTGTGAAACTGTAACCATTGGCAATCAGTCGGTGCAGCCCTTCCAGACACCAGAGGAAAATCCCCTCCAGCTCATCCATCATTTTTTCAACCAGAAACGGATCGTCCTTCCGGCCAGCAGGGCGCTCTTTTGTGGTAAGAATTAGCTGCCGACGATAAAAACCATCCGAATGATCATACAGAGAAGTAAGCGAGCCATTTCCGAAGCAGAGAAATCGCACATACAGCTGGCCTTGATAACTTTGGATTCCTTTACGCTCCAAATCCATTTTTGCCTCGGCAGTAACAATAGATTTGATATAGTTGGTTTTGGGCAAGGCATTCATATCCATGTCGTCATCTACCATCAGAAGGCGATGTTCCAGATCGGCACGGGCAAACCGGTTCGTTTCTACTTTCTGAATATTTCCCACATTCATGGCACTGTGAAACATAGCATTGAGGATCAAACCAATACGGGATTTTCCCTCGCCACCTCTGCCAATCACCATCATCATTTTTTGACCTTTGGTAGATGGAAGCAGACAATATCCCAGATACTCCTGCAAGGTAAATATATCGTCCTCCTCCAGCAGTTCTGAAAGAAATTGCATCCAACGCAGAGGCTTTGGAGCAGCTGGATTGTAGTCAACTGCTAACCGATTGTTGCAGAAAACCTTTTTCAGTTCAAAATGCCCATCCAGAAAATAAATGCCGTTGTCACAATGGATGCGATCCAACTCCACTGGCAACGGCTCAGAATAGGCTTGAATTTTCAAGCTCTCCAGCAAAGAAGACGCCCGTTTAGAGAGATTAGTGGTTACGCAGTTTTGCACCATATCGATGATTTGACGTTTGACCAGTTCCTCACTTTCCACTGGGCCATCCACCGTAAATAAAGTTCCTCCAATACACCTCATGGGATGGGTTTTCAAAAATTCCTCGCAAAATAAAATTTCGTTGATGTGCTTGCCGTCGAACCAGTCCAGCTTGTCCTGACAGCCAGTTTCGATTTTTTTCATGACGTCCGTCCTCCTTTTTGTGTTCATTTCCATCTGTGTTTTTTGTGTTTCTGCGGTAGTGGCATACTCTCCTATACCTACAATTTAGAGAGGGATTTTCTTTACCCTCTGCCATGGTTATGTTGGAATTTCAAAAAAGCAGGCTAATGGCAGGACAGACCGATTTCAAAAAACAGGACAACATGCTATAATAGACTTTAGAACAACAAAGTGAGGAGGGCATAAGGATGAACGTGGTACAACATCAGATACTGTCGCTGGATTTCTGGCAGGACACTGTGAGCTATGAGGGAAAAAACTTTCCGTCCGGCACCATCGGATGTGATGCACTCAACATTCCTGCTACTCTGATTGAACAGATTACGGAATTATGTGGGAGTTTGAATCTATTTATGGGAGCTATGCAGCTTGGTATGGTCAATGCAGAATTGTTTACATCGGCCAGAGAAAGTGCGTTGCAAATTGTCCATAAACTAAAAGATATTCCTCCCTTTTCCTATCTGGAGGAAAAGCGGATAACAGAGCATATCCAGAAGGTGTTTTCGGATGAATATCTGGAAAAAGCCATAACGTATACAAAATCTCTTGCTTCCGGAAATTTGATGAACGCTCTGGACCCTCAATATCAAAAGGCACTGACACTTTTGCGGGTTGTCCCTGTGCTGGCGCATTTGGGCTATTCTCTGGAACAGTTCCAGGATACTATGCTCCAGTTTGCGGAGTCGCTCAATACCGCAGAACAGGAACGGTCGCCCTGCGGATATGCTGCTTCCTTTGGGGACTTTTTCTCCAGTAATCCCAGCTTGTCGGAAGAGGATGGAAGCTGGATGTCCCTGACTAACGCTTCCGTGCAGTATGTACCTGCGATACAGCCCGGCAGCGATACGCCGCAGCTGGTCAAACGGATGCACTATGTGTCTTTTGTGGGGATGTTCCGATCCGACTTTTTTGAAGGGCTTTGCGTAGGCCATGCGCCGAAGAAATGCCCCATCTGCGGACGTTGGTTTTTGACCACCAATGCCCGGCATACCAAATACTGCGGTAATCTTGCCCCGGGGGATAAGCTCCATCGAACTTGCCGCCAAATTGGAAACCTGCAAGGAAGGTCACAGCGTGAACTTGCTGCTGACCATCCTATCAAGCAGATTTATGAACGCCGCTGTAACACCATTAACCGGTATGTCAAGCGTGGGACTCTCGATGTTGACATTGCCAAACGTATGAAAAAACTGGCCAAAGATAAAATGCTACGGGCACTGAGCAATTTAGCTTATGCCAAGAGCGATTATGAAAGAGAAATGGACCAGGCCACTTTGCTTGCGGAAGCTAGCAAATAAAAATGATAAGGAGATCAGTCCATGGCACGAAAAGCTGATGTTAAAGGCGGTAATGGTGATGTAGTATTCAATGCTGAAACTGGAACTGCGAGAAAATATCTGAGAAACACCTCAACGGCTGAAAAGGTTTTTCGCTTCAAGCGAGAACTCGCCGTATTTCAAGAGTTGTGCAAAAATCCAGTCTCTAATATTGTTGAGGTAACAGATGTTCATATTAACGAGGAAAAAATTTCGGAATCCTATGTTGAAATGAAAAAGTATGATGGTTAATTATACGATATACTTGAAGCAACTAAAGGAAACGTCAAATTATCACTTGAGCTGATATTACCAGTTATTCGGGCGTTGTACACACTTTCTGAAGGGAATCCACCACTCTATCACAGGGATATTAAGCAGATAATATCTTGTTTTTGAAAAAAGATGATGGATACACACTATATCTTACGGACTTTGGAACTTGCTTTCTTAACGATGGAAGCGAAAGATTAACACCGGAGACTATGGCAGTAGGTCCCAGAATGTACATTGCGCCAGAATACGAAACGGGTCGTGTAGATGAAGTAACTGAAAAAGGAGACATATTCTCTATTGGAAAAGTAATTTGGTGCATGATCAATGGCGAGCCTGATGATTTTATGCCTTCAAATTTCTGGTTTATTGATGAATATGATTTAACAAAGCGGTATCCTAGTAATCCTGATATGATTAAAGCAAACACGATTATTGCCTCCTGCTTGAACATAGATCCGAAAGAACGCAGTAGCTACCCTATGTTAATCGCACAAATACAGGGCTTTATTGAAAACTACAAAATGAATGCTACAGAAGAAATGAAGCTCAAAGTTACGCAATATCAAGAAAAAAGACGGATTGAACTTTTGGAGATAAAAGAAAAAAATCGATTGTTGGTTAACTGTTTTAGTCGGCATTACATTGACGCTCTGGAAAATTTGCTGACACTGTATCCAAGTTTTGAGCTGATTCAGATACTTTATACTGGATACCAGAAAAAATCAAAAGATGGAGTTGACTATACTTCTACTAATATTGATAAAAATACTGCTCATTATCTCTATAGTGAAACATATGACCGTATTTACTTTTCGATAAATTATAATCCTGCTAGCGGAGAGGAAAGATATTGTAATATTACAATCAGTTACCATATTTCGACAATAAAAGTAAGCAATTCAATTAAATTTCAATATTCAGATAATGGAGCCATAATATGTGAATTTAACGGATCTACAGAACTTTTATCGACAAAAATCATGACTGAAATTCTGAATTCAATTGTTATGGAGTACATTGCTTAGCTGCTTGTTCTTAATGAGAAAAGGAGGTGCGCAGATGCCAGAATACACATGGAACATGAGGGAATATGCACCTAAATACGGATTTTGTGATGGCAACAATCTGTCTCGTCTGGAAGCAGAGCACACCTTACAGTTAGAACCAGAACCGCCTAAAGCATCTAATTTGAATGACTATATCATCCAGGCACAGCAACAGAATAATTTGCGGTACCTGTCTTTCTTCCTGCATCACTATGAAAAGATGCTCAATGGACGGATTTATAACTTTTTTCGCAGCGACGGCAATGAGCGATATGATCCGGAGCGCTTCCTTGATTATAAAATGGCTTGTGTTGTGGCTGTGATTGAGCGCTTTTTAGATTATGATCCCAGCATAGGAGCTGACTTTACAACATATTTGTATCCTTTTATCACAGATGCCCTTCTTTCTTGCCGTATGCTGGAAGAAAGTTGGTCTGTGGATTCTCTGGATCAATACAAGAAAATTCGAGGAATTGCATGGAAATATCACACATCGGGAGAACATGCACAGAAAACCATCTCCGAATATGCGGCTGAAAAGAACTGTAAGCAGGAAACGGCTGCTGGATATCTGAAGGCGGCAAAAGGGCTTCGCAGTCGCCAATCATTCTATGTTTCCCGACAAGATGAAGACAGTGAGGAAACCGGCGAAGATGTCAGCCGAGACGATCACTGGGACTATGCCGAAATCCTCTGGAATGGTATCAAAGCCGAAGCCATTCAAAAAGCCTTCGATGCTCTCGACTATCGAGAACAAACGTTACTGGAAAAGCGCAATGCTATCTGTATGCGATGTGGTAGGGTAAGTCCCTTGAACAGTCGTGCTTCTTTTGAAGAACTGGCTACCCTGTTTGAGGGTAGCGGAACCAGTGGTGCGGAACGTGCATATCGTAAGGCGCTGGACAAACTCACCACTATTTTGGTAGAAGAGGGTATTCTGCACGCTGTACGTCTAAAACGCAAAAACACTACCAGAAAGAAAAAAGAAATCGCCACCGCAATCTATCTGTATCAGGTAGACTTCGATGGCAAATGGGGCGAAATATATTTTGACTTTGTGAACCGGACAACAGAAATCCGAAAACTTGCAGAATGGGATCGAATGATAAGTAAAGTATTCTCTAAAAAAGCAATTTGCTACATACAAAATCATCCCTTATTAGTCAACTTAAAAGAGATCGTAATTTCATTCTCTTTGTAAGAAAAATCACGAATTTTGCATTGAACAAATTCGTTCAAACGAATATAATAGAAATGACAATTGTTTGCTTTTACTGGAGGTGGATTCAATGCTGAATGGCTATATTACAACGCAAGAAGCCGCACAGAAGTGGAATATAAGTGCCCGACAGGTACAAATCCTTTGTAAGAATAATCGTATAGAAGGCGCTGTGCAAATCAATAGAATATGGCTGATACCTGCCAATGTCAGCAAACCCACGAACACCTATAAATATCAATCACAGCATGGTTTATAAATTATAATCGCAGTCATAAACAGAGGGAGGGCTGCTGTTTTGAAAAAGAAAGAAGCAAGTGCAAGAATTAAAATCAATCATCTGTTAGAAGAAGCTGGCTGGCGTTTCTTTGATGATGAAAACGGACCTGCAAACATACAGCTGGAACCCAATGTCAAAATGTCCAAAGCCGATTTGACAGGTTTGGGCGAAAATTTTGATAAGGTGAAGAATGGCTTTGTGGATTTTCTGCTCCTCGATGATAAAGGTAAGCCTTTTATCGTGCTGGAAGCAAAAGCGGAGGATAAAGATCCCCTGGTCGGCAAGGAGCAGGCCAGAGAATATGCCAAGTCCCTTTATCTCAAGTATGTGATTCTCTCCAACGGAAATCAGCATTATTTCTGGAATATTTACAAGGGAAATCCGCAGCTTATCACGGCTTTCCCCAGCTATGAAAGCATTCGGGAAAGCAAAGCCATGAACGCTGACCCAGCAAAACTATATTCTGAGGAAATTGGTGCGGATTATATTGCCGTAATCAAAAATCCTCGATATATGGAGGCACCCGAGTACATAAATCCCGAAACTCGTCAGCAATTTTTATATGATAATGGACTGCGTTTTCTCCGTCAGTATCAGATCAATGCGTTGAAAGCTTTGCAGGAATCTGTGCGACGTGGAAATCAGAGATTTCTGTTTGAGATGGCAACCGGTACAGGTAAGACTCTCACTTCTGCTGCCGTAATTCGTCTTTTCTTGCGCAGCGGAAATGCGAATCGGGTGCTTTTCCTGGTGGATAGAATCGAGCTTGAAAATCAGGCTAAGAAAAACTTCCAGAATTATCTTGCTCCTGACTATCACACAGTTATCTTCAAGGAGAACGTAGATGATTGGCGGAAAGCGGAGGTTGTCGTTTCCACCGTACAAACACTTATGTTCAACAATAAATACAAGCGTTTCTTTAAGCCTACCGATTTTTCACTTATCATTGCAGATGAGTGTCATCGTTCCATCAATGGAAACAGCCGTGCCGTATTCGAATATTTTCTCGGCTATAAGCTGGGATTGACGGCTACGCCCAAAGGCTATATCAAAAATATTGATGTAGAAAGGCTGAAAGCTACTGACCCACGGGCATGGGAAAAACGGCAACTGCTGGACAGCTATAAAACCTTTGGCTGTGAAAGCGGCGACCCAACATACCGCTATTCACTGTTGGATGGAGTTCGTGACGGCTATTTGATCAATCCTACAGTAGTGGACGCCAGAACTGATATTACGACAAAACTATTGGCAGATGAAGGTTATGCCGTGATTTCCCAAGGGGATGAAGCGGATGAAGAACAGGAAGAAACCTACTTTGCCCGTGACTTTGAAAAGAAGTTTTTCTCCGAAGAAACCAACAAGATGTTTGTCAAAACTTTTATGGACAATGCGCTCCGTGACCCAATTACCGGAGAAATTGGCAAAGGCATCATCTTCTGCGTAAGCCGCAAACATGCAGCAAAAATCACACAGCTGCTAAACGTGTATGCGGATATGATGTTCCCCGGCAAATACTGTTCGGATTTTGCTATGCAGATCACATCAGACGTTATGAACGCACAGACCTATACAATCAACTTCCAGAACAATAATCTGAGCGGAACAACCAGTTTCCTGGAAGGGTATAAATCATCCAAGACCAGAATCTGTGTCACAGTGGGCATGATGACAACCGGGTATGACTGCGAAGATTTGCTGAACATCGGGTTACTGCGCCCTATCTTCTCTCCCACAGACTTTATTCAGATTAAGGGCCGTGGTACACGAAAACATGATTTCATCTTCAAAGAGCGAAACGGCGGTCAGGAAATCGTCCATAAGTACCCCAAGGAAACATTCAAACTGTTCGACTTCTTTGGGAACTGCGAATATTTTGAAGAAAAGTTTGATTATGATGAAGTCTTAAAGCTGCCCCGATTTCAAGGCAGTAGTGTGTCGCCTGGTACTCCACCTGTTGATCCGGATGGGTATGAAAACTTTGCTCCTGACCCGCTGAAAACACTGGTGGAGACCAAAATCGGTGCTGAGGGCATGAAGATTGACCGGATGTACTTTGATAAATTCGAGGAGACTGTCAAAGAAGATCCGGTTGCGAGAGAACAATATGAGCAGGGCAACTATCCCGCTGTCATCCGCTATATTGATGACCACATTATGAATCAGCCCAACGAGTATTACACCTGGGACAAGCTGCGGCGCTCCATTGGCAGTGATCGCCGCATCACAGCCCGGGAAATTCTGGACAAAATCTTTGGTGCCCTGCCCTTCTTTAAGAGCAAAAAGGAATTGGTAGAGGATGAATTTGAGGGATATGCTCTGACACATAGTATTCCGTCAGAAAAGTATGCTGATGTAAAAGAATTTTTTGCTACTTATGTAACGGACAAAGATGTACGCAGAGCCATCGAAGACCGAAAATTCCAGCTGCTTGGAACGGACATCAGCACATACACAATGGCTGATCTGAAGCAATTGGGGCTGGATAGTATGCAAAGCGTGGTAGATTACGTTGCCGATAATGTCAATGTATCCCGCTTTATGTAGGAGGAAAGAAAATGTTGACGTTTGACGTAAAGCGCAAGATCAATACGCTGCGTGATATTTTGGTGGGCAAGGTGCCCGATCCTAAGGCGCAGGTTGAACAGATTACCATTGCGCTTATTTATAAATTCATGGATGACATGGACATAGAAGGTTTGGAATTTGGCGGCACCCGGCAGTTTTTTACGGGTGAATATGAGAAGTATGCCTGGACAGAAATCATGAAACCGGAAAACAGCGGCCAGCAAAGGGCATTACTCTATGCGGAAGGCATTGAGAAAATGACCACAAACCCCAACCTTCCCCAGCTGTTCCGGGATATTTTTCGTGGAGCATATATCCCTTATCGGGACCCGGACACCTTGAATATGTTCCTGAAAGAAGTCAGCGACTTCTCGTATGACAACAGCGAGGATTTGGGCAATGCCTTTGAATATCTGCTGTCCATCATGGGCAGCCAGGGAGATGCCGGCCAGTTCCGCACCCCCCGACACATCATCGACATGATGGTGGAAATCGTAGACCCGAAGAAGAACGAGACTATTCTGGACCCTGCCTGTGGTACAGCCGGTTTCTTAATTAGCGCCTATCGTCATATTTTGGCACAGAACAAAGATGAGGACGGTAAAAGCACGCTGACCGCTGATGACCGCAAGCGTTTGACGGAAAACTTTGCCGGGTACGATATTTCTCCCGATATGGTACGTCTGTCTCGGGTAAATATGTACCTTCACCATTTTACAAAGCCCAAAATCAGTGAATATGACACTCTAACCAGTGAAGAAAAGTGGGATGACTGTTATGACGTTATCCTTGCGAATCCGCCTTTCATGACGCCAAAGGGCGGAATTATGCCCCACAGCCGCTATCGGGTAAAGGCCAAGCGCTCCGAAGTTCTATTCGTGGACTATATTGCCGAGCATCTGAATCCAACAGGCCGGGCAGCAATCATTGTCCCGGAAGGCATTGTGTTCCAGTCTGCCAATGCGTACAAAGAACTTAGGAAGTATCTGGTAGACGACGGTTTACTATATGCGGTGATCTCACTGCCTGCCGGTGTTTTCAACCCGTACAGTGGCGTTAAAACCAGTATTTTGCTTATTGATAAGTCTTTCGCCAGATTGAAGGATGAAATTCTTTTTGTGAAACTGAATAATGACGGATTTGATCTGGGAGCACAGCGCCGTGAAATAGAGGGTAGCGAAATTCCGGAAATCATTCGCATTGTCCAAAAATACCATGCTGATCTAGAACCGCAAACAGCGGATGACGACATCCTCCGTCACCCGCTGGTCACTATCGCTAATAAAGAGAGAGTCGCAGAACAAGATTATATTCTGGTAGGGGAACGCTATAAAGTAGATAAGTCATTAGATACCACCTATCCAGTTGTACCATTATCTGATATTTGTGAAATCAATGCTGAGAACAAAAATCCAACACTTGCATTTGGGGATGACGAGTTTATCTATATTGATATCTCGTCTGTTGAAAATGGTACAGGTAAGGTTGATTTTTCTAATAAAATAAAAGGAACCGATGCGCCCAGTAGAGCAAAACGAGCGGTAAAAAAGGGGGATATTCTTTTTTCAACTGTTCGTCCTAACCTAAAAGCATATGGATATGTTGAACGTGAAGATTGTGATTGTTGTGTCGCATCTACAGGTTTTGCTGTCATCTCTGCAAAAACCATGGTTTTGTCTAAATATGTTTACTACATGCTCTATAGCGAACCTGTACAAATCCAACTTGCATCTATGATGGGAAAGGGTGCCTATCCCAGTGTAAACCAAAAGGATGTATCACAAATTCAGATTCCGTTACCTTCATTATCCATCCAAGAAGATTTTGTTGCTGAACTTGATAGTTATCAGAAAATCATTGATGGTGCTCGGCAAGTTGTAGAAAACTATAAACCAACTATTCAAAATAACTCCCATTGGGAAACAGTACGATTGGGGGATATCTGTGAACTGAATCCCAGAAAATCCGAAGTTAAAGATTTTGAGGGCGATGTTTCGTTTGTTCCCATGGCTGTGGTAAGCGAAACAGATATGTATTTCTCGGTTCAGGAACAGAGGCCCTTGAAAGAAGTTTATACCGGATATACATATTTCAGGGATGATGATGTATTACTGGCTAAAGTGACCCCCTGCTTTGAAAATGGGAAGTCTGGATTAGCAAAAAATTTGGAAAATGGTATTGGATTTGGTTCCAGTGAGTTCTTTGTTCTTCGAGCAAATCCTGAAAAAGTTCTTCCAGAATACATTTACTACATCATTAACAGCAATCGATTTATTACAGAGGGCACACCCCAGATGACCGGCACCGGAGGTCTGCGAAGACTGACAAAGGATTTTGTCCTCAATTATCCTGTGTCCCTTCCTCCTTTAGATGAGCAGAGAAGGATCGTCAGTCAGACAGAAGAAGAAATCGCTATTGTGGAACAGAATAAGCGCCTGATTGAAATTTTTGAGAAAAAGATTAACGATAAAATTTCGGAAGTCTGGGGTGAAAAACAATGAGCCCACGATCATCCGAACTTCTCTTTGATTCGAGTAAAATTGAAGAAGCTATAGAAAAAGCAGTACAAGCAGTATCAGCTGACATTTCGTATCCTGAAATACCGGAGGAATTGTTTGAAATCTTTGTATATCTGCCAGAACTGTTCCAAGATGGGGATGAAGAACGATATATTGAAGCTCTTTCATTAGCTATGCAGACCAGCTATGAAAATGGCCTGTATCAGTTTGCATATATGCAGTATCACATGCTCTTTATGACTGCGATTTATTTTGTCCTTCTGAAATTATACGTCCTACATCACAATGAGATGGAGCAAGCGCTATATTATCTTTTAAAAGATCGATATAATGAGTTCTTTGGAAAAGAAAACACCAAGGACGGACAGTTGTATTTTGGAAGTTTTGCGGCTATTGGAGAAAGTGATGTTTTTAAGCTCCTACATATTGTTGGAATGGATACCAATTTAGAAGGTGAGCTAAAGAAGTTAGTCAAAGAACGAAATGACTATGCCCATGCAAATGGCCGGCTGCTCCTGACGTCAGAAGAATTTTTTCTTGAAAAAATCCGGAACTTTAATCATTGTATCGACAGAGTTTTTGCACTAATCAAACATGATATTTTGCAGCTGTATTCCTCAACTTTGAATGATCCCGATTTTTACGATCCAGATATTCGAGCTTACTTAGACCCAGTGCAGCAAATCCAAGAGGAGATTGTAAAAAAATATTCGTTCTCTCGTTTCGAACTAAACTGGTGTCGGAAATTTAATATCAAACAGTTGGAATCCAGCGAAAATTATGCAAGTAAAAAGGAGCTTCATATCGCTCTAAGCAAGTACTATAAAGAGCTTAAAAGTGAGATCTAAAGATTTATTTAATGCTACATGATAATAGGAGGTGGTTTTTTGGAAGCAGAAGAACGAAAAACAGCTATGAGCCACGATGAAATGCAGGATTATTGGAAAACGCTGTGCTCATTTACAGGCGAAGATATACCAAATGAAGTTAATCAGCTAATGGCGAAAATTCGCTATCCAAGATTTTTGTATAAGTATCGTGCGGTGAATAACAATAATCTTGATGCTTTACGCTCTAATAAACTATTCTTCTCTAAAGCCAGCAGTTATGATGATCCGTTTGACACCTTTTTACATATTGATGTGGAGAAGATTCGTCAGGAATTTGATAGCAATTATAGCTCCCCTGAAGCATTAGCAGCGTTGGCAAACGGGATGAAAGAAACTTTTCAAAATCAGCCTGGCGTTCCGCAAGAGTTTATTCAACAAGTAACAACTGTCGAAGGATTAAAACAGTTATTTGCAAATGGAATAACAAAACAATTTTTGTCCTATGTACTAACTTTGCGTTCAAAAATACAAGACGAGATTCTGTCTATTTGTCTTTCCGAAAATGGATTTAATGAATCTTTATGGCTTAAATATGCCGACATGCATAAAGGTTTTTGCCTTATGTATGACCTAAATGATTCAGATAGCTTCCATTGTGGTAAGCTGAGCAGATGTGTAAATTGCGGCGTTTATAAAGGCGGTACACGGATTTACCCAGTATATTATTCCAATGAGTCACATGATGCTACCGATCTTTTAAAGCTTGTGATGGCGCAAGAGGTGGCACAACGACTGGGCGGTTCTTTGCCAGAATCTATACAGAAAGACTTAAAACCTCTTCCTTGGGAAGTCGAACGCAATAGCTTGATTAAAAAGGAATGCCACAAATATGACGAAGAATGGCGGATGATCGCAAATGCTAAGATGAAGCTTCCAGCAATGATAGAGTGGGTTCCGAAAGGCGTCATTATTGGGTTGAGAACATCCCAAGTAGATAAAAACCTGATCATTTCCATGGCCAAAGAAGCCGGAGTCAAAAATATCTATCAATCTTATATTGACGAGAAAAACAAATTGAATGCATATCTAATAGACAATGTATAGGGGTAGCAAACATGTGTAAAATAATTTTTATTGGAAATTACAAAGGTGGCGTCGGAAAGACTACAACCACCATAAACCTTGCACAGCACTTTTCTGAATTAGAAAACAAGATTTTGACTATTGACTTAGACCCTCAAAGTTCTCTGAGTGAAATTCAGGTCAATAATTTTCATTCCCAAAAAACACTAAAGGATCTGCCGGATGAAAATACACTAAACTACATATATGAACTTTCCATATTAAAGTTGAAAAAATATCCAGGATTACAGCTGGACTTCCCTAATACAATCATTCAAAAGCATACCGATTATTATCATTATATTCCATCTTCGTTGTTTTATAATTCTGGTAAGGGTCTGGACGCCTTAGCTATTAAAATGGAGGATAATATTGCGTATCTGGCAATATTAAAGAGCTTTATTGACACCGTAAAGGAACAATATGATTTTATTCTGATTGATTGTCCGCCATCCAGCAACTTGATTACTCAATCCGCTTTTTTAATGTCGGATTATTATTTGATACCTACGGTCCTGGATGAAATTAGTACAAATGGTGTTATTCACTATATTCATACAGTCAATAACACATATAAAAAATATTGTGTTAACGGTGAAGATGCTGTTTTAGCAAAACATTACTTTGGCAATTGTCCCAAGCTGATTGGCATTTTTTATAACTTGCTTAGAGGACAGGTGAATTATACTGTAGCCGATGGAAATTTTAGAAGAGCTTTGGAAGAGGCGGAAACAATATCTCAACAAGAGACTTACGTTTTTCCGTATAATATCAACAACTATATTGACATTGCACGATCCACAGAAAAAGGCATAATGTCAAAAGAAAAAAATGATTTCGCCGAATTTTCTGAAGCCGTTATAGAACGAATCAATGAATTGGAGAAATTAAAATAATGATTACAAATAAACAGATTGAGGCGCTTAGTGTGGTTATTAACTACTTGAACCAAGCGGAATCTTTGTCGGATGACGATCTGGGGGATCAAGTAGAAAACATCAAATTTTTGGCAAAGACACTAACTACAGTAAAAGTCTCAAAAATCAAAAAACTTATCAACAATCATGCCACGGAATCCAAAGAGTTAAAAAAAGTTTCTTATACAAGAGATTCTGTTATTCAGCTTTTTGCAAGTTCGAAATCTGAAGATATTCTTAAATCTCATACATTATCACAATTAAAGGAAATGTTTATTGCCGTCTATGGGCAAAAACCTTTATCAAAAGATACTAAGGAAGACATAATAAGCGCAATCAAAAAAATGATGCAGCAAATTGATCGAGCTGCCGGTTTCAAGGAATTGGAGAATAATGATTAGTAAGCAAAACACGGATGATTGCCCAACGGCAAATCATCCGTGTTTTCAATATTAGATCATTTGAAAATGTTTCAGTGCGTCCATAATTGCCGCTTCCTTTTCTGGCGGACACTTTGGCACTTTAGGATTTTCGGATTTGGACAGGTTGTAATTCTGGCCAACCTCTAATCCGCACTTACGTTTAATTTGCGAGATATACAGACTGGACACTTTCAAATGGTGCTTTTCCCAAACATAGGCCTTGATTTCCTCATAGGTGGCTTTGGTCTCGGCGGCAGTAGCATCCAGCTCATCCAGGTCCAGGTCGATCTCTATGGTGTCATCCGGCTTTTGTTGGGACAAAAGAACAACCGTCTCCACATGCCGGGTGCCGGGGAACATATCCACGGCGCAGGCCCGGACGGCCGTATACCCCACCTGGGCAAAACGCTTCACGTCTCGTCCCAGCGTAGCAGGGTCGCAGGAGACATATACCACCCGCTCCGGTCCCATGGCCGCCACGGAATCGATGACCTCCGGCGCAAGCCCCTTCCGGGGCGGGTCCACCGTGACCACATCCGGACGCAATCCCTCGGCCTCCAGTTTGGCCGACACATCGGAGGCATCACCGCAGAAAAACTCCGCATTTTCCACGCCGTTGCGCGCTGCGTTCTCCCGGGCATCCCGGATGGCAGGCGCGACGATTTCCGCGCCGATGGCCCGACCTGCCTTGGCCGCCAGGCACAGCGTGATGGTGCCGGTACCGCAGTAGAGGTCCAGCACCGTTTCCTCACCGCTGAGCCCGGCAAACTCCAGTGCCTTATGGTACAGCACCTCCGCCTGATCCCGATTCACCTGATAGAACGAGGGCACCGACAGCTTGAAGGTGAGGCCGCACAGGGTATCCATCAAAAAGTCCTGGCCCCAGATGGTGCGGTACTTCTCCCCCAGGATCACATTGCCCCGGCGGGTGTTGGTGTTGAGCACCACGCCCACCGTCCGGGGCGCAGCGGAGCGGACCAACGCTGCCAGTTCCGGCTCTCGGGGGACCTGCCGTCCGTTTGCCACCACGCAGCAAAGGCTCTCCCCCGCCCGGTTCACCCGGACATACACATGGCGGATCAATCCCTTTCCGGTGGTCTCGTCATAGGCCGGGATCTTGTACCGCTTCATCCAGGACGCCACTGCCTGAGCCGTCTTGTCGGAGAGCTCCGACTGGATCAGGCATCGCTCAATGGGCACCACCCGGTGGCTCCGGGCCTGGAAAAAGCCGATGGACCC
>ERZ780203.1227-NODE-1227-length-19891-cov-18.332023_pt1 | contig 19891 bp, 17 predicted proteins | sample MGYA00511168_ERZ780203 | MGnify/ENA primary metagenome ERZ780203 (study PRJEB29588, sample SAMEA2156577) | human gut metagenome | biome: human gut; feature: human-associated habitat; material: faeces | place: Denmark | collected 2008/2010 ...
CGGCGCTGTTTGCGCTGTGCGCTGTCGCCACGCTGGTGCGGCCCTATAACGCTGTGCTGTGGCTGTTCCCGCTGGTACTGGCCTGGCCCTGCTGTAAGGCAGTGGGCGGCACGGTGGCCGGGGCGGCTGCTTCCGCCGCCGGTACGTTGGTTCTGATGAAAAAGTTCTACGCACCGTACCTTTTTACCAATGTGGATCTGGGCGCTGTGGAGGAACTGTTCCACGGTCACCTCTGGGCCGCCGCCCGCAGCGTTTATTATAAGCTGTTGGGTGCGTGGCAGCAATTGGGGCAGGAGATCGCCGACGGCACCCGCGTGGGCAGTTGCTACCTGCTGCTGTTTGCGTTGCTGCTGGTCACGCTGGCCTGTGTGATTTGGAACGCTGCGCATAAGCAGCCGGTGTTCTGGAAAGTATGCGCACTGGTAGTCACGCTGGTGGTGTTTTTGGCACTGATGCTGATGTACCGCCCTGGCGAGGCCTCCCGCCATACCATCGTGTATGACCTGCTGCTGTTGGCGGCGCTTGTGGCCGAGCAGCCGCCCCTAATCGCCGCTGCGGCCCCGGTGCTGCTGGCGGTGCTTAGCGTGGCGGGCATCCGCATGACCACGGCAAGAGGGGACAGCGATACCTCCACCTTTACGATGCCTGTGTATAATGCAGGATTATCGCAGGAAGTTGCCGACCTGCAAACGGCGCTGACCGAGAGCCAGGCCCGCCTGACAAGCGACGACCCGTGGGACCATGTGTGCGCCTACGCCCTGGGCGGCGGCAGCCACTTTGGCATGCTGTACGCTGTGCCCGATGGCATGGGCCTGCAATTTGATGAAGACACGTATCTTCTGGACCCTGCCAACGAAATTCATTCCCGTTATGTCATGGCAAATACCGACAGCGACGTGGCCCAATATCTTGAAGAAAACGGTTGGGCCCTGCTGTACGAGGGCACGTCTGCTGCTGTGTACGAGTGCGGCTAACCGCCGGATCTTAGAAAACGCGAAAGGAACCTGTATGGAAAATCTTCCCATCCTGACCGGTGAAAAGGTCGTTCTGCGGCCCATCACCGATGCCGACACCGACAACATCGTGCGCTGGCGCAACACCCCCTCGGTGCGCGATAACTTTATCTTCCGCCAGACCTTTACCCCCGAAATGCACCGCAACTGGCTGAAAACCAAGGTCGCCACCGGCGAGGTCGTGCAGTACATCATCGTGGATAAGGCCGCCGATACGGCGGTGGGGTCGGTGTACTACCGGGATGTGGACCATACTTTTAACAGTGCCGAGTACGGCATCTTCATCGGTGAGGAGAGCGCCCGCGGTAAGGGCTTTGGAACCGAGACTGCCTGCCTGTTCACCGATTTCGGCTTCACCGCGCTGCACTTGCACCGCATCAGTCTGCGCGTGCTTGCCGAGAACACCCCTGCCCGCCGCAGCTACGCCGCTGCCGGCTTTGTGGAGGAAGGCACCTTCCGTGACATGGTCCGTCTGGACGGCGTCTACCGCGACGTGGTCTTTATGGCAAAAATTGCACAATAACGTACAAAAGCAGACGGAGAATACCTGTATGGATAAGTTGAAACGACTGCTGAAAAAGACGCCCCCGGTGCCCCTTGGCATCGCGGGCGCGTTGCTGTTTCTGCTGCTGTTTTACACGCTGGCGTTCCGCACCCCGCTGTGGCAGGTGTGGATGCCGCCCAATATCGATAACGACGAAGTAATCTACAACCGCCAGGTGGTCAGCGTCATTACCCACGGCGGCCCGCTGGGCTACTTTGGCTATAACGAGGGCACCGCCGACATCGGCCGCTACGGTGCCTGGGGTCCGGTGCTTATCTGGGTCTACGGCCTGGCCGGACGCCTGTTCGGCGCCAGCGTTAACACGATGTTCTGGTGCAATGTGCTGTTTCTGGCATTGGGCGTGGTGGTGTTTACGGTCGCCGCGCGGCTGAACATTGGTCAGCAGATTTTGTGCTACGGCGGCTTGGTCTGCCTGTGGATGCCGCTGGCGGGCAGCTTTTGCGGCTCGTCCGAAGCGCTGCATTATATGCTGGCACTGGTCATTGCCGGTTCCACGGCGGCCTTGCTGCGGGGCGGCTCCCATTGGTGGCTGGTGCCCGCGGCACTGGCCTGCGGGCTGGAGACCATCTTCCGTCCCTACGCGCTTTTGTTCTGGGCGTTCCCGCTGGTGGCTGTCTGGGCCGATAAAAAGCGGCGCAATTTCTGCCTGGGCGAGGCAATCTTCAGCTTTTGTGTTGCCCTTTTCTCTATGACGAAACTTTCCGCCTCCTATTTCAGCGGCGGCGGTATGGATTTCGGCGGTCTGGAGCTGCTGGCTCACGGCAAAATTGGCAAAGCCATCGTGTATGAGATGGACCATGCCGCCAAAGAATTGGTAACCGTCGGTCAGGATATTCCGCGTACCTTTGTGGAAAAGACCTACTTCGGCCGCGGCTGTATTATCTTTTTGATGATTTTGGCGGTAACACTGGTCTGCTTTGTGCTGGACCGCCATGCCCACCGCCCCAGCCCGCTGAAAACCTGCGCCCTGGGCTGCACCGGCATTATTGCGCTGGTGCTGGTGTTCCTGTATAACATCGCGCCCCGCCACCTGATGCTGCTGTCCATCCTGCTGCTGGCGGCTGTGGTGGTCGAGGATGCCGCCTGCGGCCTTGTCTGGCTGCCGGTGCTGGCGGTCGTGCTGCTGCCCATCAACGCCGAGCGCAGCACCCTGTCCACCTATTTTGACGAGATGGGCAGCCAGATCACGGCCGTGGAGACTGCCCTGCAGGAGCGCATGGACGCCCGCGCCAGCGCCGATCCCTGGGACAACACCCTGGCTTACGCTTACGCGGACGATGTGTTCCACGGCTACCTGTACGCTCTTCCCGCAGGTATGGGCATTGAGTTCGATATGAACACCTACATCGCCGACCCGGAGGAGACGATCTACTCCCGCTATGCCATGGTCAACCATGGTACCGACGCCGAGGCCCGCCTGCTGGCGGACGGTTGGCAGGAGGCCATCTCCACCGAGGACCTAATCGTGTATGAACGGCCTTGAGGAAGAAGGTAAAAATGCGGTTTGAATATATAAAGGAAAAACGCTGGATAAGGCTGCTGTTTTTTGCCTTCTGCGCGGTCGTCTTTTTGTTGGCAGCATTTGTCATTGCACACCGTGATTCCTTTACGACGGGAATATGGTTCCCGACCAGCACCAACAGCGACGAGGTAATTTATAACCGCCAGTTGGTAGGCGTGTTGAAGGTCAGAAGCCCGCAGGGGTACTTCGGCTATAACGAGAGCCATGCGGCAATCGGGACCTTCTCTACCTGGGGACCGCTGGTGATCTGGCTGTATGCCGTCCCGGGCTTTTTGTTTGGGGCAGGGTATAACACCATGTTCTGGTGCAACCTGTTTTTTGCTGTGCTGGCCTGGGTCGCGCTGGCAGGCCGTATGAACAGGAAACAGCAGCTTGCCTTTGCGGCTGTGCTGCTTTGCCTGTGGATACCGCTGCGGCAGATTTTTACAGCAACGTCGGAGCCGCTGCATTTCTTTTTGTTAGCCTGCGTGGTCAGCGGCTCACTGGCAGCGGCAAAGGGCAGCAAAAAGGGTGAAGTGGCGGCTGTGCTGGTCTGCGCGTTGGATACTATGATCCGCCCTTATGGTGTGATTCTTTTCCTGTTTCCTATCGTATGCGGCTGGAAAAATCCGAAACGTGGCCGCCGCGTAGCAGGAATGGCTGCGTTGGCAGTAGCGGCGACTGTGCTTTCACTGTGGTCGATGAATCAACTGTCGGCTCCCTACGGCGAACAATCTTTGGATTTTGCCATCTTTGAAAAAGCGGCACACCTGGACATTTTGGGGGCCATCAGCTACTTCTTTGAAAAGCTGCACAGCGCTTGTAAAATCCTGTACAATGATTATATCCGCCCCACAAAATGGGGCGGAACAGAACAGTATATTGCAGATGTGACCCATGGTTTCTTGCGCGTATTGGCATTAACGGCAGTTACGATTGGGCTGTGCATATATGACATTGTAAAAAAGCGGCCCATCCGCTGCAAATTGTGTGGCGTTGTCTGCGCACTGACGGTGCTTTTTGCCATCCTGGTGCTATACGACCCTGTGCAGCTGCGGCGCTATGCTGCCTTTATGTGCATGATTTTGCTGATGGCTTCGGCGGCGGAGAATGGTGCAATCGTGGTTGCCTGTGTTCCGCTGGCGCTGCTGCTTATCTACCCGTCTGGCTTTGCCCACAGTGACGGCCTGCCTGCTTACGATGCAGCTATGGATGCACAGTTGCAGCAGGTCACAACAGTACTGGAAGAAAGCCAGGCGCAGTTCAATCAGGAAAATGCAACGGCCTGGGATCACACGCTGACCTTTGGCTACGGCGATGTCTATTACGGTTATCTCTACGCAGTGCCCGCAGGTATGGGCATTGAGTTTGATTGGAACACCTACATCGCCGACCCGGAGGAGACGATCTACTCCCGCTATGCCATGGTCAACCATGGTACCGACGCCGAGGCCCGCCTGCTGGCGGACGGCTGGCAGCCCCTCATCTCCACCGAGGACCTGATCGTGTATGAACGGCCCGATACGCAATAAAAGGACGAAAATAACATGCAGAAAATTTCTTTTGTGATCCCGTGCTACCGCTCGGAGCATACGCTGGCGGCGGTGCATGAGGAACTGACGGCGACGATGCAGACTTTGCCCCAGTATGACTACGAGGTCGTGCTGATCAACGACTGCTCGCCCGATGACACCATCGGCACCATCCGCAGGCTGGTGGCGGCAGACGCCCATGTGCAAGGCGTGGATCTGGCGAAAAACTTCGGGCAGCACGCCGCGCTGATGGCTGGTTTCCACCAGTGTACCGGTGATATTATCGTTTGCCTGGATGATGACGGTCAGACCCCCGCCAATGAGGTGGGCAAGCTGCTGGACAAGATCAACGAAGGTTACGACGTCGTTTACGCCAGCTACGATAACAAGCGCCAGGCAGGCTGGCGCAACCTGGGCAGCTGGGTCAACAGCAAAATGACCGAGGTCATGTTGGGAAAGCCGCCGGAACTGGTGGTCAACAGTTACTTTGCCGCCCGGCGGTTCATCGTGGACGAAATGCTGCGGTACGAGCATTGCTACCCCTACGTCATCGGCCTGGTGCTGCGCTCCACCAAGCGCATTGCCAACGTGTCGGTGCATCACCGCGCCCGGGAGGAGGGACGCTCCGGCTACACCATCAGCAAGCTGCTGAATCTTTGGATGAACGGTTTTACGTCCTTTTCTGTCAAGCCGCTGCGCCTGGCAACCTACGCAGGCACGGTGTTTGCGGGCTTTGGCTTTTTGTATCTGATCTACATCATCATCGACCACTTCGTCCGCGGCGCTGCCCCCATGGGCTGGGCGTCTACCACGGCGCTGCTGCTGTTGTTGGGCGGCATGATCCTGCTGGTGCTGGGCCTGATCGGCGAGTACGTCGGCCGCATCTACATGTGTGCCAACGCCGCCCCGCAGTATGTGGCAAGGGAGTATATCAAGCATGAGTGAGCAAAAAGCGGCAAGAAAGCGATTTGTGGGTCTGGACTTTTTGAAAGCAGTTGCAGCAATCTTTATTGTCATGCACCACTATCAACAGGTTTCGGGTGTTATATTTACTACGTTTAACTTTTATCCGGCAAGCGATGCGCAACTCCATTTGGGCTTTTTGACGATCTTGTTTTTTATGATTTCCGGCTTTTTAGTGGAGTGGCAACAACAGCAGGAAGAACGAGTTGGGAAACAAACTTCACTGCCGGGAAAGCTTTGGCACAAATGCCTGCGTATTTACCCAATGGCGATGATCGCTTGTGTCGTGTACGTAGGCCTTGGAATTTTGGATTGGCTTATTACGGATAAGTGGAACTGGATTATGGGGGGAGGTGGAATCTGGACATTCTTCTGTAGTATGACGCTAAATTCCAATATGGGGATTTGGAGTTCATCTAGGACAATTGCGAATGCACCGACGTGGTATTTGAGTACATTGATTTTCTCATGCGCTGTATACTACCTGCTTGTCTATTTATGCAGGCGTCTGAAAGTGCAGCGATTGTTAATGGGGTTGATACTTTTCCTTTTCCTCTGCGCGATAAGAACGCAGGGGGCTGTTATGCCGTTTTTGGCAGATAGTTGGGACCAAAGAGGCGGGATGGTTTCGTTTTTTATGGGAATCTTACTGTGCCACCTTGTGCCATATATCTCAAGGAGAGTAAAATATTTTCTTTTGTTCATCTCGGCCGGGACACTTATTGTGTTGCTTAGCGGCCGTGGAGATTGGATTGAAGAACAGTGGTGGGTACAGTTGTTCTTGCTCTATCCTGGTATATTCATAAATGCACTGTATGTGCAGGACAGCCCGGACAGTAAGGTATGCCGGATGATCCACTTTTTTGCTAGTACATCTTTCAATGTATATGTCTGGCACTGCCCGATTTTCATGGCGGAGATGGTTCTGCTGGATATTCTGGGCGTCAGCCTGTCGTGCACCTACGGCGTTATGACGGTGTTCGTGGTCGTTGTGGAGCTGCTGGCCATCCCGTTGTATCTGTTTGTGGAAAAGCCGCTGGCTAAGTACATGAAAAAATATGAGTGGCAAAACCTGCGTCCTGTGGACCCGCTGTGATGCCATATCCGATAAAAAGTAAGGAGGGCTACCATGCGCAACAGCGCTAAATGGTTCCTGTTGCTGCACTTGATTTTGGGGGTGTATGCCAGCAGCAGCGTGTGCAGCAAATTGGCGGCGCAGCAGCCGTTTTTGAGCGTGGGATTCATCCTGCTGTACGGCGGTATGTTGGCAGCGCTGGTGGTGTATGCCTTTGGCTGGCAGCAGGTCATCAAGCACCTGCCGCTGACCACCGCCTACGCCAATAAGGCCATCACCGTGGTGTGGGGGATTCTGCTGGGCTTTTTGCTGTTTGGGGAAAGCATCACCCTGCGCCAGTTTATCGGTGCAGCGGTTATTATTGTGGGCATCGTGCTGTTTGTGCGGGCCGACAACGAAGGAGAGGACGGCCAATGAACCAGGCACAGCTGCCCTACGTGGCACTTTATCTGCTCAGCACCTTTTTGGCGTCGGTGTCTCAGGTGCTGCTGAAAAAAGCCGCCCTGCGGGAGCATAAGTCCCTGTTGGCAGAGTACACCGATTGGCGCGTGGTCCTGGGCTACAGCCTGTTTGTGGGCTGCTCGCTGCTGACGATGCTGGCTTACAAGGGCGTGCCGCTGAACGTCGGCCCCGTGCTGGAGTCTACCGGCTATATTTATGTGACCTTCTTTGGCGTGGTGATCTTCCATGAGAAGATGAACCCTAAAAAGATTGGCGCGCTGGTGCTGATTATTCTGGGCATTTTGATTTATGCATTATAACGCAAAAAATAAAAGCCTGCACGGCGTTAAAACCGTGCAGGCTTTTATCTTTATAAGCGGCCTCCTCACAGAGGGAGGCTCAAGAAATAGTTACAACCACTCGGGCTGGCGTTCACGGCGGTTGCGGCGGCTGGGCTGAGGAGTGCGCTGCACCTCAGTGGCAATGGTATCCAGGGCAAAAGCCAGCAGCATGCCAAACACCACGTCAATGACGCTGTGCTGTTTCAACAACATGGTGGAAAGTGTGATGGACACGCACAGCACGGCGGCTGCGGGGCGCATCCAACGCAGGCGCGGGGCATCGAAGCAGCGGGTGCGGTAGTAAGCCAGCATCAGCGTGACCGAGTTGAACACGTGAATCGACGGGCAGACGTTCATCGGCGTATCGGTGCGATACAGCGACCGCACCGCTTTGGCAAAGATGTCATTGCCGGGCACGTAACGGGGGCGCAGGGCCAGGCCGTTGGGTACGATAGCGTAAAACAGGAGCGCCATCGTCATGCCGGCAAACAGCGGCAGGCATAACCGCCAGAAGTCCGACCGTTCCCCCTTATACAGGATGAAAAAGAGGGTAAACGGGATCCACGGAAACCACAGCGAATAGGGGATGATCGCGTACTTGCAGAACGGGATCAGATCATCCAGCCGACAGTGAACCCACAGATCGGGGGTCTGGATCGTGCGCTCCAGCAGGGCGAAGAAGGTTAAGTAAAACAATGCGTACAGCCCCATAAAGTAGATGGGGTGACGCGCACACCAGTTGCGCATAGAAAACTCCTTTGGAACACCGCAGGACAAAGGCCTTTCCGCGGATTCTATGATATAGCATTATACGCCGGGAAAACCGGCGAAAACAAGACAAAAACACACCAAGAAACTCTCGACATTCGCAGGGGAATTTGTGTGTTTTTTCGCTTGCTTTACAGGGCAGTATTTCAGAAGCTTCTATAATTATAAACGACGGATGTGTCAGAATTGTTGCAGGAAGAGGGAAATTTTTTAAAATTTTTTGCGGGAAATAAAAAGGCCCCCTTGTGTAAAGGGGGCAGAATGCCGTTTGTGCGGCCCCCTCTGGGTGGGTGACTCCCCGCACTGCGGGGAGATGTCGCGAAGCGACAGAGGGGTCTGGCCGCGTAAGCGGTCCCGCGAAGCGGGTGGGGGAGAGAGCCTAAATCTTTAGTAAGAGCTAAGGGAAATGTCTCTCCCTCTGTCCGCGCTTCGCGCAGCCACCGCTCCCCTTCTGGCACTTCGTGCCACCTCCCCCGTGCCGGGGGAGGTTGTCTCACAGAGGGGGGCGTTAAAGGTTGTGCTTATTCCCCAATCGAAGCCGGATGGTCGGTGGGGGTATGCTCGTTCTGGTACTTCAGGGAAGCGGCAATGAAACCCTTGAACAGCGGGTGAGCGCGGTTCGGGCGGCTCTTGAACTCGGGGTGGAACTGGGCGCCCAGGTGGAAGTCCCGGCCCGGAATCTCCACAGCTTCTACCAGGCGGCCGTCGGGGCTGGTGCCGGCAATGACCAGGCCCTTCTCCTCGAACTCGGCGCGGAACTCGTTGTTGAATTCATAGCGGTGGCGGTGGCGCTCGTCGATCTCCAGCGTGCCGTAGCACTCGGCCATCTTGGTGCCGGGGGTGATGGTGCAGGGGTACTTACCCAGGCGCATCGTGCCGCCCTTGGTCTCCACGCCCTGCTGGTCCGGCATCAGGTCAATCACATTGTGCTGGCCTTCGGGGGCAAACTCGCTGGAGTTGGCATCGGCGTAGCCCAGCACGTTGCGGGCGTACTCCATCACCATGATCTGCATGCCCAGGCAGATGCCAAAGTAGGGCATACGGTTCTCACGGGCGTACTGGGCGGCCTGGATCATACCCTCGATGCCGCGGTCGCCGAAGCCGCCGGGCACGATGATGCCGTCCACATCGGCAAATTCTTCGGCGCAGCGGTCCTGGTCCACCAGAGTCTCGCTGTCCACCCACTTGATCTCGACCTTGCTCTCATTCTCGAAACCGGCGTGGTACAGGCTCTCCATCACGCTCAGGTAGGCATCGTGCAGCTTAACGTACTTGCCCACCAGGGCGATCTTGCAGTTGCGGCTGCGGGTGGCAATGCGGCTGATCAGTTCCTTCCACTCGGTCAGGTCGGTGGGCGGGGTCTGCAGGTGCAGCTGGCGGGCCACCACATTGGTCAGGCCGGCGGCCTCCAGCATCAGCGGGCACTCGTACAGGCTGGGCATGGTCAGGTTCTCAATGACGCAGTCCGGGCGGACATTGCAGAACATGCTGATCTTGCGCTTGATGTCGCTGCCAACAGGGCCGTCGGCACGCAGCACGATGACGTTGGGGGCGATACCCATGCCCTGCAGCTCCTTGCAGGAGTGCTGGGCCGGCTTGGACTTGTACTCGTCGGAACCGGAAATATAGGGCACCAGCACCACGTGGATGAAGCAGCAGTTCTCGGGGCCCTGCTCAATGCCCACCTGGCGGATGGCCTCCAGGAAGGGCTGGCTCTCGATGTCGCCGGTGGTGCCGCCGATCTCGGTGATGACAACGTCGGCCTCGGTGCTCTTGGCCAGGTTGTAGATGTAGCTCTTGATCTCGTTGGTAATGTGGGGGATGATCTGGACAGTCTGGCCCAGGTAGGCACCCTGGCGCTCTTTGTTCAGCACATTCCAGTAGACCTTGCCGGTAGTCAGGTTGGAGTATTTGTTCAGGTTTTCATCGGTAAAACGCTCGTAATGGCCCAGGTCCAGGTCGGTCTCGGTGCCGTCGTCAGTCACAAAGACCTCGCCGTGCTGCAGCGGGCTCATCGTGCCGGGGTCCACGTTGATATACGGGTCCAGCTTCTGGCTTGCTACTTTCAGGCCGCGGGTCTTCAGCAGGCGGCCCAGGCTGGCGGCGGTAATGCCCTTGCCCAACCCGGAAACGACGCCGCCGGTAACAAAAATATACTTCGTTGCCATGATACATCCTCCCTCTACACATAAAGACAATGCCGCACAATCCTTAGCGCCGAGACGGCGGGAATTGTGCGGCGCTGATTACAACAATAATCAACTTATTATACGCTTGTCAGATGCCGAATTGCAATAGGAAAGCGCCAACTTTTTAATTTCCTAATTTTGTAAAGTCTGCGCTCTCCAGCAGGGCGGTGTAGCGCCGCACCTGGCGTCAAAGGTGCCCTGGGGCGCGTTCTGGAACAACTCCACAGCCTCGCGGCCGTTCTCGGCGGTGGTGATGGCGGCACCCTGTTCTTCCAGCAGGGTCACGGCGATCTCCCGGTTCAGCTCGTTGTCCTCGGCCATCAGCAGGTGCAGGCATAGTAACCCACCCGCAGCTTTTGGGTAGAGGAAATCTCCTCAGCCTGCGCATGCAGGCCAAGGGCAGGGGAGAGGAACAGGCCGCCCAGCAGCAACAGCGTCGCCGCCAGGGACAGGACCCGGTGCAGAAGGCAGGGACGTTCTGCAGCATTCATCGTGGCAACACTCCTGACAGAGAGGAATGGCCCCCTCCCAGAGGGAGCCTTATAGGTGCTTACAGTTCTTGGATCGCTGCCAACACCTGGGCATGGGCCTCCTCTACGGGAGGCCACAGGGCAGGGTCGGTCAGGGGCTTAGGGCCGCGCACAGCCTCGCACAGGGCCGAGGATACCTGATACAGATGCTCCATCCCCAAATTCTGGGCCACGCCTTTCAGCGTGTGGGAAGCCCGGAACGCGGTCTCCCAATCCTGGGCGGCCAGGGCGTCTTTCAGCTGGCCAAAGCTGGGGTCGTTGGGGTACTTCAGCACAAACTTACGCACGATGGCTTCGCTGGGAATGCGGCGGAGTGTGTCATCGTAATTGCCGCCAATGCGGGTGTAAAATTCCTGCAGGGTCATGATCGTGAATACTCCTTTTAAACTTCCTTATTCTACATCAAAATCCCGTTGCGGGGGGGGAAAATGGACACGGACACGTGGTTTCTCTCGTGCTTGGCGTCGTACATTTTCAGGTCGGCACGGTGGATGGCATCGGCCAGCGGGTGGGCACCGTACACGCCGCCAATGCTGACGGTGGGCTTGAAGTTCGGGCAGCCCGGCACGGTGATGCTCTCCACCCGGCGGCGAATCTCCTCCAGGCGGGAAGCAAAAATGTCCGAGGGGATGCTGGGGAAGAACAGCAAAAACTCGTCCCCGCCGTAGCGGATGAGGATGTCGCTGCTGCGGATGCAGTCGGTAATGCCGCGTACGATCAGGCGCAGCGTTTCGTCGCCGGCCTGGTGGCCGTAGGTGTCGTTGGCGGCCTTAAAATTGTCCACGTCGATCATCACTACGCCCTCGGCATTGGCGAAAGCCTCGCTCTGCTCGGTGTAATAGCGGCGGTTGTAGGCGTTGGTCAGGGGGTCGCGGTAGAGGGCCTGGCTGTAGGCGCTCATGTTATCGCTCAGCAGGTTGCGGCCGTCCACGGTCAGCAGCGGGTTTTCTTCCAGCTTACTTACCAGTTCCAGTACGCAGGGGGTGCCGTCCACCTCAATATACTTGGAAAGCACCTGGTAGGTCTTGCCGTCGTTGAACTCCAGCTTGGAGATCTGGCTATGCTGGGTAAAGGCGCGGAAGGACGAACAGTTGCTGCAGGGCAGGTTCTTGTTCCACACTGCATGGCAGGGGTGATTGGTGGGTTTCAGCTTGCCGGTTTCATCAAAAGTCCATACAGTATTCTTTTTCACATCCACCAGGCGCACCACGTCAAAGATCTGTTCCATGCCGCGCATCATGGCCTGCACGCCCTCGGTGGTGCCCAGGTTGACATTCTCGCCCTTGTCCGGCAGCTCTGTGTCCTGCACGGGGTGACATTCACCCACTGCGCCGAGATAGACCGGGTTGGTATCGTCCGACCAGATGGCCCGGGCGTAAACGCGGAACCAGCGGTACTTGCCGTCCACCGGCAGCTGGGCGCGCATTTTTACCTCGGGATTCTGCGGAGTAGTGGCATGCAGCCGTTTTTGCAGCTTGCGCATATCATCCGGAGAAAAGAAATACTGCGAGGTCGCCTCGGTCAGCTGCTGGGTCTGAGGGCCATGCAGATGCCGCACCGCGTAGTCCGACAGGGTCAGCACATTGGTGGCGGCGCTGTAGTCGAACTGCACCGAGTGGGTGTGGTGGAGGAAGAAATCCGTCTTGATGGAGGATGCCGACAGCGCACGGCTGGTGTTGTCCTGCTCGGGCAGGTTGCTGTTGTGCAGCACCTTGGCGGAAATTTGCTGGGCTTCGGCCAGGTAGTCGTGGTCCATCGCGCCGCTGTGCAGTTTGCTGCGCAGATCCTCGCTGATCTCCACCAGGCACTCCATCAGCAAGGGATTGAAGGTGCCGCACTCGCCGTTTAAGATCATGTGCAGCGCGGTATCATGGTCAAAGGCTTTTTTGTAACAACGCTCGCTGGTTAGGGCGTCGTAGACGTCGGCCAGCGCCACGGCCTGGGCGCCGATGGGGATGTCGTCACCCTTCAGCCCGTCGGGGTAGCCGCGGCCGTCGTAGCGCTCGTGGTGCCAGCGGCAGATCTGGCGCGCGGTCTTGACCAGCGGCGCGTCCTGCTCGAACGGCAGCTCGTGCAAAATCTTATCACCGATGGCGGTGTGGGTCTTCATGATCTCGAACTCTTCCTGCGTGAGCTTGCCGGGCTTGTTCAGGATGGTTTCGGGGATGTTGATCTTGCCGATGTCGTGCAGGGCGGACGCCATGGTGATGAGGCTGATCTCCGTCTCGGTCAGCGGGTACTTGTCGGTCATCGTGATGAGCTTGCGCAGGATCATCTCGGTGAAGGTGCGGATGTGCAGCACGTGCAGGCCGCTCTCGCCATTGCGGAACTCGACAATATGGCTGAGGATGGTAATCATCAGCGAGTTGGATTTTTCGTTTTCGTAGATCTGGTCGGCCACCAGCTGCATCAGGCGCTTCTGCTTGCCGTACAGCATCAGGGTGTTGACCACACGGCGGCGCACCACCGCCATATCAAAGGGGCGGCTGATATAGTCGGTCGCGCCCAGATCGTAGGCGCGCTCTACGAAAGAGGTGGCGTTTTCGGCCGAGATCATGATGACCGGCAGTTCGTCGATCCAGTGATATTGATTCATGGCAGCCAGCACATCGAAACCGTCTTTTACCGGCATCATGATGTCCAGCAGCAGCAGATCAATGCCGCTGTTTTTCTCGATCATTTCGATGGCCTGCTGGCCGTTTTCTGCTTCCAGGATCTCGTATTCCTCGCCCAGCATTTCGGTAAGGATGGCGCGGTTCATCTCTGAATCGTCAGCTATTAAGATCCGTTGTTTATCGCTCATTCAGTACCCCAGTTTCTCTTGCGGTAAATTTAACAGTTTTATGCTTTATTATAGTATACGATATGACAAAAAAGCAATAGAAACCGGTAAATAAAAGTCGAGAACTGTCAAATGAGACAAAAAAGGGGATTGGATGCCGATAAAAAAGGCCCCCTCTGGGAGGGGGCTCCCGCGAAGCGGGTGGTGTGGGGAGAGAGCCTGCGATTTAGCTGCCGTTAATTCTTTTGTGTCTCCCTCGGTCGCCTGCGGCGACAGCGCTCCCCCGCTGGTACTTCGTGCCACCTCCCCCGTATCGGGGGAGGCTGTCTCGCAGAGGGAGCCTTTCAATATCAAATAACGTAATCGTTCCCCACCTGATCCGTGTCCATCAGGTCGGCCAGGGTGATGCCGTCGAAAAAGTCCTGGATCATCGTGTTCAGCTTGCGCCACATGGGCAGGGTGCGGCAGTTCGCCATGCGGGGGCAGTCCACATGCGCCTGCTCCAGGCAGGCCACAGGGGCCAGGCTGCCCTCGGTAATGCGCAGGATGGCGCCCACGGTGTAATCCTCGGGCGCACGGGTCAGCCGATAACCGCCGGACTTGCCCCGCAGGCCGGTGAGGTAACGCTCCTTCACCAGCCCTTTTACGATGGCCTCCAGATATTTTTCCGAGATGTCCTGCCGATGGGCGATCTCCTTTAAGGGGATATAGCCATCGCGCTGGTTCTCGGCAATATCGACCATGACCCGCAGCGCATAACGGCCCTTCGTTGAAATCATCATGTGTGGTACTCCTTTGTTCTATATTCCTATTATACAGGTCGGTAAATGGGAATGCAACAGGGGCGGGCAAAATATTTCTGCAAAAATTCCCTCAAACCCTATTGACAAATAGGAAATTATGCGGTACAATCCAATCAACCTACAAGTGAGGTATGAATATATGAAAACAAATTACATGTTTCGATGTTGATAGCAGCCGCTTAGCCAAAGGCCCCCTCTGTCGCTTCGCGATGTCTCCCCGCACTGTGGGGAGTCACCCTCGCAGAGGGAACCTTTAAGAACGTACAATAACATAAACAATTACCTTATATAAATTAGGAGGACACCACCATGAGCAAAATCTACACTTCCGCTGACCAGCTGATCGGCCATACCCCGCTGCTGGAACTCACTCATATCGAGGCTGCCGAGGGCCTGCAGGCCAAGATCCTGGCTAAGCTGGAGTACTTCAACCCGGCCGGCTCTGTCAAGGACCGTATCGCCAAGGCCATGATCGATGACGCCGAGGCCAAGGGCGTCCTCAAGCCCGGCTCTGTCATCATCGAGCCTACCTCCGGCAACACCGGCATCGGCTTGGCCTCTGTGGCTGCTGCCCGTGGCTACCGCATCATCATCGTCATGCCCGAGACCATGAGCGTGGAGCGCCGCCAGCTGATGAAGGCCTATGGCGCTGAGCTGGTCCTGACCGACGGCGCCAAGGGCATGAAGGGTGCCATCGCCAAGGCCGACGAGCTGGCTAAGGAGATCCCCAACGCCTTTGTGCCCGGCCAGTTCGTCAATCCGGCCAACCCCGCCGCCCACAAGGCAACCACCGGCCCCGAGATCTGGGAGGACACCGACGGTAAGGTCGACATCTTCGTTGCCGGTGTCGGCACCGGCGGCACCGTGACCGGTGTCGGCGACTACCTCAAGAGCCAGAACCCCAACGTCAAGGTCGTGGCTGTTGAGCCTGCCACCTCTCCTGTGCTGAGCAAGGGTGTTGCCGGCGCCCACAAGATCCAGGGCATCGGCGCTGGCTTTGTGCCCGACGTGCTGGACACCAGGATCTACGACGAGGTCATCCCCGTTGCCAACGAGGACGCTTTCACCACCGGCAAGCTGGTCGGCCACAAGGAGGGCGTCCTGGTGGGCATCTCCTCCGGCGCTGCTGTCTGGGCTGCCATCGAGCTGGCCAAGCGCCCCGAGAACGCCGGCAAGACCATCGTGGCCCTGCTGCCCGATACCGGCGACCGCTACCTGTCCACCCCGTTGTTTGCAGACTGATTGCATCTAACTGAATAATTTGCTATAATGCAAGGGGCAGACCCATGTCTGCCCCTTTTTTGGCATAAAAAGCAGCCACTACGCAAAGGCCCCCTCTGGGTGGGTGACTCCCTGCAGTGCGGGGAGATGTCGCGAAGCGACAGAGGGGTCTGGCAGCGTAAGCGGTCCCGCGAAGCGGGTGGGGGAGAAAGCCTGCGATTTAGCAGCAGCTGAATTATTTGTCTCTCCCTCAGTCAGCTTCGCTGACAGCGCTCCCCTTCTGGCACTTCGTGCAACCTCCCCCGTATGGGGGGCTGTCTCGCAGAGGGAGCTTTTATCGACCCCATCAAGGAGGATTTCCATGGAAAACACACCCGGCGCGCTGATCGCCATGAGCGGCGGCGTGGACAGCTCTGTTGCTGCCTACCTGATGAAGCAGGCGGGCTACCGCTGCATGGGCGCTACCATGCGCCTGTACCAGAATGAGGACCTGGGCCAATGCGGCTTTCACACCTGCTGCTCAGCCAAAGATGTGGAGGACGCCGCCGACGTGGCTTTCCAGCTGGATATTCCCTTTGAGGTCATCAACTACACCGATGAATTTCGCGAGAAGGTCATAAAAAAGTTCATAGCTACGTATGAAGCAGGCGGGACGCCCAATCCCTGCATCGATTGCAACCGCTACATGAAGTTTGATAAAATGCTGGCCTTCGCCCGGGAGCACGGCCTGGATTATGTCGTTACCGGCCACTATGCCCGCATCGAGCAGGACCCCGACACCGGCCGCTGGCTGCTGAAAAAGGCGCTGTACGGTGAAAAAGACCAGAGCTACGTGCTGTACGTCCTCACCCAGGACGAGCTGGCCCACACCAGGTTTCCCTTAGGCGGCATGGACAAGCCCAGCATCCGTGCGCTGGCCGAGAAGGCCGGCTTCTGCAACGCCCACAAGCACGACAGCCAGGACATCTGCTTTGTGCCGGACGGCGATTATGTCGGTTTTATGGAACGATACACCGGAAAATTTTACCCGGACGGCGATTTTATTGATACCACCGGCAAGGTGGTGGGCCGTCATCACGGCGCGGTGCGCTACACCAACGGCCAGCGCAAGGGCCTGGGGTTGGCTCTGGGTGCGCCGGTTTACGTCTGTGATAAGGACATGGAGAAAAACACCGTCACGGTCGGCCCCGAGAGCGAACTGTTCACCACCACGCTGGTGGCCGGGGACTTCAACTGGATCTCCATCCCTGAACTGACCGCCCCCATGCGGGTGAAAGCCAAGGCCCGCTACCGCCAGCCCGAGCAGCCCGCTACCGTGCGCCCGCTGCCGGACGGCAAGGTGGAAGTGGAATTTGATGAGCCGCAGCGCGCCATCACCCGCGGCCAGGCCGTGGTGCTGTACGATGGCGACGTAGTAGTCGGCGGCGGTACGATTTTGTGAATATAAATAGGTATCGCAGGGAGGGGGCAAGTCCCCTCCTTTTTTGCGTGGCAGATTCAACAAAGGCTGGAGCTTTAACACACCCCCGCCCCACCTCTGGGTTAACGTTAGTTGTTAAATGAGCCGTGAAAGCCCCCCCCTCCGGCACTGCCATTTTTTGCGCAAAAATCCTATTTTCCTATTGACAAGGCGGCTTATCCATGGTATCATACAAACAACCTACAAAGCATATAGGTTTGTTCTTGCGATAAACCTGCGTGTGCTGATAAAAAGGAGGTGCAAAGCGTATGTCCACTGTATTCGGCAGCTTACTGCGGCAGAATTTCCGTTGTGGACGAATGTGCGGCTCCCGGGCAGAACTGGCCTGGTGCGGGGCGCGCAGCGCTTTGCATTGCCGGTAAAACGGTGTTGGACTGTTTTTTCTGCCCGGGAGCTATATCTATAGCCTCCGGGCATTTTATTTGCCCGGTTGCCGCATTGGCCCCCTCTGGGAGCGGGTGGGGGAGAGAGCCTACGATTTAGTAGCAGTTAAAGAAAATGTCTCTCCCTCCGGCCCCTCGGGTCACCTCCCTCGCAGAGGGAGGTTTTCACAGCACGAAACAATCATCACAAATAAAAAATAACAGAAATGAGGATTTTATCATGAGCGAGCGTAAATACCATTTTGAGACCCTGCAGCTGCATGTTGGCCAGGAGCAGGCTGACCCCGTCACCGATTCCCGCGCCGTGCCTATTTACCAGACCACTTCCTACGTGTTCCATAACGCCCAGCACGCCGCTGACCGCTTCGACCTGAAGGACGCCGGCAACATTTACGGCCGTCTGACCAACACCACAGAGGATGTGTTCGAGAAGCGCATCGCAGCCCTTGAGGGCGGCGTGGCTGCCCTGGCTGTGGCTTCCGGCGCTGCCGCCATCAACTACACCATCCAGGCCCTGGCCCAGAACGGCGGTCACATCGTCGCCCAGAAGACCATCTACGGCGGTACCTCCAACCTGTTGGAGCACACCCTGCCCGCTTTCGGCGTGACTACCACCTTCGTCAACGCCCATGACCTGGCCGAGGTCGAGGACGCCATCCAGGAGAACACCCGCGCCATCTACCTGGAGACCCTGGGCAACCCCAACTCTGACATTCCCGACATTGACGCCATTGCCGAGATTGCCCACAAGCACGGCCTGCCCCTGGTCATCGACAACACTTTCGGCACCCCGTACCTGATCCGCCCCATTGAGCACGGCGCTGACATTGTTGTTCACTCCGCCACTAAGTTCATCGGTGGCCACGGCACCACCCTGGGCGGCATCATCGTCGATTCCGGCAAGTTCGACTGGAAGGCCAGCGGCAAGTTCCCTGCTTTCTCCGAGCCGAACCCCAGCTATCACGGCGTCAGCTTCGTGGACGCTGCCGGCCCCGCTGCCTTTGTTACCTACGTCCGCGCCATCATCCTGCGTGACACCGGCGCCTGCATCAGTCCGTTCAACGCCTGGCTGCTGCTGCAGGGCACCGAGACCCTGTCTCTGCGCCTGGACCGCCACAACGAGAACACCAAGAAGGTCGTGGAGTTCCTGAACCATCACCCGAAGGTGGCCCACGTCAATCATCCCAGCCTGCCGGACCATCCCGACCACGCCCTGTACGAGAAGTACTTCCCCAACGGCGGTGCGTCCATCTTCACCTTCGACATCAAGGGCGGCCAGAAGGAAGCCTTTGCGTTCATCGACCACCTGAAGATCTTCTCGCTGCTGGCCAACGTCGCTGACGTGAAGAGCCTGGTTATCCACCCGGCCACCACCACCCACGCCCAGCTGTCCCCCGAGGAGCTGGAGGATGTGGGCATCCACGAGAACACCATCCGCCTGTCCATCGGCACCGAGCATATCGACGACATCCTCGCCGATCTGGACCAGGCTTTGAACGCGGTTGAGTAATTTGTAAACAGTTTTTAGAGGGAATAGGGATTTAATAGCCGCCGCACCCGGTACGTCAAGTCCGGGTGCGGCGGTGTTTTTGTGGGTTGCGTTTGGGGCGGGTTTGCGGTATGATTGTGGGAAAGGCCCCCTCTGCGAGGGGGCTCCCGCGAAGCGGGTGGGGGAGAGAGCCTGCGATTTAGTAGCAGTTAAATTGTTTGTCTTTCCCTCAGTCGCCTGCGGCGACAGCGCCCTCTCAGAGGGAGCCATAGAAACGTGCAACCCATTTTTGGTATTTACTATTTCAATATTAAAAGTTCCTTCTTTTCAAAGAAGGAACAAATCCCCCGTAAAAACAGGAGTTCACCATGCCCAATATCATTGAAGTAACGGACCTGAATATGCCGGAACTGGCCGTGTATACACGTTTGACCGAGGCGCAGCTGCGCAACAAGCTGGAACCGGAAAAAGGCATCTTCATCGCTGAAAGCCCCAAGGTCATCGGCACCGCGCTGGACGCGGGCTGTGTGCCGCTTTCCTTTTTAATGGAGCGCCCCCACATCGAAGGTTCGGCCGCCGCCGTGCTGGCCCGCTGCCCCGATACCCCCGTGTACACCGCCCCCCGCGAGACCCTGCAAACGCTGACTGGCTACGCCCTGACCCGGGGGGTGCTGTGCGCCATGCGCCGCCCGAAACAGCATACCGTCGAGGAATTGTGCCAGACCGCCCGCCGCGTGGCTGTGCTGGAAGGCATCGTTGACTCCACCAACATTGGGGCTATCTTCCGCAGTGCCGCTGCACTGGGCATGGACGCC